>Ga0207433_10007376_pt1 | contig 18420 bp, 16 predicted proteins | sample YelNatPaOPGAMG01_FD_187559 | JGI IMG/M metagenome (GOLD analysis project Ga0207433, IMG submission 187559) | Hot spring thermophilic microbial communities from Obsidian Pool, Yellowstone National Park, USA - OP-RAMG-01 (SPAdes) (version 3) | ecosystem: Environmental > Aquatic > Thermal springs... | reverse complement strand
TGCCGGCCGTCGCCGGCGGGTGAGCATGACCCGCTACGACGCGCTGCTGCAGACGCTGGGTAACACTCCGTTGGTCGGCCTGCCGCGGCTGTCACCGCGCTGGGACGCCGTGGCCGAACAGAACCCTCCGCTCCCGCATGTGCGGCTGTGGGCGAAACTGGAAGACCGCAACCCGACCGGGTCGATCAAGGACCGGGCGGCGTTGCGGATGATCGAGCAGGCCGAGGCCGACGGGTGGTTGACGCCCGGCGCGACGATCCTGGAACCCACCAGCGGCAACACCGGCATCTCGCTGGCCATGGCGGCGCGGTTGAAGGGCTATCGGTTGATTGCGGTCATGCCGGAGAACACCTCGATCGAGCGCCGCCAGCTGCTCGAGCTCTACGGCGCGCAGATCGTCTTTTCGCCCGCCGAGGGTGGCTCCAACACCGCTGTGGCCACCGCCAAGGAGCTCGCCGCGGCCAATCCGTCGTGGGTGATGCTCTATCAGTACGGCAACCCGGCCAACACCGACGCGCACTACTACGGCACCGGCCCGGAACTGTTAGCCGACCTTCCGGAGATCACCCACTTCGTCGCGGGACTGGGTACCACCGGCACGTTGATGGGTACCGGCCGTTTCCTGCATGAGCGGGTGGCCAACGTGCAGATTGTGGCCGCCGAACCCCGCTACGGCGACGGCGTTTACGCGCTGCGCAACATCGATGAGGGCTTTGTGCCCGAACTCTACGACCCCGGCATCTTGACCGCCCGCTACTCGGTCGGTTCCGCCGACGCGCTGCGCCGCACCCGGGAGTTGATCGAGGCCGAAGGCATCTTCGCCGGCATCTCCACCGGCGCGGTCCTGCACGCCGCGCTCGGCGCCGCCGAGAAGGCCCTGGCGGCGAACGAGCGTGCCGACATCGCATTCGTGGTCGCCGACGCGGGGTGGAAGTACCTGTCTACCGGCGCCTACGCCGGTACCCTCGGCGAAGCCGAGGATGCGTTGGAGGGCCAACTGTGGGCATGAAGCGTGCGGCCGGACCCTCGGCGAAAACCTTGTCGCCCGCCCCGCCGCCGACGAAGCGCTCGGCGGTGGTGGTCGGCGCGGCGACGATTGTCAGCTTCGTAGCACTGCTGTACGTCGTGGAGCTGGTCGATCAGCTCGGCGGCCATCACCTGGATCGCGACGGCATTCGGCCGCTGGAGACCGCTGGCCTGTGGGGCATCATCGTCGCCCCGCTGCTGCATGCGAGTTGGCAGCATCTGATCGCCAACACCGGTCCGGCGGTGATCCTCGGTTTTCTGGTGACGCTGACCGGGCTCTGGCGATTCTTGTGGGCGACCGCGATCGTGTGGATTGCCGGTGGCTTGGGCACCTGGCTGATCGGCAACATCGGTTCGACGTGCGGAGAGACCGATCACATCGGCGCGTCGGGCCTGATCTTCGGCTGGTTGACCTTCTTGCTGGTGTTCGGGTTTTTCACCCGCTCGGCCTGGCAGGTGCTGATCGGGATCGTCGTGCTGTTCTGCTACGGGGGAGTTCTGTGGGGCGCGGTGCCGGTGCTCGACGTGTGCGGCGGAGTGTCCTGGCAGGGGCATCTGTGCGGCGCGTTGGCCGGCGTGCTGGCCGCCTACCTGCTGTCCGGCCCGGAGCGGCACGCTCACCAGCATCGCCAGCATCGCCGGCAGGAGGTACTCAGATGAGCCGAGCGCTGGCCCCCGTCGGCATCTTCGACTCCGGAGTGGGGGGACTTACCGTCGCTCGCGCGATCATCGACCAACTACCCGACGAGGACATCATCTACGTCGGTGACACCGGCAACGGCCCGTACGGCCCGCTCACCATTGCCGAGATCCGCGCCCACGCCCTGGCCCTCGGCGACGACCTCGTCGAACGTGGCGTCAAGGCGCTGGTGATCGCATGCAACTCGGCGTCGTCGGCGTGTCTGCGCGACGCCCGGGAACGCTACGACGTGCCGGTCGTGGAGGTGATCCTGCCCGCGGTGCGGCGTGCCGTCGCCACGACCCGCAACGGCCGCATTGGGGTAATCGGCACCCAGGCAACCATCGCCTCGCGCGCCTACCAGGACGCGTTCGCCGCCGCCCGCGACACCGAGATCACCGCGGTGGCCTGCCCGCGGTTCGTCGACTTCGTCGAACGCGGTATCACCAGTGGTCGCCAGGTGCTCGGGCTGGCCGAAGGCTACCTGGAGCCGCTGCAGCGCGCCGACGTGGACACGCTGGTGCTGGGCTGCACGCACTATCCGCTACTGTCCGGGTTGATCCAGCTGGCGATGGGCCAGCACGTCACGTTAGTGTCCAGCGCCGAGGAGACCGCGAAGGAACTGCTGCGGGTGCTCACCGAACTGGACCTGCTGCGCCCCCATGACGCGCCACCGGCAACCAGAGTCTTCGAGGCCACCGGTGACCCACAGGCGTTCACTGGGCTGGCGGCACGGTTCCTGGGACCTGCCGTAACCGGGGTGCAACCCGTTCACCGGCACACTGCGCTACCCGGATGAGGCCTGCCTGCGGCTGGTCATGCGAGGACGTTTTCGCCAAGCCCGTCTCGGGCATGGCACAGTAGTGACCGTGCGAATAACCGTGCTCGGCTGCTCCGGCAGTGTCGTCGGCCCGGACTCGCCGGCATCGGGTTATCTGCTCCGGGCACCGGACACTCCGCCGCTGGTGGTCGACTTCGGCGGGGGCGTGCTCGGGGCACTGCAGCGGCACACCGATCCCGGTTCGGTGCAGGTGCTGTTGTCGCACCTGCACGCCGACCACTGCCTGGATTTGCCCGGACTGTTCGTGTGGCGCCGGTACCACCCCTCGCCCCCGGTCGGCAAGGCGGTGATGTACGGCCCTAGCGACACGTGGTCGCGGCTCGGTGCCGCGTCCTCACCCTACGGTGGCGAGATCGACGACTTCACCGACATTTTCGACATTCGACACTGGGTCGACGGTGTGCCGGTGCAGATCGGCACGCTCACCATTGTGCCGCGGGTGGTGGCACATCCGACCGAGTCCTACGGCCTGAAGATCACCGATCCCGCCGGAGCGTCGTTTGTCTACAGCGGCGACACCGGCAGCTGCGACGCGCTCGTCGAGCTGGCCCGCGGCGCCGACGTCTTCCTCTGCGAGGCGTCCTGGACCCACGCTGCCAATCGTCCCTGCAATCTGCATTTGTCGGGCACCGAAGCCGGGCGGATCGCCGCGGCCGCCGGGGTACGGGAACTGCTGCTCACCCACATTCCGCCGTGGACCTCGCGCGAGGATGTGATCAGCGAGGCGAAGGCAGAGTTCGACGGCCCGGTGCACGCGGTGGTGTGCGGCGAGACGTTTAGCGTCGGCAAATCGTCATAGACCCACGGGTTGACCCGTGGGTCATGCGGCGCGCTGCCCGCACAGGAAGTGCTGGGACAGCGCGGGCTTTTTGGCCTGGCTGGTGTGGTGGGCGGCGGGCCTCGGCCAGGGACATCGGGTAGCGCCCACACCGCCAATCGTGGTGCCAGGCACGCCGCGGCACCCGCCGGCGCGACAATATCGCGGTCCGCCGGGGTTGCTGGTCTGCTTTTCGCTCAACCTTATCGGCGTTCCGCGCGGGCGGTCGGCCGCAGCGACGGCGCGTACCGGCTGGGGGTTGCTTACAAGTCGTTAAAGTTAAACTGGCGGCTTTGGACTCCTGGCCGCTCTGAAAACCAATGCAGTCAACCGATCAGAGGATGGCGAGCAGAATAATCCCGGCGATCACCAATGCGATGACCTTGATCACTTCCAGACCGACGTACGCGTAGTGGCCGCGAGAGCTGGGGCGCGTTCAAGCCGGCAAGGGCCCTGTCAGAACGTCGGTTCAAGAACGGTCGTACGGCGAGCAGTTGGGCTGCGAGAACGGTGCAGGCGGTCGCGAGTGCCACGATGACGCCCGCCGGCGGCGGGCTGACCATACTGATTGCCACGACAATGATGGCGAACACGACCTCGATGCTGTTGAGCGCGCGGAACGTCAGGCGTCCGATGCCCAAACCGATCTGTCGCGTCACGTTGGGCGCGCGGAACTTCAACGGGGCTTCCAAAAACGAGATCGCGAGCACCATGCCTAGCCACACGAAGGTGACGGCCACGGCCAACGCTGATCCACGCTCACCGGGTAGCTCCTTCCAGCGTGAGGTGGGCCAGACACCGATCCGGTTCGACGAACGCGTCCAATCGGTCGACGGCGACCGGTGCTTCCCAGCTTTCCAGGGCCCCTTGCATGAGCCCTAGGTGGATCGGACAGACGACATTGGTTCGGGTCTCGGCGAGTTCGAGGAACGGGCAGTGCCGCAAGCTAACCTGGTGCTCCCGGCCGGATTTGCGGCGTTCGGGGGCGAATCCGAGCTCGTCGAGCAGGCCGACGAGGTGCTCGATCGATTCCTTTGCGCCCATCTTCTTGCCGTGTCGCGCCGGCGATTCCAACCGTCGCCCCCAAGCCCGGCCCGCGGCTAGCGCCTTGGCACGTGGATCGCGGCCGGCGGCAAGGCTCGCCGCGAGAATCTCGGCGAGCAGCCGGTAACGGCGCGGTCCACCGGGATCCATCTGCGGGATCGCACGAAACATCAGCGGCGGGCGCCCTGGCCCTCGGTGATCCGGCTCGAGCTTCTCCACCTGGCCGTCGCTGACCAATGCGTCCAGATGGAAGCGGACGGTGTTGGGATGCACACCCAGCTCATCGGCGAGGGCGGAGATGCTCATTGGGCCGCGCGCCGCTTTCAATACCCGTAGCACGCCGCGACGACGACCGGAGGTTTCCCCGGATGACCTGATGACAGCGCTCACGCTCGCTGAGTGTCCTGCTTGGGCAGGCTGGCCACCAGTGGTGTGTCGACGCCGAGCGGGCCCACCTTGGCGGCCCCCCCCGGTGACCCCAGCGGCTCGTCGCGGCCTGGCAGGGTTTCGAAAAAGAACGCTGCATTGTCCGCTTGATAGGGCTGCAGGTCCGGTGGCAGATCGTCTTCGTAGTAGATGGCCTGAACCGGGCAGACGGGTTCGCACGCTCCGCAATCCACGCATTCGTCGGGATGGATGTAGAGTGCCCGGCCGCCCTCGTAGATGCAGTCCACCGGGCATTCCTCTACGCAGGCCCGGTCCATCACGTCCACACATGGCTTCCCGATGACGTATGTCATGGCGTAGAGTTTACACAATAGTACTTGTACAAACCAGGCGGGTGTGAGCTCCTATGACCGACAATGAATCCGACGGCCAGGACTCCCTGGGTCGAAGTCACGACGCTGACCGACCTGTCGATTCGCCGGAAGCGCCCATAGCTACCGCTGCACTGCTCTGAGCTAGGCAGCGGTTATGGCGGTTACAACGAAGACCACGAATTCTTCGGGCGCCACCAAACCCTTTGATGCGTGTTGCCCAACGGGTTCCAGTAAGGACATAGGCAAGGCTTCCCTATTGCGCACCAATGCGATAGTGTTTACACAAGTTCATTTGTAAAAATTCTAGGGAGGCGCGACCCTATGGCAGACAACCAACTTGACGTGCGACAGCTGCGCAAACCCGACAAGCATCCGACGATCTTCGCCACCTACGCCGACCTGCCGGTCGGGGGCTCATTCGTGCTGGTCAACAATCATGACCCTAAGCACCTACATGAGGAATTCGAAGCCGATCACGCCGGCAGCTACGGCTGGGAGTACCTCGAGAAGGGCCCGACTGTCTGGCGCATCCGGATCAGCAAACTCACCACCACCCCGCTGCCGCGGATTGTGACGAACACCGCCGATATCGCGGGCGCCGACACGGAACCAGAGGTGGCCGGGGTGATATGGAAGCTGGAAGCCCGGGAGCGGGATCTGGACGCGAACGTCGTCGCGCTGGCGCCCAACGGCGGAATCGGCATGCACACCGGGGCCGACGTCGACGTCTTGGTCCACGTGTTGTCCGGCAGCGGCCAGCTGACCACCGAGCGCGGCTCGATCGAGCTCGCCCCCGGTGTCCTGTTGTGGCTGCCAAGACGCTCACGGAGACAGTTCAGCGCTGGTCCGAACGGACTGCGCTACCTGACCGTGCACCAAAAGCGCGAAATCCTGCCCCTGACTCCCACCGTGCGGGCGGTGGTCTGATGAGTAACGTCGTGCAGAACGATCAATCCACGCTGCCGTGGTCGGGTCGCGGCGATGACACTGTGCAAGGGCATTGGCTGCTGGCGCGGCTGGGCAAGCGGGTACTGCGCCCTGGCGGTATTGGGCTGACTCGCACGCTGCTGTCCGACGCCGCTGTGACCGACACCGACGTGCTCGAGCTTGCCCCAGGTCTCGGCCGCACGGCGACCGAGATCCGCGCTCAGTGTCCCCGGTCCTACGTAGGTGTCGAGCAAGACCCCGAGGCCGCTCGGTCAGTCCGCAACGTCATCAATGGATGGGGCGAGGTCCGGGTCGCCGACGCGGCCAAGACTGGGCTGCCTGATGCCAGCAGAGACGTCGTCATCGGCGAGGCGATGCTGACAATGCAAGGGCACCCGGCCAAGCGCGCCATCGTGGCAGAGGCGTCGCGGGTGCTGAGGCCGGGCGGGCGCTACGCCATCCACGAACTTGCGTTGACGCCCGACACCATCTCCGACGAGCTCAAGACCGACGTCCAGCGGTCGCTTGCCCGAGCGATCAAAGTCAACGCCCGTCCCCTGACGATTGCCGAGTGGACACGACTGCTGGCGGACCATGGTCTGGTCGTCGACCATGTCGCGACCGCGCCAATGGCGCTGTTACAACCGCGACGCCTGATCGCCGACGAAGGCCTCTTGGGTGCGTTGCGGTTTGTCAAAAACCTGTTGATCCACCCTGATGCCCGCCGACGAGTGGCACTGATGCGTCGCACCTTCCGTAAACACCGCGAGCGGTTGACCGCCGTTGCGATCGTCGCCCACAAACCAGCACCGCCGCCGGCTGATGGCCAGCAACGTCGACCCCGAAGCGCAGTGTGGAGAGGCAGCGTATAAAACAGCACCTGTAGTGGAGGACTCGATGGCTACCGAAGTGGTCCCGCCAGAATTAGTGGTGCGCCGACCTTTTCCTGCGCGGCTGGGGCCGAAGGGCAACCTGCTCTACAAGCTGATCACAACGACCGATCACAAGCTGATCGGCATCATGTACATGGTCGCCTGTTTCACGTTCTTCTTCATTGGCGGCCTGCTGGCGTTGCTGATGCGCGCCGAACTCGCCGCACCCGGTTTGCAGTTTTTGTCCAACGAGCAGTACAACCAGCTGTTCACCATGCACGGCACCATCATGCTGCTGCTGTATGCCACCCCGATCGTGTTCGGGTTCGCCAACCTGGTGCTGCCACTGCAGATCGGCGCCCCCGACGTCGCATTCCCGCGGCTCAACGCCCTGTCATTGTGGTTGTTTGTCTTCGGAGCGCTGATCGCGATCGCGGGTTTCATCACCCCGGGCGGGGCCGCTGACTTCGGCTGGACCGCCTACACCCCGCTGTCCAACGCCGTACACAGCGCCGGCCCCGGTGGCGATTTGTGGATCGTGGGTCTGATCGTGGCCGGTCTGGGCACTATCCTGGGCGCGGTCAACATGATCACCACCGTGGTCTGCTTGCGCGCGCCCGGGATGACGATGTTTCGGATGCCGATCTTCACCTGGAACATCCTGATCACGTCGATCATGGTGCTGATCGTCTTCCCGGTGTTGACCGCGGCGCTGTTCGGGCTGGCTGCCGACCGCCACCTCGGCGCCCACGTCTACGACCCGGCCAATGGCGGGGTGATCCTGTGGCAGCACTTGTTCTGGTTTTTCGGCCATCCCGAGGTCTACATCGTGGCGCTGCCGTTCTTCGGGATCATCACCGAAGTCATCCCGGTGTTCGCACGTAAACCGATCTTCGGCTACAGCACGATGGTCTATGCCACGTTGTCGATCGCCGTCTTGTCGACCGCGGTGTGGGCCCACCACATGTTCGCCACCGGAGCGGTTCTGCTGCCGTTCTTTTCGTTCATGAGCTATCTGATCGCGGTACCCACCGGGATCAAGTTCGTCAATTGGATCGGCACCATCTGGAAAGGACAGCTGACCTTTCAAACCCCGATGTTGTTTGCGGTGGGCTTTTTGGTGACGTTCCTGCTGGGCGGACTGTCCGGCGTGCTGTTGGCCAGCCCACCGATCGACTTCCACGTCACCGACACCTACTTCCTGGTCGCGCACTTCCACTACGTGCTGTTCGGCACCATCGTGTTCGCCACCTTCGCCGGCATCTATTTCTGGTTCCCCAAGATTACTGGCCGGCTGCTCGACGAGCGGCTGGGCAAGCTGCACTTCTGGCTGACCCTGATCGGCTTCCACACCACCTTTTTGGTGCAACACTGGCTGGGCAATATGGGCATGCCCCGCCGCTACGCCGACTACCTGCCCACCGACGGGTTCCAACCACTGAACATCGTCTCCACCATCGGGGCGCTCATCCTGGGCGTCTCGATGCTGGTGTTCACCTGGAACGTATTCAAGAGCTGGCGCTACGGCGAACCGGTCACCGTCGACGACCCCTGGGGACATGGCAACTCGCTGGAGTGGGCCACCAGCTGCCCGCCGCCGCGGCACAACTTCACCGAGTTGCCCCGCATCCGCTCCGAGCGGCCTGCCTTCGAGCTGCACTACCCGCACATGGTGGAACGACTCCGCGCCGAATCGCATATCGGGCGTACCGTCGTCGATGCCGGCGAGAAACGCGAGAAGACCCCGACCACACATAGCATCTGATCAGCCAAGACCTCCCAGCAACCCAGGTGGGCTGCGGCGGTCAACCACGCGTCATGGCCAGAGGTTGAGGGCGGGAGTCTGCATCATTCACTTGATCCGCAGTCGATCTCAAGCCGATCTACACCGCGGCCGACGCCGCCGAGGCCCGGTTGCGTTACGAGGAGTTCGCCAAGAAGTGGGGCAAGCCCTACCCGGCGATCACACGATTGTGGGACAACGCCTGGGAGGAGATCATCCCATTCCTGGAGTACGACGTCGAGATCCGTCAAGTATAGTGCTCTACCAACGCAATTGAGAGCCTCAACGCCCGCTACCGCAGGGCGGTGCGGGCACGCGGACACTTCCCGAACGCGCAGGCCGCCCGCAAGACGCTCTACCTGGTGACCCGTTCACTAGATCCCAAGGGTACCGGGCAGACCAAGCGGGCTATACGCTGGAAGCCGGCGCTCAACACCCTGGCGATCACGTTCGCCGATCGCATGCCAGTCGCTGAAGAACGCTGACCGAAGAAAAATCCGAGAAACGCCACTTACACCGAACATCGGACAGTCCCTGTAGCCGGGTTCTGGAGGTTGACAAATGCCGCGCTGGGTCGAAAAGCCTAGCTTTTACTCGGTCTTCGAGACTCTTGACCGCCTGGAACACATTCTCATTGACCGGGGCTTTGCCATGATGGCGCGGGTCGATCACTCCGGCCATGCCGCTAAGGTCGGCATGGATTTACGTCCTACCCAGGTGCTGTTGTTCGGCAAGCCCAGTCTGGGTACGCAGTTGATGCAGGCCGAGCAAACCATTGCCATCGATTTACCCTCGAAGGTCTTGGCGTGGCAGGACAGCCGCGGTCAGGTCTGGGTCGGTTACCGGGACCTGCGGACTATCGCGGCGGAGTACGGCGGGCTGGACGAAGCCCGTGCGGCCGTCGAGGAACTCGCGAACAACATCGACCAAGCGACCGACGCGGCGGTCGCCCACCACACCGAGCTATCCGCAGATGACCGATGACACTGAAAACGTGTTGGAAAGCCGCCGGCGCTCCTCCGTGACCGCAATGGCGTGACCAATGTTTCGGTTCGTGTGTGCCTGCGAACCGATGTCGTACCCCTCGGACCCGACCCACTCGCAGTAGGAGCTGATCGTGCCGATGGTGCAGCCACGCTCCGGCTATTGTCCGGTGACTCGTCTGCGCCGTCTAATTTCGGACGCGGTCCTGTAGCTGGAGCGCAGTCGTGGTCGACACGATGGGCTGCTCGTCGTGGTGCTGGTGACTGCGGCGAGCGTCCCGGACCGCGACGGCGGTCGTCGGATCCCGGACCGCGGATAGCGATGCTCTCGGTCGCGCTCGTCTGGGCCGACGGCGGATAGGCGGGTAGCTCGTCGCCTGAGCCAAACAGTACTGCCGGATCCTGCTTGAGATAGTGCGAAAACCCCTCAGGGACAGCGCGCCTTGGAGGTACTGTCCCGTCGCTGAGTGGTCGAGCGTACCCTATCCTGGATGTACCGCTGGCGACGACTCGGCCGCGACTACCAGCGCCTGCTCGCCCACGCCGAAACAATGTTCAAATGGGCGATGATCGGGCTCTGGGTCGGCCCACTGGCACTGCGTCGCAAGGCACCCCGGTAACCGGCCACCACCACATGACCGTTTCCAAACACGTTCCAAGACTGTGGGGACGCGCTTTAGTCTTCTGCGACAACGGCTCTTAGGTGCTTGTCGCGCCGCGGGAGGCGATCCCGACGAGGTTAGCTTTCTACCGGTGAGCGAGACGTTCCCCGGCTTCGGCGTGGATTTGGGCAACACCATTCTTGTGCTCAACGCTCCTGCTGTGGTCCTGGTTCCAAACCGGCGCAGGTGGGGATTGGCGGTGTAGGGCTCGGCGGTCTGGCCGTGACAGTCTGAATTGGCCCCAGGAGGGCGGCTTCAAGTGGCCCCACCTGTGTGGCGACGGGGTGTTGTTGTGACGGTCTGATTTGGCCCCACCTCACCGGTGATCGGTGGTCCGATAACTCGGATCACTGTCACGAGAGGTGGAGGCTGGAGGATGAGGTCAAGGGTGGAGCAGTTCGCCGATATTCGCCGGGATCATCGGGTCGATGGGTTGTCGATTCGGGCGCTGGCCGATAGGCATGGCGTGCATCGGCGCACGGTGCGTCAGGCGTTGGAGTCGGCGATCGCGCCGGCGCGGAAGACGCCGCAGCGGGTCGCGCCTCGGTTGGAGCCGTTCAAGGCGGCGATCGACGAGATGTTGCGTGCTGATTTGGATGCGCCGAAAAAGCAGCGTCATACCGCGCGGCGGGTCTTGGCGCGGTTGGTGGATGAGCATGGGGCGCTGGGATTGTCGTATTCGACGGTGCGCGATCATGTTCGCAAGCGCCGCCCGCAGATCTTCGCTGAGGCGGGCAAGCCGCTGGAGCCGGGCTATGTGCCCCAGACCCATCCGCCGGCCGCGGAGGCCGAGGTCGACTTTCATGACCTGTGGGTGATCCTGCGTGGGGTTAAGACCAAGACCGCGCTGTTCACTATGCGGTTGAGCTATTCTGCGCGCGCGGCGCATCGAGCGTATTTGACCCAGGGGCAAGAGGCGTTTTTGGAGGGCCACGTCTATGGGTTTGCCCGCCTGGGCGGGATACCGTGCGAGAAGGTGCGCTATGACAACCTGACCAGCGCGGTCAAGCAGGTGCTCTTTGGGCGTTCGCGGCAGGAGAACGAGCGTTGGATTTCGTTCAAATCGCACTATGGTTTTGAGGCCTGGTATTGCCAGCCCGGCCATGAGGGCAGCCACGAAAAGGGCGGCGTGGAGGGCGAGGGTGGGCGGTTTCGCCGAAACCACTGTGTCCCCATGCCTGTCGTCGACTCGGTTGACGAGCTCAACGCGCTGCTGGAGGCCGCCGACGACGCCGATGACGCCCGCCGGGTGGGCAACCGGTCGACCAGTGTGAGCCAGGACTGGGCGTTTGAGAAGACGCTGCTGCGCCCATTGCCGAGCGAATCATTCGATACTGCATTGGTTTTGACGCCTCGGGTAGACCGCTACGCGCAGGTGATGGTGCGCTGCAATCAATACAGCGTGCCGGCCCGCTTCATTGGGCATCGGCTGCGGGTGAAGTTATCGGCGTCGGAAGTCACTGCCTATGACCGTAATTCGGTGGTGGCAGCACATCAGCGCGCGGTCGGCAAGGGCGCCAAAGTGCTGGACTTGGACCACTATCTGGAGATCCTGCTGCGCAAGCCCGGCGCGCTGCCTGGGGCGACCGCGCTGGCCCAAGCACGGGCGGCCAAGGTGTTCACCGCCGAGCACGAGGCGTTTTGGGCCGCCGCCCGCAAAGCCCACGGTGATGCCGGCGGCACCCGGGCCCTGGTGGAGGTGTTGTTGTTGCATCGCCACCTGCAGCGCGTCGATCTGCTGGCCGGGATTGCCGCGGCGCTGTCGGTCGGGTCCACCAGCGCTGATGTGGTGGCCCTAGAAACCCGCAAGGCCGCCGAACGCCGCGGCGCGGTCAGCGGCCCAGACGACGCCGACCGGGACGGGTGTGTGGTGAGCCTGGCCGGGCATCGCTTGACGGCCGTGCCCGCCGATACCCGTGCGGCACCCTCGCTGAACAAATACGACACCCTGCTGGGGCGGGAAACCTCATGACCCGGCGGCGCGGTGTCACCGAGCAGGCCGCGGTCGCCGCGATCGAGCAGGGTTGTCGCATTCTGCGGCTCCCGACCATGCGTGACCGCTTTGTCGAGATCGCCGCCGCCGCCGAACGCGAGCAACTGAGCTACCTAGGGTTTTTCTCTGAGCTGGTGATCGCCGAGTGCGATGACCGCACACAGCGTCGCGCCCAGCGGCGTATCCGCGACGCCGGCTTTCCTCGCCTAAAATGCTTGGACGAGTTCTCTTTTGACGCCAACCCGGCCATCAATCCCGCGGTCATCGGCCAGCTCGCCACCTGCGGCTGGGTCAAGGCCGGGCATCCGTTGTGCTTGATCGGGGATTCTGGCACCGGCAAAACTCATCTATTGATAGCCCTGGGCACCTTGGCCGCCGAAGCCGGCTACCGGGTGCGCTACACGCTGGCCAGCAAGCTGGTCAACGAGCTGGTCGAAGCCGCCGACGACAAGCAACTCACCAAACTGATAAGCCGCTATGGCAGAGTAGATTTGATACTCGTTGACGAATTGGGGTACTTGCAGCTGGATCGACGCGGGGCGGAACTGCTGTTCCAAGTTCTTACTGAGCGAGAAGAGCGCTCGGCGATTGCCATTGCCTCCAACGAGCCATTCTCTTCGTGGACAAAAACATTCACCGACCCGCGGCTCTGCGCGGCAGTTGTCGACAGGTTAACGTTCGGCGGACGAATCATCGAAACCGGCAGCACCTCTTACCGACTCGCGCACACCCGCAACGTCAAGGCGGCAAGAACCTCCACTGCGGCCCCCACCGGAAACAAGCGACCAAACAGCGTTGCACCCCAAAGCCATTGACAACCATCTGCCACCTTGGTTGGGGGGGTTAGGTCAGGAACTCACCGGCTGGCGTATAGCCCAACAGCACACCAACGAAACGATCCACCTCAGCGCGTAATTCGTCCACTGTGCACACCGGACCGACATGATCGGGCACGCCGACGAACTCATACAACGACGCCTCCAGCCGGTTAGGGTCGCTGGCCAGCCAGTCGCTGACGAACGCCAGCAACTCGCCCAGCTCAACCGCCCCGCTAAGATTGAGACCCCGAAAGGGATCAATCAGAGGTTCCGCCACAACCACCAAGACTACCGATCCCGGCAATCCCGGTGAAGGTCGCCTTGGCCACCACCGGCCACCTCCGCCGAGCGCCGTGCGAGGCTACGGGGCCGCCCCTCACACGTCAAGGGCGCTACCGCGTCGCTTCGCGATGGCCTTCCGGCCACCCCTTGACCCGCGAGCCTCTGCAACCCCTCATCGCGCAGTGGCACAGGCAGGGGCAGAGGCCCCTGCCCGCCGGATCGCACGGCACTCGGCTCGCACCAAGAAGGGGTCCAGTCGCCGCCGTCCGCCAAACCGCTCCACGCAGACTCCAGGTGGGGCCAATCCGCCCCGTCACGGTGGGGCCACTTCAAGTTGACATAGCCAGCGGTCTGACTGAGTAGCAGCTATTCCGCGGTTAGCTGCGGTTAGCGGTCCCTCGCTGAAATTGACCCGAGAGACGGCTATGACACTTACGACCCGCCCAGTTCAGCGTGCGACCAGCGTGTCGAGTTCTGGCGTATTGGTGCCGGTTAGCCGGCGGTGCATGGCCCAGGCGATCCTAGCGGCTTGGACTTTCGCGTGTTGCGCGATCGGTCCGCGATACATCTCGTCGACGGTGTTGTTCCACATGGTCAGCCAGCGCACGAAGTGCCGGCCGCTCAGCGGAGTCCGGTGGTGGACCAGTCGGTGGGCGTGCAGCGCGCTGCCTCGGTAAAGTCCGGCGCGAAACAGCACGGTCTCCCAAAAGTCGGCCATTACCGGTAGGTGGGAGTCCAGACCTCTGATCTTCAACTCGGTGAAGGGTTCAGCGAGGATGTCGTCGATGAGCACCCGGCCATAGAAGCGGCGCAATAGCGCCTCAATGTCGGCACGGGTCCTCAGGTCTGTGTTTTCCCGGTCCACTAGTGGTGGAAGGTCAGTCATGGTCGATCACCCTGGCGAGGCATAGTTCGGGTTCGACGAAGGGCTCCAGCTCAGCCTCGAATAGCGGTCTAGGTGACTTTTGCGTGCCGCCTTCGGCTGCTGCCGGGTTGGCGAGCAGGCCCTGCAGGAGTCCCCGGTGCAAGGAGCACGCCACCTCAGGATGGGCGCGGGCCAGATCCCGGACCGGGCAGGCGTGCAGACGAATGGTCTGCTGGGTGGTGGCGGTCGATGCCGTGACCTTGGTCAGCTCCGGACGGAATCCCATTTTTGCGAAAACCGTCGCGACCATTGCAGCTTTGTCCTCGAGGGTTTCCCTCAGCCGCGCGCTATCTCGAACATCTAGTCCCGCACCGTCTTCGCGCGCTGACCCGGCCTCGATACGCGCAGCCCATCGCCGCCCGGCAGCCTCGGCACGTCGACGCCGCTTGTCGGCGGTGTCGCCCAGTTCCAGTGCCAAAATCTCGGCCAGGCTCCGATAGTCCAGCCGCTCCTGCACCGCGAAGTAGCCGGTGCGGGGACGACCCCTACCGGACCGTGCGATCCTGGTACGCTCGACCGCTCCGTCGTCGCACAACGCGTCGAGGTGGAAACGCACCGTGGTGATGTGCAATCCCATCCGCGCAGCGAGCTCGGCTGCGTCGACTGCCCCATCATGCGCGCGCACCAACTCAAGGATCCGTTGACGCTGCCGCTGACTCGGCCCGCGGCGCTGTCGCCGGGTCGTCCGGTCAGTGTGGTCATCCACCTCAAGCACCTCCTCCACCACTTGCTTTAGAACTATTTAAAGGATATTATTCATTAATAATACCATCGGTGCAAGAGCCGGAGGAGTGGTGGCCGTGGCAGCATTGATCAGTTTGAAGAAGCTCCGGGACCGAGAAGACAACCGAGCACAAGCCCTGCCGGACATCGCGGTGGAAACCAAAATCATCGAGGATGCGGTGCGCTTGGCGTGCCGGGCCCCGTCGCTGTACAACAGCCAACCGTGGCTGTGGGTGACCGATCACGGCTGCCTGGACCTGTTTCTGGATCCCAGCCGAGTCCTGCACACGGATCGGTCGACGCGGCAGGCCCACATCAGCTGCGGCGCGGCGCTCGATCACCTTCGGGTGGCGATGACCGCCGCGGGATGGATGGCCAAGGTCGACCGATTTCCCACCCCGAACCATCCCGACCACCTGGCCACGGTGAGGTTCACCCGTCTGGAGTGGGTCACCGATGAGCAGCGTCGCCGTGCCGATGCGATCCTCACGCGCCGAACCGACCGGCTTCCGTTGATGGCGCCGTTCACCGTGTCGACAATGTGGGACTCGTTTGAGTCCGCGCTGCAAAGTGGAATTGGTGACGACATGGTGCGTCTGGACGTTTTGCCCGACGAGCTGCGTCCACGTCTTGCCGAGGCGGCCCAGCTCACCGAATCGCTGCGCCTATATGACTTGGCGTATCATCGCGAACTCGATTGGTGGACAGCACCGCTCGAAGTGTCAGAGGGAATTCCGCATAGTGCCCTGGTTTCGGCCGCCGAGAGCGACCGTGTAGGTGTTAATCGAGTCTTCCCAATGCCTCACGACAGGGAAAGGCGCACCAACATCGGGCAGGATCACTCCAAGATCCTGATGCTGTCCACCGCCGATGACAGGCTTTCCAGCGCGTTGGCATGCGGAGAAGCGCTCTCGGCCGTCCTGCTCGAATGCACGATGGCCGGCTTGGCCACCTGCCCCATGACGCATTTGACGGAGTTGTCGGTCAGCCGGGAGCTCCTTGCGGCGGTAACGGGTCACACCGACCTGCCCCAAGTCTTGATCCGGGTCGGCGTTGCTCCCACGCTGGGCGAGATATCTGCGGCCACACCGCGGCGTCCGCTCGCCGACGTGTTGCGGTGCAAGAATTAACCCGGAACGCGTAATGCGGAGCTGGCACCCACCGCCTTCATTCGGCGCCGCCGGTGTTGGAATGTCGGGATGTCTTGTCGCTTATTGAAACCCCTCTCGCCAATTCGCTCGTCTGACTACGTTGGTGAAGGACTCGCTTACAACCGGACAGGTGACTGCGATGACATCGAACAGCTTCGGAACCCAGGATCAGCTCACGGTCGATGACGCGACGTACATCATCCACCGCCTGGCACGGATCGACGGCGCAGCCCGGTTGCCGTACAGCCTGAAGGTGTTGCTGGAGAACCTGCTGCGTAACGAGGATGGACGGCTGGTCACCGCCGAGCAGGTCAGCGCATTGGCGGCCTGGGAGCCGACGGCCCAGCACGGCCGGGAGGTGGCGTTTAGCCCGGCGCGGGTGCTGATGCAGGACTTCACCGGGGTGCCATGTGTGGTGGATCTGGTCGCGATGCGCGATGCCATCGCCGAACTCGGCGGGGACACCAAGCGCATCAACCCGCTGTGCCCGACCGAGTTGGTGATCGACCACTCGGTGATCGCCGACGTCTTTGGGCGCTCAGATGCCTTCCTGATCAATGCCGAACTGGAGTTCGAGCGCAACGCCGAGCGCTACCAATTGCTGCGCTGGGCCCAGCAGGCGTTTTCGGACTTTCACGTGGTGCCCCCGGACACCGGGATCTGCCACCAGGTAAACCTCGAATACCTGTCTCGAGTGGTGTTCGCCCGCGACAGCGCAGAAGGAACGCTGGCATACCCGGACACGCTGGTCGGCACCGACTCGCATACCCCGATGGTCAACGGGTTGGGCGTGCTGGGCTGGGGTGTGGGTGGTATCGAAGCCGAGGCGGCCATGCTCGGCCAGCCGCTCAGCATGCTGATTCCGCAGGTGTTGGGTCTGAAGCTGACCGGCGAGCTGCCGCCCGGTACCACCGCAACCGACTTGGTGCTGACCGTGGCCGAGCTGTTGCGTCGTACGGGTGTGGTCGGCAAGTTCGTCGAGTTCTACGGCCCCGGGGTGGCCAACGTACCGCTGGCCAACCGGGCCACCATTGGCAACATGAGCCCCGAGTACGGGGCCACCTGCGCGATTTTCCCGATCGATGACGTCACGCTGGACTACCTGCGGTTGACCGGCCGCCCCGAATCCCGGATCCGGCTGGTGGAGGCCTACGCCAAGGAGCAGGGCCTGTGGCACGACCCGGATCACGAGCCGGCGTTCTCGCAGACGATTGAGCTGGACCTGGGCATGGTGGAGCCGTCGATCGCCGGGCCCAAGCGGCCGCAGGACCGCATCCCCCTGCGTGTCGCTCCCCAGGCCATCGCCGCGTTGCTGTCCGGTCAGACCTACGTCGAGGCGGTGGAAATCGGTCTGGACGAGGCATCCGCGGAGTCGTTTCCCGCGAGCGATCCGATCGCGGTGAGCCGCGACCGGCCCGGCGACCTCCCGCAGGCACTGCAAACCAACGGTGACGGGTCCGACTGGCCACACAAACCGGTCGAAATCAGCGTGGACGGGCAGCGGGTCAGCGTCGACAACGGGCATGTGGTAATCGCCGCGATCACCTCCTGCACCAACACGTCCAACCCGTCGGTGATGGTAGGTGCAGCGCTGCTAGCGAAAAAGGCGGTGGAAAAAGGCCTGACCCGCAAACCGTGGGTCAAGACCTCGCTGGCCCCTGGGTCCCGGGTGGTCACCGACTACTACGAGCGAGCTGGGCTGACACCGTATTTGGACAAGCTCGGCTTCAACCTGGTCGGCTATGGCTGCACCACCTGCATCGGCAACTCCGGACCACTGATTCCCGAGGTGAGCCAGGCGGTGACCGACAACGACGTGACCGTCTGCTCGGTGTTGTCGGGAAACCGCAACTTCGAGGGGCGCATCCATCCGGAGTGCAAGATGAACTTCCTTGCATCGCCACCCCTGGTGGTCGCCTACGCATTGGCCGGCACTCTGCATGTGGACCTGCTTCGCGACCCGCTGGGCACCTGCAGCGACGGACAACCGGTCCACCTGCGCGACCTCTGGCCATCGACCGCCGAGATCACGCAGGTGATCGACACCTGTATTGAGGCCGGGATGTTCAGCAAGGACTACGCCGACGTCTATACGGGCGACGACCGCTGGCGCTCGCTACCGGTCCCCGACAC
>Ga0207433_10007363_pt1 | contig 18452 bp, 14 predicted proteins | sample YelNatPaOPGAMG01_FD_187559 | JGI IMG/M metagenome (GOLD analysis project Ga0207433, IMG submission 187559) | Hot spring thermophilic microbial communities from Obsidian Pool, Yellowstone National Park, USA - OP-RAMG-01 (SPAdes) (version 3) | ecosystem: Environmental > Aquatic > Thermal springs... | reverse complement strand
GATATGCTTAATAAAATCATCTCCATGGCGAAATCTCGTGGGATCAGAGTTGCGTTGATGAGTTATTCCGCCGGGTGGAACGGCAAGGGCCTGCGTAAGCCTTCGCACGACCCTACCGAGGATAACCTCGCCGCCTACACCCGCGAAGTCGTAGCCAAAATGATTCGCTCCTGCCCCGACCTTGCGATGATCGGCTTCCGCATCGGTGAATCGGGTATGAAAGAGGATTTCTACGCCCGCAGCTATATCCCCGCGATTAAAGAATCAGGCAGGCCGATCGATCTCTACACCCGTACCTGGGGCGCAAAAAAGGAAGCCATCCTGGATATCGCCAGGCAGTTTCCGGGCCGGCTCTACATCGAGGTTAAATACAACGGCGAGCAGTTCGGCCCGCCTTATATCATCGAAGGTGGTCGCGCCAGGGGTGGACGCGACTACTTCTACCAGGATTACTTCTCCTACCCCCATAATTATAAAGTCATCTTTCAGCTCCGCGCGAATGGAACCCACCGCGTCTTTCCCTGGGGCAGCCCCGAGCTTGCCGCTCGGGCTAATCGATGCAGCCTGATGGGTGGCGCTATTGGTGTGTCCGTCGAGCCGATGGATGCCTACTACCCCAAATACGACTTCCGCCACAAAGACGACTCTCCGAGCAAGTGGTATAAGTGGCAGTATCAGCGCGATTGGTTCTGGTATCAGGTCTGGGGCCGGACGGCGTATGATCTGTCGCTCGGTATGATTGATACCTGGTATTGCGACATGTTCGGGCGGCGATTCGGTAAGAATGTTGCAGGCCAACTTAATATGGCGGTCGAATCCGCGAGCCGTATCCTCCCCGATGCAATAACTTCGTATTGCCTGGGCTGGGACCAGCGCCAGCACGCGCCGGAGCTCGAAACCGGTGGCAGCCTGAAGCAGTGGGCGAGTAAATCATCGATGGACACGACAAACGTAATGTATCCCAAGGACTTCGCCGATAAGCTCGTGCATGGATACGCTTCGGCTAAAGCCACACCCTTCGATATGGCCGATCGTATTCAGGCGGAGTCGATAAAGACGCGCGACCTGGCTGATTCTATCAGATCTAAACCCGGCGCCCAGTCTCCCGAGCTAAAAGACCTGACCACCGAACTGATCGCCCTCAGCTACCTCGGTGAATACTACGCCTGCAAGCTAAAGGCGGCATCGCTGTTCGCCGTTATGACCGCGTCATCCGACCCAACCCTCGAACCACGAATCAGTTCGGAGCTTAAGAACGCCAGGCAAGCCTGGGATCACCTCGCGGCTATCGGTGACGAAAATTACAAGCCGTTTGTAGAAGAGCTGAGGATGAAGACCGAGAGCTTCACATGGTCGGAAGAAGGTAAAAAGCTCGACCAGGATATAAAAGACCTCGATGAAGCCGTCGCATCGATCAAGGCTTCCGGCAAGATCGGTCACGCTCCAACCATCGATCTCATTGCCAGAGGTCCTTGGATCAGCGATATAAAAGCTGATATTATTTCTTCGGGCAGCCAGTCCAAGACCTTATATATATCAGCGATGATAACCTCTTCTACTCCCGTGAAGGATGTCATCCTGCTGACCAAGCCCTTCCCCTCCGAAGATCAATGGACCGAGATCCCGATGACTCTCACTGCCGGCTCTTATACCGCCCAGGCCGTCTCCACCCCCGAAGGACTCATCTGGTGTATCGAAGCGACCGATAAATCAGGCAAGGGAACTATCTACCCCGACTTTCGAAATGAAACGCCCTACAAAATAATCGAGCCCTGGGAAACTGCATCGCCGGAAAATAAATAATCTTCAAAACGCAAGTAGCCATCCGGCACGCGTGCCGGATGGCTACTGGACCAAAATTTTCTTAGTCCCTGCATAGTTCCAATAGAGCAGCGTTCAGACTTTGCTTACCATGCTCACGCTTACATTATCTTCGTGGCAATCCACCAGCGCTGTCACTTTGTCATCTGGTATTCCGAGAACAGCTGTCAATTCCTCAGCCAGCAGCTTCTTGGCTCGTTTGAGCTGGTGCAGCTCGCTTACCTTGGGGTAACGGGACTTGGGCTCGGTCGCCTGGCTGCGAATCGCCTGCGCCAGAGCCAGAGGATCGCCCCAGCTCAAATTCCGCATCCCTGAAGAGACGATACCCTCTTCGCTTTCACCGGTAAGGATTTTGAGCGCCTGTATGAGTTTATCCGGAGTGGATACGGGTCTTAAGCCAAGCTCATCAGCGCTGTCGACGGGAACAAGAATCGTGGAAGAGAGCGATGGCTTGGGGATAACGAAGAACTCGCGGCAGTGGCCGTCCTGCACGCGTTTTTCGATACTGTCGATTATACCGACACCGTATCGAGGGTGTAGAACCGTGTCGCCGATTTCCATTGTGGAAAACAGCCCCCTTTCGAAACCCAGGTCCGTATATACCGCTGCCTTGCCGGATGGCGTGGATGAATCTTAGCCCGGCGGGGTGGGCGGTATGGGCGTATAGGTCTGGAAACTTCGATGACTGCATGATACGTCTTTATCCCCCGTCGTGTCAACCCTTCCTGCTACTTTTCAGAGCATGTAGATGACACTTCATTTTAACCAGGGAGGGACACTGGCATCTTAGAGAGAACAAACCTATGTATATACGATTTGTGTGCGCCAGATGGCGCTTCGCATAAGATAGAGGATAACTGATGAGCGAGTTGGATGAAAGAATCGGAGCGCGTTACGAATGGATGGGGCTCGATGAGCTTGCAGACCACCAGTCTGCCGCGCTTGCGAAAACCGTGGCTCAAGCCGCTAAATCGCCCCATTACGCGGAAAAATTCAAGGAAATGGGCCTCGACCCCGCGGATATCGAATCACGCGATGATATTATCAAGCTTCCTTTCACCACAAAAGAAGATCTGCGCCTGAGCTATCCAGCGCGGATGCTTACAGTGGAGAATGAGCAAGTCATAAGAATGCACACATCCTCCGGCACTACCGGAAAGCCCACCGCGATCTTTCACACCCGCGAAGATGTAAACAACTGGGCGGAGCTGATGGCTCGTTCTCTTGCGATGGCCGGAGCCACTCCTAAAGATGTTTTTCAGAACATGTCCGGCTATGGCCTTTTTACAGGCGGCCTCGGGCTGCACTACGGTGCCGAGCGCCTGGGAATGTGGACGATTCCTGCTGGAGCGGGCAATACTGCCCGCCAGATCATGCTCATTCGCGATTTCCACGTCACCGTGATCCATGCCACTCCGAGCTACGCGATGCACGTTGCCGAAAGAATGATCCAGGAGGGAGACGACCCGAAGAGCCTTGGCATACGTATTGCAGCCCTCGGAGCCGAGCCCTATACCGAAGAACTTCGATTAAAGCTCCAGGAAGTCTACGGCTTCAGAGCTTTCAACAGCTACGGCCTCAGCGAAATGAACGGTCCCGGTGTAGCATTCGAATGCCCGTTCCAGAACGGCATGCACGCCTGGGAGGACAGCTACATAGTCGAAATTATCGACCCCGTGACCCTGCAGCCGGTTAAGGAGGGGGAGATCGGTGAGCTTGTGATGACCACCCTGCGCCGCACCGCGATGCCGATCATCCGCTACCGCACCCGCGATCTCACTCGTAAAATGACGGGAGATTGCCCGTGCGGACGTAAACACATCAGGGTTGCTAGAATGGTCGGCAGATCTGATGATATGCTTATTATCCGTGGAGTAAACGTCTTCCCGAGCCAGATCGAGGAAGTCATAATGCGCCACAAGTGGCTCGGCGGCAATTATGTGCTCGTTCTTAATAAGAAGGAAGCGCTCGACCAGATGACCGTCAAGGTTGAAATATCTAAATCGGGCTTCGACGGTTCAATGGAAACTCTACGCTCCCTTCGCGCAGAGCTTGGCAGACAGCTTAAGGAGCAGATCGGCTTTACCGCAAACATCGAGGTTCTGGAACCCGGCAGCCTCCCCGCCAGCGAAGGCAAAGCCAAAAGAGTAATCGACGAACGCGGCTAAATAGCCAGCAATGCTTTATTTATCGCGAAAGCAGGCGAAGGGATTTAATCGCGAAAACACGAAAGGGCGAAAAGGTAACAGGTAACAGAAGGGATAGTCCGCGAAGGCGGACATTGCGTAGTTGCAGCCGCGATTTCAATCGCAGGGGATACAGATTGAATGCGAAGCTACAGACCTTCACCCAAAGCCAATACTCGTTGCTAAGAATAAAATCCAAAAAGAGAGCATCTGCCATGTATAATGAACTTAGAATATTTGTAGAAAACAAACCGGGGAAGCTTTCTCGCATTGCCGAGATCCTCGGTAATGCCGGAATCGACCTTCTCGCGATCGAGCTTGCCGACGAGGGACAGTTCGGAGTCTTCAAAATCCTTACGGCGGAACCCGAACGCGCTCGCCAGGTCCTTTCCGATGCTAACATTGCCGTAGCATTCAATCACGTTGCTATAATCGAAATTCCCGACCAGCCGGGCTCGCTTTTGAAACTTTCTAAAGCAATGGAGCAGGCAAAATTGAACATAAACGATGCGTATGGCTGTATACTGGAGAGAGGTAAACGCGCTGTGTTTGTTGTTCAGGGTGAAAATCTGGATGCAATCGAGAGCGCGGCGAAAGATGCCGGACTAAAGGTGTTGAGCTCGCTTGAATAAGCTTCGAGAGTATTTTCCTCTCCTGATTGCTATAGGTTTTTATATGCTGGTCGTCGGAGTGCTGCTGGCGATCGTCGTGCGGCACTGCGGTGGTCTTATCTATGGGCTCGACGATACCTACATACACATGGCTGTCGCGAAGAATCTTGCGCGCCACGGCGTATGGGGCATAAATCCGTATGAATGGTCGAGCCCGTCCTCCTCGCCGGCTTATACTCTCCTGCTCGCGATTGTATTTCGCATATTCGGCGTAAACGCGTGGGCTCCACTCGTTTTGAATATAATCGCCTCGGTGCTGCTGCTCACGGTTCTGTATTCAGCTCTAAACAAGCACGCCGCGGGTTTGGCGAACTGGGTCAAGACGGGCTTTCTTATCTCAGCTGTCCTGATACTCCCTTTACCCGTGCTCACGCTGATCGGGATGGAGCATATATTCCACGCGCTGCTTATAGTCATTTTGATCGATAAGTTCATTGACCTGGTTACTGAGAAAAATGCGAATGCGCAGCAAATCCTGCTGTTTTCAGTGTTATCCGGCGCCGCGATAATGACCAGATACGAGTCCGGATTCCTGCTCGCTCCAATGTTCATCGCGCTGCTGATAAAACGAAAGCTGATCCCCGCGCTGGGCCTTGCGCTCGGTATCTCGATCCCTGTCCGCATATTTTCGATGATATCTGAAGCTCATGGCGCTATGACGCTGCCGAATTCGGTTTTGCTGAAGTCGGAAGCCGGCGCGCCGCTGGCATCGGGGCCGGGGCTGCTGGGTCCGATTCTCAACTTCATGGACAGGGTCTACAGGGGAGCGACCATTGAACCTGCGCTGCTTGCGTTTGCGGCTGTCTTTATAATCTACCTCCTGCGCCGCCTGAAGCCGCCGAGGCCGGTATACTACACCGGTATTCTCATAACCGTGACGGCGCTGCTCGGTCATTTCACGTTCGTATATTCGGGGGTGCAGTATCGATATACGGCATATCTCATAGCTGTGTGTCTTGCCGCTTCGATCCCTCTGCTTAAATGCGCTGAGCAATCCGCACCTAGAATGCAGAAGAGAATTGGCCTCGCGCTAGCTTTCCTCGTGCTCTGCGTCTTTTCGATCCGCGCCGGAAGCAATTTATACCAGGCTCCCTTTGCTTCGCGGAATATTCACGATCAGCAATACCAAATGGGGCTTTTCTTGCGGCAATACTATACCGACCGCCCCGTCGCCGTAAACGATATCGGCGCCGTCGACTACCTCGCGGACCTTCGCACGGTGGATATAGTGGGTCTGGGTAACAACACTCTCGCTCGCCTGATGTATTGCAACCGTCTCTCCCCGTCGCTTTATCGCGCGATCATCGAACAGCGCCACACATGCATAGCCATCATCTACGATTCATGGATGTACCCGCAGTGGCGCCCACGGAATTGGATACCGGTATGCCGTTGGAAAATCAAAAATAACTATGTCTGCGGAGACAACACGGTAACCTTCTACGCCGCAAACCCCAAATATGAAACCGAACTCGTTCGAAACCTGCTAGCCTTCGCCCCCCACCTGCCTAAATCAGTACAGGTACAATACAATCAATCCGCAAGTAGAGCAGTAAAATGAGCGAAGCTGAACGACTCGCCGACCACATCACCATCGCCTGCTAAAAAGAACCTTTTGCCTACGCTAAATTCTAATTCTGCTTCCTTTTTCGTGTTTTCGCTCTTTCGTGCTTTTGCGATTAAATTTTCTTCCCATTAATGCAATCCATCCGATGGCCTGCTATAATATCCGCGACTCTTTCCCCCTGTATAAGGAGATTGACCGTGGCACATATTGCTATTAATCGAGATGATCTGCGTAACAAGATATACGGCTGCTGGATGGGTAAGAATATCGGAGGCACCCTCGGTGGTCCCTATGAGGGAACTCGTGATGTCCTCGATGTCCAGGGCTACGTGACCCCCAAGGGCGAGCCTATGCCCAATGACGACCTCGACCTTCAGCTCGTTTGGCTGAAAGCCGTCCAGGACCGCGGCCCGAAGAACGTAACCAACCGCCTTCTCGGCGAATACTGGCTTAATTTTATCCCGCCGCACTGGAACGAATACGGCATCTGCAAATCCAACATGCGCGCAGGCCTGCTGCCGCCGCTATCAGGTGAATATCACAACTCCTGGAAGCACTCCAACGGCGCATGGATCCGTTCTGAGATCTGGGCATGCCTCGCTCCCGGCTGTCCCGATATCGCCATCCGGCTCGCTTATGAAGACGCGTCCGTCGACCATGGCGGAGGAGAGGGGACCTACGCCGCTCTCTTCACCGCGGCGGTCCAGAGCGCCGCGTTCATTGTAAGCGACTGCGACGAGCTGATCAAGATCGGTCTTTCCAAGATCCCGAAGGACTGCCGCGTAGCCCGCGCGATCGGGGTCGCCCTCGATGCTCACAAGAAGGGCAAGACCTGGCAGGAGGCTCGCGAGGCGGTTGTTAAGGACAGCGAGGACCTTGGCTGGTTCCAGGCTCCCGGGAATGTGGCGTTTGTGGTGATAGGGTGGATGTATGGTGATGGCGATTTCGGCAAATCGATACGCATTGCTACCAACTGCGGCGACGATACCGACTGCACCGCCGCGACCCTCGGCGCGACTCTCGGTATCATCCTCGGCAAAGACGGGATTCCAAAGGAATGGATCGAGCCGATAGGCGACCGTATCCTCACCGTGGCAATCGATCGCGGTTCCGCCGGCTTCCCTCGCACCCTTGCCGAACTCACCGATCAGGTAATGATCCAGGTCCCGCAGATGCTCGCGGCTTACAGCGCTCCTGTCGAGATCACCGATTCTGGGACGGACATCTCCGCCGCTAAGGGTCTTAACCTTACAAATGAATTGGTGGCTGCGGAGATATGGAACCGCTCACCCTATGCGGTCTCCTATGATCTTGTCCATACCAAAGTCACCATCGACTACGGCAGCGAACCCGATATTATAATAGGCGATCCATTCCCGATAAAAGTCACCCTTACGAATCAGATGCCGGACTCTCGCCACATCGAGCTGATCTGGCATCTGCCCGAGGGCTGGGAGATTTCATCGAGCGGTCCGAGCCACATCTCCCTGACCCATTGGCCGAACCACTTCGAAACCACCATCGAGATAATCGCCAACGAAATCCCGGACGGCACCATCCGCGGTATCCTGGAAGTAATCGCCCCGGGCAGGCCGACAATAGGCCTGATCCCGCTGGTTTTCTTCGACGGAAGCTAGATAAATCGAAATAATCAGCCACCAGCTATCTTGTTCGATAACTGGTGGCTGATCACTCACTAACGCCTCTACTACTTCCTGAAAACCTCTAAATCCATAACCGCCTGTACCGCGACATCGATCTGAGCGTCTAATATATCTTCCGCTAGCCGATCGAGTGATGGATCGAGCGACACCCTGATAAAAAATTCCCGTGCCCCCTTATTTCCCGTCACATGGCTGTAAGTGATCCCTGCAGCGCGATACCCAAGCTCTTCCACGAACCCCGCCAGGTCTTTAAGGAGCTCTCTATATACATCCGGATCATCAATTACCCCGGTCCGGCGCATGTCGCTGTCCGGCACTTCGAAAAGCGGTTTAACAAGGCAGATCATATCCCCCCGCCCATGCAGTATCTTCGCAAGGATCGGTATCGCTTTTTTGAGGGAAAGATACGAAAGATCCACTGTCGCCAGCGTCGGTGTCGGATCGAGCTTCTCCAGCGTTTCATCTCCGATGTTTACCTTCTCCATCGGAACCACTCTCGGGTCTACATGCAGCTTCCCAGCCAGCCTTCCGAACCCAACATCTACCGCATAGACCTTCGCTGCTCCGTGCTGAAGCAGGCAATCGGTGAATCCGCCAGTCGAAGCTCCCGCGTCTATCGCTATGATCCCGCTTACATCCACACTTAAATCGCTCAGAGCCCCTTCGAGCTTCAGCCCACCCTTACCGACATACTTCTGATCGATCCCTTTGACTACGATATCCGCCGACAGCGGCACCGGCTGTCCTGGTTTATCGATCCTTACTCCATCGGCAAGCACTTTTCCCGCCATCACCCAGCTTTCCGCGGATTTTCTATCCTCGACTATGCCTCTCTCGACCAGTATCTCCCAAACCGGAGCCTTCTTTGCCATTCAATTCCACCTCGCAACTACCTATTCTCCCACAATCCCCGCTCCTTTTCAAAACCTAAAATTCAAGCTGGAGCTCATTGGTGAAGGGAGGCATTCTTGATTTTGGATTTTTGATTATGAATATATGTACTGTGGCAGTCTGATCTTGTTTGGTAGTCTCTTTAGACGCGAAAGCCTGAAAGATAGAAAGAATAGGTAACAGGGAATAGGTACAGACACCACCCATGCCTATTCAGAATTAAAACTCAATGTTTCTCCCATTCCACGATCATCCTGAATTGTAAATGTGATTTGACTCTCTCCCGCTACCCTGTTACAATATGCTCGACACGGAGTGTGTCGGTAGAATCTTTATTACCCTGCTTGAGGTGAACGTCATGACGTTGCGTTCGGAAACTCTTTTAGTTAAGCTCAATTCGACGGAGGCTGATGCTGTGCGGCATGCGCTTGCGGCGGACCAGCGCGTGAAGCTCCTCGAGATGCTCGCTAAAAAGACAATGAACGTCAACGAGATCGCCGCCGCCCTGGGTGTATCTCACCCTACCGCCTCGATGCACATTCGCGCTCTCCAGGATGCGGGGCTGCTCGAATCCGCTTATTCCACCACCGATAAAGGCGCTGAAAAGCGCTGCTGGACCACGTGCAGCCGTATTATATTTGAGATTGAGACTCATCCCGATGAAACTGCCGGGAAAGTGGAAGAAGTTACCATTCCCGTGGGGCTTTATAACGTTGTGAATGTTGTTCCGCCGTGCGGGCTTACAGGCAGGCGCGCAAGCATTGCATCGAGCAGCCATCCCCTTATGACTCCCGACCGTGAGCTCGGTCAGAACCTTTGGTTCACAGGCGGCTGGGTCGAGTATAGCTTTCCATTCCATCTCCCTGCTAATGCTGTCCTCACGGCAATTGAATTTGAAGCTGAAATTTGCTCCGAAGCTCCCGGCTATGATAATGACTACCCATCCGATATCACAGTCTGGATGAACGGCGCCGAGGTTGGAACGTGGACATCACCGGGTGATTTCGGAGGCCGTCGCGGCCGGCTCAATCCGAGTTGGTGGCCGGACAGCTTCACACAGTATGGCATTTTGAAGAACTGGAAGATCGACGATAACGGCAGCTACATTGATGGAGAAAAAGCAGGTGACCTGACTCTCGCCGATCTTCACCTCGCCCCCGGTGCTCCCCTGGCGGTGCGAATAGGAATCAAAGAGGACGCTAAATACCAGGGGGGAGTAAACCTCTTCGGAAAACGCCTGGGCGATCACCCTCAGGATCTGACCCTTCGCTATCGCTATACTTTATCTGAGTGATTGGATAGGGAACAGGGAACAGAGTAGCGGAGAGCAGAGAGCGGGAAATGGGTAATGGGTAAGAGTCTCCAGCCCGCGACGGCGGACTTTGTACCATGTAGCCGGGAATTTATTCTACGAGATGCAGGCACCTGTTACCGCTACAGGCCTTCACCCAACCCCAATACTCATTAATCACTACTCCCTACTCAATAAACCTGAAAATCCGAATCCAAAAACGAAAACGCTCCTTTTTCTTCCCCAAAATATAGGGACCAAGTGTAAAATTCCCCTTGACAAGCTCCCACGGCATGGTATATTGCTGATAGGTTACGGCCCTAAAGATGTATAGAAAGAAATTACCGACATACCCCCTGAAGGTGGATTGGTCTAATACCCCTGCAAAGGTGTGAGAAACTAGCAGCGAGAGAGTTGCAGGGTTGACAATGGGGCTGAACCTGTATTACAGCAATGACACGCTGATCGGTGGAATGTGCTCCGCAATCGTGGCCGGTGGCGGGCCTCAAGCCGATAGCGATGTCCGGCTAATTCACTGCATACACTAAAAGGAGGAATTGAAATGGGGAAGATTGTTAAGGTCTTGCTTGTACTGGCTATGATCGCGCTGACTGTGCCTGCGATGGCTGATTATTACCTCGCCGGTGATTTCAATGGTTGGAGCGCTAACGGTAACATTATGAGCGATCTCGGTGGAGGCATCTACCAGACCACTCTGCAGGGAGTGGGCGGCCGGCACGAGTTCAAGGTCACTATGGGTGACTGGTCGAACAACTGGCCCTGGAGCGGCAATAGCTGGTTTATCGGGGACGCCAACGGAAACATCACCATCACCTTCGACACTAATGACAATAGCGCCGATGGATGGAAAGGCGGATGGGGCCGTATCGGTGTCAGCAATGATCCCGGCACTTGGACCGCGGTCGGCGATTGGCAGGGATGGAACAATGTAAACCCGACTACCGCTATGACTTCGATTGGTGGTGGAGTTTACACATGTTCCGCAACTCTCGATCCGGGCACACATTATTACAAGGCTGTTATGACCGGTTCGTGGGATGCGATCGGTAACGATTACCGCAGCATCAATGCCGATAACATTGCATTCGATGTTACCGCCGAGAAGCCGGTTGCGATCTTCTACGTGAATGCTCTTAAGGGCGTCGTGAAGGTCGAGACAACCGCCATTCCTGAGCCGGCAAGCTTCCTGGCGCTTGGCACGATGCTTCCGATTTTCGGGCTTCTAAAGAAAAGGCACTACTGAGTTTCAGGTAATGTAGCGACAACCTGGCAGAAGGCTTCGTGCTCGATTCGACCCGCCAGTACGCCACATCATTACGCGAAACTCATTAAGTAATATCAGTAGATTTTAACACGGCGAGTTTGCGCTAGGCACAGCTCGGCGCAACTCGCCGCTCTGGTCTTTATTACTCAGAGCTATGTAACTGCTGCGATTCGTTTTTGGAAGGGAGAATTCTTAATTTTAAAGCATGAATGTTGAATAGGTGTTTGTTGATAAGTATTCGCAATTCATGATTCAAAATTAAGAATTGCTCCCTTCGCTCTATGGAGGGGGACGATAATGAAGATACCAATAATTCTATGCTTGTTGGCTCTAGTGCTGGCGCCGGTCGGCGCGTTCGGCGCGATTACCTACGACGGCAAGTCTATCCCTACTGATTTCTTGGGGATGCTTAAAGCTACGCAGGTAAACGCGACCAGCTTCGGTGATACACTGGGTGTCGGTACCGGTTCGGAGCTCGATCAGCTATACGTAGCCCGAAGCGCTACCGGTATCTACATCGGCATCACCGGTAACCTGGAGAAAAACGGCAACGCATTTACAATTTTCATGGAAACTGGATCTGGTGGGGTCACGACTGTGCCGACATTCTCTTCGGGCCCGGGCGCGGTGACAAATCTTAAGGGCTCGCAGTTCGATGCGGGGTTCGCGCCGAATTATGCTCTCACTGTCAACCATAACGGCACGACGATGTGGGCCGACTTCGTGAACCTTACCACCACCGGGAGCACCTACCTCGGCAGCTGCACGGTGAACTCCGGCAAGGGTGACCTTGCTGGTGGTGACGGCGTAACTCAGATTGCTTTCAATAATTTCAACGTCGCCGGTATAACTGATAACCAGACCAAGACCGCCGCCGAGACACAGGCCGACGCGGCTACTGCTGCCACCGGCTTCGAAGCGTTCTTACCGTTCAGCGATTTCGGAATTGTCGATCCGAGCTCGCTAACGAGCATCAAAATTATGGTCCTGCTCGATGCCGGTAGTGGATGGGTCTCCAACCAGTCGCTGCCGGGCTTTGGAGGACAGAAACCTGCCCCGGGACAACCGCCGTGCAACTTCGCGGACGATTCCAAAGCACCGGGCAATCAGTATGCGACAGTCGACATTTCCAGGCCGATCACCGGCAGCATTACCGTTGATGGGGCGGCAATTCCGACGGATTTCGCCGGTCACCTCGTAGCTACTCAGGATAACTACACCGGATGGGGAGATAAGACCGGAGAAGCAGGTTCTGAGATGGATCAGCTCTTCGTCGGACAGGATGGGACCGGGCTGCAGGTTGGTATTACCGGAAATCTCCAACCGACCGGGGATATGTATCTGCTCTTCCTGCAGACAGGACCGGGCGGAAGCCAGACACTTACCGTCCCGGATAATGTCGGCCCGAACGGTGTCTTGCAGGGAATGAGGGATACGAAGTTCGACAACGGCTTCCAGCCGAACTATGTTCTTTGTATCAATGCGTATCAGGGGCTCGCCTATGTCGATCTCGTCGATCTGAAGTCTGGCACGGGCCGCTACCTTGGTTCCAGCAACATCGGCGGAGGTGCTGGTACGCTCAACGGCGGTGACTCTGCAACAGGCATCATCGTCGCTATGGATAACAGCAACATTGGTGGTGTGACCGAGACCAGTGCGGCGAATGCGGCTACGGCTACCGCCGGAACCGAGATCTATCTGCCGTATTCTGAGATAGGGCTTGCTTCGAGCAGCGTTAAGGTGATGGCTGTGCTCGTCGGTAGTAGCGGATATATATCCAACCAGGTGCTCCCACCGATCCCTGCCGGTTCAGACAACCTTGGGCCTGGAGCCGGAAATCCGGCCGTAGACTTCTCGGGCATTAACGGCGACCAATTCGTAAGCATTCCGGTAAGCGGGATAAGCTATATGCCGCTGGGATCGGTTAAGGATGCCATTGCGCTGCCGCAGTCGTCCGCGGTGATGCTGCAGAGCTTGAAAGTTTCTGCTTCATTCCCGAATGACGGCGCATATTACGTGCAGGATACGACTGGTCCGTTCGGATTGCTGGTTATCGACAGTGCGAACCAACCCGCTGAAGGTTCTTGTGTCACGGTGAGCGGTTTCACTACGACTGTGAACAATCAGCGCGCTCTTAACGCTACTCAGACCACGGTGGTAACTCCGCCGGATAGCATTCACATCAAGCCGGCAGGTATGGGCTCGGCTGTTGTCGGGAAAAATAATACCGACGCGCTAGTGAGAATCTGGGGCAAGGTGACCGGCTGGGACCTGGGAAATGAAGCGATCTTCTACGTCGATGACGGTAAGGGGATCTACGATGGGAACGTCTTCGGTTATACCGGGATCAGGGTACTCTATGACTTCGAGTATTATCCGAACGTCGGTGACTGTCTGGGTGTAACGGGAATCTCATCGTTCAAGGCTTTAACCGATCCGACTACGCACATAACCACCTATATACCGCAGGTGCGAGCCAGAACGCTGGACGACATAAGCTTCTTCCCGAACGTGTATTAGAAGACTGAAAAATAGTCTAGAGGGGGGATAAGGGCTGCAGGCTTAGCCTGCAGCCCTTTCTACTGACTTTCAGGTAATGTAGTGACAACCTGGCAGAAGGTTTCGTGCTTGATCCGACCCGCCAGTATGTCACATCATTATGCGAAACTCATTAGTATGCCATTCTATAAAGCTGGAATGTTCACTTCTTCCGCACTGGGAAATAAAGGTACAGCTGCGCTTTATCCGAATCGAATGTCTCGGGATAAAGCTCGAACATCGGTCCGTCAGTGCTCTCATACTCATCAGAATTGGGCAGCCACTCCTGATAAAAATAATCGATCACGGATGTCAGCTCACATAAGCCCTGCACTGTGAGAACCGCGTAGGTCTGCGCGGGAATCTCCCATCCGACCATTCTCCCTTGAAAATGGCGTTTTTGCCGTTTTCGTTCCCTTCGTGGCGAACACGACAGTCCTTGACCGGCAGTGGCCCGCAGGGCTGCGAGAGGTGCTGCGTAGCAGTCACGAGAGTGTTCATGCCACGATTCCCCACTGGTAATCAAGCAGGCTCATTGTATCGAACGCATGTGCGAGCTGTCAATGCTTAATTTTATACAAATAATGGAATGTCCACTTGACACATTTTGTGCATGGGCGCATAATATGACTGAAAAACCAATTCGGTCATCAGTACAATAATGCGGAGCATCTTATGCGGACCGATAGCGCCAAAACCGATGTCCGCGACGCAATACTAGACGCCGCGGATCGGCTTATTGGCTTCTACGGATACACTAAAACGACGGTCGACGATATTGCCCACGAAGCAGGTGTGGGTAAGGGGACAATTTACCTCTATTTCAAGAGCAAAGAGGAAGTAGCAGTCTCCTGGGTAGACCGAGTAAACGCTAGGCTCAGAGATCAGCTTCAACGAATTGCTGATTCCGAGATCGCGCCCGCGGATAAGTTTAGAGAAATGCTCCTTGTGCGTATCCTGTTCCGGTTCGATACCATCAGGAATTATACGAGGAGCCTCGATGAACTTCTCGCGGCTATCAGGCCTATAACTCTTATATGGCGCGAGCGCTGGCAGGACGCGGAAGCTAAGATATTCGCCCAGGTGCTTACCCAGGGCGAGGATAACGGCGTATTTCATGTTGATGACGCATATCAAACTGCTCGCTTGCTGCTGATGGCTACGAACTCTTATCTGCCGAACAATCTTAGTATCGAGCAGCTCGGAGAACGTGATCAGATTGCAGACGCCGTCACGAGAATGGCGGAGCTTCTTCTTAACGGGGTGTTAGTGAGATAAATTATGGCAAAAGTAGATACTACAAATGAGAACGTCGTCCATGGAGGAAATGGCGCTATACAGGAGAATGGACAGGGTAATGGCCAGCAAAACGGCCAGGCAAACAGGCCCTGGGTGAAGCGTATTCTCCTTGCAATAGTTACCCTCGGTATTATCGTGGGGCTGTTTGTCGGTGTGCGCTATGTTGTTTTTATGCGCAGCCATGCGGTTACCGATGACGCCTACCTCACGAGCAATATTATACAAATATCGCCGCAGGTAAGCGGCACAGTTAAAAATGTATATGTAAAAGATAACCAGCTTGTCAAAGCGGGCGATCTGCTTGTGACCCTGGATGATTCCACCTTCCGCGCGGATGTTGCTAATCAGAGCGCTAACCTTGCTGTTGCCCAGGCGCAGGCGCAGGGCGCGGGTGTATCAGTGAACCTGACCCAGCAGACGGGCAGCGCGCAGATCACGCAAGCCCAGGGCGCGCTGGGCCAGGCCCAGAGTGGAGTTGGAAGCGCTAAAGCGGCTGTTGAGCAGGCTGCCGCAGGTGTGAACTCCGCGGTTGCAAACCAGAAGCGAGCCATCGCCGCGGTTAAAGCCGCGCAGGCGGCGGTTACTACCGCGAAAGCCAATGTAGCTGCCGCGGAAGCTTCGGTTACATCTGCTGAGGCTACCTACACGAACGCCGCGCGTGAAGCGCACAGGTTCACCTCGCTTGCGGCTCAGGGAGCTGAAGCGCAGGAAAGAGCGGACACGGCGAATACCGCCGCGGCATCCGCGAAAGCTGCTCTGGACAGCTCGCGCCAACAGGTCGCGGCTGCTCAGGCGGTAGTGAATGCGCGCGAAGCGGACCTTGCGGCCGCGCAGGAGCAGGTAAGAGTGTCGAATGCTGCCGTTCAGCAGAGCAAAGCTCAGCTGACTGCGGCGAAGCAGGGAGTCGGTCAGGCTATCGCGAAGCAGCAGCAGGCTGTCGGAGCCTTGACCCAGGCCCAAACCGCGCCTACACAGACCGCTGTAAGCCAGTCCGGTCATGCACAGGCGCTGGCTAAGGTGCAGCAGGCCCAGGCCGCTTTGCAGACCGCGCAACTGCATCTGAGCTACACGAAGATTTATGCGCCGGTTGCGGGTAAAGTCAGCCAGAAGTCGGTTGAAGTAGGCGAACTCGTGCAGACCGGGACACCGCTTATGTCGCTTATTCCGCCCAAAGATATTTGGGTGGTTGCGAATTATAAAGAGACTCAGATGCCCGGTATCAAACGTGGAAATCCTGCCGAAGTAAGGGTCGACGCCATTCCGGGACGGGTATTTACCGGTCATGTAGACAGCATCGCCGCGGGCACCGGTTCCACATTCGCGCTTCTCCCACCGGAAAACGCGTCCGGGAACTTTGTCAAAGTGGTACAGCGAGTACCGGTGAAGATCGTCCTCGATCACGGCCAACCGGATATGAACCGGCTTCGCACGGGCATGTCAGTAACCGCCATCATAAGCACGAAGTAGCTTGGCAGTCATACGGGAAGGTTGAGTATTAAATATGGCAACCATGGCTGCCTCACAAGGTAAGGCGGAATATCAGGAATATTCGGCTGCGGTCCGTTGGATCATCCTCGTCGCGGTGTTGTTGGGGACTGTTCTTGAAGTTCTCGATGTCAGCATCGTGAACGTGGCTATTCCGGAGATGATGGGAAACCTCGGTGCGACCCTCGACCAGATCGGCTGGATCTCCACCGGATATATTATAGCTAACGTTATCTTTTTACCGCTCACCGGATGGCTGTCACAGCACTTCGGGCGCAGGCGCTATCTCGGCGGATCGATCATCCTCTTCACGGCGGCATCGGTCTGCTGCGGGCTGTCGCGCAGCCTTAACGAGCTTATCCTGTTTAGAATCCTGCAGGGAGCTGGTGGGGCTGCGCTGCTCTCGACCGCGCAGGCCACTCTGTTCGAGATCTTCCCCCCAAACCAGATCAGTATGGTGCAAGCCATATTCGGTATTGGGGTTATGGTAGGTCCGACGGTAGGTCCGACGCTGGGCGGCTGGATCACGGATAACTATTCCTGGCCGTGGGTCTTCTTTATAAATGTGCCCATCGGTATAATCGCGGCTGTCCTCACGCTTACGTTCATGCATGAATCCAAGTTCCATGAGCGAAGGGAGCGCAAGGTCGATGTGCTCGGAATATTGTTCCTGGCTGTCGGTGTCGGTTCTATGCAGTATGTACTGGAGCGTGGAAACCGCGACGACTGGTTCCATTCCAATATAATTGCCACATTCACGGCGATCGCAATAATCGGTGTTATCGTGTTTATAATCAGGGAGCTAACCACGGATGATCCGGCGGTCAATTTGCGAATTCTCAAGTATAGAGACTTCGCCGCGGGATGTATCTATGGGCTTGTGCTTGGGTTCGGACTATATGGCGGTATTTTCATATTGCCTGTTTATCTCCAAGAGCTGAGAGGCTTTTCTGCTTCTCAGGCCGGGTGGATCATATTCCCTGGTGGAATGGCTACGGCGCTCACGCTGCCTATTACGGGCAGGCTCGGGCAGAAACTCGCCCCGCGCACCATGGTAGCCGTAGGCACAATAGGCTTCATCGTATCCATGTGGATATTGCATTTTATTACGCTGGACACCAGCAGCGATCAGCTTTTCTGGCCGCTGGTGCTGCGCGGCGCGTCGATGGGGTTTCTGTTCCTGCCGCTCACTTTGGCTTCGCTCACTTCGCTGGTGGGCAAAGAGATCGGCGCCGGGACGGGTCTTTTCAACCTGTTCAGGCAGCTTGGCGGGAGCGCGGGCATCGCGTTCCTTTCCACATACCTGGACCACCGCACCGACCTGCACCGGTCTATCCTGGTCCAGCATATCAACCCTTATAACCCAACCGCGATGCAGTGGCTGCATAAAACTTCGCAGGGATTTATGGCGAAAGGCTATTCCATAACCACTGCAAAGCAGGCGGCTTTGGCGGCTATGGACAGATTGATAGAGGCGCAGGCGCTGGTTATGTCGTATCAGGATGCGTTTCTTATTATTGGTATAGTCTTCGTGTGCGCTCTGCCGCTGCTGCTTCTGTTCAGGAAGCGCGGTCCGGTAGGCGCGGGTGGACCGCCGGTGCATTGATTTTAACTATTGATCTTTGTACATTAACTTGACTGGCAATCAGGTTTTTGAAATAGCCCTGATGCCCTGAGAAAACCTTGCAGTATAGTCTGATCAGCCGTCAGTCTGTCAACTGCCATTTCGAGCTTGCCGGCAATGTGATCTACCG
>Ga0207433_10007357_pt1 | contig 18468 bp, 19 predicted proteins | sample YelNatPaOPGAMG01_FD_187559 | JGI IMG/M metagenome (GOLD analysis project Ga0207433, IMG submission 187559) | Hot spring thermophilic microbial communities from Obsidian Pool, Yellowstone National Park, USA - OP-RAMG-01 (SPAdes) (version 3) | ecosystem: Environmental > Aquatic > Thermal springs... | reverse complement strand
ACTATACATTCTACCAAATCAGCCTCTATCAAGTTTTTTCTAATTTCATACTCTTCTTTTGTTTTCGAAGTTAAAGAACCTTTGGCAAGAACAAACCCCGCCTTACCTTTGATGTTTAAATGATGAACAAAGTGCTGGATCCAAGCATAGTTCGCATTTCCTGTTGGTGGTATGCCATATTTCCAACGGACATCGTTTCGGATCAATTCTCCGCTCCAATCGCTATCGTTAAAGGGTGGATTAGCAATAACAAAATCAGCTTTTAAGTCTTTGTGAGCATCGTTCAAAAACGAACCTTCGGGATTCCACTTCACTTGCGATGCATCGATCCCTCTAATGGCAAGGTTCATTTTACATAGTCGCCAGGTGGTTTGGTTGCTTTCCTGACCATAGATGGAAATATCATTAATTCTTCCCTGATGCTCTTGTACAAATTTTTCAGATTGAACAAACATCCCCCCTGAGCCACAGCAAGGGTCAAAAACCCTGCCTTTGTATGGCTCAAGCATTTCCACCAGGAGTTCGACAACGCTTCTGGGCGTGTAGAATTGCCCACCCTTTTTCCCTTCCGCCAAAGCAAACTGACCTAAAAAATACTCAAACACATGCCCCAGGATATCGGCGCTTCTTTCCTTTGCCTGGTCAAAAGCAATGTTGCTAAAAAGATCGATTAGCCCCCCAAGGCTAATGGGATCGATATTCCCTCTGGCATAAACCTTTGGTAGTACTCCTTTTAGCGATGGATTTTCTTTTTCGATTAGTTCCATCGCTTCATCGAGTATTTTCCCTATCTCAGGCTTTTTGGCGTTTCCCTTAAGATATTGCCATCTTGCCTTGGCTGGAACATAAAAGACATTTTCGGCTTTATATTCGTCAATATCTTCAGGATCAGCACCGCTGTATTCTCCTTCGCCTTTTTTCAGCTTTTCGTATAAATTTTCAAAGGCATCTGAAATATAGCGAAGGAAAATAAGCCCCAGCACTACATGTTTATATTCCGCCGCATCAATATTTTTTCTTAATTTATCGGCAGCTTTCCAGAGTTGTTGTTCAAAGGATTCTGTATTATTATTGTTGTTTTTTGCCATAATCAAATCTCCATAAAAATTTTAGGTAATCACTCATTTAATTCCACCTAAACAAACATAAGAATTATATTCAATATTATACCGATAATTGTATCTAAGTTCAAGTTCTTTTAGATAATAAACAAAATTTTCTTTACTCACGCCATGAGATTGAATGAGCCTCTCCTTTAAGGACATAAAATATCACACTTTCATGCATTGTGCAATCTGGAAGTTTCTCCCTTGGTGCAAGCTCGATTAATTGGGTTTTAAATTCATCAGCTTTAAAAAATACATTTTTCCCTCTTTCCTCATAGGGAAAAACCTGCATCTCTTTCAAACTAAATACCTTCACTTTTCACCTCCATCTACTGGATTATTCATACTAAAATCCTTACCGAAGAATTTTTCCATTAAGATTGCAATGATTATAAATACCGGCAGGGCAAAAAGAGTTCTTAAAAGTGAGAATTTCAGACCTAAATATCCGATTTCAAAAGAAAGCATTGGGATTTTCATTGTTGTAAAAGCTCCAAGATAGATAAAGATGTTTCGTACACTCGTTCCTTTTTTCCAGAGTAAATAGGCTACAGGAAATGCTCCATATAACGAGCCCATCTGAAGCATTGCAAGTAGAATCATCCATATTACTCCCATTATACCGGATTCTTTTCCGGTATGTTTTTCTATAATCTCCTTTGGTACCCAGACTTCAAGAAGCCCAATAAGGATAAATATAAAAGGCATAAACGAAATCATTTCCAGAAATGAAGATTTAAAATTCTCTATAACCTTGAATCCAAAAGAAAATTTTGTAAAAAAAGTAACCCCGGCAAAAATAACAAAAATTCCTATTACGATAAGGTCATTACGATTCTTTACAAGGTATTTTTTCATACAAACCTCCATAGAAAGGCTATTGCAAGCCCAATAATTAAAGCCCCGATAAAGCTAAGCAAGTTTCTTGTAAAAGCCACTTTGAAACCAAAAAACTTTGATTCTACTGGCAATGTGATTATCCCCACCATCATAAGTGTTGTTATAAACACAGCAATAACTGGATAGCTTGCACCGTTTTTGAGAAGCACTGAAGAAAGTGGATAAGCCACGATCCCCGGAATAAGTGAAATAGAACCTAAAAGAGCAGCAATGACAAAACCAAAAGCCCCAGACTTTTCACCCAGTAGCTTTGCAAGCACCTCTTTTGGAAGAAATGCAAGCAAAAACGCAACAGCAATGAGCACTGTTATAAAAGATGGCAAAATGTTTAGAAAAAGGTTTAGTGCCATCTTAAGCCCCTTGAGTGTTTTATTTCTACTGGCGATAAAAGAAAGAATCACTGCTATCAGTGTAAAAACAAAAAGAAGTTTCATAAAGACCCCTAATTCTTTAACTTATCAAAAACCTTTGTGAGGTTTGTTCTTAAAATATTTCTTATCTCTTCTTCGCTATCTTTTAAGGGCCGTGCAGGAATAAGGTTATAAGAGTCCATTCCATATTCAAGATAAACATCAACAGAAGCCTGGATGACATTCTTAAGCATATCTTTTGCCTCATCAGAGGAAAGCCCGAAGGAAAGAGAAATTTTATATAGTTCGTCATAAATAAACCAGAAATATGTAGGAGCCATAGCAGAGACAACAGCATAAGATTCAAGCTTTGACTCTTCTACTTCAGGAGATTTACCTAACAATTTTAAGAATTCAAGAATTGTTTCTTTTTCATCTGTATTCAACTCAGCCGAAAAGCAAACTGGATTAAAACCCTCATTGATAATTGATGTTGCATTTGGATTACAGCGAGCTATTTTGCTAAAACCACCCAATTTTGTCTTCATTGCTTCAATTGTAATTTTTGGAGCAAGTGAAAGAATTATTGTTTTACTGCTTATGAAAGGCTTTATTGACTCAAGAGTTTCCATCATTACCTGGTGGATGAATGGCAAGAATGACAAAATTTGATGTTGCAACATCATTAAGATTACTCTCTATCTTTATTTCAGGAAAATTAGTTTTGATAGTTTCACATGCTTGCCTGCTACAGTCATACACAGAGATATCTCGCATTGAAAAACCCTTGTTTTTCAATGCAGTAAGAAATATACGGCATATCCTTCCACCACCGATGAAACCAATGTTTTGAAATTTCATCAATAACATCCTAATAAATATTTTTATTTTGCTCTGTTAAAAAATTTTTTCCTTCTTTTTCAAGCTCCTTTTGAACTTTTGTCCAGATATTTTCTCTTTCATAAACTTCTCGTATGTAACTCCCTGGTGGAAATTTTATTGCTTTTCTCTCGGAAATCCAGCTAACCAGGGCACATTAAGCCTCCTCCTCTTTAATTGTTTTTTGTATATTATGGTGAAAATACTTCTTAATTATTCCAGCAAGAGAAACATAACCTATAGAAAAGATTATCTGGAAAAGAGGCAAAATTGCTGCAGGTATGGCAACAAGTGGTGTAAAAGCAAGCATAGCAATAGCAATAGCCGTTCCATTATTTTTGCCAGTGCTTAAAAACGCAATAGCCATATGCTCACCATAACTGAGCTTGAAAAATTTATCCACAAATGTCATCAGGACGAACATAATTATAAGATAGGCAAGTGTAATCAGAGCAAGATTCACCACAACCCTCCATTTTTCAAGTAAGACCTCTGCCTTGAGCATAAAGATGAGTGCAACCATCAAAAGCAATGTAGTCATAGTGACAAGAGAGAAGAGGGGTTTGAGGTCATTGTAACCTTTTTCTCCTCGCCATGTTATAATACCACGACGTGTTAAATCTCCTACTATCATGGGCACAATCAACACAGCAACTATCGTTTGCAAAAGAAGGGCAAGAGGAATTTCAACATGGTAGGTTTTACCCAGAAATCCGATAAAAAATGGGAGTAATACTGGGATAAGAACAAATACAAAAGCCATTGCTATAGTAGCCACCTCCATGCTTCCCTCTACAAGCCCTGTATATCCTAAACTCATTGAAGAACCCGGAATGAGCATAACAAGCATAAAGCCCAAAGCAAGTTCTGGATTATGGATGAAAAGCTTAACAAAGAGTAAACTCAAAAGTGGTGTAATCACAAAGTTATAAATCACTGTGAGAAGAATTGGTTTAGGCTTTTTGAGAACACTGGGTATTTTAGATAGGTTTAGATTGATCATCATTGGGTAGATCATCAAAAAGACACACACTTTGATGAGTGTATTCAATGTCTTCTGGTTGGCTTTTGTAAAACCAGGAAAGAGTAGCCCCAAAATCCATCCAATTGTAATCGCCCCTAAAGCGTACCACATGAGTTGGTTTTTCAGATGGTTGGCAATTTTTGCAATCAGTTTCATATAAAACCTCCTTTAAACAAGTTACTTAAACTCCTTTTATAATACTTCCAAGATAATGCTTTATGTGTTCCTTATCCCAGATATGTCCCTCGCAGAGTATATGATTATCAACTATCAATGCGGGTGTGATAATGAGTTCACTCTCTTCAAGTTTCATAATCTCTTTTATGTCGTGAATTACCTCAAGCTGGCACTCACAACCCAGTTCCTTAATAGCTTCTAAAGTGTTTTTTAGAAGCCTTTGCTGGAAAATATTTTCTTCACCGACAATTAAAACTTTCATAAAAAACTCCCTTTTAAAAATGTTATAGGCGACGATTCGAATCGTCGCCTATGGAATTATATTAATCCATTCTCCTTTGCAACCCTTAAAATATCTTCTTTTGAGATTGAATATTCTTGTGGGTTTTTGCCAATCATATTTAATGAATTTGCATCAGGAATGCTTCCTATTGAAATCAACACATCATCAATATAAACCAGTGGGAAAATTCTTTCTTTAAAATAATTTTTTGCAAGTTCAGAAAGCTCATCAAAAGTCCATTCGTTTATCGTAATGTCAACAACATCAAGGCTATCACTATCTTTTAACCAGCTTTTCACAATCTCATATATTTGTTTAGCACTATAACTCGAACAGCAGGATTTTAATCCACCATTTAAAATAATTTTTACTTTCAACTTTCTCCTCCTTATAAAATTTTATACTATCATTCCAAAAATCCAGCCTGCAATTGTTGACATCACAACAACAAGCCCTACGTAGGTAAGAGTCTTTTTCCACCCAAGCTCTCCTGCTATCACAAGGATAGAAGGAAGCGAAAGTGATGGCCCTGCAAGAAGAAGAGCAAGTGCAGGTCCTTGTCCCATTCCAGCACCAATAAGCCCCTGCAAGATCGGTATTTCCGTAAGTGTGGCAAAATACATAAGTGCTCCAGAAAAAGAAGCAAAAAAGTTTGCAATAAGTGAATTTCCTCCAACAAGCATTTCTACATACCTTGATGGAATTAAAGCCTCATGCCCTGGTCTGCCAAGCAAAAACCCAGCAATAAGAATTCCTGCAAAAAGAAGGGGTAAAATTTGAAGTGCAAAATCACGCGTTGCTATCACCCAGTCTTTTAGTTCATCCTTTTTAAACCATCTCCAGAGGATAATAAGCAGGGTAAAACCCAGTATGCCAGAGATAATCCACTTGCTTTTGTAAATAGTATCCCAGAAAGCAATATTTCCGCGAGATGGTGCCCAGTTCAAAAACACAAGAATAGCAACCATTATAGCCATATAGATTACATCCTGATAAAGCTTTCTTGGCATTTCTGTTTCAACTGGACTGAACATCCTTTCATCCGAAAGCCTTGCCTCATCTTCCTTACGAAAAATAAGGTGCATAAGAAGTCCTATTATGACAGCAAACAAGATAGCACCAACAGTTCTTGCTATACCCAGTTTTAAACCCAAAACCTTTGCAGAAAGTATTATAGCTAAAATGTTAATAGCGGGGCCAGAGTACAAGAAGGAAATAGCAGGACCTAAGCCCGCCCCCTTTTTGTAGATGCCCTTGAAAAGAGGTAGCACTGTGCAGGAACATACAGCAAGTATGGCTCCAGAGACAGAAGCTACAGAGTAACTTAAGAGTTTATTAGCCTTTGGGCCTAAATATTTTATCACTGCCTGTTGATTTATAAATACAGTAATTGCTCCGGCAATAAAAAATGCAGGAACAAGACAGAGTAGCACATGCTCGTGCGCATAATCAGCAAGCATAAAAAATGCTTCTTTTATAGCATTCAAAACCCTTTCATTGTTAAATGGTAAAAAGTATACCGCAAGAAAAACCAATGTGAAGTATATAAGCTTTTTGTTTGGTGAAATCTCCTTTGCAGCCATTTGTAAATTCCTCCTTTTTTTTCTGTTGTCACCGCTGTGTGTCACCGCTGGATGTCACCGCTGAACAGTGTTCAGCGGTGACATCCAGCGGTGACACACAGCGGCAAAGGCAGAAGAATGTTCTGCCCTTGTCACTTCAGGACACTTTCCTGCCCTATCTCAAAAGCTCCATTATTTGTTCTTTAGAAAGAACCTTTCCAGCACTCTTTACAACACCATCAATAGCTAAAGCTGGTGTCATCATCACTCCAAAACTCATAATCTGGTCAATATCAGTAACCTTTTCAATTTCAGCATCAATACCTAAAGCCTTAATGGCTTCCCTTGCGTTTTCCTCAAGTTTTTTGCAGTTTGGACAGCCAACGCCAAGTATCTGAACCTTCACAGAAAACCTCCTGATTTATTCTTATATTCGCATATAGTCATATAATAAACAAAAATTTAAAATAAGTCAAGTTTTGGGGTATTCATAAAATCAGAATAGAAAGCTAAAGATAAATAAGGAGACTATACTTTTTTAGCTGGTAGAAAGTTTGCCTCAAAGAAACTGGTGGGAGTATGCTTTTTAACTTTTTTTGAGGAATTTACAAGAAAAATAAGAAAATTATATATCCTCTATTCTTTTGTAAATTTGAAATTCCAGAAATAGATTTGACTTTTTGTCAAATATCTTTTTGCTTTCTTCAAGTTTCCAGTCTTTTTTATTTATTTCTGGAAAATATTTGTTGCCCATAAAAGCAGCATGGATTTTTGTGAGAAAAATTTTCTGCGCAAGTGGTAAAAATTCTTTATAAATCTCTTCTCCACCAATTACAAAAACTTCTTCATCAGCAAAATTTAAGGCTTCTTCAATTGAATGGGCTATTAAATACCCTTCGACAGAAAAAGAAGTATTCCTTGTAAGAATAATATTTTTTCTTTCTTCAAGTGCTTTACCAATAGACTGAAAAGTCTTTCTACCCATTATTACAGATTTGCCAAGGGTAAGTTTTCTGAAGTGTTTTTTATCAATTTCGATATTCCAGGGAAGAGAATTATCATTACCTATCAAGTAATTTTCGTCTACAGCACTAACAATGTAAATTTTTTTCATCAACAAAGTTCCATTTGATTACTTAGATTGTGTTTCAAAAGTGAAAAATTCTCGATTGATTTCTATACCTCCCTCTCAGCGGAACATAATTTGCAGAAAGAGGAATTTCAATTCTTGCTATAAAGTTATCTGATATATTTCCTATTCTAAAAAGTTCTGGTGGGATTTTTGCCTTTTTCAACATAAAGATTATGAAAGCCAGCCCCATTTTTTCATCTTCAGGGTCGTAGTTTCCATTCTCATAATACTCTATGAAATCTATACAGCGTGTTGCAAGTTTTAGCTTTAACCTCAAATTTCTCTCCTCTATAGGAGAGAGGGGGGTACTTGAGATTATTTCAAACCTTATACTATCCCTCGATAAATGCGGAAGAAATTTGATCCAGTAATTTTTTTCACATACAAGGGTTTTCAGCTCATCAAGATTTTTATTTTCTATAAACTTTTTAAAAAGACTTATACCTTTTACATAATCTCTAAAGTCCGTAATATCAAGATTATTTCTTTTAAATATTATAAATTTTAAATTATTATTCCATGCACTCTGAACAAGCTCGCGCATTGCAAACTTTAAAATATCAGCGATATCATCCTTTTTGACAGTTTTCAATATTTCAAGTATGAGATCTTCAATGAAATCTAAATTCTCTTTTTTTGGTTCAAAAAACTGCAATACACCGGGATTAGAAATTTTGAATTTCATTTCTTTCCCTTTTTATTTATTATAAATCAGATTTTAAAAAAATCCAATAGATTTTTTGAAAAAATTTGAAATTAAACTTTTGTTTTTTAGGCATCCCACCTTCTGGAAAACGGATTAAGTAAAGTATCTTAATTTCCGAAAATCAATAGAAGAAAAGTAATATTATCAATAAGGGAAAAATGAAAACAAAGATTCTTTTAATTCTCCCCTTTTTGTTGATTTTATCTGTTACTGGCATAGAGGATGCTCACTTTAATCTGGCTAAAAAGTATTATGAAGAGAATAAATTTGAGCTTGCTTCAAGGGAGTTTGAAGAATTCTGTAATAAATATTTTGCTTCAGAAAGTTATAATAAAGCCCTTTACTATGGGGGAAAATCATTCCAGCAAATTAAAAATTATAAAAAGGCAATAAAATTTTTTGAGACACTGGCAAAAAATGCAAACAGGGAATATGAGAAAAGACAATCTTCCTTTGAGCTTGCACGTTGTTATTATCTGTTGAAAGATTACAAGAAATCAGCTTTATTATTTAAAGAGTTTTTCATAAAATATCCCGATTCCCCTGTTTCTCATGCCGCCCTTTATTACTCAGCTACATCCTACGACAGAATCGGTAAAAAACCAGAAGCAATAATTCTTTACGAAAATCTTCTTTCTAACTATCCTGAGAGTAAATATGCTTCGGTCGCAAAAAAAATAATAGATGAGTTTTACAGCTTAAAGTCAGAAAAAGTAAAGAAATTTGAAATTGTTGTAATTACCAACGAAGTTTTTTTGACAAACCATACCGTTCAGACAAACATTTATATAGTAACAAACTTTGTTGAACAGAAAAGTCTTTTTTATTCAGAAATTACAGATACAAACAAAAACATTCAAATATCCAGTCAAAATCTTATTACCAACACTACTGAAGAAGATCCGTTACTGAAGGCAATAAAGGAAGAAAATTTAAAGAATGAGGAAGAAATAAAACGCTATCAGGAAATTATGGAACTCAGAAATAAATTACTTCAGATCAAAGAGAAATTATTGAAGGAAAAAAAAGAACTGGAATTAAAAGATGAAGAAGAGGAAGAATAAGTTTTTATTTTTTTTATTTATTTCTGCTTTTATTATTGCAGAGGAAAATTTCATCTACCTTGGCGGAAAAAAAATTTCATTCTTTATGGACAAAAAAACAGCAGCCTTTTACTTAGAAAATCCCTACCCGAGAGAGAAGGAGTTTAAAACGCTCCTTTTTAAAGATAATCCCCCAACTTCTTTTTTAATGTTTCAGATAAAAAATAATCTTTACAAATTTTCAGACAATGTGATGGAGGTTGAAAATTTTAATTTCAATGACAGTTATATCAATCTGGTATTAAAAAAGGAAGGTATTGTTTTTAATGTTTACTTTATAATTACCAATGTCATAAGAAAAAATATGGATAATTCCATCATTATCTATTCTGAAATAGTAAACAAAAATACAAATTCTACAAGGGCAGGAATAAGATTTTTACTTGATACAGTTTATGGGGAAAATAAAAAAAATCCAGTAATATATACTTCAACGAAGGAAAAAATAGAGTATGATAAAATTGTAACAAAAGAGCTTGTTCCTGATTTCTTTTTTACAGGTTATGCAGATCCGCTTGAAAGTTATTTTTACGACGGGCTTTATATTTATCCATCTATAAATGATTTCAAGCCTGAAAAAGTTATAATAGGTAACTGGAAAAAACTTTATCAGATGAAAAGTATATTTATTCCTGAACCTAAGGCAAGATTCAAATACAATCCATATTCTAACCCTGATACTGCCATATGTATTTTTTATGAATTTATACTGAAGCCGGATGAAAAAATTGGTTTTGGTTGTGCTCTTTCAATAGAACAGATTCCAAAAGATAAATTAAAAATTTCATCATTTTTAGTGGAAGAAGTTTCAAACGCAGTTTCGAAGGAGACCTTAGAATCTAAACAACCCCAGGAAATGGCAGAGAAGTTAGGTGAAACTAAAGTTTCTAAAACCCCTGTGGAGACGAATCAGGAGTTTCTTTTACTCGATACACAGCTTAAGCTTTTAGAAAAACTACTTGAACTTGTAGATAAAATTGAAGCAAAATTTTTCCAGACAAATGAAAAATCTGCAGGATATATCGAAAGAAAAACTGAACCAGAACTTACTCCCCAGGCAAAAATTTTCATACAAGCTGAAGAAAAGAAAGTTCCTGCTACAGAAGAGAATTTAAGTAACAGAATCTCAAAGTTAGAAGAAGAATATGAAAAAAAATTGAAAGCCATGGAGGAAAGTTATAATAAGGAGAAACCAGCTACAAAGCCACCTAAAGCCAGAGATAAGAAAAAAGAAATCGAAAAAACTATTAGAGAAGTTGACTCACAGCTCTACTTACTTGAAAAACTCATAGAGTTAAAAGGTGATTTAAAAGATTTTTCCTCAGGAAAAATAAAAGAAATCGAAGATAAGATAAAAAAGTTAGAAGAAGAAACAGGTAAACAATAAATATTGTTTTCTTGATTAGTTATTTTTTTTAGTTAAAATATGGGTATGAAAATAAAACACATTTTAATTTTATTTTTGGCTATTTTTACTTCTCTGTATGGTGAGTTAAAAAACCCCGATTATATTAAAGGACTTGAATATTATAGAAACAAAAAGTTTCTGCTTGCCATTGGAAGTTTTAAAAAGCTTGTTGATGCCGGGATTCAGGATGATAAATTGTTTTTTTACCTTGGTAATTCTTATGCCTTTATTGAGAATTATGATAAGGCATTAGAAATGCTAAAATTTGCAAATGAAGTTACAAAGGATCCAAAATTTCAGAGTTTGATCCTGCACAATATTGGTTATGTATATTATCTTAAGAAGGATTACAAAAAATCCATAATGTATCATAATCAGGCATATTCTATAAATACAAATCTTTCCCAGGTTTTCTGGTATAAGGGTATGGCATATTTCAAGATGAAAGATAAGCTAAATACAATAAACGAATGGGAAAGATATCTTGAACTTGAACCGGAAGGCAAAGAAAGTGATAATATAAGAAAAGCCCTTGCAATATTAAAATCAAAAGATTTCAGCTTTGAGAAAGATACTGAAAAGGTTTTAGGGGAATTTTCCGAAAAACAGAAGCTTGACATTCAGCCTCTTATAGATGTAGAAGGCGTATTAGAGGAAATAAAACCTCAGGATAGAGGTAAAGTTTCAGATGAAGCCTTAGAGGATATAGAACAATAAAAAATAAAATAAAGGAGATTTAAAGATGAAAAAAAAGACAAGGAAGAAAAACAGATGGTGGATTTTAATCCTGCTTGCTTTAGTTTTGCTAATTGCTGGAGGGGGAATATATTATTATTCTACAAACATTCTCAAGAGTAAAAACCTTGAAAAATATCTCGCACTGGCAAATGACTATCTTCAAAATGAAGCATACGATAGAGCTCTGGACTATCTTGATAAGGCATATTTGATAAATCCGAAAGACAAAAGAATAGAAGAATTAAGAAAGAAAATACTTCAGTTACAAAAACAAAAAGAAGCAGGGTCTAAAAAAGAACCAGTTATAAAAGTAACTGTGGTAGAACCCCCGGAAACAAAAAGCAAAAAAGGAGAACTTTTATCCAAAGAAGAGAAAGAAAAATCTTCATCCTCACAAAAAGAAATTAAACCAAAGGAATTAAAGCCAATAGAAGTTCCAGAAATAAAAGGCAAAATGACTGCTGAAGAGGAAGCTAGAAAACTTATAGAAGAAGGTAAAAAACTACTGAAGGAAGAAAAATATAAAGATGCACTTGAAAAATTTAAAAAAGCTGAGAAAATTGATCCAAAAAGCGCTGATGCTACGGGCTATCAGGCTTTAACATACTATGAAATGAAAAATACCCAGGAAGCAATTGAAAAAGCAAAAGAGGCTTTGAAAAAAGATATGTCCAATGGCGTCGCACATTTTACGCAGGGGAAGATACTTTATGACAAGAAACTTCCAGACGAGGCATTAGAAGAAATAAAACTGGCAATAAATGGAGGATATGAAGATGCAGAAGCTTATTTTCTTATGGGGGTTATTTACTACTTGAAGAAAATGTATAGAGAGGCAAAGGAAAAATTTGAAAAAGCTATTTCTATTGATCCAAACTTTGCAAAGGCTTATTATAATCTTGGTCTTACTTATTCTGCTTTGAAGGACGACAATAATGCCTTAAGAAGTTTTCAGGAATGTCTTAAAAGAGATCCTCAAAATGCAAAAGCTCTTATAAATATTGGTTCAATATATTATGCTAACAGGGTTTATGATAAGGCTGAAAAATTTCTTGAGAAGAGTGTTGAAATTGATCCATCAAATGACAGAGCTTATGTGAAACTTGGAAATGCATATGAAGAAACTGGTAAAACATCTAAGGCACTTGCCGCATATGAAAAGGCTTACCAGCTAAATCCCCAGAATTCTTTAGCCCTCTATAATCTTGGCAGGATGTATGCCTTAAAGAATAAACATGCCGAGGCGATAAAGTTTTACGAAAAATCAATAGAAATTGACAATACATTTTATGCTGCATATCTCAATCTTGGGAATAGTTATCTTGAGTTAAAAGAATATGATAAAGCGGAGAATGCTTATTTGAAAGCATTGAATTTTAACCCCAATGATGTGGACGCATATATAGGACTTGGATATCTCTATTTAAAGAAAGAAAACTATGAAAAATCTCTAAAAAACTTTAAGAAAGCAACTGATTTAAACCCAAAATCAGATATAGCTTACAAGGGGATGGGGGATGCATATGTAAAGAGCGAAATATATGATGAAGCAATAAAATCTTATTCGAAAGCCCTTGAAATTTTCCCTTCAGATGTGGATACAATGATAGTTTTAGGAGATACTTATATAAAGATAAAAAGCTATGAAAATGCAGCTATATGGTATGAAAAGGCAATAAAACTTGAAACAAAAGATCCTGATGTTTACTTGAAATTGGGGGAGGTTTATATTAAACTGAACAGACTCAAAGAAGCAAGACAAACATTGGAAACTTTAAAGCAGAAGTATCCAAATTATAAATATATGGAGAAGGTGGATAATTATTTATCTAAGTTGCAATAATCATTAACTAATGTCATATAATTTTTTTACTAATGTATTTTTTAAAAATAACTTGAAATTGTGATAATAAAAGTATATAATTTTACTATGTTAAAATTTTTCAGAGGACAAGATGATTGAAATCATTGTAATGGCGGGATTGCTTGTAGGGGTAACCGGACTTGGAATTGTGTATATAGTTCAGAATCTTATTAAACCTCACAAGCTTGACACTGTAAAATCACTCTTAGAATCAGGAAAAGTTCAGGAAGCTATAAATGCACTTAACGTTATTCTTAAGAAGGATGAAAACAATACTCTTGCTCATTTATACCTTGCTGAAGCTTACTACTTGAATGGAAATTATGATCTTGCTCTTGTGGAGTACAAACAGGTCCTTTTCAGTGGAAAGTTTACAAATTCAGCTACTGAAAGAAGTATCAGAAGAAAACTTGCTGAAATATATGTGAAATTTGGTCAACTTGAGGAAGCTCAAAAAGAATACATTATTCTTTCAAAATTAGAACCGCATAATGCGGAGTATTTATACCAGATTGGAAGCATTTTTTATCAGAGAGGAATGAGGGAACAGGCACTTGCATACCTTGATAAGGCTCTTAAGTCAGGTAAAAGCTCATCGGATATATACTTTTTGATGGGTAAAATTTATTACGAAATCAGTCGTCCCAACGAAGCGCTGGCAATACTTTCAAATTGTGTAAAGCTTGATCCAAAACATGCAGAAGCGCATTACTATATAGGACTTATACTTAAATCAATGAACAGTTATGGAAAAGCAATTCAAGAGTTTGAAGCAGCTGAACAAACGAGAGATACAGGCTTAAAAATAAAAGCGATCTATCAAAAAGGTTTGTGTAAAATGGAGGTTGGGGATCTTGAAGCAGCAAAGGCTGATTTTGAAAGAGGTTTGAAATACTCAAATGAAGAGAATAATACTACCATAGCTATCAGATATGCTCTTGGACTTGCATATGAAAGAGAAAGAAGACTTGTGGAGGCAGTGGAACAGTGGGAAAAAGTTGCACAGTTAAGACCAAATTTTCAGGATGTTCAACTCAAGCTTGCCCAATATGAGGATTTAAGAGTTGATGATAAATTAAAGGATATACTTACCTCAACCCCAACAACATTTGAAATAATAATAAATAATTTGTTAAGGAATATGGGATATGAACCTCTTGAGAGTACAATGATTGATGAGGATAATTTAGAAATCACGGGGGTAGAAAAAAGTTCAAAATGGAGAAATGTAAAAGGTGGAAAGGTATTAATCAGGGTTTCAAGAGACAATGAAGATGTTGGAGAAGATCAGATTGCCAACCTTGTTGAGAAACTAAAAACAATTCATGGCATAAGGGCTGTTTACATAACAACAGGTAAATTTACTCCCCAGGCATTGAGGTATTCTGAAAACAGACCTGTAGACCTTTATGATAGACAGAAGTTGAGCAATATTTTCAAGCAACTTCCAAGAGAATAAAAATGAAAATCACAGCTAAGATTATCGTTTTTCTATTTTTTGTAGTTGTTTTACTTTTTACAATTCAGCAACATTTAATTGGTAATCCATTTAATGATGAAATTCATCCAATTATTATTCAGATAATATTTCTCTTAATTTCCTTTATTACAGTTGTAAAATTAAAAAAGATTATTGACTAAATTAAAAAATCTGCACCCCTTAAGAAAAAAGGAAAAACTGAGATTTAAAGATTTAATCAGAAGGGATAACAGTAAATTGCAAAACCTGGATAATAAATTCAGAAGGGTTAATAAGTTTATTTTGTTTACAAAAAAATTTGCTGTTTCACCTGAAAGTTATGGAATATGCTCTTTAAACCACAGGTAATTAAAAATGTAATCTAACTCCAATTCTTAATGAAAAACTCAATGAAATACTCGGTATAAAACCAACCAGAGGAGTAATTTCACCAAAGATTTCAAGATTTTTTAAAGCCCAGATCTGTAAACCAATAGGAATTCTTCCACCAAAGTTTAAAACTGTATTATTTCCAAGGTTTGCAAGACTTAAAAATCCTCCCAGACCAAGATAATAGTTTAATGCACCTGCAAGGTGATCATTAACAACCCACCAGTCACAACTAACACCTATTGTTCCTCTATCTCCAAAAACCCATTCGAGCCCAAGTACAGGAAAGTTGCCAAATTTTAAAGTTAAACCGAGGGCTGAACCAAAACCAGTTCCGCTACCAATTAAATTTCCATAAATTCCAATACCTGTAAGACTTTTTGCAGAAAAACCAAACGTTGAAATCAAAAGGAAAAACAAAATCCTGGCAAAAATTCTTTTCATATGCTAATCCTCCATAATTTTTTAAAGTTAAAAGTAATTTATTTATTATATATCTTTTAATGTGTTTTTTTCAAGAAATTGATGCTTTCAAGCCACTATTATTTTCTCGTCTGAAAAACCGCAATGCTTCTAAATTCTTTAAAGTAGAATTTCTTTTACTGGATAAAGAAAGTATTAATTTTTTGTAAAACCTTGCATTCTTGGGTATAAAAGGTATATAATCTTTAAAAAAATTTGCGGGAGTTTTTTATGGAAATTTTAAGGATAGGAAAGAATTTCACTTTTGAAAGATTGAAAACAGAAGAGAAATTTGATGTTTGTATACCTTTTAGTGTCATAGATACTCTTTTCAGGTATGGAATAATTGAAGACCCATATTACAGGGATAATCAGGATTATGTAATAAACTATCTAACAGAAAATTATAGGGCTTACTGTTGCTTCGAGATAAATGAAGATTTTCTAAAAAATGAAAAAATATTTCTTTCCATTCAGGTGGATACACTTTCTGATGTTTATCTAAATGGAAAGCTGATCTTATCTACAAAAAATATGCACAGAGTTTATGGAGTAGAGGTAAAAAGTCTATTGAAAAAAGGGGAAAATTTTTTAGAAATATTGCTTTACTCTCCACTGAATTACATAAAAGAAAAACAGAAAGAACTCCCTCTTTTTGGTGTTAAGGAAGCAATATCAGGATATCCGCACATACGTAAAGCCCATTATATGTTTGGATGGGACTGGGGAGTTCAGTTGCCAGATTATGGTGTTTATCACCCTGTTGAATTAAAGGGGTATTCTTACGGCAGAATAAAAGAGGTTTCTTTTTCCCAGAAACATTTCAAAAACAGGGTTAAGTTGAGTTTTTATGTGGAAGTAGAAAATTTTTCTTCGTCTGATTTATCAATTGAGCTTGAAATTCTTTCACCTTCTGGCGCAACTTTTAACTATAAAGTTGAAGGAGCAAAGAGCAAGAATAAGATTGATATGGAAATAGATAATCCTTTTTTATGGTGGCCAAATGGATATGGAAAACAGTATTTATATCAGTTGAATATTTATTTACTTTGTAATGAAAAAAGAGTGGATAGTTTTTCAAAAAAATTTGGGTTAAGGGATGTAAAACTTATAAGAGAAAAAGACAGCTATGGTGAAAGTTTTTACTTCAGAATAAATGATATTGATATCTTCTCAAAAGGGGCAAATTATATTCCAGAAGACCATATTATTCCAAGGATGAATAGAGAAAGAAGTTTTAAACTCCTTTCTGATTGTATAAAAGCAAATTTTAATACTATAAGGATGTGGGGAGGGGGATTCTATCAATTTGATTATTTCTATGAAATGTGTGATAATCTCGGCATTCTTGTCTGGCACGATTTTATGTTTGCCTGCAGTCAATATCCTCCACACAAAGATTTTATAACTGAAATAAAAGCAGAAATTATTTACAATGTCAATAGACTAAAGTTTCATCCCTCAATAATTTTATGGTGTGGAAATAATGAGATAGAAGAAGCATGGGTATATTGGGGAATACCTCAGAACTTTATCCTGAAAAGAACCTATCTTAAAATTTTTGAAAATATTATTCCTTCTATTTTAAAAAAGCTTGATCCTGATAGACCTTACTGGCCATCTTCACCTTCCTCAGGCGGGAATTTTTACAAGCCGAGAGAAGAAACTAAAGGAGACAGCCATTACTGGGCTGTGTGGCACGGACAAAAACCTTTCGAAGATTATAAGCTTCACAATTTCAGGTTTGTTTCAGAATTTGGATTTCAATCTTTTCCCTGCTTGAAAACTATTAATACTTTTACTCTTGAGGAAGATAGAAACATCTTTTCCTATGTAATGGAAAAACACCAGAAGAATCAATCAGCTAACGGAAAGATAATGTATTACCTGTCAGAATATTACCTTTTTCCAAAGGATTTTAGATCCCTCATTTATCTTTCTCAGATTTTACAGGCCGAGACAATAAAATTTGGAGTTGAACATTTTAGAATGAAAAGGGGAATATGTATGGGAGCAATCTACTGGCAACTTAACGACTCATGGCCTGTTGCCTCCTGGTCAGGAATTGATTACTACGGAAGATGGAAAGCACTGCATTATTATGCAAAAAGATTTTATGCACCAATAATAGGGGTGTGTAATCTTGAGGAGACTCTTGATTTATATATTGTAAACGATATTCCGGAAAGTAAAAAGCTAAAAGTCTTATTCTTTATAAAAAGTTTTGAAGGTGAGCTAATCTATTCTGGAGAGAAAATTTTTGTTTCTGAAAAACTTTCTTCACAGAAAGTTCTTGTGCTTGATTACAATAAATACTTGCCCTCTCTTATGGAAAAGAGAAGCTGTTATTTTGAGTTTGAAATTTATGATGAGAACGACAATGAACTATACAATGGTTTTGCCTTTTTCACAAGACCAAAACATTTTATCAGCAAAAAACCAGAAATTTCATTTAAAATCTCTGAGGATGATTCAAACTTTTATCTGAGTTTGATAACGAATAGATTTGCAAAGAGCATAGAAATAAGTTTTAAGGAGCTGGAGCTTTTCCCAGAGGATAACTATTTTGACCTCAGTAAAGGTAAGGAGAAAGTTGTAAGAATAAAGAAGGGACAGGGGATTACTGTTGGGGATGTAATGAGAAATATAGAGATAATGAGTTTGAAGGATTGTTTTTTTTGAAAGGCGGTGTTTTATTGTGATTGAAGGGGGGAAGGGGGATGGGTTTTGGACACTTTGGAGCTATCCAGTTTGTTCAGTATAGACATTAACATTTCTTGACATATTATTTTATTGTGTTATAATTTTCAATAAGTCAAAAAACAACACAGGAGAACATTATGGCAAAACAGAATAGCCTATCACTTGCTACTTTACAAAAGAAATTTTCTACTGAAGAAAAATGTAGACAGCATCTTTTCAAAC
>Ga0207433_10007355_pt1 | contig 18470 bp, 14 predicted proteins | sample YelNatPaOPGAMG01_FD_187559 | JGI IMG/M metagenome (GOLD analysis project Ga0207433, IMG submission 187559) | Hot spring thermophilic microbial communities from Obsidian Pool, Yellowstone National Park, USA - OP-RAMG-01 (SPAdes) (version 3) | ecosystem: Environmental > Aquatic > Thermal springs... | reverse complement strand
TTCTTCCTTCTTCCTATCAGAAAGCACAATACCATGTTGTGGTCCTGGCAAGGTCTTATGTGTAGAGCCTGTCATAACATCTGCACCTTCGCGAAGTGGGTCTTGGAACTTCCCACCTGCTATTAGACCAAGAACATGTGCGGCATCATACATAACATATGCTCCAACTTCCTCGATTGCAGGCATTAATTCTTTGAGTGGTGTGGGAAAGAGATATACTGACTGTCCGAATAAACATAATTTCGGTTTAACTTCTTTTATTGTTTTAGCAGCCGCATCTATATCGATGTTCATGTTCTTCATGTCGAATGGATATCTCACTACATTCAAACCTCTTACACCGACAGCACCGTAAGCAGCATGAGAAATATGTCCTCCTGAGGGCGTATCAACCGCAGTAATGGTCTCTCCGGGCTTGGTAAGTGCAAAGAGCACTCCGAGGTTCGAAACCGTCCCTGATATTGGTCTTACATCTGCATAATTTGCCTTAAATAGTTTCTTTGCTAAATCGATTGTTCTTTGTTCTACTTTGTCAATGTATATGCATCCTTGATAATACCTTCTTCCAGGCCAGCCTTCGGCATATCTATCTACAAAATCTGTAATTAGCATCTCTCTTGCAAGAGGGCTTATCAGATTCTCAGAAGCAATCATTGGCAGGCTGTTCTCAAACCATTTTGTATGTTCTTTAACAGTGCTCCTTATGAAATTCGCATCTTCGCTTGGCTTGGTTGTCATAGTAATCAGTCTGGGAAATATCATCTGTGATTAAAAAACTATCTACCTGCCATTTTATATTTCATTTAATTTCATTTATCTGAGATATATCATGATTTTATAATTTTTACTTCTATGAATTTAATTGAGTTCTACGAGTTACAGAAAGATACAGTTCGGAGATTACTCAAAAATATATAACTTGAAAATTCAAAAATAGGTTATTTTATATGAAGGGTTCAGAAGAAATTAAAAATACAAAAGATAAAAAAAGGATAAAAAACAAAAGATAAAACATCTATTTGGTAACCTATTGGTAACCTATGACAACAAGAACACTTTCAAGAGCAGTTTCGTTTGAATTTGCAAAAGGAGTGTGAGATAACGAAATTCGACATTCTTATTCGTGATGGCTTGGTGGTAACCCCAATGGGGAGTATGCATGCAGATATCGGAATTAACGATGATAAAATCGCGTTTATCGCAAAAGGTTCTAAAAATCTTGGAATGCATGGTAAAGAACGCATAGATGCAAAAGGAAAAATTGTGTTTCCTGGGGCTATAGATGCTCATGTTCACATGGAACTTCCGATTGCAGGAACTTATTCTTCAGACGATTTTAGAACAGGTTCGATAGCCTGTGCATTCGGCGGAATCACAACAATGATAGATTTCGCAATACCAAAAAAAGAAGACAGCATATCAGAAGAATTATCCTCAAGGAAGGAGTCAGCAAAGAAATCGATTATAGATTATGCATTTCATGCAGGAATTACGCATCAAAGACATATTCGTGAAATAAAGAAAGTGATAGAAGATGGGATTAATTCGTTCAAGATGTTCACCACCTATCCGAGTTTAATGATAGACGACGCGACGATGTATCAAGCATTTGAGGAATTAGCAAAGTATGACGGAATTGCTACTATACATGCAGAAAATTATGGATTAATGTCTTATTTTATCTCGAAATATATCAAAGAGGGGAAGAAACATCCACGTTATCATCCTCTTTCGCGTCCTAATTTTGTCGAAGCAGAATCGATTATGCGTGTGGTTGAATTTGCCCGTGCTGCAAAGAATAGACTGTATATAGTCCACATGTCAACTTCAGAAGGGGTATCAATTATAGATAGAGCGAAGCGTGATGGGGTTCGGGTATTTTCAGAAACATGTCCTCAGTATCTGACGCTCGAGGATTCTGTTTATTCTTCAAAAGAATGCAATAATTATATCGTGTGTCCCCCTATAAGAAAAAAGACAGATAACGAACACTTATGGCTTGGAATTAACTCAGGCATTGTGGATACCGTGGGAACAGACCATTGTCCGTTCACAAGAGCGCAAAAATGGTCTAGGGACTCTTTTGATTCAATTCCACCTGGTTTACCTGGTGTTGAAACCCTACTTCCAATTATGTATTCAGAAGGAGTTGCCAAAGGCAAGTTATCTCTCGAAAGAATGGTCGAGGTCATATCAACAAATCCAGCAAGAATTTTCGGCTTGGATTCAAAAGGTATTCTTGCTCCTGGCAAGGATGCAGACATAGTTATTTTTGACCCAAAAGTTGACTGGAAAATTAGGTATGAAGACCTACACATGAACGCAGATTGGTCTCCTTATGAAGGAATGAAAATAAAAGGTAAGGTACATGCTACAATACTCAGAGGAGTGCCGATTTGCATCGATGGCAAACTAGTAAATAGTTCTCAAGGAAAATATATTTCACGAAGAAAGCATTAGTTCTCTTATTAATTCTCTTCCTTGTCGTCTTCCTTCTTTTTGGAGAGTTTTGTCTTTAATTCTTTTTCGCCTTTTTTAACATCTTCTTTAATAACATCGAGTTCTTTTTTAACTACTTTCTTAACTTTCCCAATTTTTTCTTCTACAAACCCTGCAGCCTGTTCAAGGTCTCCTTCGAGTTGCATCTTCTTAGACTTACATCTTTTTCCGAGTTCTGCTTTGACCTTACCTTTTGTTTTGAGCGCTTTTCCTTTCAATTCCTCTTTTGTTAAAGTTTCGACATTCTGAGCCATCCCTTCACCAAATATGTAATATAAAAGAAAGTAAATCAAGTTATCTACACTATCGTTCTATGTATATCCTCTGGGAACAACAATAAATATCAAAATAGCATTCTGTTGTATGGAGGATAAAAATGGTTCTTAAAGTATTCAATACTTTGACGCGTGAGTTAGAAGAGTTCAAGCCTCAAGAAGACATGATAGTAAAAATGTATGTATGCGGTCCTACTGTGTATGATTATTCACATATAGGGCATGGTAGGTCATACGTTGCCTTCGACATAATCCGAAGGTATCTTGAGTATAAGGGATACAAAGTCAAGTATGTGCAGAATTTCACTGATGTTGACGACAAGATTATTAATAGAGCAAAAGAGATGGGCGTAGAACCTGCGAAACTTGCAGAGAAGTTCATCGCAGAATATTTCAAAGATTTGGATGCGCTTGGTGTAAGGCGTGCTGACGTTCATCCGAGAGTTACAGAACATATCAATGATATAATTGCAGCAGTAGAGAAATTGGTTAATAAGAAACATGCGTATGTAGTCGATGGTAATGTCTATTTTGACATAACAACCGTAAAAGATTTCGGGAAACTATCACATCAGAGTTTGGAAAACCTACAGGTAGGTGCGAGAGTAGAAATAGACGAGCGAAAACGCAATCCTATGGACTTTGCATTATGGAAAGCCTCAAAGGAAGGCGAGCCAGCGTGGAAATCGCCCTGGGGCTTGGGCAGACCTGGCTGGCATATCGAATGTTCTGTTATGTCCATGAAATATCTTGGAGAAACTTTAGATATACATGGTGGCGGAATGGATTTGATATTCCCACATCATGAGAACGAAATAGTGCAGTCAGAGGCATTAACAGGAAAAATCCCTTTCGCAAGATATTGGCTACACAACGGCTTTATCAATGTGAACAAAGAAAAGATGTCAAAATCTCTGAAGAATTTCTTTACCATAAGAGAAGTGCTTGAAAAGTTCAGTCCTGAATCGTTGAGATTCTTCTATGCAAATACACATTACAGAGGACCAATCGATTTCTCATTTGATGCATTAACAGAATCAGCGCAGGCTCTAGAAAGATTGCAGAACGCGTATGAAAACCTGATTGAGTATAAAAACAGACTTGAAAAAGAAGGAAGAACCACAGATAAAGGAAAAGGGAGCGAGCAAGAAGTTAATCAAGCACTTGAGCAACTTGACCAAGCCGTAAAGACAGTTCAAAAAAGGTTTGAAGATGCAATGGACGATGACTTCAATACTCGAGAAGCAATTGCAGCCTTGTTCGACTATACGAGAGAAGTAAATCGCGTGCTTGCTTCGGGAAATATAAACGATATAAAAAGAATCGACGATGCGATAAGTATGTATGAGACACTTGGCAATGTGTTAGGAATACTTGGAAAGAAACGACCAGCAAGCAACGATGAAAAAATGATAGAATCTCTTATGGGGCTAATCATAGAAATAAGACAGCAAGCCCGAAATCGAAAAGATTTTGCAACTTCAGACAAGATAAGAGATAGGCTAAAGGAATTGGGCATAACCTTAGAAGATACACACGAAGGAGTTAAGTGGAAAAGAAAGTAAGTATTATTTAATAACATTTAGTAACCATTTAGCAACCCTTAAAAATAACCATTAAAAATCGAGTGGATAAATAAGGATTTAGATAGTATTTCAATTCGAATTACATTAAGTTACTACGATAGATATTTAAGTCTCTTTCTCGTTCCATAAGCAAGGGTTTGACAAATATAAATTGAAAAAATGCCATTTTTAGATTAGTAGGAGGTGTAGCAGACGGCAAATGTAGTTTGTAAAAAATGCGGTACAGAAAATAAAGAAGATGCCGTCAGCTGCATTAAGTGTGGCAGTAGCATGGTAGAAGATAATTCTGATTTTGAAGAGATTGATGATGGATTAACTGAAATTCCCATAAAAGCAGAGGAAGAAAAAGGAGAAGAATTTGCATTCGAGGAAATACTTGATGAAGAAAATGAAAAAAAAGAAGTAGCATTCGAAGAACTTGTCGATGAAGCTGAAAAAAGTTCGGGCGAAAATATTATACAAGAAATAAAAGAGGAATCCAAGCCGGTTGATAAAACACTATCCCCCCCTGTGGTATCTCTTACTGAAATAAAAGAAGAATCCAAGCCTGAAATACTAATAAGAGAAGAGGTTAAAGAAAAAGTTAGAGATGAGGTCCCGGAATTAAGTCGAAAAACGCAATATGCGGAAAAGCAAGTTAAAACACAGATAAGGGACCAAGTCCAAATAAAAACAAGTGAGACAAAACCGAAAGGAGCCTCGCTTCCTATAGAGTTATCAAAAAAAGTAGATAGGGTAATGATAGTATCTGCAATCGTTGCAATAATATGCCATTTCGTGGGTGCAAGAGAGGTTGCGTTAGATTGGTATATGCTCTATGTCTATAAGATGAAATTCCCATTTCAGACTTTTTCCTATGACGCCACAATTAGGTTGATTCTACTCTCCATCGTTTTTATCTGGGGAACATATGTATATAATAAGGTAAGAGTAGAGATTTCGGGCACTGAAAAAAGTAATATGAATATGGTTCTTGTGGGTGTTATACTCATAGTCGTAGGACCTGTCTTACTCATACCACTTGAGAGACTCAGTCCAGACCTGCCGATTTCGTATTATATACTTCCTTGGCCTGTATTCAATTCTTTGATGTTTATAATAGGGCTAGTAATAGTAGGTGCATATGTTCTTTGGTCAAAAGAAGAAGGTGGAGGCGTATTTACTTGGCTAATTGGCGTCTTTATCCTCTTTTTATTACCCATACATAGAATGTTCCATTTTGCACCACTTGAAGTCTGGCAACTTCAAACTTACGACCAGATAATCGGAGCAGTTGGAGAATGTTTGATTGCAATTTCGTTTGTGATGGTTCGAAGAAGAAGGGGGATGGCAAACGATGCAAAAAAAGCATACGAACTTGGAAACGCCCTTTCATCGTCAGGAAGGTATGCAGAGGCTCTTGATGCATACGACGATGCAATTCAAATCCTTCATAATCTATATGCGCATAGGCTCGATACCTACATTTCAAAAGGGATAATTGATGTTCCCGAAGAGTATGTTACAGTTTGGATAAGTAAAGGTGCAACCCTACTAAAACTTGGAAAATTTAGAAAGGCACTTGCGCATTTTGATATTGCGCTTTCGATTGACCCTAAGAACAAATATGCCTTGAATCTAAGAGGCGAATCTTTGTTAAAACTCAATCGTTTAGATGAAGCAAGAGAATGTTTCGAACGAGCGCTTGAAATAGATGGGGAATACAAAGAAGCAGAACAAAACTTGATAGAAATCGAGAAAATCCTAATTCAACAAGGGAACGCAAATTAATGCAAAGAGATAGAGGTGGGCGCTAAGTAGATAATTTTTCGAGAATTACATAAAGAATTACATAATACTAAGTTTTGATGGCATAGATGATTTGACGATATGATAAGATTTAAGTGGTGGATTTTTCTAAAATAGGTTGTTTCATTTTTATAGGTGGCGATTCATGTTTTGCTTTTCCGAATTTCTTTCTGAATAGAAACTTAAGGTTTTTTATACCGTCGCCCCAACTTGTTAGTTTCGCTTCGCCGATTCTTACGCGATATTCTATTGGCACTTCCCTTACTTTAAAACCTTTACTCCAAGCCTCGATTTTTATCTCTTCAGAGAAAGGCATGCCATCGCTTGTAAGAACAAGTTTATCGATTATCTCTCTTCTAAAAATCCACATTCCGGATTGCGAATCTTTGATTTTGGTGCCGAATAGTATCCTCATAGTCGTAGAAAGAACCCAATTTCCAAACTTGTGTTTCAGGCTCATTGCGCCTTTTTGCATCTTTGAAAGTCTATCGCAAGTAATAAAATCTATTTTCTCATCAATAAGCATCTTGACGAATTTTCCTATTTCCTCGGCAGGATAGGTAGAGTCTCCATCAAGAGTTGCTATAATATCTCCTGTGGCATTCTCGATGCCTGTTTTATATGCTCTGCCATACCCCTTTCGAGATTCGTTTATAACGATAGCACCCTTTGATTTAGAAATCTCGACCGTGCCATCTGTAGAGTTTGAATCGACAACAATTACCTCTTTTTCGCAATCTACCTTGATATCATCGATGACTTTACCGATCGATTTTCCTTCGTTGATTGTGGGAATTATTACTGAGACCTTCACGTAAATACCTACATTCCCAGATAGATATAATAATTAAAAAACTTTCCAGATTTATTAGATTTATTGAGAGGGATGAAGCAGTTATAAGCAATTATGATTTGCAATTATGAATTAATTCATAATATCAGAGAATCGTGTTAATATCATGTTAATAATCATAATAATTAGACATATTTGATACCAAGAAGATAAAAGGATTTAGATAAAAAAGATTTAAGAAATTATGGTTTAAGAAATTGTGGAATGTGCAGAGAAAAATGGTTATGGGAAAGCTTATCTAATTTGGTTGTCAATAGAGAAGTGAATGAAAAAAATGCATGTAACCCTATTAAGGGCGGTTATAGGAGCACTCAACCTAATAGTAGCCGCGCTTGTAGCAACCAGCCTATATCCCGTGGTTACAGGCTCTTTTAAATTAATCCTACCCGAAGATAAGGATGTGTCATGGGAAATCGAAGGAGAGGAGTTGATATTAAAAACAAATTTCACAATAGATAACGGTGGTTTTTATGACATAACAGATGTAGATGTCTTTCTAAGAGTTTCGAACAGAACAGGAAAAGAAATAATTGCGGATTCGCTTAGAATTGATGTAATAAAAAGTATGAGCAGACATGTCCAAGCCGTAGAAGTTCCTATAAAACTTAGAACTTTTATAAAAGAAGGGCTGGATTACCTTGTGTTTGAGAACGACGTTCTGAAAATGCATGTTGATATAAATGCAAAATATACATTTCGAATAGTAGAGTTTTCGGGTTGGTGCGACATCTGTAAGAATTGGACTGCATTGATTGGAGATATAATTGTAGATGAGAAGAATGTAAGCGCAAGTTACGATGGGAAATTTGCAAAACTACATGTACCCTACGAAGTAACGACAGCAGGCTGGCTTGAAGGGACAGTAACTGTGCTTGTAAACCTCTTTAATGGAACTAACGAATTTATATCTACGAATGCAACGACTGTTCAACTTGGTGGGAAAAGAAGCGGTGCTGTAGATTTTGAATTCGATGAGGTAGAAACAGAAGAATTAATAACAAAGAGCCAAAGATTGCGCATTATGCTCTCCGTCTATTTGCCGAATGTGGAAAATTTTTCTTTTGAAAGAGTATTTTATTATAATTGGGGTGCTCCGCTTAATAATTTTACCACATACACACCGATTGTTAAGGGTATGAATATTACAGTCCCTTTCTCTTTCAGAAACGATTCTCCAAAAGACCTTGCGCTTACAATTACTATAGATATATACCATAATTCATCTACACTCTTAGGTTTTGGAAGTACAAACGCAGAAGTTCCTCATGGGACAGATTACTCAGGGAACATTACATTACCAATCTTGCCTCACAAACCTAATTTTTACATTGTAAGGGTTTCAGACGATAATTCCGGCTTGGTTTACGAAACTACAGAGGTGGTATCATAAGCAAAAATGTAGAATCCGAATCTGGGTTTCGCGGATTTCTTTACGGTGCCGGGATGCTTTTAGCAACGGTTGTTATTCCTATAATGGTTCTGTCTTTTGCAGAAAAAAATTATCCTGAACTTAAGGTTGGAACTGAACGCATGCAATGGATTTTGATAGGATGCGTTCTTTCGGTTCTTAGTTTTGTCGAAGGGTATAATAGGAAGGGTTCGAGAGAGAGGATGGTTGCAGGTATAATAGGTGTTTTTTGTTTTCTTGTTTGGTTAGTTGTTTTGATAGGAGGTGCAAAGTTTAAAGCAACTTTGTATGGTTTCGAATTGGAGATAGATGCAACGCGTCTTGCTATGCTAATCATCCTCATCTTGGGATTGAAGATTGTATATTACATTGCAGAATATATCGCATATAGATACAAAGGGGAAGCAGAGGTATCTTATTCAAAAGAATATACTGCGATACAATCCTATTCGCCGAAAAGTGCAATTGAAAGTTCTATGTCCTACATGCCGCCAGAAAACGCGCCCAAGCCATTGCCTACTAATATGGTATATAAAAGAAAGGCGACTATAAAATGCAACAGATGTGGACATAATTTCACAATCCTGAGAGATATAAGACCTGGATATACTAAGGTTACCTGTCCAAAATGCGGTAAAGCAGGGGTCATGTGATATGCGATGCTCAAATCATACATAAATAGAGGATAAAAGAACATAAAGAGGAACATGAATAAAATAGGAATGAGACAGAAGAGGTGTAAGAATGAACAAAAAATATGAGAATGCAATCCATGTTGCCGGGAAGGATAAAGGTTTGATGATAGACATCGAGGTATCTCCAAATTCTTCAGAGAGCAAAGTTACAGGATATAACGAATGGCGAAAAAGGATAACTTTAAAAGTGCGTTCGCCGGCAGATAAAGGCAAGGCAAATGCAGAAGTGGTTGAGGTTCTTTCAAGAACCTTCGAAATGCCCGAATCTTCGATAGAGATTGTCTCAGGGCATACTTCGCCACAAAAAACTGTAGTTCTCTACGGCTTGGATGTTAATGCTTTGCATGCGAAATTATCGAAAATTCTGTGAATACTCTATACTGCATAGAGTATCATGCATTATGTATCTTGCATTATCTTGCATATATTATGATGCATATACGATACTTATATTATGAAGTCATTATTAAGTTGTTTAGGTTATTATGAGATAAGGTATGAGATAAGATTGTTGTGAGGTGCTATTTTTGAGTGCTCATTTAAGAGATGAAGAAAGGAAGAAAGAGGTCGAAGAACTTATTGGAGAATTGTCAGAACAAAACTTGAAAATACCTATTATTGTCGAAGGTGGAAAAGATATTAGGGCATTGAGAAAACTGGGATTTTCAGGCAGGATAATAAAAATAAACCGTGGTGTAACTTTGATGTGTTTTGCAGAGATGGTTGCTAAAGAGTGCAAGGAAGTAATTTTGCTGACTGATTGGGATAAGAAAGGATGTTTGCTTGCTGATGAACTTTCGAAGTTGTTTGATTCGCTTGGTGTAAAATATAATTTAGCATACAGGCAGGCGCTCATTAGACTTCTAAGACAAGAGATTAAAGACATAGAGAGTCTTTACACATACTTTGAAAAGATAGAAGATGAATGAGAATGATTTTAATTTAAAAGATTAAGGATAAGGAGGATGTTTACTTGAAGTGTTTTTTTGACCTTCATGTGCATTCGACGAACAGCCCTGACTCGAGCATATCTCTTGCAGAGTTATTTACTCGAGCAAAGGAAGAGGGATTGAACGGACTTGCAATCACTGACCATGATTTTTTAACTACTGCGAAATCTCCTTTTGAGGACTTGCTCGTTATCCCAGGTATCGAGATAAGAATCAAAGAATACAACTGCGATTTGATTGCACTTGGAACGAAAGAAACACCATCTATATATAAAAATCTCGAAGAAACGATAGAGGAGATACACGAACTTGGAGGAATTGCGATAGTTCCGCATCCTTTCGATTCCCGTATTATAAATAACGCAATTGGAGATAGAATATACGATGTAATAGACAAACTAGACGGGATAGAAGTTACAAGTCCGAAAAAGACAGTAGATAACAGTAAGGCAAGAAAGGTTGCAAAAGATTTTGGATTGGGTATGGTTGGAGGTTCTGATGCGCATACATGCAAAGATATAGGTCGTGGGGTTACAGTTTGCGAAGATGTATATTCGGTAGAGGATTTGTTAGAGGCTATAAAATCAAGAAGAAGCGAAGGTTTGATACGCAGATTTTCCTAATTATCTAAATTATCTAATTATTTAATTATCTAATTTGTTAATATTGTTGAGATAATTATGATAAGTTAGAACTGTATTTGGAATTAGAAACTGAATTTGAAAGTATCTGGTAGTGATAGAAATGGAAAGAAAAGATGGATGTAGGATTAGAACGCTGAGTATAGAAGATTACGATTCTCTTATTAGAGTATGGGAAAGAGCATGTTTGCCAACCAAGCCAAAAGGACGGGATTCAAGAGAGAGTATTATGGAACAGATGAAAAACTTTCCTGATTTGTTTATAGGTATAGAAGATGGAACTAAATTGATTGGAGTAGTGATTGGTAGTTATGATGGTAGGAAAGGATGGATAAATAGGCTTGCGGTCTTGCCAGAATATAGGCGGCACGGGCTTGGGGCACTTCTTATTGAAGAATGTGAGAGAAGACTAAAAGCAAGAGGTGCGAAAATAACATGTGCGTTAGTAGAAGGAGATAACGAAGCCTCAGCAAGACTATTTGAAAAAGTAGGATATAAAAGATATAAAGATATAATCTATTTTACGAAACGAGAAAGTGATGATGTGTAGGTGCAAAGATGTTGAATATAGGAGTTTTGGTTTCAGGCAGAGGTTCGAATCTGCAGGCTCTCATCGATGCTATTGAAAGAAAAGAGATTGATGTAAAGATTAGAGTTGTTATCTCGAATAAGAAAGAGGCATATGCCCTTGAGAGAGCAAGAAGACATAATATTCCAACTTATGTTGTCGAAGTAAAGAATAAAGGAAAGAATAGATGTAGAGAAGAAATAGATGATGAGATAGATTCTATTCTTGAAAAGAACGAAGTTGCTCTCGTGGTTTTAGCAGGATACATGAGGATACTTTCGCCGAATTTTGTGAAAAAATGGTATGGAAGAATAATAAACATCCATCCGTCATTATTGCCCTCTTTCCCGGGTGTAGAAGCGCAGAAACAGGCGTTTGATTATGGAGTAAAGGTAACGGGTTGTACAGTCCATTTTGTAGATGAAGGCGTAGATACCGGACCTATTATTTTACAGAAAGTTGTTGAGGTAAAGGACGAGGATACGGTCGAAAGTCTTACTGACCGCATACTTAATGAAGAACATAAAGCAATTTGTGAAGCAGTTTCGCTTATAGCAAGAGGTAAGTTATCTATAGAAGGAAGAAAAGTTAGAATAAAGAAATGAATAATTTAAAAAATGAATAATTAAATGAATAAAGATGTGAGATAAAAAAGAGAGTGAGAAAATGACAGAAAGACTATATTATCATGACCCATATTTGAAAGAGATAGAAGCGGTAGTAATTTCATGTAGAAATGGCGAAGTTGAACTGGATAAGACAATTTTTTATCCTGGTGGCGGAGGGCAGGAGTGCGATACAGGTTCGATAGATGGAATACCTGTTCTGAAAGTATATGAAGATAACGAAGGTAAATGCTGGCATTCCGTATCACAGAATCCGTTCGTAGTTGGACAGAAGGTAAAACTAAAACTGAACTGGGAAAGAAGATATGACCTGATGAAAGCGCACACTGCGGAACATCTTTTTTTCGGAAGGTTATCGGAACTTTCACCACAGATTGAGGTTACGAAAGTTTTCATAAATTCAGATAAGAAATCATTTTTCATAAAAGGGAATGTTGATTGGGATACACTTAAGAAAGCAGAGAAGGAGACAAACAGACGAATACTATTAGGGCAAAAGGTTAGTTCGAAATTCTATCCTGCGAGCGAGGCAAGAGTTTTTCCAGGTTTGCGTGTTAAATGGGATAAATTGAATGCAGAAGAGTTAGTGCGTATAGTTGGTATAGGCGATTTGGACTATGCCGCCTGCTCGGGCACGCACCTTTCGAACATAAACGAAATAGGTTTTATGCTTGTTACCAGATTTGTTAGGGCAAAAGGTGAAAGCGATTTTGAAATTGAGTATTTGGTAGGTGAGAAGGCAGTCGAGCATGCGATTGAACTCTCTACGATATCACTTATTCTCTCTGAAGAACTAAAGAGCATTCCTGAGAATCTACTCTCTGCACTGAGAAATCTAAGGGAAGAGAATGCAAGATATTACGAATCTTTAAAAGAATGTGCAAGAAAAATTCTTACGAATATGCAACCCGAAAAGACAGAAAAATACGATATTTATTCAAATATATTTTATGGACTGCCTCAAAAGGAATTGATTGAGGGCACGAATAAAATAATAGAGAATCCTAGGGCGGTTGTTTTGTTTGCAAATGTAGGTGATAAAGTATCGATAATAGTGGCTGCGCATTCTGCTCTTGGACTAAATTGCATAAAAATCCTTAATGCTGGCTTGGAATTACTTGGTGGCAAAGGTGGTGGAAAAGTAAACTATGCAATGGGCGGCGCAAATGACAAAACTAAAATATCAGAAGCTATGGAAAGAATGCTAACCTTGATAAAATCAACATAAAATCAACATGAGTGCGCGAATAACGCTAACCTCCTAATTTGGCAATGATATTTTCAGCCTCTTCTGCGAATTTGTAGCATTTAGCAAAGTTCTTGCTTGTAAGATATGCTTTTGCAAGATTGTATTTTTTGTCAGCCTCTTGGGTATCTATCCCACGCATCTTGAGGTTGTCAATCCTTTCTTTTATTTTATCAACCCTTGCTTTTGCTTCTTCGAAAGTAATGCGGACCTTTGACTTCTCGCCTAAAATTTCCAATTGCTGACCGTCAATTGTAGCAACTCTTCTTTCTGGACTTATGCTTTCGGACGGTTTTACACTTTCAACAATTGTTACCTTGGGTGTTATTCTTGCTGCAGGATGTAACATTTGCTCTTCGTGTGTTTCCTCAGCAATATTCGGAAGTTCAGAGCCTGCGATAAATGCACGTTTCTCCTTCTCTGCAGGTTTAAATTTATCTATTATACCAACTGCTATTAATTCATCGATTCCTGATAACTTGCTCATATCTCCGTCCCAGGGTTGTTTAACAATCCAAGGATATTTGTCCCTTATAGAAATAAGCACTTTTCTCATTTCTCTTGATAGCCCTTCTGGAGGTTCTCCTTGCACAACACATGCAATATACATTTGAATTCCTTTTTCCATCAAAACCGTATTTTTACCAAACGAAATCTGTCTTAAATCATGCGATTTGTCGTTCATTGCGATTTTCATGTATTGTCTTAAAGCAGTAAGCATGCTGCTTAACAATTCTTTATCAACTTTTCCTGATGAGACTGGGGTGTATGCGGTTATGGGTCTGCCATCCTGGTAAATTAAGAAAACACCTTCTATTGAATAATCTGTGCTTTCAGATGGGCTTGCAGATTGTATTAGTTGAGTTTCGGCACCTTCCACGACGCTTGCCGTAGGGATGAGCTCTTCTCCATACACACTTCCTGTAACAGGAGACGCTTCCATCACTTCTTCTTTCCGTTCTGTTTGAGTAGGTTCACTTTGTGTCTTTATCGCGTCACTCTGTGAAGTTTCATAATACGAATATCCAAATCTTTCGGGCATGTAACTTTGCTGAGAAATTAAATATTGTGGGTTGTAAGGTTGAGAATTTGTTTGTGGAATTGCAGATGATACACTTGAGGAGGATATGACCTGAGAGGTTAAAGAGGGGGACTGTGTGGCTTGGGATACCACAGATAATTTTGGGGTATCTTGAGTATTAGGTAATGGTTCCGCCACATCTTTCGTAATCTCTGCACACTCTTTCTTTCTCCTTCGACTTAGTGCTATTCCAACAAGGACAAGCACGACAATTATTATAATCATTAATAAGGTTGTGAGAGGTAAAGGACATAAGGCTTTTTCGGGAATTTTAACTGTTACCATGAAACTAGTCTGTTCTGCATTCCCTGCGGTGTCAGTTGCGCGTACGATAAATGTATAATCGCCCGCAGGCACGGTTATGTCCAAATACCAACTTTTACCACCTACACAATCGAACCAAATACCTTCGCCGATACGGGCTTGGACAAATATTTCCTCGTCCTCATCTGTTGCATTTCCCGCAAGACGCAAGTTTCCACTTTTAAGCGTTGAGCCGTTCGTGGGAGAAGTGATACTAATTATAGGTGCTGTCTTATCTACAATAAACCAAAATATTTTTTCATTTTCTATGTTACCTGCGTAATCGATTGAATAAAAACTGACTGTATGATTTCCATCTAACATATCTTGAACTTCCAGAATCAACCTTGTTTGTTTGATTAAAATTGGTATTCCACCATCTAGGCGATACCAGGTTGTATTTACTCCAGAGCCATGTTCGTTATCTCTGGGGATTATCAAAATCTCTACATTTTCATTTGTTCTGTTTTTCCCATCATAATCTAGGGTGGTAGTAGGAGGCAAGGAATCAAACTTAATAGTAACCGAAGAGGCGATTTCCACATTTCCTAAATGGTCAGCAGACCTAAATTCAAGTTTATGGATCCCTAAAAGTGCACTTGTTACATTTACTTGAGTCCCTCTTATCCATTCTCCGTTGTCTATTCTATATTCAGTCCAATTAACTCCTATACCTTCATCTGATGCATTCAAGTAAATAATGAAATCCGTACTTCGCCATTCTCCATTGTAGTTACATGTTGTAAGTGGGGCTTTTGTATCTATGCTAAAAGAGCAACTACGTATCGATTCTATATTTCCAGCAACATCTACCGAATAGAAATATACAGTGTGTAGTCCTACAGAAAGGTCAGAAATCAACAGAGTACCGCCATTAAGGATGTTAATAGGCATCGGGTCATCTATAGAATAATAAGTTACATACCGTCCTGAGAGATTGTATTCTAAGACTTCGAATAAAATTTCAAAATCTGAGTTGTACCATCCTTGAAGGGTGGAATTTACAGTATATGGTGGTTCGAGGTCAATCCATATCTGTTTTCCTTTTTGGGTTTCATTAGGGAAGGGAAAGAGACTTAGATAATAGGTGATGTAATATTTTCCACTTGAATTAAGATATATAGTCCCATTATATTTTGTAAGGTTAACAGTCAAATCGCCAGAAATAGAATAATATATGGTAGCATTCGAATTATCTGGAAAATGAGAATGAAGTTCGACCGAAACAGAAGTATTGTACCAATTATCGGGTCCAGGGTCAGAGGGGGTAACGCTAATAAAAGATGTAAGTGGAGGTAAAGTAACATAAATTCGAACTGTACAATTTTTATCCATCACTACTGAGGTAGAGTTTGAAAAACCTTCAAAGTAGGCTTGGATAAAGTATGGATTTCCGCTAATTCGTTCGTTAGCGTCTGTATCATCATTATCTGAATTTATGTCTCGCCCTTCGTATTCTAGGCAATGAATGTATGAAGAATATCCTCCAGTAGAGGTAAAGCCACTAAAAATTAAGTCCGATGAGTTATTTGTTATTGTAACTAAAGTGTTAGGAAGCAATACATAGGGTTCTGAACAAATAACTTGGACCAGTAAGAACCAATATACAAATAACCTTGATGTAGCATCTCCATATTTTACACTCGAATTTGTAAAGGTTGTTCCATAAAGATAAACCACGGAATTTGTGAGTTCTATATTAATACTTGATGTACCCCCTGTATTCAGTATGGTAGAATTAATGAACTCTATATTGTGTGCATTGTAACATTTTATTCCCAAATTACCCGAGAAAGTACATAGGTCGAATGAATTGTTTGAGGAATTAATATACGCACCAACAGTATTTGCATGGAAGGTAGAGATAGATACATTGTTATCTTTATTCAAAACATAAAGCGCATTTGTGGTTGATTGTACTGTATTACCGTACAAAATATTTGAAGAACCTAAGCATATTCCATCTTCGGCTTGGGATACCATGTTCTGAGCAATTACACATGCGGAGATTGGATAGGTTTGACTTCCCATTGCAGTTCTGCAGTTAGTAAATGTGTTCAATTCTATGACAATTTGACTTCCAAAAACTACCAAGCCGGTAGAGGTTAGGTCTTTAAAAGTTGAGTTTGCAATGCGACCTGTTGAAGAATTAACAATTAAACCAGAAGATGAATTTGCAAAGGTACATTTTTCAATCTGCAGATTTTGTGAGTTTGTAATATAAACTCCGTCATATTCATATGGAAACCCACCAACTTTCCCACACTTTGAAAAGGCAGTATTCTCAAGCAAAATTATAGAGGATATGAATCGAGCCTCAAAACTATTGTTCGTCGCATTCAGGATTGAGTTTTTAAATGTAACCTCTGCGTTTTCTGCGTGTAGATATCGATACAAACCAAATACAGAAGAGTTAAAACTAATTACTGTATTTTCTGCGATAAGTCTCCCTTTTACAGTAATGTTTCCTGGTATAAGGATTTCGGTTGAATTGATGTATGATGTACCATCAATAATCCAATCGATTGCTAAACTTCTATCCATGTGGCTTATGAATTCATCACATGATGTTATATTGTTATTAAATAATGTTATGTTTGAATTAGACCAAATCCTCAATCCATATTTCACAATCTCAAATGTATTGTTACTTACACTTAAGTAGATTGATGGAGAGATGGTATCGATTAATATAGATGCGGAGGTACAGTTATAGAAAAGGTTTCCTTCGATAGTTGCATTTTTCTTACTTGTGATGACATCAAAATAAATCCCAGTATTGCAATTCATGAATGAATTTTCAATAATTTTGGTAGTGCTTCCAAGGTCATTGTTGTAAAAATACACAGAGTATTGAGTGAGGTTAAAAGTGTTTGACTTTAGTAGAGTATTATTCGAATTTCTTGCAATCACACAGGCGGTATTTTTAATATTTTCAAAGGTGTTATCTGAGATGATATTATCGTTCGAATAAACAACTAACATTCTTCCAAATGGATGCGTGCTCGTATGGATATTTGTGCAATTTTTAATCTTATTTCCCATGATTTTATTCGAGTTTGCATAATATAATAGGACAGAATAATTAAAGATAGACTCAAAAGTATTATTTGTAATCTCTACATTACTAAGGGGTACGCTTGGAGTTCCTGCAAGAATAACGCAAGATTTGCAATTATAAAAAGTATTGCCGATTATCATAGCATTTGAAGTTTTTATGAGCATCCCCGAACCATTCTGTGGAGGTGCATAAGATAGGTTCATCGCCGGCACATACCCAAGTTCGGAAAAATTAGAATTGGTTATTGTTACCATAGAAGAATGCATTGCAATAAATCCATAATTTGCATTGCTATTCTCGCCTTTAATCGTGCAACCTCCGATGGTTAATATCGTGCCGTTTTTTGCAACGATGTTATGTCTTGTTACATTTTCTTTCATTATTATAGTTGTATTTATTAAAATCAGCGTCCCTGACTCTAAAGTAAGATTCCCATTTAGATAAATTGTTTCTCCATAAACCCTACCAGGCTCTGTTAACTCAATTATCCAATCTCCCTCACTTGGAGGTTCAGGGCAATTGGATGAATATTCTCCCTCTGCCTTTTCTGAAGACAACTGGATAGCGAGAAAAACTAGGAAAAACAAGAATATAGATGCAAAGTAGTATCTGAACTTGATTCTCTCGCCTCCAGGATTATAGCCAAGATTATAATTGCTTTTATAAAAATAAACCTATCGGTTATGCAAAGTAATATGTAGTATCCGCAAATTATTTCGCGCGTAAGTATATTAAGAGAGATATTCGGGACATGAAACTTGACCAGATAGATAGAGAGCACATAGTTGCTGATGTGCTCATGCATGGACTGAGCACAGCCTTTGTGGCGAAGCAGTTCAAAATTTCGCATAGAAGGATACAGCAAGTTGTGCAATACACACGCAAGGAAG
>Ga0207433_10007353_pt1 | contig 18474 bp, 10 predicted proteins | sample YelNatPaOPGAMG01_FD_187559 | JGI IMG/M metagenome (GOLD analysis project Ga0207433, IMG submission 187559) | Hot spring thermophilic microbial communities from Obsidian Pool, Yellowstone National Park, USA - OP-RAMG-01 (SPAdes) (version 3) | ecosystem: Environmental > Aquatic > Thermal springs... | reverse complement strand
AAAACACCTTTTTTTATTAATGTTAGATTTACAGCATATCCGTGAAAAAGTATTTCTGGTAAATATCTGTATTGTGGTATATCAAAATAAATATATTCCCAGTTGATACCAGCAAGTAAATCATTTCCTAGTTTAATAAATAGACCTGTATTCATATTTAGTCCTGGTATATACTGGTATTCTGTATCAAATTTTAGTCCTGACTCATAAACATCAAGAATTTCTATATAGATACCAATATTATAACCCATATTGATACAGAAATATTTTGCATCAAGTAAAGTATATTTCAATACTATTGTAGGCACAAAAAATGTCACTTTGAAACCGATATCTTTTATTCCTGTAACAATCTCAAACTCGTTTTCAGGAAAATACCTCAAGCCGGCACCGAACCCTAAATTTTTTGTATATTGATATGTTCCAACTATACCATAAATATTGTTTTTATATTTGAAAATCGACTCAGGAACATATCTATTGTAATATTCACCACCAAAATTTGATAACTCAACAGATAAATCTATTATACGTTTTTTATCAAGTTTTGTTTCTTGACATAACCCTGAATATGATATTAAGAAAAAGAAAAAAATAATTATTCCAATTCTTTTTTTCATAATAAATTCTCCTGAAACTTACTGTTATTTATTATAACTGATTTTGTCTTATTTGTCAATAAATAAAAAAATTGATTTTTATATATTAATTTTGTATATTGATTTTTAATGATACTATTTTTTTTATTTTCAATTCAATTTAAAAGGCATTGACCGGAATCAATAAAATTATCTTATTATCATTTTATGGTGATAAAAAATGAAGAATTTAACTGTTTCACATGAAGGAATAGATGTAATATTTTTTGAACAAGATAATATTCTGAGATTATATGGAATTTTTCCAGATGATATTTCAAAAGAACTACAAAAATCAGTACCCGAATTCAGTAAACTGACAAGTTTTGTTGAGACGGAATTACATTGTTCAGGTGAAAATCAGGCAGACCATCACGGATTTAAGACGACAGGAGGTAATCCTGGTAAACGGCTTGTATTTAATGGATTCACTGAATCAGTAGAAAATGGGCACCGTAAACTTATTATCTCGTATTATGATAAACCACTCGGATTAAATATTGAGTCAAATTATCTATTTGTAAAAGGGATACCTGTTATTAGGCGCTGGGTAACAGTAAAAAATGTTGGAAATGAAAATGTTGGACTTGAACATCTGTATTCTGCGGTTATTAACGGGATAGGACTTTCTGGCACAAAAAAATGGGATGAGCGTATGCGATTACATATACCATATTCAAGTTGGTATTGTGAAGGACAATGGAAAAATGGGCGTTTACACGAGTTTGGATTCCACAGAACCCGCGATAACTGGTTAGGATTAACTTGTATCTCTATCTGGCAAACAGGTTCTTTTTCAACAAATAATTATTTACCAATGGGTATTCTACAAGACGAAGAAACAGAAACGGTCTGGTTCTGGCAGATAGAACATAATGGGTCCTGGAACTGGGAATTAGGAGAGATGCCCTGGGATGGTCAATACTGGGGATTATTATACCTATATATTGGTGGACCAAACGAAATAAAAAATCACTGGTGGAAAAACCTTAAACCAGGCGAAAGTTTCACCACTGTTCCTGTATCAATAGGTGTAACAAAAGGCGGATTTGATGATGCAGTTAAATATCTAACACAATACAGACGTAAAATATGTTTAATGAACCATAGTGATAATAAAAAGTTATCAGTAATATTCAATGACTATATGAACTGTTTATGGGGTAATCCTACAACAGAAAAAGAGATACCATTAATTGAAGCCGCATCAAAAGCAGGTTGTGAATATTTTGTAATTGATGCTGGCTGGTTTGCTAAATTAGATGATACTTGGAGCGGTCTTAATTCAGGATTATGGGAAGAGAGTCCTGACCGTTTTCCGAATGGTGGATTAAAAAAACTATTTGATATTATCAGAGAAAAAGGGATGATACCTGGATTATGGCTTGAAATAGAAGTAATAGGGATGAATTGTCCACTAAAAACTAAGCCCGATTCGTGGTTTATGATGCGTCATGGAAAACGAGTAATAGATTCAGGACGTTATTTTCTGGATTTTCGTAATCCTGAAGTTAGAGAACATGCGACAAATGTTATCGACCGCCTAATAAGAGATTATGGTATCGGATATATTAAAAACGATTACAATGAAACAGCAAAAATGGGCACAGAAACAAATGCTGATTCGTTTGGTGACGGACTATTACAGCATAACCGTGCATTCCTTGACTGGATTGATTCTATACATAAGAAATATCCTGACCTTGTAATTGAAAATTGTGGTTCAGGTGGATTAAGAATGGATTATGCAACATTATCTCATTTTCAGTTACAGAGCAGTAGTGACCAGACAGATTATTTTTCTTATCCATCAATTTTATCAGGGTCAATGGCAAACTGTTTACCGGAACAATTAGCGGTCTGGTGTTATCCACTATCTACAGGAGATGAAGAAGAAACAATTTTTAATATGGTTAACTGTATGCTCAGTAGAATCCATTTAAGTGGTCATCTTGCTACTATTTCTGATTCACAATTTGAGTATGTTAAAAAAGGCATTGCACTTTATAAAACATACAGAGAAGAAATCCCAAATATGTATCCTTTTTATCCTACTGGAACAATAACAATAAGTGATAGAGATAAATGGCATAGTTTTGCTCTTATCCATGAAAAGAAACGGTTCGCATTATTATCAGTATGGAGATTACGAAGTAACAATAAGAAATTTGCAATACCACTCCAATTTATTAAAAGCAACAAAAAGCCAACAATAACCCAGTTTTTCCCTGACGATAGAAAATGTAAATTCAAATATAGTAGCAGAACAAAAACACTTGAAGTAGAGTTTAATAAACAGTTAACAGCACGATTATTCAAAATTAATTTTTAAAACTTGAGATAAGAAATGGGGAGGTAAATAAGAATATGTGTTGGAAACAAGCAAAATGGATATGGATAGATAATGAAATATCACCTTATAACTATTTCGTATATTTCAGAAAAAATATTTCAATACCAGAAAATATTAAAAAATCAGAATTAAGAATAACTGCTGATAGCAGATATGTCTTATATTTTAATGGAGAATACATAGGACAGGGACCAGCAAGGTCGTTTCCTGAACATCAACAGTATGATGTATATGACTTAACAGATAAAGTTATATCAGAAAAAAATACTATTGCTGTCTTGGTTCATCATCTCGGTGTTGGAACATTTCAATATATTCCAGGTAGAGCCGGATTTATCTGTGAATTAGAAATAACAGATAAACTTGATAACACACAGGTTATCGGGACAGATAATACATGGAAGACCAAACCTTGTCTCAGTTTTAATAGGTTTGTTCCCCGTATAAGTGTCCAGCAAGGATTTGAAGAACAATTTGATGCAAATAAAGAAATAGAAAATTGGAAAGAAATTGAATACAATGATACCCACTGGCAAAATTCTGTTATTATAGGTAATCCTGGAATGAAGCCATGGACAGGATTCGCTGAGCGCGATATCCCATTTTTAAGTTCAGACCCAATTTATCCAGTAAATGTTATCAATACAGAAATTGTTAAAACAATTCCATACAGATGGACATTAAAACTTGGAACTGTTCCTCCTGAACCCAAAGATAAAGATGCTGATAAAAAAACTTATATACGATACATTTACACATATATCCACGCACATAAACCAGAATCAGTTACACTTTATCAGTTACCCCCCAATTATTGTCCTGATATAAAAGGATACAAAGTCAATAATAAAATATATGAAAATAAATATAAAACTCTATTAAAGACACAAGAAATTAACCTTAAGTCCGGTTGGAACCTACTTCTTATTAAAACGATAACAAATTCCAGTATAAGAGACCTTGATTACGGAATAGCAGTAGATTCGAATCAGAAACTTTTATTCAGTTATACAAAAGAGATTAAAGATAACCCATCATTCGCTACGATAACAAAATTCTGTGCTGAAGATGACCCTGAAATGAAATCAATCTGGGAAAACGGACCGGATAAAGTTATAACAGCAGAAATTAATCCAATAATAGATAATAACCTACAACTAACAGATATATTTTTCCAGACAATGATTGATAAACCTGTTAAAAAACATAAGCCGGATATAGTAAATATTGATTCGATATGTTCTTCAAATATAACATATACAGTTATTAATCCTATTAAAGAAGGAGATACTCGTTTGTTACTGGATTTCGGAAAAGAGATAGTCGGATATTTTGAGTTTGAAATAGAGACAGAAGAACAGAATGTAATATTTGATTTCAATACATTTGAAGCAATTGAAGACGGAAAAATACACTGGACATTTGGTTATCGTGGTTCATTACGCTATATAAGTAAACAAGGAAAACAGAAATACAGAACATATATTAGACGTGCATTCAGATACTGTTATCTGGTTATAAGGAATAATCGCCAACCAGTAAAAATCCATTTTTTACGATTGTTACTTAATACATATCCTGTTGTGCAGAAAGGTTCATTCTGTTGTTCTGACCATATACTTGATAAAATTTGGGAAGTAGGCGCATGGACATTACGATTATGTATGGAAGACACTTATGTTGATTGTCCTGCGTATGAACAGACACACTGGGTAGGTGATGCACGAAATGAAGCGCTAGTTAATTTCGTTAGTTTCGGTGCATATGATTTAAGTAGACATTGCTTAGAACAGGTCTCACATTCTCTTAAATATAATATTGTTCCTGAATCACATGTTCCAAGTATCTGGAGGAATGTTATTCCTGCGTGGACATTCCTATGGATAATGGCATGTTACGAATATTATCTTTATACAGGTGACAAGAAATTTGTTAAAGATATTTATCCTGCATTGAAAACAACAATGAATAATTTTTCTAAAATGATAACTGAACGAGGACTAATTAAAACTGATGCTTGGAGTTTACTTGACTGGGCACCACTTGATACACCGACTAAAGGTGAAGTATCACATACCAGTATGTTTTTTATTAAATGCGCGTATATTGTTTCTGAATTAGCAAAACTAATAGGTAAAACTGATGATATAAAAGGTTATCTAACAACTGCAAAAAAAATGAAGATTTCTGTGAACAAATATTTATGGTCAGAAAAAGACAATGCATTTATTGATTCAATCCACGATGATGGCAGTTTGAGTAAAGTTATCAGTCAACAGACAAATACAATAGCATATTTATGTGATTGTATAGATAATAAAAGAGAAGAGATAATTAAGAAAATTATAACTGAGCCGGGTAAAAAAGTTGTTAAAACAGGGAGCCCTTTCTTCTTATTCTTTGTTCTTGAAGCGCTATCTAAATCCGGTCAAATGCAGTATGCTTTGAACTTAATCAGAGAAAAATATGGTCTAATGTTAGATAAAGGGGCAACAACATGGTGGGAAACATTTCCCGGATACGAAACTTACTGGTGGACAAGAAGCCACTGTCACGCTTGGTCTTCAGGTGCAACATATTTTTTATCAACCCAGATATTAGGAATACAACCGATTGAACCCGGATTCAGAAAAGTATTAATTTATCCCCATCCATGTGATTTAAAATGGGCTAAAGGCAGATTCCCAACACCATACGGACAGATAAATATTGAATGGAAACTTAACAATAACATAATTGAAATAGATATTGTTGCACCTAAAGAATGTAAATGTATTATTAAATCAGAACAGAAATACAAACCTAAAATAAGGTTGAGTTATATTTAGTATTTTTTTTAGCGAAATATAAGCATTGAACATTTGTAAATGAATTCCATAGTTTAATAACATTAGAATCTTTTTTTGTTAATGGAGGATTCCTAAATAAAATGTATAAAAAACTTATAACAGCAATATTGAACTGTATTGTTCTAACAGTACTCGTTTATAGTTCACAAGAACCAAAATATTTTATAAACTCAAAATGGATTTGGTGTAAAGGAGAAACAGCACCAATAAACTATTTTCAGTATTTCAGAAAAAAAGTTGAAATAACTACTCCAATAAAAGAAGCAAATCTGAGTATAACTGCTGATAGTAGGTATATATTGTATTTAAATGGTGAATATATCGGACAGGGTCCCGCACGCTCATTCCCCGATTTTCAAAATTATGATATTTATAATATTACTGATAAACTTAAACAAGGAAACAATATTATATCTGTTCTTGTCCACCATTATGGTGTAAAAACATATCAATATTATCCCGGACGTGGTGGTTTATTATGTGAACTTGAATTAATAAACCCACAGGATAAAGTCATAAATATCGGAACAGATTCTACATGGAAAACAAAACAATGTATCAGTTATGACAGATATGCACCACGGATAAATGTTCATATGGGATTTGAAGAACATTATGATGCTACTAAAGAGATAGAGAACTGGAAAGAAATAGATTTTGATGACAGTTTATGGGAAAACGCTATTGTAATAGGTCCTCCTAATATGAAACCGTGGACAACTCTTATACGACGTGATATACCTTTTCTTACTACTACTCCAGTATATCCAGTTAAAGTTATCAATAATGAACTTGTTAATCCTATTCAATACAGATTTACTATCTATATGGGACATAATTTTATTGCACCTGACACCTACTCTATAGAACAAATTGACTGGTTCATTTATACATATATATATGCTGCTCAACCAGAAGAAATAACATTCTATCATCTACCACCTGCATTCGCAACAAAAATAAAAAGGATAAGAGTTGGTGACCAAATTTTCAGTAATTTTGATACTGCAACCCGTATTCACAACCATAAAATTAAACTCAATCAAGGTTGGAATTTGTTCTTACTTGAGATTTTGACAGAAAGCACTTCTCTTGACCTTGATTATGGACTTGTATTTGATACAAGCCAGAAACTCATTTTTAATTATGAACAGAACCCAGATGACGAAACACCAAAATTTGCAAGTATAACCGGATTTACTGGTGAAACAGCAGATGCTGATAGAGATATAATTTTTAATAAAGGACCGCAGGCAATTAAAAGTGGCTCTGAAATTTATTCTACTCTTGAAATAAAACCTTTTATAAAAGAAGATGTGAGAACAAATGATGTCTTTTTACAGACAATTCTTGATAAACAAGTTCAAAATATGAAACCGAATATAGATAACATAAATGCGTTGTGTCAGATAAATTCTGTAAATAAAACAGTTATTAACCCGATTTCTGGCTATGACACAAGAATACTTATTGATTTTGGAAAAGAAGTTGTTGGATATACCGAATTTGAAATTGAGACATTGGAACCAGAAGTTATTTTTGATTTCAATATGTTTGAAACAATTGATGCTGATAACCATGCTTACTGGACAACAGGAACACGAAACTCGTTCAGATATATTACAAAAAAAGGGATACAGAAATACAGAACATATATCAGAAGAGGTTTCAGATATAACTATATCACAATTCGTAATAACAAACAACCGGTAAAAATTAATTATGTTCGTTGTTTATTTAATACATACCCGGTAAAAGATATCGGTTCATTCTTTTGTTCTGATAATCTACTGACCCGTATCTGGGAAACAGGTAAATATACATTACAATTATGTATGGAAGACACATATGTTGATTGTCCGTGCTATGAGCAGGCACACTGGATAGGAGACAGCAGAATAGATTCGTTAGTTAACTATGTTACTTTTGCGGAATATCCGTTAGCCAGACATTCACTGATACAAGCAGCACAATCAGTCAAATATGCTGGTGTCCCACAGCCATATGTTCCAACCAAAACAACAGATTTCTTACCAGCGTGGAGTTTTTTATGGGTTTTTGCTGTTTACGAATACTATTTATTTACTGGTGATAAACAGACAATAGAAATTATTTTCCCATATTTGAAAACAACCTGGAAAAATATATCTAATATGCAAACAGGACGTGGACTGATATCCACGAAAGGTTGGAATATGATTGATTGGGCACCGATGGATATAGTACCTGAAGCAGAAATGACACATAACAATATTCTTGCTGCAAAAGCATTAGAATATTCGGCTATACTTGCTGGTGAACTTAATAAACAATCCGAGAAAAATAGTTTCGAATCGCTCGCTAAACAAATCAAAGAATCAGTTAATAAATATTTATGGTCAGATGAAAAAAATGCATTCATTGATTGTATCCATAATGATAATACAAAAAGTAATATTGTAAGCCAGCAAACTAATATTCTCGCGTTTTTAACAGATGTTGCTGATGAACAAAAAAAAGAAAAAATAAAAAATATTATTATTTCACCACCAGATAATGTTGTGAAAATGGGAAGCCCGTTTTTTATGTTCTTTGTTCTTGAAGCATTATCAAGATTAAATGAGCACCAACTCTCAATTAATTTGATTAGAGAAAAGTATGGTATGATGTTAGATAATAATGCGACAACATTCTGGGAATCATTTACTGACCCGAAACAATTTGGACAAGGCAGAGGTATGAGTTTATGTCACGGATGGTCATCCGGTGTAACATATTTCCTATCATCAAAGATACTTGGTGTCCAACCTGTTGAGCCCGGATTCAAGAAAGTGTTAATTGCACCAATAACATATGATTTAAAATGGGCTAAAGGTGTTTTTCCGACTCCCAAAGGTGTAATTAAAGTTTCTTGGGAAATAGTGAACAATATTTTACAAATAAGAGTTGAAGCACCTAAAGATTGTTCCTGCGAAGTAAAACCACAGGAAACAAAATACAAGTCAGAAATAGATATAAAATACTATTAAGTTTCAATACTACTAATCCCAAATTTATTTGTAGTCAGGAAATATTTTGAAACCAAAATAAAACTTGTTAATATAAATAAAACTGAAATAATGAACACATAGTTAATTCCTAATTTCTCCATTAATATTGACCCGAAATACGGTCCAATTATACCTGTTATTCCCACAACCACAAACCTTAACGCAAAATAACTCGGTAATAATTCAGAAGGTGCAAAACGAAATATTCCATTGAAAACAAGCAATTCAAAACCAGAAACAGCAAACCCCATCAATATTGCTGATGGTAATAAGAACAAGAAATTGAGTTTAAATAAATTTACGACAAGATATATCAATGGAATTATACTGAAAAACAATATTACAGTAAGTATCCCTTTTATAATATTTTTTTTATCAACAAAATATCCCCAATAATTATAACCCAACAATGCTAATCCTGCTTGAAAAAAAGTTAATATACTTACTTGAAAATTATTCATATTAAGTTTATCAACCATAAAGATTGGGTAAATCGGTTGTGAAATCAAATTACCTAAATCGCATAATCCTAATAATACCAAAAACAAAATATAATTTTTATTGAAAACTAATTTTTTATTAGTATCTGTCTGATTATTCAATTGTTCATCAACCTTAATTGAACAAAATAAAATTGTGGACAAAACACCAAATAATCCGCCAATAGGAAAAATGAACCTGTAACCATATAAATCCAGTAATTTACCAGCAAGAATAGAGAGAATAAGTACCGATAACTGTGCTTCAATTCTTACATAACCCATTGCTCTGCCCCGATATTCTTCAGGATATATCCGTTTTATTATCTCAGCATACGCTGGTATATGTCCAGAAAAAATCAGATTTTGTAGAATAATTATTACCGTATATGTTATCGGGTCAGTAACGAATGCCATCAAAATAAATAATCCTCTACATAAAATACCGGTCCAAAAAACAAAAGTCATCTTTCTACTATTTTTCATTAATTCTGCCCATAGTAATGAAAAGAGTTGACCGATAAAAGGTGCTGATATAATTAATGAGATAAGAAATGTTGATGCACCGAGACGCCGCGCAATAACTGCTATAAAAGGAGCAGTAAGTGTCAAATAAACACCGAAAATAATTCCTGATAATGAATCTCGTGAATATTGCGGTCTGATTAAAACCGGAATAAATTTATCAAAAATCATATATTTATTTTTTCCACATCAAGAATAAAAACTGTTGCGCCACCAACAACAATTTTGGTTGGATAACTTATTGAAGTGAGACCTATAGGTGATAATTCAGGTGGTTCTGTAGTGATTATATGTTCTCTTTGATGACAATTATTTTTTATTATCTCAATAATTTTATCTACTTGTTCAGATTCAACACCTATTAAAAATGTAGTGTTTGTTTCACGCAAGAATCCACCTTTACCACAGATTACAGTTGTTTTGAATCCTTCTTTTATAAGCGTATCTCTTAAAATATTTGTATCTCTATCCTGAACAATAGCTATTATCAGTTTCATAATTTTCTATATTCATCTTTTAAACTTTTATACAGCGATTGATAAATTCTGTAATATTTTTCGTATACAGGAACATTTTTAATATCGGGATTAAGTGAACTTGTAACTTTAATAGTATTTTTACACGCTTGTTCAACAGAACCATATATCCCTGTTCTAACTGTTGCTAATAATGCAGCACCGTATGCTGCTCCTTCTGTGATATTAACTGTGACTACTGTTCTATTATATATATCAGATTGTATCTGACGCCATAATAATGATTTCGCACCACCACCGGAAAGTCGTATCTGGTTAACAGGGACATTCATTTCTTTGATAATCTCAAGTGAATCTTTCATACCATAAGTAACTCCTTCTAATATTGACCTCGCTATATGGTCTTTAGTATGTAATAAACTTAATCCGAAAAATACACCTCTTGCATACGGGTCAGAATGCGGTGTTCGTTCACCAGTTAGATACGGTAAAAATATTAAACCATCGGAGCCGGCAGATATATTTGAACAATTTCTTAATATTATATCATATACATCTTTCTTCGTTCTTTTGGCTTCATCTTTTTCTTGATTACAGAAATTATCTCTAAACCATCTTAAAGAACCGCCTGCGGATAACATCACGCCCATTATATGCCATTTACCGGGAACAGCATGACAGAAAGTATGAACTCTTCCTAATGGGTCAAGTTTTACTTCATCTGTGAATGCGAACACAACACCTGATGTCCCTATTGTTGCTGAGACATCACCTATTTTAACAATACCTGTGCCAACTGCCTGTGCTGCCTGGTCACCACCACCCGCAATAACAGGTGTTCCTTCAATTAATCCTGTTAATTTTGATATATATCTTGTTATTTTTCCGGTTATTTCAATTGATTCGTAACATACTGGAAGAAAATCTTTCTTGATATCAAGTTCATTAAGTATTTCATCAGACCATCTTCGGTTCTTTATATCAAGAAGGAGTGTTCCTGATGCATCGGATACATCAGTAGCAAATTCACCTGTTAACCTGAACCGTATGTAATCTTTAGGAAGAAGTATCTTATAGATTTTTTCATAAATTTGTGGCTCATTATCCCTAACCCATAAAATTTTACCTGCAGTGAACCCTGTTAATGCCGGATTACATACAAGTTGTATTAAACGCTCTTTACCTATTTTGTTTGTTATATATTCACATTGTTTATCCGTTCTCTGGTCACACCATAAAATGCATGGACGTAATACACTGTGATTTTTATCAAGTAATACCAATCCGTGCATCTGTCCTGTTAGCCCAATCCCTTTTATTTTTTCAGGATTAATTTTTGTTTTATGTAATGTTCTTTTAATTGTTTCAATAGTTGATTTATACCAATCTTCAGGATTCTGTTCAGCCCAGTTTGGTTTCGGTGTAAACATAGGATATTCAGTTGTTATACTACTTATAACTTCCCCTTCTTGGTTTATTAACAGTGTTTTTACACCTGTTGTCCCGATATCAATACCCATCAAATATACATCATTCTTATTCATTATCTTTTCAATCCTTGTTGAATAAATATAAACCTAAAATTTATTCTTATCATCTCTCTAATTATATACACAAAAAAGTAAATTTTTTCAATCTATACTCAATGATAATTTTATATTAGGAAAGTTTACAAAACTTTAAGATATAATTTTTTATTAATAAATATTTCTAACTAAAAGTTTGATTAAGATTTATTTTAACAACTTATTATTTTTAATATACTTTAAAAGTGAATAAGAAAGAAATCCTGCACAACTCGCAAAATCTTCTCCTATTCGTGACTCTCCTGTGACTTCGTCAAAACTTTCACATGCTACTTCATTATCAAAACTTATTTTTCTCAAAATAGTTATAGCATTATCTGCTCGCATATTTGAAAGTAAACTGTTGCATAATCCTAAAACCCAAGGATGATTAGAATGAGAACATCCAATTTCTGATAATGGACTTTTAGAAAACGAATAAATATTGTATTCAGAATGAATCCATTTTACTGTATTTTGATATATAGTGTCATCAATGTTACAAAAACTATAATAAGGTAATAATTTTAAACTTCCTGCAGGTTCATCATTCAATATATAGTTTCCATTTAAATCAACTGACCATGCAAACATTTTTCCAAATGGACCTTCAACAATACAATTAGATAATATATCATTTCTAACTTCGTATGCCATATTTTCATATTTTTTTGATAAATCTATTTTATCAATTAACTTGAATAATTTTGAATAATCTAACAACATTTTGAATACCAATACATTACAATAAGTCAAATATGGATATTTTTCAAAGTCATCTGAAGGTCCTAACATTGTCTTGTAGAGATTCTTTACAGGATGTTTCTTTGTTTCAAGGATTTCAATAATGTAATTCAATCCTTTCTGTATGTATTTTTCTTCTAATAATTCCATATCGTTTGTTTTTTCTATATATTTACTTAATGCTATGACAGGAGCGCATAATTCATCTAGCTCAAAGCCCGGCTCTAGTATTGTCCCATTTATATATCTTGAATGTATTCCAACATTATGTATTTGTCTCATAAATGAATATTCTAACATCTTTCTTGCATACTTCTTGTCTCTTTCTAAAATAGGGAGGAAACTCCATATCATAGAATCTCTGTCCCAATATGCTGAACTAACATAATATCTGGAACTTCTTGATGTAACTAAAACTATTTCGTCTGTATCCAGAGCATATCCTGTTGTAAAAAAATGGTTATAGAAATAATTTATATTTACTATATTATCCAAATAATCATCCCCAGAAATAACTGTTCTGTCACTTAACCATTTAATTGTATTATTGTATATACTCTCATATGTATTCCTCCTCATTTGTATAACTGATGTTACCGCACCGTATTCCTCTAAACCTATACCTATATATATATTAATTATATTCTTTTCATTGGGCTTTAATTTTTTTATTTCCATACCTATAATAAAATTAAGTTTTTCATCGTTTCCATTTTCAAATATTTCTTTTGGTATTATTTTTAATAATTTATTTTCTTCAGTCCCAAAGGCAATAGCAAATGTTGGTACCTCAGTATAGAATTCAATTACAATACCATTTAACCATGTAGGTTTGATAACTTTTTTATTACCAATAATTTGTTTATGACTATATATAGTTAAATAAGTATTATTCCATGATACTTTTATACCCGCAAATAAATCTAATGAACTATTAGATTTATTTGTCAACTGCAATTGATAAACTAACCCACGTTCATTTACTGGAGTAAAAATAATTCCTTTTATTTCAATGTTTTGATATTCTAAATTATAATTAGGTATCCAAAATTTATCTCTTATCCATTTGGGATTTTTAATATTGATGCATTTATTATTAACCTCAATATAAGGCATAATAAAATGATTATTTCCGTCCCCTGATAATTCTATCAATCCATTATATCTCATTAAAATAAAATTTATTTTTTCTATTCCTGCATCATTTTGTCTAATCGTTGGTATTGAAATATATTCATTACCAGTTGCTAAATACTTTATTTTTTGGCATTCAACTTCCTTACAAGAAATAATAGATACAATCAATAATAGAAACAAAAATTTAAACATTTTAACAATTTAATAAATAGTTCACTATCTCTAAGATAAAATTATAATAAATTACAAACATAATAAAAATTATCAGTTATATTTTTATTTGTAGTATTATAAGATTATTGTATTCTATAACTTGTTATTACTCCTGTCCTATATCCATAACTGTTCGGACTACCTTTATTATTTGATATTTTAATTAACGCAGGGTCACCATAATAACCATTTTCATCAGCATAGATAGTTATTCTTTTTGATTGACCAACTTCTCCAGAACACATCGGTATAAAATTACCATAACAATCCCATATTCCTCCAATTAATGCCACAATATTATTAAGAGTTGGTATTGTTGATGTTGAAATTGTTTGATACCAATATCCATCTGTTTGTGTCGGCGTAATATAAAATGTAGTAGTTTTAATCAAATTATCATCATTTGTATTTGCTGTGGAAAATACAATAATATATGCTTGTTTACCAGTATAACTTGATTTATTATTTGATACTCTAATTTTATTATTTTCTCCCTTATCTATATATAAAGTTATTCTATCACCTGGATTAACTTCTCCAGAATTAAATGGAACAAAATTTCCCCAAGTATCTTTAAAACCACCTTCTATACCTCTTATTGAGTTTAAATCTTCTTTTATAGATACAGTAGTAGAATGCCAATTACCATCATAATAATCAGGTATAGTGAATGAATATGTGCTTATCTTGATAAATGTTTCTGAAATAACATATTCACTACTTATTATTATTGTTATATATCCAGTACAATTTGCATAAACTGAATCATTACATGAATAATACACAGAGCTGCTATTGTCCACATAATAGGTAAATCTTTGACCAGAACTTACTTGTCCCGAGTTAAACGGAACATAATTACCCCAAGAATCAATAATACCTCCTATAGCACCTCTTAAATGACCAGGGTTTTCTCTTATTTTTATAAAATTTCTGTATATGGATGTATCTTTTAAAAGTAACCAACTTCCACCAGAAAATTGGTCATCAAATTTGAAAATATAACTTGCATATTTAAAATTTTGTGCATTAACAATACTTAATAGAAATATCATTATAATAAATATAAACTCATATTGTTCAATTAAACGCTTTTTCATAATTTATTCTTCAGGTTTTATTATAGAAAAGATTTTAAATATCTTTTATGGATATCATAATCTTTCTACTTAAACCCGTGCATCCTTTTCTTTAAGATTTCCTGATTTTAATATCAGAATTTTATATAATCTACAACTTTTATGACTTTTAACCACCTCCTCTCCTAAGAAATTTTAATTGCTCCACACTGCTGATATATCTTCAAGATAAAATATCCTGTATCCATATAACCATATGCCTCTATAAAAAACTCAATCAAAAAAGTCTAATTTCAATATATATTGGGAACCCTTTCAGGTCTGCGTGTCATTGTTTTATTTAACATTGTCATGGACAATATATTCCAGATAGATATGGACTGCATTAACCATTTCAATACTTTAAGCAAATAGAATGTGCTGGCAACGATATGTTTAACTAAATAATTTAATAATAGCTTTGTTTCCTTATTCTGTATATTTTTAATCAATATTAGAATGATTTATCTTACATCTATATTATAATAAAAAAAGTAGAGAATTTAAACTCTGTATTATATTTTAATATATGGAGCGGGCGATGGGATTCGAACCCACGACCTTCTGCTTGGCAAGCAGACATTCTAAAGCCACTGAACTACGCCCGCAATTTTTTGTAATCAAAGTTGTCTCTACTTAAAGAAATGTTTAATGAGTTTCACTATAACTCATGCTGGCTCTTATTTAATTATATATAAAACAGAAACATAATTCAAATTATTTTTTATATTTAAATATTTCTGATAATTTTAATTTCCAGACAAGAACCATTGCTTCAAAAATAATCCGTTTTGATATTTTTGATACTCCGCATATCCTGTCAACAAAAGCAATAGGAACTTCTTTAAATTTATATCCTTTTTTTAAAGCCCTGTATACAAGTTCTATTTGAAACCCATAACCATTTGCTTTTATTTTATCTATCTCAATATTTTTAAGAACATATGTATTAAATCCATTAAACCCTGTGGTGCAATCATACACTGGAATATTTAATATCAAACGTGCATATAAATTACCGAACCGACTAAGAAAAAGTCTATACCAAGGCCAACCTTTGATACAGCCACCTTTTATATAACGTGACCCAATAACGAAATCTACTGTTTTCAGTTCTTCTTTAAATATACACAGATATCCCGGATTATGAGAGAAATCTGCATCCATTTTGAAAATACAACCATAATTTCGTTCAAAACACCATTTAAAACCTTGAACACATGCTGAGCCATAGCCCAGTTTTTTTTCTCTATGTATTATATTCAATCTACTGTTTTCTGTCCTCATTTTATCAATTAATTCGCCAGTACCATCAGATGAATTATCATCTACAATTAATATATCAATGTCAAGGTTAAGTGCAAATATTTTTTCTATAAGTTTTTTTATATTGTTTATTTCATTATAAGTCGGAATAATAACAATATCCATTTTGTAGCACCAATTATAAAAATAATAGTTAATTATTTATATTTAAGTTCGTATACAATAATATCATACGCTTTTTTATAAGTAACATAATTCAAAAAATGGAAATCACAATCTGCCTGATTCCTCAATTTTTCTGCACCAATTTTACCTACTATCTGAAAAATAAAAATCTTACCTGATTTGGTTTTCCACTCTTCTATAAAATCATTTGAACAGACAAATATTCTTTTACCTGATACTAATAAATTTTTTAAGAAGTTAATAGAATTATCTAAATACCACATATTTATAACTCTTCTCGGTTTAGCATAAACCTGATAGAATGGAAATTCATGTCCACCAATTAAAACCGAATCAGAAGGTGTATTTTCAGCCAACCATAATGCTTCTGCTTTCTCATACACTATTTTATTATGGTTCATAACTAACAATGGCACAGTATATATAGTCAGATGTATCAATAATAAAACAGTTATATATTTTAATATTAAATTATCTTTTTCTTTCTTATCAGTAATCTTACTAATCTTTGATATAACAAAATAAGAAAACGAATATAAAACAGCCAATATAACAACTATTTTAATAAAAAACAAATAACCATTCTCAATAATAAACTTGATAAAATTTTTTATAAGGTCAGAAATACCCCATTGTATATGATACATTAATAAATGGTCAGTTACTATAAAAAAGCCAATAATAGTAATTCCTAAACAAGTTAATAAGATATTATTACTATAATTGTTAATTAACCATACAATAACATAAGTTATCATCAATATCATTGGGGGTATTAATATAATTATCAATCTTAAATGTTGACTATCCCATGTAAATGTTCTCCAAATTATTAAATACGGTAATATCCATAAAATTATAAATAGAAAACTGAATTTTAAATTCTTATTATTATCGTTATTTTTATAAAATTTTCCTGTTATATAGATATAGATAAAAACAAGTAAAAAAGAACTTAATGTTATTGTCAAAGTGCTAATCATTATTTTAATAAATATTGCCCATGTCTCTATTGTAACTAATCTTGAAAAAAACATTTTTACCTGTTCTGTTGTAGTAAATAGGAACTCCAATGATACTCCCTTAACAAAAACATTGAACAATATATATAGTAGATACGGAACGATTATGATAGAAGAAATAATAATTGGTTTCAATGTTTTTCTTTTATAACTATTGATAAACACTGGCATAAAATATACAGGTAGAATAAAATAATTAGAAATTCTTATTAGAAAACTCAGTCCTATGAATACACTTGATATTATTAAGTATTTCATTCTCTGCTTATTGAACCATTTAAGTATAAATGCGAATCCAGATAAGACAATACATATTGATGGAACATCTGTCATAAGTTCTTCACTTAAAAACCAGATAACAGGGCAGAATGAGAATAATAAAGAAGATATTAAAGCAAAAATCTCGTTTCGAAATAGATAAAGTGCAATATAATACATCGGAATAACACTCAGTGAACCAAACAGAACAGAGACAAAAATTCCCGATTTTTCAAAATTCAAATTTCCGGTAACCACTGAACCTAATAATGAAGCAACATATATCAAAAAAAAGTATAATGGATGACTGATATACAGACGAGTTGTAGGTGTGGCTCCTAATTCATGATATTCATAACACCATTTTAAATACTCATTTGAATCCCAGGCATAAGTAGATGAACTCGTGAACGGTAATCTGATTAACAAAGATATTAAAAATACTAATAATGGTATCTTAATTCTTTTCAAATTATCAGTTGTTATATTCGTCATTTAAAATAATTTTGGTGATTTCGGGACCTCATAATTATCTTTAAAGTTCTCACAAAAATAGACATAGGTCCGTCTTATTATCAAATCATCTCTGTAATTATTGATAACCTTATATAATCGT
>Ga0207433_10007339_pt1 | contig 18495 bp, 23 predicted proteins | sample YelNatPaOPGAMG01_FD_187559 | JGI IMG/M metagenome (GOLD analysis project Ga0207433, IMG submission 187559) | Hot spring thermophilic microbial communities from Obsidian Pool, Yellowstone National Park, USA - OP-RAMG-01 (SPAdes) (version 3) | ecosystem: Environmental > Aquatic > Thermal springs... | reverse complement strand
ACCACCGCGGCTAATAATAAAAGCGTGAGCGCCTCAAACGGAAGCATATATTTGGTAAATAAAAGCTTGCCAATGCTTTCAGTTACGCCATCAGGCGCCTGCGCCCAGCTTGCGCCTTTGAGACGATACCCCTGGCTCGCAACAACTGATAGAATCAGGAGAATAAGTGCCCCGATAGGCGCGGAAAAAATACGCAAAACCCTCTGTGCTTTTCCTCCAGAAGGAAGTCTGCCTATGTCCATCAGCATCATAATCATCACGAATAAAACCATAATTGCCCCTGCGTAAACCAGTATCTGAATCATTGCCAGAAGCGGAGCCTTGAGAAGCGCATAAATCCCGGCAACCGAGATGAAGCAGACAACCAGCCACACCGCGCTGATCACGGGATTGCGTGCGCTAATCACCACAAGCGCGGAAATCACCGCGAAGAAAGCAATCGCGTAAAAACTCACAGCGTAAATCCAGCTTGCCGCTTCTCCTGCCATTTTTTACCTCAACAACTCCTTTAAGCCGATCACAAATTTGTCCGGAGAATCCTGGCTAATCCTCATATCCTTAGTATCCATATAAAGCGCATCGCACGGACAAGCTTCAACGCATAACCCACAATAAACACATTCAAAAAGATTGATCTCAAACCGAATCGGAACCTTCTCTGTCCTTGCGCCCTTCTCGGTCTCGCCTGCCTCTATCGTGATACACTGCGCAGGACAAACAGTTGCACAACAAAAGCACGCAACGCATTTGGTTGACCCATCATCCCATCTATTCAAGCGATGCCGACCTCGCCAGCGGACCGAAATAGGCCTTTCAACTTCAGGATACTGATAGGTTACAACTTCCTTCTTGATAATCCTGTCCAAGCCCGGGATGAACCCGAGAAGATTAACGATGAAATGCTTACTCGTTATATAAAACCCTCGCATCAGCTCCGGTAAATAGAGCCGAACCCAGTTGGGAGTTGGTTTTTCTTTCGCCACTTTAATACCCCAGATATTTCTGAATCACTGGTTTGAAATTCTGTTCCGCCAGAACAATCACAGTAGTTAATACTATATTTGCCATAGCCAGAGGCAGAATTCTTCTCCAGCCAAGCCTCATAACCTGGTCATATCTGAACCTTGGCCAGGTCCACCGAACCGTAACCAGAACCCAGCATAATATCACAACCTTTAATGCGAAAAATCCTGCCTGACAAATAGAAATCAACACATTAACCAGGTCCATTCCATAACTATGCGCCTGAACCCATGCAAGCTCTGACCAGTTAAAATGAATACCCAGAAGAGGGATATTTATCCCTGCACGGTCAACATAAGGTATCTGCCATCCGCCAAAGAAAAATAGTGCGGTCATTGCCGCAAGCAAAATCAGCTCTACATATTCCGCAAATAAGAACATCATAAACTTCGCTCCAGAGTATTCCAGAAAGTATCCAGCAACAATCTCGCTCTCGCCCTCTGGAAGGTCAAACGGGATACGCCTTATCTCCATCAAACCGCATGTGAAGAAAAGAATGAACGCTATCGGCTGAGTCACTATTCCCCATTTAGGCAAAATTCCAAACCAAAGAGACCCCTGGCGAGAAACAATCTCATTGATATTGATTGAGTTATACATCAGGATTACACCGATGATGCTCAAGCCCATAGCTATTTCATAGGAAAACATCTGACTTGCGGCTCGCATTGCGCCGAGAAAAGAGAACTTGTTATTAGACCCAAATCCAGCCATCAAAATTCCATAAGTAAGCAGAGCGCCTATTGCCAGAACAAACAGCACACCAGCATTTAAATCCGCGGCAACAAAATTCACCGTGAAATTAGAAAGATGAAGAGTATCTTTAGGATAAAAATGTCTGATCAGCGGAATCTCCCAGCCTGGAATATCTTTCCAGTGAATAGTCAAAGGTCCTGCAAAAGGCACAACCGCAAATGCGACAAAGCCCAAGCCTAAAGATAAAATCGGCGCCAGAGTGTGCATCCATTTGTAAGCCCCTTCTGGAATAAAATCCTCTTTGGTCAGGCTCTTTACAGCATCCGCAATAATATGAAATAATCCGAATAAGCGCCAGTTCCGAATTAACCGAATATTGGCGCGATTCGGTCCGATCCGGTCCTGGATCAAACTCGCCTGCTTCCTCTCCCCCCAGGTCAATAGCCCGGCTAAACCAGAAACCGCGCTAAACGCAACTATCGCCCACAGGCATTGAATAATGATCAAAAAAAGCTCATCCAGACTCATTATTCACTCTCCGAAACAGGTGCAACGCAAGCATCCGCGCTTCTTGCTGATTCCATACTTAATTGTAAATCTATCCCCATCTTTTTCCCTAAAAACCTGATCATATCAACCCCGGCTTTTGCATCTCCCTTAAGCTGAAGCCCGGGATAAAATCTCTGAGATATACCATCACAATTCACAAAAGTCCCCTCTATCTCAGCATATGCCCCAATCGGAAGACTTAATAACGCAGATTCAACCATCTCAGAGCGCCTTGGGCTTAATACAATCATCTTTTTCCCCAGCTCACTACTCACAGGCTCTGAATACAAACTCTCCAAAACCACAACCAATTCCGCTTTTACTATAGCCTCTCCAACTGCTCGGTCAATTCCCAGTTGCTTAAGACCTCTCAGATTAGAGTCCCTGTCTGCTCTTCGGAGCAAGAAATCATCCTTGCCCTCTTTTCTCCGATGAATTGCCAGCTCCCCTCCAGCAGACTGAATCAATTTCTTAAAAAGCTCCGCCTCCTCTAAACTGGCGCTCGCACTCACTATTCCCAAAATCTTTCCCTGATGCTCATTCAATAATTTCGCACCATAGCTTAAAGCTGAGCCCATGCTGACCTCTTTTAACTCTTTCCCGTTTCTCAAAAGAGCGCGAGTCAAGCGATTCTCATTAAGCGCCTTATAAGCAAGCCTGCCTTCATCGCAGAGCCAGCTTTTATTCACCTGCTCGTTCACGCGTGGAGTGATTCTATAAACAATATCTTTCTCGTGCTCAATAAAGATATTACAACCCCTTGCGCAAAAAGGACAGATAGAGGGACATTTGCTCAATAGCCAGACACGCTTTTTGAACCGGAAATCCCTTCCAGTCCATGCTCCCACCGGACAGATGTCTATCAGGTTCATTGAATACGGGTCATCAACCACCTCGCCCGGAAAAGTAGTAATGATGGTTCTGTCCCCGCGTCTGGCATCCGTGATGCAGTCGTTCTTTGCAATCTCCCGCATAAACCGGATGCACCGATGACACATCACGCACCGCTCCTGGTCTAAGACAAGAGTTGGTCCCATTGGAATTCGTTTGCCCTTCTTGACCTTTTGATCCCTTGGGCTTAACCGGCTAGGCTCCGCATCATACGCCATATAAAAATCCTGAAGCGTGCACTCTCCAGCCTTGTCGCAGATAGGACAATCAATCGGATGATTCTTCAAATTAAACTCCAAAACCGCTCTTCTGGCTTTTCTTACCTCCTCGTTATCTGTCTCAATAACCATCCCATCCGCAACTACAGTATTGCACGCAATCTCCAGCTTTGGACGCTTCTCTATCCAGACCAGACACATCCTACAACTGCCCTTGATGCTTAAACGAGGATGATAGCAGAAATGCGGAATATAAATCCCGGAAGAAAGAGCCACTTGAAGAATGGTCTTGCCCGGCTCGCATTCAATTTCGCGTCCATTTATTTTTATCTTTATGCTCATTGTTTCTTAAAGGGCGCAGACAATCCTCTCTGCGCATAATATAATTATTTAAACTCCACCGGAAAAGGTCTCCCATTCGGACATCCCTTATTCCGTATATGCGCCTCAAATTCATCCCTGAACTTTCTAGTAAAATTCATAATCGGACACGCCGCCGCATCTGCAAGCGGACAAATAGTCCTGCCAAGCATATTCTCTCCAATGCTGTAAAGCACATCTATGTCTTTCATCTCCGCGTCTCCGTTATGAATCCTTCTCGCAATCTGCGATGCCCAGCCAGTGCCCTCTCTACAGGGCGTGCACTGACCGCAACTCTCATGCGCGTAAAAATGCGTCAAAATCTCAAGCGCCTTGACCATACAAGTTCCTTCAGCCATCACAATCACCGCACCAGACCCAAGCATTGACCCAGCAGATGCCAGCGACTCATAATCCAGATTCACATTCTCGCATTCCTCAGCACGCAAAACCGGAGTTGAACTCCCGCCAGGAATCACAGCCTTTAGCTTTAAGCCATTTATAACTCCCCCGGCAACCTCATTGATCAGCTTCATTAGCGGATACCCAAGCGGTAATTCATAAACCCCGGGCTTATTTATATGACCGCTGATTGAAAATAATTTTGTCCCAGGACTCTTTTCCGTGCCAAACTTACGATAAGCGTCCTTGCCCTCACGAATTATAAAAGGAACGCTTGCAATGGTCTCTACATTATTCACCGTGGTCGGCATATCAAACACACCGCGCTGTGGCGGAAATGGCGGACGAATTCTTGGATTCCCGCGCTTCCCTTCTAAACTCTCAATCAATGATGTCTCCTCTCCACAAATATACGCGCCTGCGCCCCGATGAACCCAGACATTCAATTTAAAATCTTTGCCAAAAACCCTCTCTCCCAGAAAGCCCCTCTGATATGCCTCTTCAATCGCATTTTCCAGTATCCGCGCCTCACTCTCAAACTCTCCACGAATGTAAATATAAGCGTTATTTGCGGCCATTGCCCAGCACGCAATTATGATCCCTTCAATCAACATATGCGGGTCACGCCTCATAATCTCTCTGTCCTTAAAAGTGCCCGGCTCTCCCTCATCAGCGTTCACGCAAAGATACTTGGGCCTATTATCCTTGGGCATAAACATCCATTTTCTTCCAGCTGGAAATCCTGCTCCGCCCCTTCCTCGCAAGCCAGCGTCCAAAACCTCTTGCGCAACCTTCTCCGGAGCCATCCCAAGAGCCTTCTCAGCCGCCTTGTATCCCCCGCCTGCAAGATAAGTCTCTATACTCTGGGAATTCGGCTTGTCCCAGTTCACAGTCAAAATTTTAATTTCTTCGCTCATTTTTTATCAAGAGAATTTTGACTTTGTTCCAAAAATCTTTTCGCCTTTTCCAGAACTTCCCTTGCCTTTTCTTTGGTTATGTCCACCTTGGCATCGTAATCCGCTTTCTGTCTCTCTTTGAAAGCCTGGATAAGATATTGATGAAACTCTTCGGGAATTTCTCCACTCTTTATCAATTCTTTTCCAAAACCGCTGATCACGCCCGAATGCTTGGAAAAACTTAAATTCTTGGAAAGTAGCAAGGCCTGAGCGCAATAAAGCATCGCATAATAGGATCGCGAAACCGAGAATTCAAAATAATCCTTGGCAAGAAGCTCTTCCGCGGCTTTGATGCTTCTTTCCGCCTTCTCAATTAGAAGTTTAAGCTCTTCCCTCATATTCTAATTCCCTCTTTTTTCACATTAAGCGTCAGGGGACTTGTTCTGGTTTCAAAATCTTCTTTAAGATAATCAAGACAACTGATGACCGTATCATATTTTAGCGACAGGCGGCTAGAAATTTCAGTAATCTTTTCATCCTCTTCCCGGGTAATCCGATCATTAAGAAGAAGAATAAAGTCTAAATCCGACTCCTCAGAATAGTCTCCTCTGGCATATGAGCCAAAAAGAATCAGCGCAGACATCTTATCTTTTAAAGCCTGCCCTAAAGCCTCTTTCATCTCTTCCGCTAAAATTTTCAGCTTATCCCTTTGCATATTTCCCTTTTCTCTTAAAATCTTCTCTCACCGCAAAGAACACAAAAAACACAAATCATAACATCATTTAGCTTATTAAATCAGAAATATATTCGTTTCCTCCTTCTTTTTTCCAAGAATAAAGAAGATTAGTATGATATCCTCCTGGAAGTGCTAACCACTTCAAAATTTCCCATCCAACAGAATCAATTGCATAAGTTTTACCATCATATAACCATTTGACCACATGTAATCTATTATCTATCCCAGTTAATTCTATTTTCACAAATCTATCACCTTCTGTTGCAATTTTATCATTTAATTTTTTCCGGGAATCAGCATCTAAATTTGATTTTTCTATATCTAGCACAAAAACATCTCCTTTTTTCAGCTTACCTTCTTTAACCGCATTCTTTATTCTCACCGAAAAATCTGGTCGCTTTCCTTGTTTCTTTCTTATTTTTTCTTGCTCTTCTTCTTCCGGAATAATCATTGTTCTAGCTAAAAGTTGGTCTTTGTGCTCTTGGGTCTGAATATAGCGAAATATAACAAAGTTGATATTCATCTCATATTTATCTACCACCCATTCTATCATCCTTTGTAACCCCTCATCAATGGAGTCTCCTACCAATAAAATTCGCTGGACCTGATTAAAAGAAATATCCTCATCTTCAAAGAAATCTTCATTTATTAAATCATCCAATGATTTATCTTTTTTATATTTTTTATATACTTCATCAAGTTCCTCATATCCCCATGAGCTGATTGCCGACGCATAATCTATTGCTTGAGCTAATGCGTCTCTTCGAGCCTCACCTCTTTTAAGCTCAATTATCACAGTATTGCCTGCTCCATCTATTCCCAAAAAGTCAAGAGGGCCTGCCTCTGTTTCTACTTGTTCGCCTATTAACAAAATGTCATCCCCAAGTATTTCAGGATTGCTTCTTATCCACTTTTCAAGCTCACCTTCTTTTTTCCCAACATTTTCCATTTGGGAGTCGTTAGCGGTCAATGTGTCATCATTAATTATATCCCAGACTTTTATTTCAGTTCCCATTTTTATATACCCCCTCTAAAATACTTTTACCCTTTGCGTCCTTTGCGTCCTTTGCGGTTAAATACATTTCATTTTAACTCCGCCAGAATCTGGTCTACTTTATCTTTGGTTAAATTCCCGTAATACCTATCATTTATCTGCATCATTGGCGCTTCTCCGCACGCGCCCAGGCATTCCACTTTGACAAGAGTAAATTTCCCATCCGGAGTGGTCTCGCCTTCCTTAATGCCTAATTTTTGAGAGAGATAATCAAAGAGTCCGTCTGCGCCAAGCATAGCGCAGGAGATATTCTGACAAACCTGCACAAGGTATTTGCCCACTGGCTTTCTGTTGAACATAGAATAAAAACTAGCCACTCCATAGATTCTTGCTCTGGGTAAATCCATGAGCCTGGCGAGATATTCAATCACCTCATCACTTATCCAGCCAAACTCTCTCTGAGCAAGATAGAGCGCAGGAAGCAATGCCGCCTGCTTGGTCGGATACCGGCTCATTATTTTTTCCATCTCTTTCTTCGCGCTCTCTTTAAATTCTATTGCCATATCTCTTTGTCTTCTTTATTATTCGTGGCACAGACACTCTTGTCCGCGCTCATTCTTGGGCGTATGCAATACTCGCGCACAAATCATCTATCCATCTCTCCACCAATCATATTCACACTTCCAAAAGTCGGTATAATATCAGCGAGCATATAACCCTTTAAAATCTCTGGAAGCGCCTGCATAATCGGGAAGCATGGAGGATGCACTCTACATTTCCATGGCTTATTCCCGCCTTTGGAAATGATATAAAATCCGAGCTCGCCGTTCGGGGATTCCACATAGGCATAAACCTCTCCAGCTGGAACAAAGATGTCCTCAAAAATCAGCTTCATATGATTAATCACACCTTCAATGCTTCCATAAACCTGCGCCTTTTCCGGCAGTTTCAGACGCGGGTCATCAATCATTACCGGTCCTTTGGGGAGCTTTCCGAGCGCCTGCTCAATGATCCGCATACTTTGCTCCATCTCAAGCATCCGCACCCAGTACCGGTCATAATTATCCCCGTTTTTTCCAAGCGGAACCTCAAACTCAAGGTCTTGATAATACAAATAAGGATGCGCCTTGCGAACATCATAGTTAAAGCCGGTTGAGCGCAGAAACGGACCCGTGATGCCATAAGCAATGGCATCATCCTTGCTAATCACCCCCACATTAACGGTTCTCTCCAAAAAAATCCGATTCTTGTCAAATAGCCCGTGAATATCTTTTAAAATCCTGCGTGATTCAGTAATCGCGTTCCAGATTTGCTCCTTAAATCCTTCTGGCGCATCCCATCTTACCCCTCCAACCCTTGTCCAGGAATAAGTGACTCTTGCCCCGCAAAGATTTTCCAGAACCTCATACCAGTATTCTCTCAGCTTGACAAAATACAGAAATCCTGTAAAGCCCCCAACCTCCATAGTCATTGCCGCGAGGCAGGTCGCATGGTCTGTGATTCTGCTTACTTCTGAAAAAATCAATCTCAGCCAGTTAGCTCTCTCCGGGATTTTTTTATCAATCTGAAGTAGCTTCTCAACAGTCATTACATAACAAACATTATTGATTATGCTGGAAACATAATTGAGCCGGTCCGTATAAGTGACATTCTGGTTCCAGCGATGCGATTCGCATTCTTTTTCAAAACCGCGATGAAGATACCCGGGGTCTATATCAACATCAATAATGGTCTCGCCATCAAGGGTCAGATTCATCATAATTGTGCCGTGAGTCGCTGGATGAGATGGACCCATCATCACGCTTAAATAGCGAGTATGCAAATCCCTAGTGTCATCTCTCAGCTTGATCATCTGGTCTCCGGTTTTAATAACGGTATGCGAGGCTGGCGCTTTTTATGAGGATAATCCTTTCTGAGCGGATACCCCTCAAATTCCGGATACAAAAGAAGCCGGCGTAAATCCGGATGACCCCGGAACTTTATCCCGTAAAACTCCCAGCACTCGCGCTCATACCAATTAGCGCCCTTCCACACAGAAATCACGCTATCAACCACGGGGTCCTCTTCAGGAACCCTGACTTTTATCCGAACACGATACCCACGACTGAAGGATTTCAAATGATAAACCACCTCAAAGCGCGGAACCTCCGGAAGATGGTCCACTCCGCATAAATCCATCAGCATCTCAAATCCGCACTCGTCCTTAAGAAACCTCATCACATCCAGAAGCGACTCGCGACTCACAAGTGCAGTCTCATTGCCAAAAGAATTATGCGTTTCCAGAATCGCGTCTTTGAAGCGCTCTTTTAGTTTATCTAAAACCACCTGGCTCATTTTTGCTTCAACACACTGTATTTCTGAATCTTATCCTGAATCTTCAAAAGCGCGTCCAGGACCATCTCAGGTCTGGGAGGACATCCCGGGATGTAAATATCAACCGGGATGATCTTATCAATGCCCTGTAAAACTGAATAATTATCGTAAAATCCTCCAGTGGATGCGCACGCTCCAAAGCTGATGACCCATTTTGGCTCAGTCATTTGCTCATACACCTTGCGTAAAACAGGCGCAAGCTTATGATTCACAGTCCCAACAACTAAAAGCAAATCCGACTGACGGGGCGTGAACCTTGTGAACTCTGCTCCGAACCGAGCTACATCATAATGCGCACACATCACGCTCATATACTCCATTCCACAGCAAGCTGTGATAAACGGATACTGGAAAATGGAGTATTTCCGCGCCCAGTTGATAAAAAACTCAACCTTGCTCGTAATCCAGCTCTCTCCAAATACAGCCTCTAATCCCATTCCAGAGCCCCTTTTGCCCAGACATAATAAAGAACCAGCGCAAGCGCTAAAAGGAACGCACCCATCTCAATAGCACCGAACAAAAATTGCAAGCCCTCTCCTGAAGAAAGCTGGCGGAACACAACTGCCCAGGGGAAAAAGAAAATCGCCTCTATGTCAAACACAACAAAGACCACCGCAACAACATAGAACCGTATGCTGAACCTGGTCTTGGGATGACCAGAACTCGGGTTCCCGCATTCAAACGGCTCCAGCTTGCTTTTGCTGGTCTTCCTCGGTCCAAGATACCGGGCGCAAAGCGTGAAGAAAATCGCCAGACCAAAGCTGAATAAAGCCAATACGCCTATTGGTAAATACTGATAGAGCATTTCCTGCTAATTCCCTTTTATTCCGTAGACCTCAAAAATGACTATTAAAAAATTTTAATCCTAAAGTATAGAATAATTTTAGCCTGTGTCAAGTGCTTTCAGTTATTTCACCTTGCCCAGAATCATAAACGCGATCACCAGAGCGTAAATCACCAGAGACTCAATCAGCGCCATAGACACAATCCATGGCATAAACATCTGCGGTTGTGCCCCTGGATTACGCGCCAGACCCTCCATCGTGGTGCTTGCTGTTCTACCTTGACCAAATGCTCCTCCAAAAGCCGCAATAGCAATGGTCGCGCCCGCGGCTAAAAGCGCCAGAGCATTTCCCATATTTAATCCAGCGCCTCCTGCCCCTGCTCCACCTTCCTCGGCATATCCAATCCAGCTCAAAGCAACTAATCCAATCAACACGCTGAAAAACCAATACATCCTTCTCATCTTTCTCTTCCTCCTCTAATATAAAATTTTATTCCCTGTCAATGCTCTTCGGAGACCGCAATGGAGAAATATACTGTGCTAAGGATACTGAAAATCAAAGCCTGAATCAAGCAGACCAGAACCCCCAGAGTCATAAACGCAATCGGAACAAAAGGAGCGACCAAGAACAGAAAGATCGCGACAACCAGATGGTCTGCAAACATATTCCCGAATAGACGAACAGTTAAACTCAATACCCGAGCAAAATGCCCGATTAGCTCAATAGGAAGCATTAAAGGCGCAAGCCAGGGAACTGGTCCCAGAAACTGCTTAAAGTATTTTATGCCATGAGCCCGCACCCCGTAATAGTGGGTCGCAATAAAAACCACCACTGCCATTGCCGCATTGGTATTGACATTCGCAGTTGCAGGCGCCATAAATGGAATTAACCCGAATAAATTATTGAGCAAAATGAAAAACCATAGAGAAAGCAATATCGGAAGATACTTCCTGTAATCGTGCCCCAGAATGTCCTTGAAAAAACCCATAACCAGACTTGCCATTAACTCAAAGAAGTTTATCAAGTTAAATCCAGCATCCGGCACAAGCTCTCCAGCTCGCTTCTTTATCTCCCTGTTAAATCCAATCACCAGCAAAACCAGAATGAACGCTACTATCCCGCTATAAAGCACAGGCATTGGGTCAAGAGCGTTAACCCAGAAACCCTCTGCTGATTCATGGTGCTCTCCAAAAATCAGGCTACCAATCGTAACTAATTCCTTCATTCCTTCTTACCTTCCAAATTCTGTCCTGTCCAAACTGCGCTTACAACAATGCTGAACACCGTCATTGAAAAACCGATTATAAATCCTAATCCACTAATCTTCAAGCCCAGGATTCCAAAACCAATGATACTAAAAATTATCAGCGATTTGGCTCCAAGCGTCAATCCCCATTTCAATCTGGACTGACTTGCTATCAGTTTTGGAAAAATCCACATTATTGATTCAAGCTCAATCCAGCCAATTACAAGCCCGAAAATTATTCCCCGGGCAATTTCATTTTTGCCTAAAAACCAAAATCCAAAGAACGCTATTGCTCCTAAAGAGCCGATGACAACACTTGACAATATGAAAAATCTTCTTGCAGGTGTGCTCATAAATTATTCTCTTCCCCCTGGTTTCTTTGATGAGCCACCTTGCTGATACTTCTTTAACTCCCTCCACACCGCCTTGACAGCCGCCGCTATTCCAAAACCAGTGAAAAGAATAAGCAACCACGGTTGGGTTTGAAATTTACCATCCAGCCAGTATCCAATCAAAGCGCCTATTGCTATCGCAGATGAAACCTCTATGCCCAGAGCAGATAAAACAACTAAACCCTGCCACTGCTTTCGCTCTGGTAATGACACCTGATTATTTATAGCATATATTTTGATTTTGTCAAAGAATTTTTGGCTCTCAAATTCTTCTTCAGGCTCAAACTTTCTTAATCAAGCTTTCAATCAATCCCGCAATTTTTCCAGCTTGCCCCCTCGCAGTAAATTCCTCAGGCAAAATGCGCTCAGATTCCTTCATAGATAAAATGCCCCAAAGCACTGATAGAATTTCTTCTTTATCATCCTTTGCAAAAACCACACGGTCAAATCTTCCCAGAATCTTCCGAATATCTCCTTGACCAACCACTGCCAGGATGGGTTTACCGCTATAAAGATATTCCGCAACCTTCCCGGGAACCCACCAGTCTTTTTCAGGATGTAATAGAAGCAAAGCCCTTGCGGATTTAATCAACGATATGGTCTCCAGATGAGACAGATAGCCAAGAAGAAAGAGCCAGCCCTCAGACTGAAAGCTCTGAAGAAATTTAACACACTCCGGAGCAATCTTTCCAGCAATTCCTACCCTAAAATTCTTTCCCCCAGAGCTAACCAGCTTCTGATTCAATGCGCTGAGCGCAGAAAACACCTCGCATGGATAATCCCTGTCAAGAGCGCCAGTATAAACTAGATCAAAAGCAGTTTCCGCCCCGCTAACCCGGTCAAACTTGGCAATGTCAACCGCTGGGCCCAGCGTGATGAATTTTTCCAGCTTGGTTGCGCTTATCTTCTTCCAGAGCATCTCTGAAAGACCATCGCTATAAGCTGTAATGTAATCAGCATTCGCAAGCGTCTTCCTCTCCAGAGCCTTATTCAGCAAGCTCAAAGGGAAGATAGCTTTCGGTCCCCTTACCGCATCTGTCCACGGGTCACGGAAGTCTGCTATCCAGGGAATTTGATAGCTCCGCTTGAGCCAGAGACCGAGAATGTTAGAAATCCCGGGAGAGTAGGTCGTGAGCACAACATCAGGATGATGTTCGCGAAAAATTCCCCGGATTCTTGGCGCAACAAAAAAAATCCATGCGATTGAAAGGTCCGGAATAAGCACACTGTCCCGAACCCTCGCGAACAGCTTGCGTGAGCCTCTCTGCTCCGCACCTGCGCTTGAAATAGACCTGCCTAAATCTGTCTGACTTTTTTTCAAACAGGCGCGTATACCTCTTCCGCTCGGCTCAATATAACGCACTGGATAACGAATCACTGTCTCTGGCAATTCCTTGAGTAAGCTTTCATCCAAGGGTTCGCCCGGCAATCTGTCAAAATGAACCACAATGGGCTGAATGCCAAATTCAGGAAGATACTTTGCCCACCGATGAAGCCGAAAAACCCCGCTTCCGCCTAAAGGGGGAAAATAAGGGGAGATGAGCAGGAGCTTTTTCATTGTTAGCTCAGATCAGGACCAGGAGCAATTTTACGGAAAACCATTCCTGTTGGCAACTTGGGATAAAAATAAGTGCTCTTTTCCGGCATAACCTGACCAGCATTAGACCTTTCAATAATGCTTTCCACCTTGATCGGTCTTATTAAAAAGCATAGCTGAAAATTATCACTCTCAATACGCTTAACCAGCTTATCCTCACTAGTTTCATAGCTAATATATCTGTTCTCAGTCAACTCCTCTTTGCTTATTTTCAAAATTCTTTTCAAAATCAAATCCTCAAGAATCTCAACATCCAAAAATTGTTCCAGCTTGCTCTCCAAATCCTTCTTGAGCCTTAACAAAAACGAATCCCTGGAGCTATCAACCATAATCATTGCCCGCTCTGTCCCTTTAAGGTCAAGCGCCTGAAAAACCTCGCTTGCGCTTCCCATATTGAACTTCTTTCCAAGTGGCTTTACCTCAAAATCCTCCTCCAGTTTTTTCATCAAGCCTGAAAGCCTGTCCCCTGGAAGATGATTCACCAGACGATGATATGGAAAAATTATAAGACCTGAGTCCTCAACAGGACAGAAAAAACTCATTATATAGCCAGCAGATTCTGTAAGAGGGTCTTTGCCAAAACGAAGCCGATGATAATACTCAAGCGCTGTTTCATAACGGTGATGACCATCCGCAATATAAACTCTTTCCCTTAAAAGATTCTCTCTCACCTCTGAAATCAACTCGGAATCGTAAATCCCAAACAGCCGATGCTTTAATCCGCTGAATTCAAAATTAAAAACAGGCTTCTCAGGCTTTGCGCTGGAAAGAGATTTTATTAGCTTTAATTCCGGATCCGAATAGAGACAAAAGATCGGAGACAGATTCGCACAGGTTGTAGAGAGAAGATTGAACTGATCCAGCTTGGGAGACTTCAAAGTCCGCTCGTGCCGCAGAACTTCTCCAGCAGAATAATCCGCAACACCCAACAGCGCAAAAAAACCCGTTCGCCTCGCGTTGCGAATCTCTCCGCCCAGACGATATTCAAATTCAGTTTCATAAAAATATATCCCTGGCTTCTCAGAGCGAGTCAGAACCCCGTCCTTTTGCCAGCTCTCAAAAAGCTGATGCGCCCGTAAATAAAATCCCGGATCCCCTTTGACCGAAACCGAAATATGCGCCACATTAAAAGGGCTTTGTGACCGATACTTGTTTGCTTCAGAAACACTCAGAACATCATAAGGCGGAGCAACCAATTCCGAAATCTGACCAGCCTTATCCTGATAGTAAATCCCGCAAAATGCCCTTACTCTTGCCATTCCAGCACCAGCTTAATTTGTTCCAGCTTCACCTCTCCCTCACGAAGCACATTCAGCTCCGCTCCAGTCAAATCTATTACAGTTGATGCAAGCCCATCCCTTATCCCTGCATCCAAAATCAAATCCAGTTCCGCTCCAAACTCTCTCTCTATCTCTTCCCCAGTCCTCATCGGCTCTTCTCCACTCCGATTCGCGCTCGTGGAGATAATAGCCTCGCCCAGACTCTCTACAACTGTCTGCGCAACTCTGTCCGAACTTCTCCTCACCCCAAGCCCTTTTGAGCCAGCTTTTGCTTTTTCTGACACTCCAGGCTTTGCCTTAAGAACTAGCGTCAAAGCTCCTGGCCAGAACCTCCGAATCAGCTTTTCTGCTCTCTCATCCACTTCTACATACTGCTTCGCCATATCCTCCCCGCTTACCAGAACCAGCATCGGCTCCACCTTCCCCTTAATCCTACGAATCCGCTCAATCCCTTCATCCTTACTTAAAAGCGCTCCAAAACCATAAACCGTCTCAGTCGGGTATGCTATCACCCCTCCTCTTTGCAAAACATCAACGCCATAACCAATAGCTGTCCAAAAATTCTCCTCATTTATTATAATTCTCTTTTGCCCAGTCTCTTTCATTTCTTTACATTTAGCCTGCGAGAAATTTTAGTCTGTTTCATTTCAAGTTTCCAAACATCGCATTTAGCATATCTCCGCTTGCAAAAATCGCAGAGCCTTTTTTCAAACCCAGCTTATTCTCTAATGCCTGGCATTTGATCAAAGTAAGAAAAAAAATTTTCCCGTTCTTCCCTGCAAGACATTCAAAATTAGCCTGTCCCTTTGCCAGAATGATGTCCGCATCCCTGAAAGCCCTTTTCAATTCCCTCCCCGCGCTTTTCAAATCCAAGCCCATCATTGCCTGTCCGGTCGTAATAAGCTCAACACCTGCAATTTTATCCAGACCAACCTCCAGCGCATCTGAAACAAGCGCATCATTCAACGCAGGTCCAGACTTAACAGCAACTATCACCTGTTTCTTAAAATTGCTTAACTCCTCAATCAAAATCCGGTCAAACGCAATCTCCCCTGCATTATCACATATATATAATATCCTCCTCGCTCCCCGGAGCTTTTTCCAGAAGCGCTCAAAATCCAGACAGCTAAACTTCAGCTTAAAAGCCTCTCTTAGCTTATCCTCTATTTTGCCCTCCAGGTCTGGAACCACAGCATAATCCGCAATGTTCCCGGCAATGCTCGCTCTGAGCGACCGCAAAAGCCGGTCTTTAGAATTCTTTGCCTTTTCAACATAAGGCTTTGCAAGTTCCTGTGCAAGTTTCAGCCCTGCCTGATTGGAAACCCGCTTTTGCTTAATAAAAGGGTCTGGCTGATTCAAAATAGTTTCAACCTTCCTGAGAATTGGCGCAGAAAAATAAGGAGCTGGAAACTGAAAATTCCCCTCAAGCAAAATTTTCAGCGCAGACCTCGCACTCTGATAAATTTGCTCCTCATTACCCCCTCCTATCGTCGCAGTCGTAATCGCCATCTTAACCAGGCAGGGAATACATCCTGGCAACATCTTCATTTTATTTCTTAACCTTCTTCAAAACTTTTCGTTCCTTTAATTTAAGCTCCCTTCGCATCCTCGCCTGAAACTTCTTCAAACGCTCCATTAGCCCCGGATCAGAAAGCGCAAGGATTCTACCGGCAAAAATCGCAGAATTCTTTGCGCCAGACTTTCCAACCGCCATAGTCCCAACCGGAACCCCTCCAGGCATCTGCGCCATTGACAATAGCGCATCAAGACCCCCTGCCAAGCCTCCGAGCGGAACCCCAATCACGGGCAGAAGAGTCTGGCTCGCAACCACCCCTGCAAGATGCGCCGCAAGACCAGCCCCTGCTATCACAACTTTGAACCCACGCTCTTCAAGATTTAACACATACTTGCTCAGCTCCTCAGGCGTCCGGTGCGCACTCAAAATTCTCATCTCATAATCAATCCCGAGATCCTCAAGCTGATCCAGACAGTCCTGCATAATAATTAAATCAGAATCACTTCCCATTATTACCGCTACTTTTGCCATCTCATTTCCTCCTAAAATGCTTTGTCCGTAAAACTTAACACAAGATTCAGCCCAAGTAAAGATTCGTCCCGCTTTGGCACGACATCGTCCCGCTTTGGCACAATAGTTCTCGGCTTTCTACCATTACAACGAGAACCAAGCCCCAATATATTGCCTGAGACAAAATAGTTGACATGAGCCATGCGCGCTTGTAGGTGGAGATTTTATAAGAGATATGGTAGGAATATAGTGGGAGGAGAAATGAGCCAGGTCAACAGCCAAATCTGGACGGAAAAGAAGGATGATTTGAGGTTATTAAAAATGGAGTTGCGAGAGGTTTTGGTCACCCGCAGAATTCCAGAACCTGGAATGGCAATGATAAGCAGGGAATGCAAGATAAGGCTCTGGGATGAGGACCGGCCGATTCCACGAGAGAAATTACTGGAAATGGCAAAGGGCGTTAGCGGTATTGTTTGTATGCTAACTGACAGGATTGACGCGGTTGCGATGGACTCTGCAGGAGCGGGCTTGAAGGTGATCGCGATAATGGCTGTTGGATTTGATAACATTGACATAAACGAGGCGACCAGGCGGGGCATCGTGGTGGGAAACACTCCAGGGGTTCTCACTGATGCCACTGCGGATTTGACATGGGCATTGATGCTTTCGCTCGGGAGAAGAATTGTTGAAGGGGACAGGATGATGCGCAAGCGCGGTTTTACAGGCTGGAGTCCAACTTTGCTACTGGGCGCGGACTTTGCTGGAAAAACCCTCGGGATTATTGGGATGGGAAGAATCGGGACCGCTGTGGCAAAACGAGCGAGCGGATTCAGAATGAGGGTTATTTATTTTGACCCGAACCAGCTTTCACCGGAAAAAGAAAAAGAGTTGAATGCGCGCTCGGTTTCTCTCCTGGATTTGCTCAAGGAATCGGATTTTGTCTGTCTTCATTGTCCGCTTAGCAAGGATACATTTCATCTGATTGGAGAAAAGGAATTGGGGATGATGAAGAAGAGCGCGTATCTGATCAATGTTTCGCGTGGAGCTGTTATTGATGAGAAGGCGCTGGTCTCAGCGCTTGTTAATGGAAAAATTGCTGGTGCGGCTCTGGATGTGTATGAGCGGGAGCCGGAGTTGAGCGCAGGACTTGCGGAGTTGGACAATGTGGTTTTAGTGCCCCATATTGGAAGCGCATCCATTGATACCAGAAATCAGATGGCTGTGATGACTGCGCAGAATCTTATTGCAGGACTGGCTGGAGAATTGCCTCCTTTTTGCGTGAATCCTCAAGCGATGAGCAAAGGTTGAAGGGTTGAAAGTTTAAGAGCCATCCGGATTTGAAAATCAGCTTTTTGTGCTTATACTAAAACCAAGCGTCTAATCCTGTAAAGGAGCGGGGGAACCGATTTTCGGGGCGTATCGCGAAATGCGTAGGGTAGCCTTTTCGGCCCAAGCCCGTCAGCTAACCTCGCAGACGACGAAAAGGGAGAGAGCCTCCATAACTGGGAGGAGGCGGTCCTCCCGGGTGAAAGGAGGTTCTGAATGACTGAAAAAACAGATAGCGATTCCGGCTCAATTATTAGCGTCTTATTGCGGGTTCTAAAACGCCTGGCAATCGGCAAGAAGCTTGACCCGCAAGACCAGGCAGTGTTTCAGCGCCTTTCCCTGGCCGCTTTTCTCGCCTGGGTCGGGCTTGGCGCTGACCCTTTGTCATCATCCTGCTATGGACCTCCTGAAGCGTTTCTTCAACTGGGAGAGCATATTTATCTGGCGATTTTTGTAGGGCTTGGCACAGCTATCACTATTTTTGTGCTCAGCGCTAGTCAATCCCAGATCATTGAACTGTTTCCTTCTGGCGGTGGAGGATATCTGGTGTCCAGCAAACTGCTATCACCCAAAGCAGGAATGATCGCTGGAAGCGCTCTCCTGATTGACTATGTGCTCACGATTACGCTTTCCATCGCAAGCGGGGCGGACGCTTTCTTCAGCTTTTTGCCTCAGAGATTTTATCACTATCGCCTGGCTTTCGCT
>Ga0207433_10007337_pt1 | contig 18500 bp, 22 predicted proteins | sample YelNatPaOPGAMG01_FD_187559 | JGI IMG/M metagenome (GOLD analysis project Ga0207433, IMG submission 187559) | Hot spring thermophilic microbial communities from Obsidian Pool, Yellowstone National Park, USA - OP-RAMG-01 (SPAdes) (version 3) | ecosystem: Environmental > Aquatic > Thermal springs... | reverse complement strand
GGGTTAGGACTACAGTCAAAATTTCCGCCTACGTACTTTGGTGCGCCTTCGAGTGATGTGAGTTGATTATTAAAGCAATAAAAATTTCCGTCTACTCGTTCTGGTGCACCTTCGAGGGTTGTGAGTTGGTTACTATAACAACGAAAATTTCCACCTACATACTTTGGTGCTCCTTTGAGGCTTGTGAGTTGGTTATAACAACAATAAAAATCTCCTCCTACGAACTTTGGTGCGCCATTGAGTGATATGAGTTGGTTATAACCACAGTCAAAATCTCTATATACTCGTTCTGGTGCACCTTCGAGGGTTGTGAGATTGTTGTTATAGCAATAAAAACTTCCGTCTACTTGTTCTGGTGCGCCATTGAGTGATGTAAGTTGGTTATCACGACAACTAAAATTTCCAGTTACTCTTCTAATCCGTATAGGTATCTCAAGCAAACTTCTAAGATCTAAAAGACTAAAATCTACATCTCCTAATACGTCAAATCTACCATCTGAGAGCTTAATGAGTCTAAGCTTACGTAGACGGTCTTTGAGTTCTTCGCTTATTTGACTTATCTGATAAAAGTTACTGAGTTTTTTCATTTTTCTACTATAACTCCACTTCCCACCTTGGAATAAATTTGTTTCCAGTCTTACTAGCGGATATGATATTACTTATCAAAAACTTCTTTATTGTACCTTCAATAACATCATAACCAAAAAGATAACCACCTCTTTCACTATAAGGTTCAATTTCCCTAACAACAATTTCACCAGTAGTTCTTTTTTCGTAGGTTATCTCTACCGTTTCGTAATTTCTTGCTGCTTCTACGATTTCATTCAAAAAGGCCATTCTTTGTTCTTCCTTTCTCTATAAAATAATTCTTTTACTAAGGGTTTTTATTTCATACTATAACCTTTCCTCTAACATCTATAAGTTTTCTTACTTCTTCTTCGGTGAAGTGTTTTGGGTTAGGACTACAGTCAAAATTTCCGCCTACGTACTTTGGTGCGCCTTCGAGTGATGTAAGTTGGTTGTTATAACAATAAAAACTTCCATCTACTCGTTCTGGTGCACCTTTGAGAGTTGTAAGTTGGTTATCATGACAATCAAAACTCCCTCCTACGAACTTTGGTGCACCTTTGAGGCTTGTGAGATTATTCCAAATACAACTAAAATCTCCATCTACTCGTTCTGGTGCGCCTTCGAGTGAGGTGAGTTGATTACTAAAACACCAAAAATCTCCATCTACTCTTCTAATCCGTATAGGTATCTCTAATAAACTAGTAAGTTCTAAATCACGAAAATCTACATCTCCAAATACATCAAATCTACCATCTGAGAGTTTAATGAGTTTTAGTTTACGTAGACGGTTTTTGAGTTTTTCGCTTACTTGACTTATCTTATAAAAGTTACTGAGTTTTTTCATTTTTATCTTCCTCTTTACACAATAACTTTTCCGCTAACATCTATGAGCTTTCTTACTTCTTCCTCAGTAAAGTGTTTGGAGTTTTGCCTACATTCAAAATCTCCACCGATGTATTTTGGTGCTCCATTGAGTGTTGTGAGTTGATTGTGACTACAAATAAAAATTCCACTTACTCGTTCTGGTGCACCTTCGAGGGTTGTAAGTTGATTATGACTACAAATAAAACTCCCTCCTACGAACTTTGGTGCGCCTTTGAGAGTTGTGAGTTTATTTAAACCACAATAAAAATCTCCATCTACTCGTTCTGGCGCACCTTCGAGGGTTGTAAGGTTGTTATAATAACAATCAAAACTCCCTCCTACGAACTTTGGTGCGCCTTCGAGGGTTGTGAGGTTATTCCAAGAACAATTAAAATCTCCATCTACTCGTTCTGGTGCTCCTTCGAGGGTTGTGAGTAGATTACCATAACAATTAAAATCTCCAGTTACTCTTCTAATCCGTATAGGTATCTCTAATAAACTTCTAAGTACTAAACCACTAAAATCTACATCTCCAAATACATCAAATCTACCATCTGCGAGTTTAACAAGCTTAAGCTTACGTAGACGGTTTTTGAGTTTTTCGCTTATTTGATTTACTTTATAAAAGTTACTGAGTTTTTTCATTTTAATAATCTTAATTACAAACCAACTATCTGTATATATTCATTATCCAATAAAGTATAAAAAGCTTCTACCCAATGTGAAAAAGAAATATCTCTTAACTCAGTCTTCCTATCACTCAAAACTCTATCTAACCCAAAACAAACAATAATAAACTCCACAACTGAAGAGAAAGAAGGTCGTTCTGAGTTGAAATAGTATTTTATAACACTTTTATCAATCATTTCCAATAACTCCATAGGTAGAGTTTTTGTTTTTAGTGAAACCTTATCTACAACCTCAAAATTAATAGGTAAAGAACTTTTATACATCCTTTCTAAAATAATTTTACCTTTTTGAGTAATTATAATCATATATTTCTTTTCAACTAGCGTATTACTTTTTTCTTCTACAACAACCCCAGGTTGTTCTTGTGAAGTTTTTTTCATAATATCATCTACTTTTCGGATAATAGTTCCATTTTCTACTTCCCAGAAGTTAGACTGTTTTTTCATTTTAAGACTCCTATTAAACTTCTCCACTATTCTTCCTATCTTTCTATCTTCTTCAATCTTATTCTTATCAACACCTAAAACTTTTCTATCACTCAATTTTACAGATTCCAACTTTCTTGTTTCAAAGTAATCATCATATTTTCCTGCTAAAGCATCTTCCAGAAACTTGTCTATATCAAAATTCTTAAAAAAGAATGTGTGTTTTGAGAGTCGCTCTTTCATTTCTTCTTTACTCAATCCAATGCTTTGCCACCTCTTAATTTCAGTTACCATAGCAGAAATCTCTTCATCTCTTTGATACCAAGGTTTTCTTCTCTTCCTGATATCTGGAATCCGTTGCTCTTGTGGTAGCGGTTTTTGTTTTTTATATAGCCAATCCAAGTAGTGTCTCAACTCGTGGATAAAAACATCATAAGCCGCTTCTATCGTATTATCTCTACTTGTGTATTGAAATTTACCCATTTGATAAAGTTCTTCTTCTGATTTTCCTTCCAGATCTTTCAACTTCTCTTGAAGAAATTTGATACGTTCTTCTTTTTCAGCAACCTCTTTCATATAAAATTCATAGCTACGCTTCCACGTTTCTAAAAGGCTTGGACTGGAATATTCTGATGACTGTTTTTCTAGTTCCTCAATTGCCTTTCGTGCCTCATTTAGTCTTCTCTTATACCCTCCCCTCTCCCTCTCACATTCTTTTATCTCAGCTTGGATAGAGTTCAACAAATGCTCTTTTGCAAAAAAGGGAATTTGTAAAAATATTGCCCTCTTAGAAGGAGAAAAATACCCGTATGGACTCACAACTCTTTTATTCACCATAACATTAATAGGAAGGCTATCTATAATAGAAGTATCAAATCCATATTTGTTAAGTAATTCTTGAACAAATAGATCTTCCTTTGCTCTTGCTTTGAGTATATCTACAATTTCCGAGATGCTCTTGATTCTATAAACTCCCATTGATAAAACTTCTCTACTACCTATTTGCTTTTTCATTTTATTGTATTTCCTCCTACTCGTTCTAGAGCATCTTTGAGGAGAGTTTAAAAAGTTACTGAGTTTTTCATATTTTATAATTTACCCACCAACGGTCATTAACACAGCTTCAGGAACTACAAATTGTAAATCAGGATGTCCAACCACTCTAACGGTAAACATCTGTGATCTTCCACCCAGACTTTTACTACCAACAATCTCCACTGGTACTTTTCGTACTCCTTTTATCTTTACAACTTGACCTAATATCTCACTCCTCATACTGGATGGAATATAAAGATAATCTACATAGTACTTAAACGCCGCTTGAGACTTTCTTCTACTCTCTCTTCTCTCTCTTAACCTCATAGCAACAACACCTTTACCTCTTGATTGAAGTTCATCTTTAGAAAAAAGAACTACTAAATCTTTTCCATCTCTAATCACTTTCACCATTTTATTACCTCCTTTTTATCTACTTCATTTTGGCAACTTTCGAAAACCTTTTCCAATATTTATTGGAAGGGAAGTTACTATTACTTCACCAGAACGCATAAACTCTTTCTTAGCCCGGTTAATTTCACTTTGAGGTACTCTGCTAGCTCTTAACAAACTTTCTATCTCCTTCCAAACTTCTTCGGGTGTTTTACCTTCAGTTCTTACTGCAAATCCAGCTACTGCATTACCAAAAGGAGAAGGATGTTTTAATTCTAAGTCAAAACTTACTTTACCAGTTTCTTCATATTTCTTTTTCATTTCTTCTATCTCTTTTTCACTAACACCTTGCTGCCTTAAACCTTCCCAAACTTCTTCCATCATAGAAAGAGATTTAGCTGTATCTTTTGTCTCTACTAATCCAAACGGGGGTGGAGCATTTTCTTCATACTTCACTGGAACAATGTGTCGTTGAAATTCCTTAGAAGGTAAATTTCTCTTAAATTGCTCAATTTCATCTCCTTTTTTCTTAGTTTCCTTTACTGGTACAATTTCATCAGTTTCTAACATTTTAGGTGGTGACTCTTTCTGTCTTAAGGTAAAATCTGGTTTTCTCTCTATTTCAGGTGCAGGTCCATATACAAGTTCTCTTTGCTTACCTTTACCGGGTTCTTTCTTTTCTTCTTTTTCCTTCTCTACCTCAACAAGTGGTTGCGTAGTCTGTTCTGGTTCAACTTCTGGTATCTTAAATTCTTCTGTAGGTTCTTTTTCTTTAACTTTAACTTTCTTTTTCTTTGGCTTGTTTATTGGAGATTCCTCATATTGACTAAACCTACTTTTATACTTCTCTACAAACAAATCGACTATACTTTTATTCTTTTCCATCTTATCCCCTTTTTACACAAAAACTTTTCCTTTAACATCTACGAGCTTTCTTACTTCTTCCTTGGTGAAGTGTTTAGAGTTATCGCTACAGTCAAAATCTCTACCTACATGCTTTGGTGCGCCATTGAGAGTTGTAAGATTATTCCAAGAACAATTAAAATTTCTATCTACTCGTTCCGGTGCTCCTTCGAGGGTTGTGAGATTGTTTTTATAACAATAAAAACTCCCTCCTACGAACTTTGGTGCGCCATTGAGGCTTGTGAGTTGATTGTTATTACACCAAAAATCTCCACCGATGTATTTTGGTGCACCTTCGAGGGTTGTGAGTTTGTTTGGACTACACCAAAAATCTCTACCAACATACTTTGGTGCACCTTTGAGGGTTGTGAGTTGGTTGTTATGGCACCAAAAATCTCCATCTATTCGTTCTGGTGCACCATTAAGGGTTGTGAGTTGATTACCGTAGCAACAAAAACTCTCTCCTACGAACTTTGGTGCTCCTTCGAGGGTTGTGAGGTTGTTATAATAACAATAAAAACCTCCATCTACTCGTTCTGGTGCACCTTCGAGGGAGGTGAGTTGATTATAATAACAATAAAAATTTCCGGTTACTCTTCTAATCCTTATAGGTATCTCTAACAAACTATTAAGTCTTAAACTGGCAAAATCTACATTTCCTATTACGTCAAATCTACCATCTGCGAGTTTAATAAGTCTAAGCTTACGTAGACAGTCTTTAAGTTCTTCGCTTATTTGACTTATCTTATAAAAGTTACTGAGTTTTTTCATTTTTTATTACTTTTTGCTAAGAAATCCGCAACAGGTTCCTTTACATAATCCCAATAATTCAAATGCATTATGCAACAAGATAACAACGCTCCACTCTTCTCAAATTCACTTATATTTACAAAAATTGGATCATAACCCAACTTTACACAAATCCTCTCTAGATTAGCTATTCGTTTTTTCTCTAGTACATATTTCTCATCTGTTGCCTTCATCCCATCTATCTTTGTAGCATTTACTATAAACCTATTCACTCTTACTGAGTTAGTTGTACCTTCATAAGCTTCTTCTTTTGGAATAGATATCACATTCACATATTTTTCTATTTTTGCTACGTCTTCTTTACTTAATACCTCAGTACAAACAATTGCGTTCTGTATATCTATTGGAAATAAATAACAATCAAGGTGATAAAGCTTTTCATCCGTTTCTTTTACAGGTATTACATTCATATTAAAGTTATCCATCATCCAGTAAAAAGCTCTTATATCACTCCTTATCCCATATCCACCAACATAGTTATTCTTGTTTATATACTTTAACTCTGCTTCTCCTTCAAAGAAATATGGGGGTTTGAATATCTTATAATCATGGTATTCAAAAAACTTTTTCCCAACTTCTTCTTCTCCCCAACGAGGTTTACTTCTAAAATTAGATAAAATCACTAAGTGGGGCTCTGAAGGAGGACATATACCTAAATTTGCTACATACACCTCATCTTGTAACCCCACAAACGAAGGTAAAAACAAAACTAAACTACTTGTTGAAAGTATAGTATAAAAATCTATAAATTGAGAAAACGCATTTTCTAAATCAATTATTCTCTTTTCTGGAGGTAATTCCTTCATCCAAACATTGTTTGGATCATCAGTACTAAGGTTAAAAGGCAATGCAAGAAGAAATGAAGGATAAGCTATATAATTAAAATTGCCAATTGGTATACTTTCTTCATAATCTAGCTTTTTCAAAACCTCCTCTTCAACATTTACATCTACAGGACAGTTCTGTAAAAGTTTTTTCTTTAATATATCTTTTATATCCATATAGTTAACCTCCGCACTCTTAAATCTTTTACTCACCTAATCCTCCAGGTAACCCACCTTCTCCTCTTTCAACCTCGTGCGATTCTGGAGGAACAGCTTCACTTGGTAAAGCCATCTCTTCTGACTCAGGAGTTTCTTCTCCTTCTGGAGGTGCCTCAGGAACAATCGGAGGAGGCCCACCTAACCCACCACCTACAGGAGGAACACCAGTAGTAGGTAAACCTAACTCCTTCTCTTCTTTCTTCTGCTGCATTAAACCTTTTTTAGCAACATTTGAATCAATACCTAACAATGGTAGTATCAAATCTCTCGGTATCCAACCCTTATCAGCTAACTCTACAAGTAAGTTTATCTTATTCAAATCATCTCTAAGACTTTCTTTATCCCACTTAACTTTAGGTATATCCGGTCTCATTTCTGAACTATTAAATCGTAATCCATAATTTAATTCTACACTAGTCCTTTTATAGATTTTATGTATTCTACAAAGTGGTTCAAAAACTCTTTTCTCTACCCACTTCGCGACCTTTTCTCTAACAATCAAATACCGCTGAATCATTACATCCAAAGCCACTGATGTTGCTGCATATGGTTGTCTTTCTGCGGTTACAATACCCTCATTCAAAAGCAACGCAATAAATAACTGTTTATCTATATACTCAAACTCTGGTTGTAAAGGTAATACTCTACCAGATGCTCCTTCCCATTGTACCTTTAATGCATGGTGATATACTATCGCCTTATTAGGTTGTGACCATTGAACCTGCAAGATATTCGCAAAATCATCTATTTCTTTCTGTGTAGCTGGTGCACCTGATTCACCAATCAAATAAAATTCCGTAGGTGTAATGTGTCTATCAGCCACAGCATACTGAGCTTCTCTTAGTTTATCCCGATACATCAACCACTTCATACATCTATCTATAATAGATATTCCTCTTTCCTCAAAATAATCCCCAATCCTTTTCACTCTAGAAACCTGAACAGTATTTAAGATTATCGGCTTATTTGTTTTCACACTTTCTATTACATCACTAGGAAGTTCAACATATAACTTTCCTGTTTCCTCGTGGTTAGGTCCATTATCTACAATCTTTTTTACTATCTCTGACGGCTTAAGTGCAATTAACTCTTCTCTCTTACCTCTGGTAAGAGGATTCCATTTAACATCTACATAAAGTGGATCGAGTAGAATAAACCCGGTCCATATTGATGGATTTTTATCATCATCAAAAAACCCAAATGCGGTTACTTCTCCATTTACCCAATACTCTAACAAGAATTCTAGCAAAAATTCAAATAACTCTAAATCAACACACATATCCTCAAAAAGTTGTCTTAAATTACTATCTTCGTGGATTAAGTGAAAAGTTGAAAGTGGAAATTGAGCGTGCAATTCACAAGCAGAACCTACAATAGGTTCGTTTTGGTAAAAATATCTCCTCCATTTTACTTTGTCTGAGTAAGAAGTAGGTTTTTCAAGCGTTAAACGTTGAATTTCAGGTTTGTAATAGGGGGTTACTACTCCAACAGCATTTATTCCTCCTAAAGAACCTCGTACAACTCTAGGAGAGTTTTCTCTATGAGTATCATCAATACCTAAAGCCTGGTTTATTACTTCTTTTCCCCCAGTAGTAACTTCATAAGTTTTACCAACTTTTTTCAACCTTTCAAACTCACTTTCTAAGTTTGAAACTATTACCCTTGCCATAAGTTATTCTCCCTCACAAAAGTTACAAAGTTTTTCATTTTTTTTATACACTTTTATACAAAAACTTTTCCTTTAACATCTATGAGCTTTCTTACTTCTTCCTCAGTGAAGTGTTTTGGGTTATCACTACATTCAAAATTTCCTCCGATGTATTTTGGTGCACCTTCGAGGGTTGTGAGTTGATTATAACTACACCAAAAAGCCCCATCTATTCGTTCTGGTGCGCCGTTGAGTGATGTAAGTTGATTATAACTACAACTAAAACTCCCTCCTACGAACTTTGGTGCGCCTTTGAGTGTTGTGAGTTTGTTATAATTACACTCAAAATCTCCACCGACGAACTTTGGCGCACCTTCGAGTGATGTAAGTTTATTTAAACCACAATAAAAATCTCCATCTACTCGTTCTGGTGCGCCTTCGAGGGAGGTGAGTTGGTTATTACGACAATAAAAACCTCCACCTACGAACTTTAGTGCATCTTCGAGTGATGTGAGTTGATTATAACAACAATCAAAATCCCCATCTACTCGTTCTGGTGCACCTTCGAGTGATGTGAGTTGATTATAATAACAATAAAAATCTCCGGTTACTCTTCTAATCTGTATAGGTATCTCTAACAAACTATTAAGCCCTAAACCAATAAAATCTACATCTCCCATTACATCAAATCTACCATCTGAGAGTTTAATAAGTCTAAGCTTACGTAGACGGTTTTTGAGTTCTTCGCTTATTTGACTTACCTGATAAAAGTTACTGAGTTTTTTCATTTTTTACACACCTTTACACAACAACTTTTCCTTTAACATCTATAAGTTTTCTTACTTCTTTCTCGGTGAAGTGTTTAAAGTTTCTATAACAAAGAAAATCTCCGTCTACATACTTTGGTGCGCCTTCGAGTGATGTGAGTTGGTTGTTATAGCAATAAAAATTTCCGTCTACTCGTTCTGGTGCGCCATTGAGTGATGTGAGTTGATTATAACTACAAATAAAATTTCCTCCAACATACTTTGGTGCACCTTCGAGGGTTGTGAGTTGGTTGTTATAGCACCAAAAATTTCCATCTACTCTTTCTGGAGCACCATTAAGGGTTGTGAGTTGGTTGTTATGACACTTAAAATCTCCTCCTACGAACTTTGGTGCGCCTTCGAGTGATGTGAGTTTGTTATAATTACACTCAAAATCTCCTCCTACATACTTTGGTGCGCCTTCGAGTGAGGTGAGTTGGTTGTTATAGCAATAAAAATCTCCACCTACATACTTTGGTGCGCCTTCGAGTGATGTGAGTCGATTGTTATCACAATAAAAATTTCCATCTACTCGTTCTGGTGCACCATTGAGGGAGGCTAGTATACTCTGAATACAATTAAAATCTCCACCTACGAACTTTGGAGCACCTTCGAGGGAGGAGAGGCTGTTATGATAACAATCAAAATCTCCATCTACTCGTTCTGGAGCACCTTCGAGAGTTGTGAGATTGTTATTATAACAACGAAAATCTCCAGTTACTCTTCTAATCCGTATAGGTACTTCGCGTAAACTACTAAGTACTAAACCAACAAAATCTACATTTCCCATTACATCAAATCTACCATCTGAGAGTCTAATAAGTCTAAGCTTACGTAGACGGTCTTTGAGTTCTTCGCTTATTTGACTTACTTGATAAAAGTTACTGAGTTTTTTCATTTTCTATTATACCTCAATAGAAAATCTATTACGTATTTCATTTTTCACTTCTTCTACAACACTCTTCATATCCACTGTATTTCTGGATAAATCTCCTTCAAAAATCTTTTTGAATAAATCTATAAAAGAGTGAGATACTATAACCTCACCATATTTGTTAATCTCCTCCCGTCTATCCTCTGGTACCTCTTTAAAAGATGAATATCCCATTTGCTTTGCCCTTCGGTTCCTCTCCCTTTCGAATAATTCTTTTAACGCATTCTGTAGGATTTTTAAACGGTTCTTTAATATCTCGTCAACTCTTTTATTGTAAAACTTGTTTATAAAATCAACAATTCTACTAAAAAGTTCAAATTTAAGCAACTTATGATACCTTTCTTTACTTAACCCCTCACGACCCAAACGCTCTTCAAGAACCTGAGAAATATCAATTTGAGGGATTTCTATAGTTGCAGGTAGATTGAACGGATCCATTACAAACCCATCTTTATACCAATCCTCCAATATTCTATTCACCATCCGTGCAAAACCGTATTCACTAAAAAGGACAGTAAAAAGGTATTTCAACAAATGCGATAATAAAAGCTTTAAATCCTTCTCACTTGTTACCTTTTTACCCTGTTTCACTAACCAAGCAACTTCTCTCTTTGCGATATAAACACCATTTTTTAATAAAAGGTCTCTTAACTGACTATACTCCGCTAGAGAAAGTTCTATATCGTCCAAATTCTTAAGCTGCTGGTAGTAATACGGATCCGTTAAAGCATACCGCCTTCCTTCAAACAACATACCTTTCTCTTCCTTTTCATCCTTTCTAGTAATCATATACAATGATCCATTATGTAAATACGATACGGCATCACTATAATTCTTAGTACACCATCTAACATACTGACCATTGCTAAAACCAGAACTTACATAAAGCAAAGCCTCTACGGTAGTGATTTCATACAAAACGAAAGGTCCCTCCTCATCTAACTTTCTTAAACCACGCATTATCTCTTCCTTACCTTTTTCTGTTTTGAGCAAAACCTCTTCTTTCATTTGATGAGGTAAGCTAGGTAAAACAGCATCCATAGCCTGTATAGTATTATATTTATTTATATCTCTCTCTCCTCTAAAATCTGCTCTGTTTCTTAATTGGTTAAATCTATCCAAAGTATCCCTAACTCGGTCGATATCCTCTGGCAATATTATATTTCCATCCACAAATCTCTTCAATATCCACCAAGTATACACTCCAAGAGATCCTGTTGGGTCTGCTATGTTTGCCTCTTCAACTTTTTGGTCAGCTTCTTGAGGAGTTAAAGTTGGCTTTTTCCCGATCAACCAATTTTTTAGCATCTCTCGTTTGCTTGCAAAATCGGCAATCCTTTGTAAAAAACAAAGTTTAATAAACATCTCTTACCTCCTTTGTAAAAATTATAAACATTTCTAAATTCAAATTATTTTACTGTATAACCATGTTTTTTCAATAACTCTTTTACATTCTCTTTCTGAGCCTCACTAATATTTGAGTCTCTACTTACAATAACATCATATGCTTCTTGAACAGTACTAAAAATTTTTGGTAATCCTCCAATATAACCAACTCCTCTAAGAATTTCCTCAACCAAAAACTCTGGATCATAAGTTGATCCTACTGTATCTTTTCTATCTAACAACTCTAACTTAGTAAAGTCCGCAGTTAAATCTTTTTCCTTTTTTAGTGATTGATATTCTTTATCTAGTTGTGCCAATTTAGCCATTACTTGTTTCTCTTCTTCTGGAGTAAGTTTAACTCTTTCTTCACCCTTGACTTTTCCCTCAACTATACTTACAATTCTCAAAAACAAATCTAAATCATTTAAAAACCCGTGAGTTGCTCCTAAAAATTGTTGTAGTTCTTTATCAAATCCTTTATTTTCTAATACTTCTTCAATTTTTTTACAGTTAGATACAATCTGCTCTTTTAAGCCATAAATAAAAGCAAAAACCTCATCTAAATTAGATAAAGTATCTACATCTAAGACAACATTACTACTAACTTGATTTTCTTTTTTCATTTTTTATCCTCCTCTTTACACAATAACCTTTCCTTTAACAGCTATAAGTTTTCTTACTTCTTCTTCAGTAAACTCTTTAAAGTTAAAATCACAGTCAAAATCTCCACCTACATACTTTGGTGCTCCTTCGAGGGTTGTGAGTTGATTAAAACTACAATTAAAATCTCTACCTACATACTTTGGTGCACCATTGAGGCTTGTAAGTTGATTACCGTAGCAATAAAAATTTCCATATACTCGTTCTGGAGCACCTTCTATGGTTGTGAGATTATTACCATAACAATAAAAACTTCTATTTACTCTCTCTGGTGCGCCTTTGAGGGTTGTGAGTTGGTTATAACAACATAAAAAACCACCACCGACGAACTTTGGAGCACCTTCGAGGGTTGTAAGCTGATTATAATCACAACAAAAATCTCCATCTACTCTCTCTGGTGCGCCATTGAGGGAGGTTAGTTTATTCCGAATACAATTAAAACTTCCGCCTACATACTTTGGAGCACCTTCGAGGGTTGTGAGTTGGTTATCACCACAAATAAAATTTCCGTCTACTCGTTCTGGTGCACCATTGAGGCTTGTGAGTTGATTGTTATTACACTTAAAATCTCCAGTTACTCTTCTAATCCGTATAGGTACTTCGAGTAAGCTATTAAGATCTAAATGACTAAAATAAGCATCTCCTAATACGTCAAATCTACCATCTGAGAGTTTAATAAGTCTAAGTTTACGTAGACGGTCTTTGAGTTCTTCGCTTATTTGACTTACCTGATAAAAGTTACTGAGTTTTTTCATTTTTATCTTTCTCTTTTACACTATAACCTTTCCTCTAACATTTACAAGCTTTCTTACTTCTTCCTCGGTGAAGTGTTTAGAGTTTCTATAACAAAGAAAATCTCCATCTATTCGTTCTGGTGCGCCTTCGAGTGATGTGAGTTTGTTATAATAACACGCAAAATCTCCACCTACGAACTTTGGTGCGCCTTCGAGTGAGATGAGTTCGTTGTTAAAACAATAAAAACCCCCTTCTACGTGCTTTGGTGCTCCTTCGAGTGTCGTGAGTTTATTACCATAACAATCAAAATTTCCACCTACTCGTTCTGGTGCACCTTCGAGGGTTGTGAGTTGATTATAACAACATAAAAAACCACCACCTACGAACTTTGGAGCACCTTCGAGGGTTGTGAGCTGATTATAATCACAACAAAAATCTCCATCTACTCTCTCTGGTGCGCCATTGAGGGAGGTTAGTTTATTCCGAATACAATTAAAATCTCCTCCTACATACTTTGGTGCACCATCGAGGGAGATGAGTTTGTTATAATAACAATAAAAATCTCCATCTACTCTCTCTGGTGCGCCTTCGAGTGATGTGAGATTGTTGTTATAACAATGAAAATCTCCAGTTACTCTTCTAATCCGTATAGGTACTTCGAGTAAGCTATTAAGTCCTAAACTACAAAAATCTACATCTCCCATTACATCAAATCTACCATCTGAGAGTTTAATAAGCTTAAGCTTACGTAGACGGTCTTTGAGTTCTTCGCTTACTTGACTTATCTTATAAAAGTTACTGAGTTTTTTCATTTTTCTAGTTTACTTTTTTATTCTTATCTTTGTCTTCTTCGCAATATGGACATCTTTTCCAAAATTTGGGATACTTCTTTCCACATTTATTACATATAACCATATCCTCTTTAGAAGACTGAACTTCAACAACTTTACCTGGTATATGTTTTATCATACTCACTCTTCATTCTCCGCGTTAGAACTGGCTTCTATTTCCCAAATCATCTCATTTAAGGTATTAATCACAGCTTGACAAGCATTTAATAATCTTACGTTGTCTATGTCGAGATTCTGAAGGTAAATTACATTATTATATAAATCGATTGCTATTTCCCTTATATCTAACAATGTACTAATTTTTTCTTCTTTTTCACTTATCATTTCTTTTATCCCCACTAATTACTTTCTCAAAAACCTTCTTATATTCTTCTAGAACTCGTTTAACTACTTCTTCTCTTAGTTCTTTTGATAACCCTATAACACTTTTGTATTTTACACTAGGTAAGATAACTGGAAGAGAAACTCCACATTTTCTACAATAAGCATCTTTGTATGAGGTTTTTGCTTTACAATTTTTACAAATTCGTTTTTCTTCTACGTTAGGGAAAATAACAAAAAGTCCATCGTTTTTACCTTTTACGATTCTTATATTCCTTATAGTCAAAACACTATCAAAACTTACAAAGGCATAAGCTTTAAGCTTAGAATTACTAGACTGAGATAACCTAATTTTCACTTTACTAATTTTCATAATAAACCTCCCTTCCTTCATTAAGGTTTTCAAAAAGGTTTTTCTTCATTACTATATTATCATTTCTTACACAATAACTTCTCCTCTAACATCTACAAGCTTTCTTACTTCTTCTTTTATCCTTCAAATACACATTACTCTACAATCCTCTCTACATCTTCAGTATTTAATTCATACTTATTCCACTTTTCAAGTATACTTTCAACTAAACCAACTTCTTCTTTCTTCTTTGCAACTCGTCTAATAGGAAGCATATCTCCTCTATTTTCGTAAGATGCAAACGTTGGTGAAAGTTCTAATTCTCCCATAGGTAATTCAGGTACTCTCACAGATTCTACCTCACTTAACAAATCATTTGTAAAATCTCTTAAGGCGTGTAACTTTGTGTTTAGTTCCTTCATTAAGTCTTTAAGAATCTCTAGAAGTAAATCAAGAGAAACATCAAATTCTATAGAAACTTGTGCAGTCTTTTCTACTCCACCACCTTCTTTAGGTTTCTCCTCTATAATAACTTCTTTACCTATTGTTTCCTTAATAGACACAACAACACTCTTAACTCTATCTACTATCTCAGCAACACCTTCAACCTGAGCAAGATAATTCAAAATCGTTTCTGGAGATAAACCTACTGGCGTTTCTTTTACTATAGTTCTAATTTGAACCAGTCTATCACCTATTTGATAAGTAACATCTTTATTATCCTCATTTAACCTATATATTTCCTCTACTATTTTCTTCTTTTCACCTTCTATCTCTCCCTTAATTTCTGACAACATTTTCATTATCTCTGCTTCCCTACTTTTTAGTCGTTCATACTTTTCAATACACTCCTTAATTTTTTCTTCAGTCTCTGGTGAGGGTCTTTTTTTAAGGGTATCTTTTGTCTCGTGTAATTTTTTAACTTCTCTAATCTGGTCGGTTTCTATGGGAATTCTCTTTGGTTCCTTAATCTTCAGTAAATCTTCTATCCGTGGAGGTAGATTTCCTTTTTGTGCATTTATTTTTCTTCTTCCACCACCGAAAAAACTTATCTCATCCTCCTCAGGTCCAGTAAACACACTAAACCTAGTCTCTGGTCCAACAAACTCAATTTTCTTACCATCAACAGTTATACCTAAACAATCTCTAACATCACTATCCTTTACTTCAAACCCAAAATAAACAGCTTTCTTAAAAAGACCACCTTTTTTGAAGATTCCCTCAAAAATCAAGACACCATCTTTTATCTTTGATCCGTCACCTTCAAAAACATTAGAACCTACACACTTAATTCTAGTAGGATATCTACCAAAACGTTCAAAGGACAGATTCCTACACTTTATCTCTCCCCTTCTAACTAGTTCATCATAATTAGTATATATATCTCTACACTCCAAATCTCGAAACGCGTTAGATATTCGTAAAAACATTTTATACCTCCTTATTAGAATTCTTAAATACCTTTATCCTACCACACTCTTTTCTGGGATTATCCTCATTACTTCTTTACCTCTCTAACTTCTAGTTCATCTCCACTAAAACTTCTTATCCTATCTACTGTGATATCTGTAACGTATGAAGCAATAAGATCCAATACTTTATTTGTCAGTTCTTTAAGTTCATCCTCAGAGAGTTTCATTTTGTAAGCTAACCACAAAAAATCCGCCAACGTACTTTTTAAGTCTTTTACTGCATTAACAACCTCATTTATCCTTTTTGCATTTTCCTCTTCTTCTTTCTTCTTTTTTAGTTCTTCTTTACTAACCTCTTCTTCACCTTCTTCACCTTCTTCAGTGGGAAGAGGTTTCACCTTAAGAGGTAACTCTCTAACCATTTCACCTTCTTTCTTGTTACTATCACTATCCTCTTCCGATAACTGAGCTAAAACCATTCTTAACAGTTCCTTTATTTCGTCCATATTTACACCCCATTTTTACCTTTATAAAATAATTCTTTTACTAAGGATTTTTATTTCATGCTATAACTACTCCTCTAACATCTACAAGCTTTCTTACTTCTTCCTCGGTGAAGCGCTTATGGTTAAACCTACAATTAAAATCTCCACCTACGAACTTTGGAGCACCCTCTAGTGTTGTGAGTTGATTATAACCACAGTCAAAATCTCCACCGATGTATTTTGGTGCTCCTTCGAGTGTTGTGAGTTGGTTATGATAACAGTAAAAACTTCCGCCCACTCGTTCTGGTGCTCCTTCGAGGCTTGTGAGGTTATTCCAAGTACAATTAAAAACTCCTCCTACGAACTTTGGTGCGCCTTTGAGGGTTGTGAGTTTGTTATAATAACATAAAAAACCACCATCTACTCTCTCTGGTGCGTCTTCGAGGGTTGTGAGTTGATTTCCATTACAATAAAAATCTCCAGTTACTCTTCTAATCCGTATAGGTATCTCAAGCAAACTAGTAAGTCTTAAATAATAAAAACCCACATCTCCCATTACGTCAAATCTACCATCTGAGAGTTTAATAAGTTTTAGAGAGCGTAGACGGTCTTTGAGTTCTTCGCTTACTTGACTTATCTTATAAAAGTTACTGAGTTTTTTCATATTTTACCTCCACTAAAGGATCAACTCCAGCTTCCAAGTGTACACCTTCTTTTTGTAGTAGTTTAAACTGATAACGTGAATCTTGAGGTAATACTAAATCTACTTGACTACCATATCTGATTACAGACAACCTATCTCCTTGCAAATGAAATTTTCCATTCTTTTTTAAGTGCAAACTTAAGTCTACATCATTATCACTTATCTCTACTATATAGTAAGTATAATCTAACCTTGGATATACAACCTTATTCAATTTTCTACTATTGTAAAACAAATACTCCATATTAGAATAATTTACTTTAGACTTTTCAAATAAGTCCTTCTCCAAAAAGGTCATAGGTAAATTACTACTTCGTATTCTGGGTAAATCTTTATAAAATACATTCCCAGATGTAGGTATTCTAACAATATGTACATCTAGAAAGGTAAGGAAAATACCAATTACTAAGCATTTTTGATTAAAATCATCATCCATAAATAACTTCTTTAATGTAAAATTACGTCCTTTTATCTCTACAATTTCTTCATTAGGGTTTACTTCTTTTTGATAAAGCAGAATCCCATCTGCGGGAGTGTAGAAAACAAATGGGTTAATTTTTAGAGGTCTAGTAGGGTCTCTAAAGAAAAAACTCTCTGACATCTTTCCAATGTCTTGCTCCCTAAACTCCTGTATTCGATTTAGCCAATCTACATAAGACTCAGCCATTTATGATTTACCTCCAATTGAAAAAACGCTACAATATACCTTCAGTTTTTTACACCATAACTTTTCCTCTAACATCTATGAGTTTTCTTACTTCTTCCTTGGTGAAGTGTTTGGAGTTATTCATACAATAAAAATCTCCACCTACGTACTTTGGTGCGCCTTCGAGGGTTGTAAGTTGGTTGTTAAAACAATAAAAATTTCCATCTACTCGTTCTGGAGCACCATTGAGTGATGTGAGTTGATTGTCATAGCACCAAAAATCTCTACCAACATACTTTGGTGCGCCATTGAGGCTTGTGAGTTTGTTAAGATAACAGTAAAAACCTTCATCTACTCTTTCTGGTGCTCCATTGAGGCTTGTGAGTTTGTTATGATAACAATAAAAACCACCACCTATGAACTTTGGTGCTCCTTCGAGTGTTGTAAGTTGGTTCACACCACAAATAAAACTTCCATCTACTCGTTCTGGAGCACCTTTGAGAGTTGTGAGATCATTGTAATTACACCAAAAATCTTCACCGACGAACTTTGGAGCACCTTCGAGGGTTGTAAGTTGGTTATCATCACAAATAAAATCTCCGTCTACTCGTTCTGGTGCTCCATTGAGGGTTGTAAGTTGATTACTACGACAATTAAAATCTCCATCTACTCGTTCTGGTGCTCCATTGAGGGTTGTGAGATCATTATCCTCACAATTAAAATCTCCAGTTACTCTTCTAATCCGTATAGGTATCTCAAGCAAACTATTAAGTCCTAAACCACCAAAATCTACATCTCCAAATACATCAAAACTTCCATCTGCGAGTT
>Ga0207433_10007336_pt1 | contig 18502 bp, 20 predicted proteins | sample YelNatPaOPGAMG01_FD_187559 | JGI IMG/M metagenome (GOLD analysis project Ga0207433, IMG submission 187559) | Hot spring thermophilic microbial communities from Obsidian Pool, Yellowstone National Park, USA - OP-RAMG-01 (SPAdes) (version 3) | ecosystem: Environmental > Aquatic > Thermal springs... | reverse complement strand
TGCGCATCCAAAGCCTACAACTAGACATCGAAAATGGCATTATTCTTTTGCCAGAAATCGGCGCAGATAGGCTGAAATATGAATTGTCCCATTGGCCACTGTGCGGCAATGACGATGCCCTAGATAGCCTAGAAATAGTACGCGGCCTGGCAGGAGGTTGGCTGCCCCACCAAGTCTCGGAAATTGTACAGGGAGATGTCTATGACTTTGGAAGTGGTAGGGTGGAACAGCCCGCTTATCCCTGGCTAGATATTGACGCCGAAGAGGGATTGCCAGAAAACGCAGTATTTATCCCTATAACCGTTTGGAGGTAACCTTGATTGACTTGATTATCCCCACTTACAATAACCCGCACCTGCTGAAAAGGTGCCTCCGCTCCTTGTCCAAAATGGTGCATACCCCCCATGTTACCACTATCGCCGATGACGCCAGCACCGACGAGGAAATGCGCAAATGGCTTATTTATCTCAATATAACTGGCTATAACGTTATAGTGAATAAAACCAGGCTAGGCTTCATCGGCAATTGCAATAATGCCGTCGCCAAAACCAAAGGGCAACTTATTTGCCTTCTTAACCAGGATACACAGGCGCTGAGCGATTTCCTGGCCGTCATGGCCCAGACACTGCGGGACGACCCGCAAATTGGCATCGTCGGTGCAAAACTGCTCTACTCGCCAGAAAAACCAGACCTGGCAGGTACAATCCAACACGTTGGCATCGCGAGAGCTAAGAACCGCTCTCCCCACCACCCCTTTAGAGGTGCACCCGCCGATGACCCGTGCGCTAACGTGGAACGCTTTGTCAATGCCGTAACGGGTGCGTGTATGATGGTACGCCGCGAAGTATGGAATCAACTTGGTGGGTTCGATGCCGAGACCTTCAAAATGGGACAATTTGAGGACGTGGATTTTTGCTGGCGTGCGCGCAGGGCGGGATGGAAAATCAAAGTAGTACCGCGAGCGGTATTATATCATCTTGAACACGGCTGCGGCGAACAATACGTTGCAGAGGCTCATGACCATAATCGCCAAGCCCTTCTTCGCCGCTGGCGAAGATTAAAATCTGATGAGGAGCTATTTCAATGTTAAGTATTGTAATCCCTACTTACAACAGGGCGCACAATCTGAATCTGTGCCTTACGGCGCTTACTTTGCAATCAACCCTTGATTTTACCGTAATCATTGCTGATGATGGCAGTACAGACCATACGCGGAACATCGTTTTCGACGACTGGCCCTTCAGTATACGCTATTTGTGGAAAAAACACAACTGCTTCGGAACCGCTATTATGCGCAATATGGGCGCAGCAGTAGTGGAAAAGGGCACTACCGCCGTTCTCTTCCTAGACAGCGATGTGCTGCTCAATAAAAATGCCATTGCCGCCTATCAAGACCTGCACAAAAAGTATCCAGAAGCGGTTGTCGTAGGCCGCTATGATTGGCTGCCACCTATGCGCATTACCAAAAACGATGTCTTGCAGCGCTGGGACGATGTCATCAATGCGAAATTGCCAACTTCACAAGCTAAGGGCGGCATCGTTGGCCCTGACCCGCGAGCCGCAGATAACTTGTTTACCGAGCAGTTGTGGCAGGGAAAGTACGCCTGTAAGATTTTCAGCGGCAATTTACTCATCCCCGTCGCAATCTTCAGACAGGTAGGAGGTTTTGACGAAAATATCATTAGACATGGCGGCCAGGATGCCGAACTCAGTATCCGCTTACAGCTTATGAACGCGCAGGTCATCTTCTCCCAACAGGTTGTCGGCTATCACGTCTACCATGAGGTAAACCAGGAACAACGAGAGACAAGCCTGCGCATCAATATGGGCTACATCGCGCAGAAACATGACCTGCCCGCATTGGGACTGCGCGTAAACTGGGAAGGGGGAAGAATAGAATATGCCTAGTCCAGTTGCACCAGATTATTATATCAACTTCGTAATCCCCGTCTATAACAGGGCGCATAGCTTATCCCTTGCTTTAGAGGCGCTTCGCTTGCAGTCGGACCATCGCTTCACTGTTGTTATCGCCGACGATGGCAGTACAGATAAGATTATGCCTGTAGTATTGTTAGCCTCTAAATTCATGTCTATCCGCTACTTTTTCCGCCCTCATGATGCTTACAACGTGGCGCTGATGCGCAATTATGGAGCCAAGCTGCGCACGACCAATTGTACGCACATTTGGTGCTTGGACAGCGATATTTTGCTTAACAAGGGGGCGGTGAGACATGCTTATCAGTTAATGCTGAAATACCCACGCGCCATCATTGTCGGGCGCTACGATTGGTTGCCTCCGCTTGTCGTTGAGCCGCAGGATGTTATGCTGCGCTGGGATGACATCATCAATGCGCGGCTGCCTATCGCTACTGGGAATTGGGGCGCAATCAGACATTATCCAGATACGCGGCATGTGGATTGGGACAGCCATGCTGTTCAGAAGAATATCAAAGGCGCAGCGCTGTCGGGCAATATCATCGTTCCCGTCGAGTGGTGGGAGCGGGTCGGCGGTTTCGATGATAACATCAAGGCGCAGGGAAGCGATTGCGACTTCGGCAAACGTCTATCTAAAGAGGATGCTGATTTTATCTTCTGCGGCCATATCATTGGCTACCATATCGAGCATGAACGGGATATGAAATTTGTACAGGAAAGCGTTCAGTGGACTATACAATATATGAAGGAAAAAGGGCTGTAAATAGGTGGCAGAAAGCGTGGAACAAAATATGGAGTGCCGTGTGGTTTCTTTTGCATCCCAGTGAATTCTGGCAAGAGGTAGAGGGGTTTGTGGGGTGGGGCACGATAGCTAATTGGCCGCAAGGAGAGTAGGCGATGCTAGGTTTAGATATTGGCTGTGGCGACAAGAAGGGCGCGCACATGGCGAAACGTCAGGACATTCAGTGGATAGGGCTGGATGCGGCAGACTTTTCACACCTTTATCCCCCAGGTGAGTTTGTGCGACATAATCTTATTCACCCGTTGCCGTTCCCAGATAGGTTTTTCGACATCATTGTGACTCACCACGCACTAGAACATCTGCCGCATACTCATCCCCGCGCTCTTTTAGACCCGTCTTGGACAGGGCCAGGGGATTTACTCGTTTTCGTATTGAACGAAATATGGCGCGTGCTCAAGCCAGGCAGTGAGGCGCATATCGTTGTTCCCTGGAAAGAGCATACCAACGCCTGGCGAAGCCCAACTCACTATCGTTTTTTTGACGAAAATTTCTGGAACGTTTTTTCCTACAAGGCTGTGGGCGCCGAGCATTTTGCTTGGAAGTTATGGTCAAAATGGAAAATAATACAAAATAAAGTAGTAGACCAATGCCACGTCTATGCTATCCTGAAAGCATTACAGTGGGTATCGCCAGAGGAGTACAGGCAGTATCTAGGAGCAGAGATGCCTCTGCTAGATTACAAGTATGCAGGAATAGAGATTGAGGGAATTACATACTGAAAGATTTGAAACAGAAACAGGACACATCTACCCGACCTGGGAGGCAGGGATTGGATTTCGTTAGCTTGGTTATCTTGAGCTTCAATCGCAAAAGCTATCTAGAGCGTAGCCTTAACAGTTTATGGGCAAATACAGATTATCCCTATGAACTAATCATCATGGACGACGGCAGTGATGTGACAACCCAAGATTATATTTACTCCCTAGTGAAGGAGAAGAAAGTCAGTGCAGCCTTCTTTAATGCGGGACAAAACATGGGGATTGGGGTAGCGGTCAATCGCGGCTTCCGCATTGCACGTGGACAATACCTTTTTAAGCTAGACGCTGACCTAGAATACTATCCCAATTGGCTCTCCCATGCCGTTGGCTTGCTTAGCAGGCACCCTGAAATTGGGTGCCTTGGCTTGTTCAAGTATTGGCACCCACCACGGGTTTTCTCGGAAGACATCCTGAATCAATATGAGGATTATTATGAGGTAGTTGACTTCGTTGGGTCAGCGATTGGTATGCGCCGCGAAATTTATGAGCAGCATGGCCCATGGGATGAACAGTATCACTGCTTTGGCGAGGATAAAGCCTTTAAGCTGTTGGTGCAATCTAGTGGTTTCCATCTTGCCCTGCCCATTCCTGACCTATGTCATAACTTTGGGTTTGGGCCACAGCATTCTAGTTTGATTAAAATCCGCGACCCTGAAGGCGGGAAGCACATCTATCATGTTCCAAGCCAGTTGCCGCTGATTTTTAACCCAGTTGAAAAAGGAGTGCCATGAGGCACAAGTTGAGCATCACGGGCGATATGACGCATTGGATAGAGCGCTGTACCTGTGGTGCACGCTGGGAGTGTTTTCTGAACAGAAATAAAATACAACGCAGCCCGTTAAACCGCAAAGCGCAGACCTGTATTTACAAAAACAGGGATGTGGAAAAACAACTTAATTGGGAGAATACAAATTGAACTGTTATCTACTTGACATTTACGGCAATGTACTATATAATGGCACCAAGAAGGTGCGGCGGCCCTGGCAAGATTGTCAGAGTCGCCGTGTTTTATTGCCGTGGATAGGGGAGGGGCATGTTCGAAAGATTGCGGGCTAAAATAGCCCAAATCATAGCTGGGAAGCAGTGGCCCGAAGCCAGTTTTGACCCAGAAGGAACGACCATGTTGGGCGTTTCTGAGGATACGCTCAATTTCTACATGGACAGGTTCTTTAAGATAAGCCCAGACCGTTTAGCGGTATATGCCGATGTTGAGAAGATGGATAGGACGGTCGAAGAGGTGGCGACGGCTCTAGACATGCTGGCTGACAATGCCATCGGTGGTGGGGGAGAGCAATCCTTTACAATCAGTTATCGGCATGGCGTCCCCGCGTCTGTTGAGCAGATTGTTGATGACGTGCTATATCGCACCAAGTGGAGACAGAAGGCTTATGAAATTGCGAGAGGGGTGCTGTTATATGGCGATGATTTCCGCCAATACGTCATAGACGCCGACATGAACATCCTGCGGTTGATGTATATGCCCCCTCATTCTATGTGCCGCAATGAGGACGAGCATGGTCTGCTGAAAAATGGCAACGTTGAGGGGGAATGGGCATTTGAGCAGCGAGACCCAACGACTAACGCTTTTATCGCTGGATTCTATCCCTGGCAAATACAGCACCTGCGTTGGAATCCAAGCGGCAAAAGCCCCTATGGGCGGTCACTGCTCTACACGGCGCGAACTGCCTGGCGCAAATTACAGGTTATGGAAGAGGCTCTGGTTATCAACTGGATTACTAGGGCCTTTGCTAGATTGCTGTTTATTCTAGACATCACGGGGAAGTCGCCGCAGGAGGCGCAAGAATATCTGCGGCAGTTCAAGCGCAGTTTGCAAACACGGCGCATTGCCCGTGATACGGAGGGCGTGCAGCAGTTATCTATCGTGCAAGACATCTTCATGGGGAAGGCGTATCATGAGATTGGCGGCAGGGCCGAAGAGGGTCTCACCGACGTAAAAGTGTTGGATACATCTACGACCGCATACAGCAACATGGATGCTTTGGAATACTATCGCTCTAAAGTGCTTATGTCTCTACGTACTCCTAAGGCTTACTTGGGGCTAGAAGAGGACATCAATGCCAAAGCGACATTGATTCAGGAGGATAGGCGCTATGCCAAATTCTTGGAGCGTATTCAGGGCGTATTAAATGAAGGTATTAGCCGCACCATCAATTTGCAATTACTGCTCAAGGGGATAGACCCGCAAACCGTGCCCTACGTAATACAGTGGCCCACTCCTGTATGGACAGACATCGTAGATGAAGGGACGGCCATGAACAATTTTGCGCAAGCAGCTATGTCTTTCTCTCAACTGGGCGTTGTTGACCCAGAGTGGCTTGCCCTACATTTCTTGAAGATGTCGCGCACTGAGTGGAACGAGCTAAAGGCAAGAATGGGAGGAGAGCAATGACGGCTTTAGATATGGGCATCATAATAAGTATTTTTGTCGCCATTATCGGTTGTTACGTCTATGTGCAGAGGAAGACTGACGAATTGAGCGCGGCGCAAAAGGGGCAAAATGACTGCGTGGAGGAAGAAATCAAGAAGCTGCGGCTTACGCTAGAAGAATTTAAACTAGATATAGCAACTAGAATGACGCGGCTTGAGACGCTTTTGGGAGAAGGCACATCGCCCAGGAAGAAGAAATAGGGAAGGTATTATGCCATTCGCGCTTGATGAGGTTCCAGAAAGATTACGGGGAAAGAACATTCCCGCGCACTTTATCAGACTTTTTATTCATGTGTGGAACTCTGTATGGGAAAAGACACATGACGAGGAGTCAGCTTGGAAGCAAGCCTATGGCGTATTGCGTCAAGCATTAGAGAAGGCGGGGTACCGCCGAGACGAAAATGGAGTTTGGCACAAAGAGGAGGCTAATATGGAAGAGGAGAGAGTATTAGAGGGGTGGCTTCCTGAAGGGATAAGCGAAAACGACCTTGACGATGGCGATTTTGCATGGCTTTCGCACGAATATCAGAGAGCCAGTCCAGAGGAACGCGCTAAAATGAACAAGCGCAAATGTCGGAAGCTGCCATTTAAGATTCATGGCAAGGTAAATCGGGAGGGGTGGAAGGCAGCGTGGAAGGCCGCCGCGTGGCACAGTGCCCGTGAGCCAGATTGGAGCGGTGGGCCATCCAAAGAAGAGACCCTTGCCCTTTTGCGGCGTTACAAACCGAGGGGTATTAAAATCAACAAGGATAACACCTTTACGGACGAAGGCGAGGGCGCTGAAGAGGAAGCGACCATTTCGGTGTCCAATGCGGGCTTCACCGTGGTCGAGGAGGTGGAGGGTGGGCTGCGCTTCATCGGTGTGGCTCTCGTGGATAACGCCCTTAGTACTAATGGACGTTATTACTCTCGTGAGTTTAATGACCGCTGCATGGAGGCTACTAATCAGTATATAGTTAGTGGTGGAACGGTAACCATCTACAGCCGCCATGGGCGCGCCATTCCGCCAGTGGGGGAATTGCCGCGTTATCTGCCCATCGGGAGAGTTACTGAGCCACTGTATCGGGAAGGAAAAGAGATTCGTTATAAGGCGTTTATTGCACCCACTACCGAGGGCAGGGATGTTATTACCTTGATTAAAACTGGCGTGATGCGAGCCACGTCTATTCGGGCCGTGAATTTTAAGAGTAAGACGCGCCGCTTGAACGGGCAGGTGGTAGAAGAGCTACTTGATGCCGTGATTGAGGGCATTGACCTCACAGATGAGGCGGGCATTCGAGGCGCTGGCATTTGTGAGATTTTGGAAGAAAAACCCGTTTGGGAAGAGGAGGAGAAAATGGATTGGCAAAATGTAACGCTAGAGGATTTGGTGCAAAACTGTCCGCAGATACTGGCAGACTATGTAGCTGACATCGTTGCAGGGAAAGAGCGTGAGTTGGAAGAGAAGTACAAGGCAACGCTAGAAGAAGCTAACGCCAAGCTGCAAGAGGCTTTGGCGAAGACGAAGGCATTGGGTGACGAGTTGGCCACCATGCGTCTATCGCTGCGTGTCGCAGAGGCGGCCCACATCGGCTCTGTTCCCAAGTTTGTTGCTGAAAAGCTACGCGATGTAGTAAAATCCGAAGAGGATGTGGGCAAGTATCTGCCAGACATTTTGCAGCAAGCGTTTCGTACCGCGCTGAATGAAGAGCGCGGGGCGGCTAGTGGGAAAGTAGATGTCCCGCAGGCCGAACAAGGCGAACTGTCGCCAGAACAGATGCGAATCTTGAAACTGGCGGCCATATAAAAGAATGGAGGTAAGTAAAATGGATAGTAAGCGAATTGGAGCAGAAGTCGTTCTTGGCGAGAATGACTCTTATCAACACTGGGTAGAAGAGCGTCGTCAGTACGTGAGCGCCCTGATTGACAAGTGGCAGTGGCTGCTAGAAGGAACGAAGAAACAGCAGTTGCGGCCTATTCCGCAGGAGCACTGGGGCGCACTGGCCATGCTCTTCGAGAACCAGGCATGGGCCACTAAGCGGTATGAGCAATCCGTGTTGGAGGCAACTACGACAGGAGATGCTGTCCTGCCAGTAACTTACACCTTGCCAATTATCCGCAACGTGTACCCCAACTTAATAGTTATGAAAATTGCTAGTGTGCAACCCCTGCCCGCGTCTAGTGGGGGCGTAGGAAACGTATTCTACATGGACTTCCTGCGCGAGGATGCGGGGGATACCAATCTGACCGTGCCTGACAGCGACTATGCCTTTAGGGGCGAGAATGAGGTGCCGCGCAGGGTCAAAATGCAAATCCAAAAGACAACTATCACGGCGGAGAAGATGATTCTTGGCGCAAGCTGGTCATCTGAGATTGAGGAAGACGCACGTGGGGCGCTCAACATTGACGTTGAGAATGAGCTAATCACGCAGATGTCGCTAGAAATCCAGCGCGAGATTGACCAAATCGTGCTTAACGAGATTCTGCTCTGGGCTGAGGCGGGCAATGTAAACTGGTCGTGGACTATGCCAGGTAGCTATGTGTCGGCGAAGGACTATTACCAGACCATTGGGCACGCACTAGTTGACATGGAAGACCTCATCTACGGGTCCCGCTACCGCCAGATGGATTGGGTTATCGCTGGACGCAATGTGGTGAAATACATCCGCAAGATGCAGGATTTCAAGCCCGCACCGCGCAATCAGCCGATTGACCCATTCCAGGTCAGCGTGGAGTTTGTGGGCCGCCTAGAGGGATTCTGGGATGTCTACCTGACCAGTCATATCAACACCAACCGCGCCATCGGCGGATGTTACCCACGCAGTCAGACGGATACGGGCTACATCTTTGCCCCATATATTCCACTTATGCCTATGCCAAAAGTGTACGCGGAATTCATGCCGCTAGACGACAGCGCGATGCCTGGTGCATATGTGAACACGGATAAGTGGAGCAGAAACGTCAGGACTCGGTTCGGGAAGAAGTTGGTTGTTCCAGAACTGTACGCAACGATGTCTATCTCAGCATAAAAATGCGGGTACGCAACATAACAGGGGTAATTCAACTTGATTCACCAAGCGGCGTGGTGTTACCGCCGACGCCGCTTGGTGAATGGGTTGACCTTCCGCCAGAGGTAGCCTTGAGGCTATGGCGGCTGCGAAAAGTCGAGGTGCTAGATATAAACGACAGCGAGAAGCTGTTGTGGAGAGAGGAAGACGGCACGCATATCATGTGGATGTCGCCGTTCTCCCTTGCCGATGGTTATGCGACAGCGGCAGAAGCTCTTGTCTTGGCCCTTCTAGAAAATGGGCTAAGGGTGCACGTGGCGAGTTGCTGGTTTGCTAGCACGTATGGCCTGCAAGCAAAGACCGTCAACTTACTGCAAGAGCCGTTGGGCGGGCCGTACAAGGTAGGTGTTTGCATGGCGACGCCAGGGGAGTTTGCGAAGCTCCCTACGCCGTACAAGATTGGCTTTACGATGTATGAGTCAAATGACCCGCTGCATAACCTTCCAGAATGGAGACATGAATGTAATGCGGTGGACGAGTTGTTTGTCCCCAGCAAGTATTGCAGAGAGGTATTTGGGCGCTTTGTAAGGCGTAAAATTACGGTAGTACCGCTGGCGGTATCTCCGTATTACTATTTAGCGCAGAAGAAAAGGCCGAAGGCAAAGTTTGTTTTCGGCATACATGGCACTTTAACAGGAAGAAAATCTCCGTTAGAAGCGATAGATGCTTTCACAAAAGCCTTCCCGACGCAGGACGATGTTGAATTACAGGTCAAGACAAGGCTAGGGATTGTGGGATATGGGCAGAATTACATTCCGCCGATTCGTGACAAACGAGTGAAAGTAATCAATGAGGACTGGTTGCCATCTCGCGTGCGTGGTTGGCTTTCGGAGCAAGTAGATGTCTATATCTTTCCAACAAAGGGGGAGGGCTTCGGTATGCCGCCCCGCGAAGCGATAGTGACGGGATGCCCGACCATCTTTACAAACTGTACTGGGCTACAGGACATTGCCAATGAGCAATACTACTGGCCTATTCCCGTGAAGAAGACAGAGCCAAGCCCGTTAGGTGGCAATTGGTGTATCCCAGACTGGGATTATCTCATTGAGGCAATGCGTTGGACATATCAAAATCGAGAGAAGGCATACGAGAAGGGGTATCAAGGAGCGAGATGGTACATTGATAACTTTGGTGCTGACGCTATTGCCCAACACTTTATCGGCGTCATCAATGGCATTGACCCTGACGCAAAGCAGAACGAGGTCGTCCACCCTGCCGAGACGATAGATAATGGTGCGGAAAGGTTTCATACCGTTTTCTACGAAGCTATTCGAGAAAGGGTTGGGGCGGGGAGCACGGTAATAGACGTTGGTGTTGGCGAAGGGGTTCTGTATGCCAGGTTGTGTCAGATGGGGTATAACGTCATCGGCGTTGTGGAGCCAACGAAAATGGAAGCTGTTCGTTCCAATTTAGAGAAGCATCATCTAACAGCGAATCTCGTTCCTGGCAAATTGTGGGAGATAGACAAACTAGGATTGCGAGCAGAAGCGTGTATTAGCCAGGGTGTACTCGCGGATTATTCTTGGCATGAGGTGCGCAGAATCATCTGGGCTATGCTTCAAACCGCACCTGTTGTATTGTGCAGTATACCGACCGTAAACTATCCAGGATCATTCTCGGCGAAAGCTTTCCTGCGTCGCAGGGAGTATTGGGAAGATGCCTTGTCTGAGTTTAAGAAAGAGGTGCGCTACTATGGTGATGGGCATCGCTATCTTCTCATTCGCCCAGAATCTATCGGCTTTCAGGGTGAATATCACGGAAGGATAATGGATGGCACATGGCGGCCAACAATCAAAATGCAAGCATAGGGCTTCATCTCATAGCCCTTAACGAGGGCGGCAACATCTTATCTGTTTTAGGGCAAGTAGTGGACATTTGCGCTGAGATGCTCGTTTTGGTAGATGACCGCTCCACGGATAGAACGGTAGATATATTGCGTGCCTGGAATAGGGGGAAACTGCGCTTCTGGGTAGAGCCGTTTCATTGGGATTTTTCCGAATTCCGTAACCGCTTACTAGAACGGGCAAGGACGGAATGGATATTGCAGCTAGATGCCGACGAGCGCCTATCCTACCCATTGTACTGCTGGCTGCGGGAAATTGACTTGCGCAGCGTCCCGTATTCTTCCTGCGATGGGGTGGAAATGCGAAGAGAGAATCTAATTGATGGGCAACCGATTGGGCACAAAACTTACGAATGGCACACGCGGTTATTTCGCAGTCATTTGCGCTTTGTGGGGAAGATACACGAATACGTGCCGTGTAGAACGACTATCAGGGCTCCTGCAGAATGCTTTATTCTGCATCATAAGACGGGCGAGAGACAAGGGGAAGAGAATAGACGATACGCTGAGTTTGCCAGGAGGGTAACGAATGCTTGTTAGCGCGATAAAGACGGCGGTAACGGATTATCTAACGACAGAAACCATATCTGATGAGAAAATGGCGCGGCTCATCGCGGCTGCGGTGCGCTTCTACAGCAATTACAATCCCGTGTACAAGCGGCATACATTTACAACCACGCCCGATGAACGCCTCTATGACCTACCTAGTGATTGTGTGATGGTCTTCAATGTGGATTACTGGCTGAGCGAGATAACATCTACCATAAATGATGATTCATACATTCGTGGCGAGACATCTGTCCTCACGGATGATAGTTACGACCTGTTTTCAGAGCGGATTATTCGTGACATCAAGCGGCAAGAGCTTATCACTCGCGTGCGTGGGCAGTGGGAGATTGAGAATAAGAAATTGGCGCTGTATCCTGTTCCATCCTCGGCTATGGAGGTCTCGATAGATTATGGGGCGCTGCATTCCTTATCTTCAGGGAATTACGCTACGATTCCCGATGAAGACCTAGACATTATGAGAGACCTGACATTAGCCGAAATACTCTCCAGTAGGATGATAGAGGTTTCCATTGAGCCAGATTATGCCGAGGGGTTGCAGCGCATAACCAAGCGGTTTATTCCAGAAAATGCCGCTGAGGTTATTGCGCGTCTGCGCAGTAAATGCACAATGAAATACAGTAAGCCTGCGGTGATGGTATGATAAATTGGGAAGCCATGCGGCGAGACATGAAAAATTTCATCAATGAAGACCCGTGGACGATAACAGTCTATCGGCGCGGGAAAAGGACGAGTGATGCTGAAACGACCTGGACGTTTACTGCCCGCGTTGTGCCTGTGAACGCCACGGGGTATATGGACGTGATTTCTTCGCGGCTAGAAGCAGAGGGGCAGATAACGAGGGCATTATTTGGAATCGTTGCTGAGTGGGATACCGCTCAGCCCAAACAGGGCGATGAGGTGTGGTGCGAGCACACAGAGACAGGGCAAGAATTGATAGGGGATGTGCATTTTTCTAGGGTCTATCCTTACAAACAAGAGATAGTCTGCGAGCAGAGGCAGAAATGACAGTAGAGATGAGGCGGGAGATAGACAGCTTTATTATTCCGCGAGAGGCGCCGAATGGCAAATTCCGCTGTGCGGTTTGTGGCAGCGCCAATTTACGTATTGATTATGACCCCCGCACGTTATTGTTGGTTATATCATGTGAACAATGCGGAAACTTTGCTGCCCTAAATCTTGCATTGGAGGAAGCGAATGGCAGGGTATGATATGGCCGAAGTGACGTTGGATTTTTTGCGCAACGGTACTGATGCCGCCTCTGTGCGGGCGCTTGTGCTAGATGGTGAAGCGAACATTTTAGAGGCGGGGGACCTGACGGAGGAAATCCTTCTTTCCGCTATAGAAAAGCGGCGCAATGCGGAAGATAAAGATGTAGTATTGGCTCTATCTGTTCAAGACGCGGGGGAAAGGGAGACGGGGCCGAATCTATATGAACAGTTTGTAGTTATCAGGATATATGACCGCAACGCTGGATACAAGAATATACGCAAGGTGAAATTGGCATTAATGAAAGTTATACGTTATCAATTCGCTGATTTCGACGATGAAGCGAACATGGGGTTGTTAGAGGCTATGTTTAATGACCGTACTGGACATCGTTACGACCGTCAATATAATATAGAGTATGAGGCGATTACCTTCCGCTGCGCGGTAATGCGTGGCGATTAGCATAAAATGAGGAGGAAATACCAATGTCTGAGAATGAAATCACTAGTGGAATTGGGCTAAGGCACGTAAGGGTAGCCTTGCGTGACGACGATGGGGCTATTGAGGTTCCGTCTGACACAGCCGTCGGTGAGGCTTATGCGGGGCTGCAAGTAAGTGGAGCGCGTGCCCTTACCATTGCCGTCCCAGACCCAAACCGAGTAGAAGTAGTTGGTGATGACAGGATTTATTACACGTGGCAACTTCCGCCGACGTCCAACCCAACGGGCGAATTGCGCGTTACTAAGGTAAATCATCCTGTTATTGCCATGCTCACAGGAACGAAACAGTGGGGGTCGCCCAACCGCCGCAAGATTGGGTGGGCAACAGACCAGCAAGGTCTAGAACCGTCAATCATCTTGTGGGGGAGCCGTCAGGTTATCGAGGCGGATGAGGTTTTATCGGCGTTTGGACAAAAACGCTGGGAAACATACATTTTCCTCAATGCCGTTGCTACCCCGCGTCCACCCACAATGGAATATCAAGCCGTGGGTGAGATGACGTACTCTATTGTAGCGAACGATTCTACAGTAGATGAGCTTGGGGTATCTTTCACTGATGAGACCAACGGCTTTACGAAGGCGGCGTTTGTTCGCGTTGTTACCGATGGGCGTTTTATGCTAGATGCCTTTGTGGGTAATGGGACAGAAAAAACGTTCGAGTTGTCCCAGACACCAACTGATGATAGCCTTTTTGACGTGGCAATAGACGGCGTAGTGAAGTATGAGACAACCCACTGGACGGTTTCTGGCAATGAAATCACGTTCGTTTCTGCGCCGAGCAACGGGGCCAAAATCATTGTTGAGTACGAATACTAAGGATGGGTATGAAGACCCAAATAATCGAATACCGAGATGATGAGTATGACGTGGTAATCACTGTCAAGCAAGCCACTCTTGCAGATGGGTTGCGCAGGCAAGCAAAAATTGCCGAGATGGTAGAGACACTGAAAAAGGAAGAGGCGCAGGGGGAAACCCGCTCTCTCATTGAGCGCTTTGCTATTCTGCGCCTCTTTCCTGAGTGCACTATTGGTACCGCCAACATCGAAAACAGAGATGCAAACAAGAAACAGCTATCTACCGAGATGAGCATTGCCGACTTTCTAGAATTGCCAGAGGCGTTGGTGGTGATGTGGCAGACGGCGATTTATGCTTGTAATCCCCAGTGGATTTTGAAGATGGAGGGGGAAGCGCAAGAGCCAGGCAAGAAGAACTAGACCGCAAGCTAGTTGCCTGGCTCAGAAAGGAAGACCTTGCGGAAGATGACTCGGCAGAGTGGGGCTTGGTTGACCCAGAAGTCTCGTGGCAAGTTTACAAACTGATGGAGGCGCTTGACTGGAAATTTCTTCCTTATGCGGGCGGCTTGCTTGACCAACCAGAATGGCTGATACATGACTTGTTAGTCATCTCTTGGCGCAAGCGCGTCGTAGAAGAGATGCTAAAGCCACCGCTTAAGGAGCATAATGCTTGAGATTAGGACGGTGATTGCAGATACAGAAAGAATAGTTGAGCGGCTATCGCACCTAGATGAATTTCTAGGGGAAATCGTGGACATAGGGATTCAGAGTACACACGATATTATCGCGGAGGTTTTTGAGGGCGAAGGGGAGGTGCCGCGCATTGGAAAAAGGCGATGGGCACCTCTGAAGCCGCGTACAATTGAGATACGGTTGAGTTTAGGGTTTGGAGAGGGGCCTATCTTGGTGCGCACGGGGTCATTGAAGGCTGCCATGCTCGACGAGAGCAATTCAATGCATGTCGTGCAAAGAATACGGGTAGGCCCTTGTCATTACATGGGCAAGGTGGGCACAACCGATGTGCGCTTCGAGTGGCATCAAACGGGTGATGACCCAAGTCAACCAACGGGGATAATTACCCCGCGTCCCATCTGGCCATTAGGGGAGCAGGAGCGGCGTTTTGTGGATTCGGTTACAGACACAATAGAGCGCGCCCTGGTAGATTGGATGGTGCATGGCAGGATACACGACTAGATATGTATTTGAAATAGAGGTAAAAGGCGAACGTGCCGTAGAGCAAATCCACCGCATCCAACAAGAGATAGACAAGATGGTTGGTGCGGTTGGCGGCACGGCAGGCGTGGGCAAGCAGGTATATCCATTTGGTAATCTTGCCGAAGCCATTGCTCAAGCCGAGCACTACTACTTTGGCCTGCGCAGATTAAGCTATGGTTTACAGTCTGCGGGCAGGGATATATATGCCTGGGGCGCAAGTGTTATAAATACCGCACGGCAGGCCGCAGATGCCTGGTTAGAGTATGAGCAGGCGCAGACACGTGCCATGATTGCTATGGGCACCCCCGTCGAAATGGCAGGGCAGCTCAGGGATGCCATTTTTGAGACGTCTGAGGCAATTGGTTTGTTCTCAGCGACAGAGGTTGCGCAGGGAATGCGTATCTGGGCAATGGGCACTGGCGAAGTAGTGGACAGCCAAGAAGCCCTCAATGACATCATGGCCAAAACAACAAGCGCCCTGAAACTTGCTGCGCTACATGGAGCCGACTACGAACAGACCATGATGATTGTTGGCTCTGTGATGACCCAATTTGGGAAAACGGGTGCAGATGTCCAAGAAATCGTGGAGATGCTCAACTTCACTGCGGCCAAGACATTCAGCACTCTAGAGGATATTGGGCAAGCATTTAAGATGGTAGGCCCTATTGCTGCCCAAGCTGGTGATGACATGTATACCGTCGCTGCGGCAATTGGCAACCTGGCCGATGTTGGCATTAGGGGCACAATGGCTGGCCGCGCCCTGCGGCAGTTATACATGCAGTTACTAGACCCTACAGCCGCAGTAGAAGAAACCATGAATAAGCTTCTCCAAGTAAGCGGGGAACTAGGGGACACCTGGAAAGAAATCGTATTTCCATCAGGGCAGTTCATTGGCCTAGCAAGGTTTATAGACCTGCTTGCTGCCGCGACAGAAAATTACACTGCGGGAGAAAAGGAAGCAGCGTTAGCAACAATAGCCACTGCTAACGAGCTACCCGCCCTAATAAGTCTTGTAGAGCTACAAACGAGAGCGCGGGAATTTGGCGTAAACGCCATTCGCGCCGCCGCTAAAGAAGAGCAAGGCATCATTGACGAAGAAGTATTAGCTTATGGCAGGCTGATGTCTACCATAACTGAAACGCCCTATAAAGTCCAAAGCGCGGCTCAGGTTTGGGATAGCGCGATGGAGACAATGGAAAGCAGCGCCAACGTTCATGTTCGGCGAATACAAGAACGTTGGAACAATGCCATGATAAACATCGGGCAGGCTGTAACCCAAATCGGCGTGAAGCCGCTAGAGGATTTCAGTAAAGTTCTTAAGGACGTTGCGGAATACCTAGAAAAGCACCCAGAGCATATAGAATTGGCCGTGAAACTAGGCGCATTAGATATGGCCATTGGTAGCATTCTGGAGCGATTCGGAGAGATAATTCAGTTAGTTACGAACTTCCTAATCATCTCTGCTGCTTTTCCTAAGGTAGCAACGATGCTTGGTGGATTGGCCCAATTAGGGGCTTTGTTCGGCATTGGCGCAGCCGCAGCAACAACCGCCCCAGCCGCCGTTAGTGCATTGACAGAAGAATACAAAAAACTCGATGAAGAGATGCTCAAGAGCATGATGTTATGGCCTGAGCTATCTGCCATCCAGAAGGCGGCCATCGCAAATGCGCTGGGGGAGATGCAGAAAGCCCATGCCGATGCACTGCGCATGACACAAGAGGAAGTAGATGCGCTAAAAGACCTATCCAACGAAGCGGCAATGGCGGAGCACAAGATGCTGCGGGCCATGGGGAAAACCACGGCGGAAGCGCCGCCGCCAGAGGGGATATATGGTGGATATGAACGCCCAGCGCCAGAGGCGGTCGGGGAAGATTGGGAGGAGATACGAAGCAAGTATCAGCCGCTAGTGGATGCCTACATGTCTTACCTGGAAAGAGTACGCGATGAGGAAGAATCCTTCCAAAGAGAAATGCGGCGGCTAGAAGAAGACCATGTACGCGAGTTGCAAGAATTTGACATTCAAAGACAAGACCAGCGCTACGAGATTATCAAGCAGTACAACGAGAGGATAGAGAGTCTTACCCAAGAGCATTACAGTACCCTTGAAGAAGAGGCGCAGAATTATGCCGAGCGAATTGTTGAGCTAGAGCAATGGGCCGCTGAGCAACGCGCAGAATTGGCTGAGCGCATGGCGGAAAGAATAGCCGACGAAAACGAAAGCTATGCGCAGAGCGTGGCCGACGCTTGGGAGCAATACTATTATGACGAGCAGGTTGCTGCCGAGGATGCGGCTGAGCGCAGGCAGCAGATTATAGAAGATTACCAAAAATGGGAAAAGGAGCAGGTAGAGCAGGCAAGCGCAGAGGAGCAAGAACGTGAGAAGGAAAAGAACGAGCAGCTTGCCAAGATGTACGAAGATTACCTGCGTGACATTGAACGTGCCAAAGAAGACCACATTGTGCGGCTTTGGGACTTGGTAGCACAGCGTGATGCGCGTGGGATGCTCAATGAAATACGGGATTATCAGCGGTATCTAAAGAGACGCGACCAGGATTACAAAGCGTCAGTTGCCGATTACATGGCATCGTTCCAGGAGCGCACGCGCCAAGAACGAGAAGAGCGGCAGCGCAACCTACAAGAGGAACTAGCAGAGTTTGATGAGGCGGAGGCGAAAAGGCAAGAACAGCGCAAGCGGGCATTTGAACGCCAATTATTCTTATTGCAGCGTGCCCATGAGCGCAGGCTGGCAGAGATTCAGGAACAAAACGCGAAAGAGCAGAAAGACCTAGAGGAATCCATTGCCAAGCGCTTTGCTACAGAGGAAGCGGCTTATCAAAAGCGCATTCAACAGATAAAGGAAGATTTCGCCAAGCGTTTGCAACTATTGCAAGAGCAACACCAGAAAGAACTAGCAGAATTTGACTCCCAAACCTATTGGGAAAGGGTAAAACTAAACCAAAGATACCAAGAACAACTCGAACTGCGCAAGAAGTATCATGAGGAAGAATTGGAACTCATGCGCAAGAAAGCGCAAGAGAGCCTCACTGAGCAGTTGAAGGGTTTGACTTTGCCCAAAGAGGAACTACAGCGCATATTCATGGAGAGGCTGGCGCAGTTAGAAAAGTTCTTGGGGATGGAACTCGACGTTGTGCGCAAGTATTATGACCAAATTAAAGCCATACAGCAGGGCGCGTATGGCACCACTCCAGGCATTGCAGGGGGCGGCGGATATGGGCCTGGATATACATTACCTGGAACGACTACCACGCCTGGGATTGCTGGCGGCGGGGGGTACGGCGGCGGATATACCCTTCCTGGGGGTGGACAAGGCACCGCGCCCTCAACAGGGCCTACTGGTGGTGGGGGCGTCGCTGGCGGTGGGGG
>Ga0207433_10007334_pt1 | contig 18505 bp, 27 predicted proteins | sample YelNatPaOPGAMG01_FD_187559 | JGI IMG/M metagenome (GOLD analysis project Ga0207433, IMG submission 187559) | Hot spring thermophilic microbial communities from Obsidian Pool, Yellowstone National Park, USA - OP-RAMG-01 (SPAdes) (version 3) | ecosystem: Environmental > Aquatic > Thermal springs... | reverse complement strand
ACTTCTGATCTGCATCTGGCACTACCTTGCTTAGTTTCTTTAAACAATCTAGGCAAACCTGCCCCTTCTCAGAGGTAGAAGAATAGATGCCGAGGGCTTCTTCTAGCCCTTTTATGCACATAGCTACCACTATGTCGGCATATTCTTCCATCCCAATCGGGCTTCCAGTTGCTCCTATCTGTGGCGCCATTTCTCCATTCATATCATCCTCCTGTTCTCTGGGGGAGAGAACTAACCACTAGAAGGACTGCTCGCTACTTGCGAGCTTTGCGTCGTGCTTTACGTCTTGTTCGTCTAGCCATCTGTTATTCCTCCTTATTTCAATAGTATAGTTAGTTCTCTCCCCCATACTCATAAATGCATATCATTCACAGAAAGTCAACACTTTATTTAACTAATTCCACCAATTTTCTGTATAACTTTCCCAAGCATGTCATAAAGCTCCTGGATTCCCTTAGTTAACAATGCAATCAGATCCATATAGTTGAGACTTGCTTTACCTTCAGTATCGACTGTTACAAGCTCTGGGCACACCTCAGACACATCCTGAGCAATAAAACCAAACCGGTTGACCTTTAGAGGATCATCCACATATGCATATTTTATTGGCTTTAGACATGAGATAACATCCAGGCAGTCAGTCTGAAGATAATCTGATAAAGGTTGAACATCCGTCTTCAGATTTGCGTCTGACCGCTGAGTCAACGTGTCATAATAGATACCGGAGCAGGTAATATTATAGGTCCCGAGCCCGCCATACCAACCAGAAGGGAAATCGGATTTGTGAGCGTTATGCACAGGATCTGGGAAATACACTGTCAACTGACCTTCTGCAGTGCTCGTTGAGTATGGGAACATAGCAACAGACTTCTGGCTCCCTCCAGTAATCTGCAATATAGAAATATTATTGGTGCTCTGATCTAGACATAAGCCACCGATCCAGTTTCCATTAACAATATAATTAAAACCGACGAGCGAATATGATGAAGTGGATACAGTGTTTAGATTTAGTTTCGGTTGATTCGCAGCAGTCCCATAAAATACAACACTACCACTCGTGTTAATCGATATTCTATCTGTATTGTTGGTTCTAATACTGAGGTTGTAATTATCCACAGTCCCAATAAAAGCGTTCGCCCCCGCCTGAATACCGATATTCCCGCCTACATGTAGTTTCTGAGTCGGAGAAGTAATACCAACACCGACACTCCCAGATACAACATAAATCGGCGCAGCACTGAGCTTAACATTGGCCGTGTCAAACTGAACAAGCTGTCCTGTTACAGCCCCGGTTGAATCTACATGATAGCCATCCACATAGTCCGCACAAAGATTTGTCACTAATTGGTTACTACTTACAACAAGAGGAGGACTCGTTGTGATCTGAGAAATAAACTGCTGAGCTGTGATGTTGCCTGAACAAGTTGTATCCTGATCAGCCCTTAGAAACTGACTAGGAAGAAGCCCACCCAGTTTATCAGCATTCACAGCATTAGCAACCTTAATATCTACCCAGGAAGAAGACTGAGCTATTTTGAGCGTAGTCCCGTCAAACCAGAACTGCCCGTCGTATGATATTGTAGGAGTTGTTGAGCCAACATTTACTACTTTGCAGATATAGTTAAAGTTCTCATCTAACATGTTAACGGGGAAACACTTAACCCCGTTAATCACCTGATACTGATTGTTGGCTATAACTTGCTGGAAATTATATGGGACTTGCATTTTACATTACACCCCCTCTAAAAAGTCCACCAATCTGCCAAAAGGAATAGTAGGTAAAAATGTTGCTTTCTTCTTAATCAAACTTATCTCTTCCGATGTCAGATCAATCACATCATCCTCACTCATAACCTTTTTTAGCAACGTCCAGCACTTCATCTTCTGTTCAATCTCTTGAGAATCATCCCTAGCAAGAGACGCCAGAATAGCATTTCGATAAGTAATCTCAGTATTGTCACCAGCAAAAACCATCGGTTCATCATTCAATCCCAACATGACTTTGTCCAGATCTTCCTTTCTAAACTTCATCTTACTCCTCCTCTGTTAAAAACACGTGGTTGCCAATTTCTGCCACTACCCTTAACTTATTTGCCCAAGAAGGACGCTTGTTAGAATAATACAAACTCTTGGTCATATAGTATCTAGCACCATCTACCTCATCCAAAAGAACTCTGCCATTCAATACATTATCCGCTATCCTGTAAAAGATAGAAGGAATATCTCTCTCACCTCTCAACACAGCCTGCAAGATAGGATAATTAGGATCGTTCTTGTTCCAGCAGGAAAACTGATAGGGTCGCAGGCACTCAACAGCAGGATAGGTATTGTTAGCTAGAGCACGATTACGAATAACCTGTGCAACAGCGATCTGACCTTCGTGAGGTTCGCCTCTAGCTTCTCCGTATACCGTCAGACCAGTAATCTTGATATCAATTGGTCTTATCACCATAAGCTTTCACCTTCTGCAATGCCATCTCTACCGCCAAGTTAAGAACAGAAAGTCCAACATCTATCCCGATATTCTTAGCAGCATTCCCAAGTTGTTTAACAGCTTCTGTTCTCTTCTGTTCAGATGTGAGAGTATTATTCTGCATAAGCTTTGTAACAATATCTACTGCCACAGGAAGAAGATTCTCTAGATATTCCACAATACCCCGCTCGAACAACGAGAGAATAAACCTCTCTAGCCAGGTAAGCTTAGACAAGATCAACTGCTTAATGTTATTCATTCTGCTTTCCTCCTATAGGCCTCTTGGTTGTTAACCTCAATACCAAATTGACTATAGCAAATAACCCGAGTCCTATCGTCTGTATATCCTGCTGAGATGTTACACCACCTGCCTTGTAGTCTACAATGGCGGCAATAAGAGCAGCTATGTTGAACCATACGGTCTTGCTATAATACCAACTCTTATTGTTACCGATCTCATGCCCAATGTCAAAAATCTCTTTAATTATTCGCCACATGTTCCGCAAGCTCCTTTACTGCTTTAAATAACAATGCCAACATATCCAAAATATTTATTGAACATATTCCATTGCCATTTACAGTAACCCCATTTGGGAATACATCCTTAACATAATTAGCTACAAACCCGACATGTTCCTCTTTGCTCTCCTTCAGCAAGTATTTATAAACATCTATGTTTTTAACTATGCCAAGAGCAGAATCAGAGAACAAAACAACATTCTCCTTCATTGACAAATCAGATCCTTGATTCACTGTTCCATTCACATAGATGTTCGCATTCACAATCAAATGATCATACAAATACACTGTCCTGTTGTTCCCATAGATAGCATCTGCTCTACCAACGATCACAAAATGACCCGATGAACCCTGGATTCCTACTAAGCTGTTATCATCTGCTGGATTCCCCCAGGAGATAAATGTTCCATTCCCAGTAACGGGCATAAGAATTGCGGCTTGGTTGAACCCGGATGACCCCCTTAAGTTGATTCCGTAATCCTGAGATGTTGGCGCATTTAATGTAAATCCAACAGAGGTAGTATAACCATGGACTCTTAGGTTATCGTAAATATCAACATTCCTAGCCGTCCCATCAGATTTACCAGTTACAATAAATTGCCCAAGAGAAGAAGAGATACCAATCAAGCAGTCATATGGATTAGTGTTCCCCCAGTTTATGAATGCCCCATTACCTCCCGTCGGCATTAGAATGGCTGATTGGGAAAATCCATTAGATCCCCTAAAGCTTATCCCATAATCCTGATTGGCGTCTGCGTTGATATTGATCTTCTTTAATGTAATCGTGTCTGGAACTTGATAAACAACATTACCAGTTATCGTCCCAGTTACAGTAAGATTACCACTAATACTCACATCGTCACTCATGTAAATCTTGTTCCTACCAGTGTTGTCTGGCTTGCCAATAATCACAAACCTGTTTGTGGATGCCTGAATGCCGATAAGAGAATTACCATCTGGTGGATCTCCCCAAGTAATCTGACTACCTGTCCCGCCGGTGGGCATTAATATGCAACCTTGAGTAAAACCAGCAGAACTCCTCAGATTAAGTGCATAATTCTGCGCAGAACTCGGAAGAACCGAAATAGACCCTGGGATCACGCTCCCTGTGACATATAAATCATCACTCACCCGAACTTGTTTCTTTCCGTCCGAACCAGGCCGCCCAATAATCCAGAATTGACCAGATGTGTTTATACCGATTAGACTATCCGCGCCCCACGTTCCTGTAGCAGGTATCCAGCCAATCATACTGCCAGAGACCCCTACAGGCATCTTAATAGCAGCCTGATAAAATCCGCCCGTGCTCGCAGAAAGATCTATACCAAAATTTACTTTATTCGGATTGGAAACTGTGACAGAGTTTACAGTAATATTCCCACTGATACTCCCACCACCGCCTGGGATATAGTCAGATTTTATCTTTCCAGAAAGAGGTGTGCCGTTTTCAAATACGTCCGACAACGCCTGAAAGTTCTCATTGGCCTTCTGTAAGTCATCCCTGACCTGAGTAGGACTCGTGCCATCATAATTAAACGGTGTAGAATACCAACCCATATCTTAATACCTCCTAGCTTTGTTTGCTTACTTTCAGAATTAACCCTCCAGCATTTATCACAAACGTTACACCTGTAATTATACTAAGAGCAGAGTCTAGAGTAAAGGTATAGAGCTTGTTGCCAGAGCTATCGAAGAAGTAGATCTCATTTATACCCCCCCAAACACCAGTCGCTTGTGGAAAAGAAATCTGAGAGGAGTTTTTGTAATAATAGTAAGACGCATCCTCCGAGTCAAATACAAATAAGCCAGAGGAAACATTCACCCTAGTATAACCATTACCAACCTTCTCCGTCCCATTGTATCCTAGCCCAACAGAGGCAATGTTGTTCATATCACTTATAATCTTATCAGATACTATCCTTGTTAAAACTAACATCCTATCCTCCTATGCAATAATAAACATTGTTGTTCGTATCGCAAAAGGCTACATTAGAAAATGTAAACAATGGATGAGATAAAGACAATTCATAAATGTCAGTCCCAGAACACAATCCGTAGGTATTTTGATTGCTATCGCAGAACATGCCTAACTCGCAAGCATCTATCTCAGAACTAGTTAACCATCCAGATATATCCATGCCATAACTGGTCGGATTATTATAAACAAAGGCAAACCCAAGAGCAAGACCACCAAGAGAAATGCTACTAATATTGCTAAGAGAAATATTGCCGCTAAGAAACATCCCACCTACAGTAATGTTACCAGCTGGAAGATTGGTTACAAACGATACTCCTGTTACAGAACCAGAAAGAATAAACACATTCCTTGTAGATACATTGTTTGGATCTGGCATCCACAAGAGTAAATACCAGAGGAAAGGATGATCAACATTGAATCCAGCCACAATAGACACATCTGTCCACCAAGTGGTGTATTGCGTCCAAATAGGACGATCTGTCCACTTGCCCTTTCTGATCGTATACGCTAAGGGAGATTCAATGCCTTCGTAATTTCTAGATTGCCAATCGTTTATCACATCCCCAGCCTCCGCCTGATCTCATCTAGTTCCGCTAGTATATCCCTGCCAGATACAAACAGCCGATCATATACGTCTACCCTCCTGTAATTAGACCCTGCATAAGGCCTGCCTACAATAGCAAACTGACCAGGATAAGCAGGATTCGTAGAATTAGTAAGCACGCCTACATAAGAATCATAACCCCAACGACCACTATCTGGAACCCAATGGATAAGAGAAGAGTAATACTGCCCACTACCAGGAAGAATAATCGCTCCTTTCGTGCAGCCTGCACCGTTGCCTGTGTTAAACCAGGACATGTCTATACAGGCTTCTACATGAGAACGAATGAGCTTCTGAGAAAAATAAATGCCAGTCATAAAGAAATCTGAAAGGTCTATGCCATCTTGCCAGTAACCCATAACATGTATAGCACAGGAGCAAGGTTTGGCCACTTCGTTTGTGGCTGTGCAGATGTGCAAACCGCAGACAAATGGATCAGGAATCTCTGTTCTCGCAGGCTTAACACCAACTCTAGTAGTATTGGCATCCAGCTCCAGAGCTATGCATACCTTCCCACCGGCATCGGACGTGACTACAAAATTCGCTCCCCAGATATATTGCCTGCCGTTGTGATCGTCTATGTCCGAAAAGATGTTTACAATATTGTTCTTGACCGGATTGGGAATATTCGGATTATCAGATGTGCGAACAAATACACCTACAGCTTGGCCTACATCTACAGTGTTAATGTTGCTATAGACTACAACAGGATTCCCGCTCAAAGAAGCACCTCCATTACTTCTCCTTTTCTTGCTCTTTGGCTTCCTGAACAAGTGCCGCCTCCCTTGCTCTCTGTATAATAACCTTTATCCTGTCTTTGTGCGGGATGGGTAATAGCTCTATGGCTACCTCTGGTGGTATGAGCCCACGTGCGTTTAACTCTAAGACAAGCGTAGTAAAGTTCTGCAAAAGGACAGGAGATGTGGTGTGTGCATATACCTCTACCCTAAGAGGCGTCTTAGCTAGAAGAGGAAACCTATCTGTGCACAATACCTTATACATCGCATATAACGTCATTACTCGTTCGATAAATTGCTCAAATTTGAGAGCACGAACAATTACTTCCGAAGAAGAGAACTGGGACGCTAAAAGAGCATGCGTGTAAGACCTTACATTCTTAGCACTGTGACCTAACATGACTTCCGATATGCCAATAGTATCCAGAATGTTTCGCTCATATCGATCAGACAAGGTAGAAAGAACACCTGGGTCTATCTTGGGAACAACCTCTTCTACAGCCATATCTGGACTATCTACAAGCACTACGCCAGAAGGCTTTCGAAGTTCATTAACCACATCTTCCCTCGTCAGAAGACCTTGGAAGGACCTTAGAATAACTGGAGGATATGCTAGCCTTTCTACCAAAGAAGGAAGCTGCTCCTCTATATCGTTTATCCCTTCCTGCGCAGGTATGCACTGCTCGCCGTTTACAAAACCGTAGATGTTGCCAGGAAGGTAAGATGGAACATAAAAAGCAAAAGGATGATCGGATACAAATGGGGATTTGAAGTGGTCACGGATTGTATAATCTAAACCCAATGTAGCTACATAGCACGAGCCCTCTCCTGGATCCTTATACCAGATCTCATAGACTTCATAATACTCGTTCGGGTTTAAATCTACAATCCGTGTGAGCTCGTCCGTGGCACCAACTACATCAAAAAATCTGCTAAAAGGAGAAACCGTCCTGTCTGGAACAGATACAGCACCAAACCGCTTCTCATACTCGTCCTTGCCCATCCTTAACACATACACTAGAACCTGTGAGTCATCATCCATATCTAAGTCTGGGTAATAAAAAAGAATATCAAAAGGAAAAACTGGACGGAATTTGACGCCGTCCCTGCGAGGTTCTACACGAAGGCCGATAAAACCCCATAGCTCCGCTAGCTTGGCTAGATCATACAAAACAACATCTATCCCCTCTCTGTAAAAACCATTCTGCACTTCCTTTAGTAGAGTATCCGATACGTCTGGTTGGAGCTCAAAGATAACATTGTCAGAACGATAAATCAAAGAGGAGATTAGATTGATATACCTGCGAAGGATGTTCTTGGAGGTCCGGATGTCTATAAAGGATTCCAGGACACGTAGGTATCTATCTACCAGGGCAGGACGCCTGGCTATACAAGTAGATACTATCTCCCGGAGCTCTTCCTCCGACTTACGCTTGTCTTGCTTAACAAATTTCTCAGATTCCACTGCTTTCATAACTTGCCCTTCTTAACCCCAGATTTGCCAAAAGCCTCATACTTGAGAGGATTCGATTTAAACACATCCGCTACAGCAGAAAAATCCTCTACATGCGTCTCTCTGCTAAGAAGAGACTGAACATCCGATGTGTCTATGTAGCTAGGAACAGACATTAGCCTCTGATTCTGCTTAGCCTGATACCTGCCTTCCTCACACTGCTCTAACATCCGCTCCTGTAATGGAGATCGCTTGCCTTTTACAATGATATACATATCCGCCTCCTATATTAGTCCAAGATAACAATAACAGGAAAAAAGAAAAAAGCAAGAAAAAAGTGCAGGCTAAAAGAAATGCCCGATAGGAAAGAGCCCGGCAAGCCACCTATCGGGCAAGAAAAAGGAGTATAAGATGACTCGCACAACCACTCTAAACAGAAAACAAGAAAAAAGCAAGGGGAATTTCTAGGGGTGGGGGGAGGGATGATGAGGCGCCCGGCAGCAGCAGGCCAGCAGTCCCGTTGACGTAGTGCGCATTATGTGAATGACCATTCAGTCAGTCATAGAAATGACCGAGTAGTCACTATGTGAATGACCGTTCAGTCACCCAAGGGAATAGAAGTAACGTTGCCCAATAAAACTTAACGGGCGGTAAGTAAGGTTCGTATGATGCTTGATAATGATTACCGTTATCGATACGACAAGCAAGATACAAACAAGGCGAATACTTGGCAATGATTAGCAATTGCAAAAAGCAAGCTTACTTAACGACAAGTAAGCAAACAACCGATAATCGTTACTATTCGCAAAAAGCAAACAATCGCTTGATTAATCCTAAGAGCAAAAAAAGAAAAACTTGATGGTTAAAAGTCGTTAGAAAAGCTTAACAATTGCTGTTTGCTAGTGCTTCAATGCAAGCTTCAATTGGTCTAAGTGGTTGAAATTATTAAAGAGTAAGCAAAAAGGCCAAACTTTGACCTATTCCCCCCCTATCCTAGCCCCCCTATTTAGAAAAAATTTTTAACTTTTGCCGTCTAGAACGATCGTTCGTGGAGATCTTTAATAAATCTAGATACTTAGATAGTGAGTTTGAAAAAGTATGCTATATTACCTAGATGGAATTTTTGAACAATTTTAGATACTTAGATTAACATCATAGTTTTGACTTAACTTGACAAAACTAAAGTAAACTATGACGCAAACGTAGAATTCCCTAGGCCGTCTTTGATATGTCAAGAAAATGAAATCATTTTTTTCTTTTTTTTTATGCTTATACTTTTCTTCACTAAGTGATTTTCCTAAAGGAAGGAATAGCTAACAGGAAGCATATTTGATTTTCCCTTGCTAGTCAAACAGAAAATAGGGCATTTTCCTTCCTGGCAAGAAAGTTTCTACCTAGCCGAAAGCTAATGGTCTATGCCAAGGAAGGAACTCTCTTTTGCAAGATAGGGGCATTTTCCTTCCTGGCACCGTTTATTTTCCTACCTAGCCGATAACACGCTGACACATACTCATCTAAACGGTGGTCTTCTGTAAACGCCTTATTTTGGTCTCAGACGGGGTCTTTCTCTTGGATATGGACAACATATCTATATGCAGGCGAAGCTTCCTTCCTAGGCCAAATAATTGGATACTTGGCTTATGAGCATGCTAAGCTCACTTCCTAGATTGATCATATACCCCGCATTCGGATGCTTTCCCCTGGCTCGAATTTTATACTCATTCTAGGCCTGGAGCAATCTAGAGCTTGTTTCTGGGCACTCTGATGCGGGTTTTCTCTCTTAGCACAACCATCTTTTCTTGCTTTTCTTTTTATCGTCTATCGGCTTTCTCCTGCACTTCCAGATGCTCTTCTTTCGCTGTCGTTCTGTGATTCTGTGCATACCTAGCGCTCTATGTTTACTCCTGGGCTGAAAAATTTTTCATTTTTATGTGGAAAATACTTGACAAGTTGTTTTGGGTTTATTATATGTCAAGCGTAGTTAAAAAATAGTAACAAACTAACCAACCAGAAATGAGGAGGGTAAAGATGAAGACCACAGAAGAAAGAATCACAAAAATAGTGAGAACGTTCCACAGTGAGGCCGATGTTGAGTTCTACGATGGGACTGGATTCTTCAGAGTAATTCTCCCGCTCCCAGAACAAATTGAACCAGAGGATATTCCTTCCTGGTTAGTTGCAGTTAATCTGATCGAGTCTTCCTTGATACAGCTTGGATATAGAGCCGTGCCACGGAGCTGGGAAAACGGCTGGTGTGATTTTTATGTTGACGATAAAAATTTTTGTTGAAGTGTAAGAATTTTCTTGACAATTGTTTTAGGCTATGTTATATAGAAAGCGTAGCCAACAGGAACAACCAACCAATAACCAAAGGAGGGTCAGACATGAAAGACAAGATTGATGTTTTGAAAGATCGTTTCGGAATTCTCGAAACCTGGAACCGAATTCTCGTGAATACCACACCGCACAAGATCAATATCATGCTGCAGGGTGAGATCCTGGAGATCCCTGCGGCTAAGCAACCTCTTAGACTGCGAGAGGAAGCGAGATTTATTGGCATCGCAGGTCATATTCCTCTGTATGAGAAAGAGTTCTTTCTGGAGGATAGTCTCCCGCCGGAGGACGAGAAAGATGAGATTCTATATATCGTCCCAGTCATTGTGGCTCATTTATTCAGAAAAACCCGTCGTGACCTGGTAATCCCGCATGAGCTCGTGCGGGATGTAAACGGCAACATTATTGGTTGCCAGGGTCTTGCTTTCGTGGATTAACCACACGGGAGACTACTGGCTCCCTTCTAAACAAAGGACTAGAACAGTGGAGACGTCTCACAATATTGAAAGTTATATTCATGAGAGTACTTATGCGCCTAACAAATTTAATCACCACGGTCACCGAAGCAGACATCTACTTCTGGGCGTAGAACTCGAAGTCGATAAAGGCGGCGAGGATGGGAACAAAGCAAAAGAGGTCCTCAGTATTCTAAACAACGGCGACCCAGCATCAGAGGTTAATTGTTATATCAAGCGTGATAACACACTTCGCTGTGGTTTTGAGGTTGTAAGCCAGCCTGCCACCGTATGGTATCACCTCAGGAAAATCCCGTGGAAGCAGGCATTCGGGTATCTATTAAGTGTAGGCTATGAGAGTGACACTACGTCCACTTGTGGGTTGCATGTTCACTTCAACAAGGTCTTTCTCTGCTCCACTGGAAGTAAAATTCTAGCTGGTAACGCCAAATTGCTTTACCTCTTCGAAGAAAACTGGGGGGAGATAGTTCAATTTTCTCGACGTGATCTAAATCAGATTGATCGGTGGTGCCAAAGGTACGGTTGTCTAAGCATACACAGAGCCTTAAGACTCAACGAAGATCGTAAAGAGTATGCAATAAACTTCCAAAACAGCCGAACAAACGAGATCAGAGTTTTCCGTGGCACTCTCAAATACGATACTTTTGTCGCTACACTTTTGTTTGTTCATAATCTTGTTCTATACTGCAAGAAGACTATGCATAAACTCAACGACTCTTGGGAGGATTTTCTGAAGTTTATCAGAAAAGATAAAAGAAATAATCCCCTGATTTTGTATATGCAAGAAAGAGAATTGTGGACATTACAATAAGAACAACACCAACAAAGGGAGGATGCCATGTTTATAATGATAGCAAGCACAGATGACCAAGATTCGTTGATCGCTAGCAACAAGGTGGTAGCATCCAGGGGGCGGTTGGGAGTCTTCTTGTCAGAAGACTGGGATGCATCCCCTACGATTGCGGAGTGTGTCGCTAGGTTTCTCGAGTACGGATCTGTTGAAGAGGTAAGAGAAAGAATAACCGCTGGAAGCTACAAGGTAGTCCCGGAATTAACAATATTATAACTAGGCCAAAAGGAGGGCTAACCATGTTGGAGTATCGTTTAAGAAGTGTGAGCATCAAAAACTTTTTCACTATTAGCAACCTTTCTTTCGCTCCCGAAAGTAGACATGTAAGAATAAGCGGCAGAACGGGAGCAGGTAAAACAACCGTTATCGGCGCCATCCTTTATTCTCTCTCTGGCCAGGACGCAAAAGGTCACAAGCGGATCCCTGGCGCTGTGGTGGACTTTGCCCTTATGGGATCCGAGCGTCCTGAGCTTCCAGTGCATCCCGCCTTGATTTACCCGCAGCTGCACGAGGGGCATCCATCCATTCTGGTGAAGGAGATACTGTATCCTGAGCTTTGCAGGATGGAATCAGAGCATCGAAAGATCAAGAACAGATTGAAATTTTTGCACGACATGTCGGACTATTTACATTCGTGCGAAACAGTTCTGCCAGTGCGAATCACTAACGAGATTATCGAACTCATGCGCCAATATGATGATCTTTCTGTGCTCATTAGTCAATACAAGCAAGCGATGGAGAATGACCCTCTTTTCACCAAGTGGAACGCCATAAAAGACTATCACTATATGTCCTATGCGGAAAAGGTAGAACTCCTATTCGATTGCATATCGGACATCGAGGATAGGTTGTTCTATCGACTCTTTAAGCTTATAGATGACGGGGAAAGGTTGAGCCCCTCGTTCATTGAAAATGCCAAGCAGAAATGGCAAGTAGTGTATACCTGGAAAGAGTATGACGAAGATTTAACCGTAGCGGTGGAGGACTAACATGAGCAACAACATTGTTAAGTTTAACCAGTTGTTAGCAACACCGAGTGTCAAACAAAAGTTTGTGGATGCTCTAGGGAAGGAAGCAGGTTCCTTCTTAGCCTCGCTTGTAGAGGCCTACTCCAACACTGGACTACGGGATTGTGACCCTGGGGACGTCCTACGGGAAGCCCTAAAGGCAGCGGCGCTCAAGCTCCCGATAGTGAGTGCTCTTGGCTATGCTTATCTAATTCCATACAAGCGTGGAAACAAGGTCATTCCGCAATTCCAGCTCGGTTATCGAGGTCTCATCCAACTCGCTCTTAGGTCTGGCCAATATCGGAGAATAGCAGTCACTGAGGTCTACGAGGGCGAGCAGATTATCAAGCGAATCACGGGCGAGATCGAGAAGGCGGGAGAGCCTCTTAGCAATGAGATTGTTGGTCTTATTGGTTATTTCCAATTGGTCAACGGCTTCGAGTGCTGGGATGCTATCACGAAAGAGGAAGCGGAACAACACGGCAAGAGATTTTCCAAGTCGTTCGATAATCCATCTTCCCCTTGGCAAACGGACTTCTGGGCAATGGCCAAAAAGACCCTGCTCAAGCGGATGCTGTCCAAGTATGGGATTATCTCTGTCGAGTTCGTCCAAGCGCTCGCCCAGGACAAGGAGCCCGAGCAGGTAGAAGGGCAGGAGGAAGTTGAGTTTGTGGATGTGGATTTCTCAGAAGCAGTAGAGGAGGGCAAGAATGAAGCTTAGCAAGATTGAAGATTATTTTAAGGTGCTGGAGAGAACCTTTGCGGAAGATGAGATCGTCTCCGTAGAAATGAATGAGTTTGTTCTTAGAGTGGAGGTCACTTGGGACATCTTCATAAATTACCTGAAGACTCACAAAGACCCAGAGTGCTATGGCCGCCTGGACAAGCAGGATAACAGGTTAGTTCTCTCTTTTAGATTAGATGATGGTGTTGTCCTGGTAGCCAAGAGACCACTTTAACAGACAGACCCCTCCCATTCGGGAGGGGCAACCGATAGGAGGGATGTCTATGAAGACTGTAGAATTTGAAGCGAGAGAACTAGTCACTGCACTAACAATTCTTAACAAAATGGATCCAGAATTCTTTCTCGGATCTCACTTAGCTCTCTTCAAAGTTCGCAACGGCAGAGCGATAGTGTATGGGTCAAACGGACGTATAGAGGTAGAAGCCAAGTTTTACGTAGATGGTGATGACTGTGATATATCGGTCGACAAAAAAGACATGTTAGATGCGTTGAAGGGAGCAGCAGGCAGAGGTGGTGGATCTATCACACTAGAGGTGGACGAAGGTAGTATGGTTATAAGAGGCAACACTGGGACGTTCACATTGGAGCTATTAGAAGAATATCTCGATATAAATCCGTTCGCTCCTGGTAATGTTTATCTGGAACATTTCCCTGCCAAGGATCTGGCAAGAGCATTAGACAGTGTTGTCTCTGCATCTCCCAAGAAGGACACACATTCCTCGAAAGCCATAATCCATATTGTCAACGGTCGTGTGCTGTATGGCTGCGACAACCACAGGCTCGCAAGATATGAGATGAAAGAACCCTTCATTACATTCCCAGAGCATGTATGTATTCCGACTTGTGGTGCAAAGTTCATTGTTGATACTCTGAATATCCTGGAAGACGAAGGAGGTAAAATCGGTATTATGGATGGAGTAATGGTGGTAGAGATAGACAAACTCTCGATCGGAATAAAGTGTGAAGAGTGCGCACTTCCTGCGTTTGAATCAATCCTGGCGAAGGAATATGGGACTGTGATCTTTGTGGATCCCAGAGTCTTCACTGATGCTCTGAAACGAGGGAAGAAAATAAAGAAGGTGAAGTATGTTCACCTCGAGGTGGATCCTAGCAAAGCTGATAAGATGAAGCTTGACTTTCGTGATGAGGGAGGGAATCCGAAACTGCTAACAGAAATTCCAGTCAGATTTGATAGGGGCGGTAGATTCAATAAGGCGTTCAATGTGCAGTATCTAGTCGATGCGCTGAAACTGACGAGGAGCGGGGCTGTTGCGATGTGCTGTCCCCTCGAAGATAACAAGTCTATCGAAATATTGGATGAGAGATATCGTGCGCTGGTAATGGAGATAATGACTCAACGTAATTAGTTAAAATGAAAACCCCTCCCATTCGGGAGGGGAAACAACCAACCAAAAGGAGGGTCATGGTCGGATATTTGTAGGTAATATAACACATAACAGGGAGGAAGTCAATATGTTCCGTGGAGAAGAGGCCAAGAAGATTTTAGAAGCGATCTCTGTTCTTGGTGAGGATGCTACTCCTAAACAAATAGCAGAGCATACAGAAATACCTATCAAAACCGTTTACACAGTTCTATTTCGTCTGAAGAAAACAACAAGTGAAGAAGTGAAGAATGAAGTGAAGACAAGTGAAGAAAGCAGGGCGGGCGTTCCTTCCTTTGCGCAAGACATGGTATTTTTCACCAAAAAGGAATACGCCTCCGAGCTAGCGGATGTTGTGAAGGTGGTCAAAGACAAATCTAACACAAAACACATCCCTATCTTCAGGGGAAAGTCAGGCCTAGTCACGGATGAGAAGTGGCTTCGGAAGTGGTTAGATGAGCATTCCCTAAGCTTGGAAGATGTGTTTGAGAGATGGGAGTCATTCCCAAAAGAAGGAAGCGTAGAGAAATTGAACAGCATAGAGGAGTTATTTAACCTTGCTGGAGATAAGGTGTTATTAGATGTTGAACCCCAGTTCCAGAACAAGCTTGGCAAGCAGATAATACTTCTGAGGGGAGGTGAGAAACAAAATGCAGGTATAAGAGAGATGTATCCAGGGGAACTAGCGTTAGTTCTGAAGAGTAATGGTGTTAAATTCAGGGATGTATTTACAAGATGGAGGGTATGGAAATGAATCCAGACTATCTAGAACTAGTAAGAGACGACGAATCAGAGAAAAGAGATGACGACGGGTCAAGAAGGCGAGAGAAAGGGGATATTGTTGGTTGGAAAGCGTCGTCAATGGATCATCCATATATCTTTGAGATTAAAGCAGAGGAGGGTATTACCATTATTCTCATTGATACCTGCACCGAGTGTGTGATCATTGTCCACAATCCCTGGCATGCCGACTTGTTTATCGAGCGCTTTAGAGGTATGACACAATTACTTGGTTACCTAGAGTGCTGTTCGGATAACGGGAAATATGTTCTCAAAGACACCGAAAATGGTTGCGGTGCATATGTTCACAGACGGGATCTGCTGGATGTTCTGGTTAGATGTATGGCAATGATCCCACACTATGTTAAACCATACGTTAGTGAGGAGTAATGGAGGGTATGGCAATGAGTCTGAATTGTCTGAGACCAGGAAAGGAACGAGTGAAGGGGGATGTCATCGACTGGAGCGTATTGTCAACAAGAGATCCGTTTGTCTTTGAAATCAAGATCGAGGAAGGTGTTACCATCATTCTTGCCGACACTTATGGTGAATGCGTGTTCATTGTCCACAGCCCTACATGTAACGACCTCTTTGTCAAACGGTTTACCAAGATACCGCACTTACTCGGTTATCTAGAGACATGTTGTTTGCATGGCGAAGGATATGCTCTCACGGTTTCCGGGAAGCACGAGGTATATATCAACAGGCGTGACCTAATAGATGTTCTGGTGAAGTGCATGGTGAAGATGCCGCATTATGCTAGTCCATACTACAACAAGGACGAGATAGATCAACCCAACAAATCATAAGGAGGAAGAGCTATGAAGTTAGAGATGTTGAAATATAGAATCATGGATCATGTCTGCAATGTAGCTATGCATGTTTGTATCGAAAGAGGTCGTCTGGCAGAGGGTCTCTATCTGGCACAGGAACTTAAAGATCGATGGGATGAGATCTTCGATTCGGCAATGAAAAAGATACCCAAGAAAGAAAAAGACGATAATGGGGGAGATGACGATGAGTAGGGAAAATGAATTGTTAGAACATCTTTGTTTAGAAGTGATCAGATTCTACATCAAGCATGGCGACTTCGTAGCGGCTAACTATGTTAGCAAGGCTCTGGCTGGCGAGTGGGAATCTGTCATCCATCTAGCAGAAGTCATGCAGGAAGTAGAGGCAGAGCGGGAGTTAACAAGCAGGCTTGGCCTGGAGCGAATCTATGAGCTCAAACGAGATCAGGATCTATAGTTCTAGTTCCGAGAAGGGATCCTCGTGTGAAATCTGGGGAGTGCTCCTGGATGCGGGGGCTCTCCCCCGGACTAGCCTGTTCGGACGAACATGTCTGGTATCGCACATGCACGGGGATCATATAAGAAAGGCGAGGGAATTTGAATTCCGTGGTTGTAGAGTGCTGTATCCAGGGAAAGACTTCGAGCACAAGAGCGTGATAAAGGTGGGTGATGTCCTAGTGAAGGCTATTCTTCTGATGCATGATATTGATTGCTACGGTTTCCTTCTCCGAAAAGGGTCGGAATATGCCCTCTACGCTGTTGATACATACGATATCCCATACCAATTCCCGAGGCTCAAGTGGCTCTTGCTCGGTGTTGATTACGATGAATACACGCTCTGGAACAGCGCTCTAAACCACGAGCTTCCACTTAGCCTAGCGGAGCGCATATCTAACTCACACATGTCCCTGGAGAGGGCAAAGCGATTCCTTGCTAGGCAGGAGCATGAGAACTTGGTGATTATGCACTATGGGCAATGGCTCAACCTAGAGTTAGCAAGAACCACGGGAGGGTTATTATGGACGGAGATAAAATAAAGAAAGACTTTGAGAAGTTCCTCAGTGAGCATCCAGAGGCTATTTTCAAAAAGAACGGACGCAAGTTATTTATCTCAAGCGAGTTGTCAACATTCTGTTTTGAATACAATTATTCTCTGGAGCATGCAAGAAAGGAACTAAAGAAGCTAGGACTTATAGGAGAGGGTGTCTTTGTCTCCTGGGATCCCAGTATCGGGGATAACAGATCATTCTATGACCTAGAGGAGCATAGCATCCCTGAGGATGAGATCGTGGATGAAGTTAAGGAGATCATAGAGCATGGACATAAGATAGTATGGCTTGGTCGTGTGTGGATACGCGAGAAACAGATTTTTCATCTCTGCGAGAAATACAAGCTCAGGTATGCCCAGTTGCTCATGATACTCAGAAAACATAGGTTAATTGGTAAGTGTAAGATGGTGTATGACCAGGAATCGGATAGCCTCACCAAGTCGGTGGAGGTCATATGGGGTAGATGGGAGAATCATGTCATAGATAAGACCAGGAATCTATTGAAAGATAAAGTGTCTGAGGGAAGATTTATTGCCCAGGAGGATCTGCTGTATCTAGCCAACAGGATGTGTTTGAGGTATGATGTTTTTATTAATCTGCTGCGGAAGTATGAGATGATCGGTGAGTGCATGGTTGTCTTCAGAGTAAAGGAGGGTGAGAATGGCTAGCATAGGAACGAGAAAGAGGGATCCTCTTAGATACAATCTATTTCTTGCAAGAGTCGGCAATGGATTCTCAAGTAGGGCCATGGCTAAAATGCTTGGAATCTCCCACGAGGCTTACTTAAATATTGAACAAGGGTGGACAAAAAAGATAGACTACAGGGTGGCACAGAAGCTGATGGAGCTATTCGGGATAGGGCAGGAGGAACTCTTTGCAGGCAAAGAATACTCTATATGTGAAAACAAAAGACTATCTGAAAAATTTAGGCTACTCGCTAGTAGAGAAGACGGAAACATGGAACTCGTTTGCATACAGACATAACGATCTATTTGGATTCGTGGACTTTCTAGCGGTATCTCCCGAGCATGGAACACTTGCTGTGCAAGTTACAACCTCTTCTAATAGAGCCGCCAGAAAGAGAAAAATCTTAGAACACAGAGAGGTGGTAGATGTGTTGCTCCGGGCGGGATGGCGTGTTGCCGTCCTGTCCTGGAAGAAAAAAGGACGCTCGTGGATTCCAGACCTGCTGGAGATAAGCCATGAGATGTTATCTGAATGAAGTCAAAACATTCTTAGATATTGCATTTGATGAGCTGCTGGATGATGAATACATCCTATTGCAATATGCACCTCGTGGCGATAAATCTTTTACTGGTCGTTTTGC
>Ga0207433_10007327_pt1 | contig 18519 bp, 13 predicted proteins | sample YelNatPaOPGAMG01_FD_187559 | JGI IMG/M metagenome (GOLD analysis project Ga0207433, IMG submission 187559) | Hot spring thermophilic microbial communities from Obsidian Pool, Yellowstone National Park, USA - OP-RAMG-01 (SPAdes) (version 3) | ecosystem: Environmental > Aquatic > Thermal springs... | reverse complement strand
GTTTGGATAAGATTTGACAAGATAAAGGTACCTTTCACTATGGAACCTTCATATAGCACTTTTGCAACATTCGAAGAATTCCCGGAACATTGGGAGTTCCGAAATATCGATTTTGCTCAGATAAACACAATTTCACTTGTAGATAGAAGCCAAGAGCAGGGTAGAACAGGTGATTCCCTTAAGGCTTGGTATTATACTGTCGATAAAAGCATGCATCTTAGAATAGTTTTTGAATATTGCGAAGGTGAACATTATTACAAGTATTCAGGCTGGAAGAGGATATTTACTCAACAGATAATATACGATGCCCCATTGGAAAGAGTAAACTTCACAAAGATTTGGGATGTTCTTGCAGGCGTGATTAAGGTTTGGTTCGAGTCTCATCTAAGACACAACAGGGATATAATAATAAAATACTGCAAGGAAAATTTCGAAAAAGGTGAAACCTTTACCCAGTAATTTTTAGTAATTTTTACAAATAATTTTCTTAAATATTTTTAAATCTTTCATCAATTTTGATTTAATCAGTTTAAGTTTAGTATCAACCTATAATCTCGATATTGCAGCTCATAATTAAGTTAAAACTTGATTAAAATCTCAACATCATTGCCATCTTTTACCTCGAGCGCTCTCCTTAAATTCTGTTCTGATATGATTTCTATTACATCAGTATGATGAGAACGCATAGGTATTATCACTGCGCATTTTATATCTTTAATATTACCTTTAACACTATCTTTAACAGCATCTTTAAAAGAAGCATGAATGGATGCATGAAATGCCTTTACTTCTCCGAATGTGCGCTCTTCTGCCTTGAACCCATCAATCGTTATTCCTTTTGCATTCCTGAGTAATTCTATTTTATGCAATTCATCTGTAGGTAACTTAACATTAAAAGTGCCTGGATATGGCGAGATTGACAGTTTTTTCTCAAACTGTTTCTTGTACCCCTCTTGAGCAATATAATATCTACCTTCCCCAAGCCCGGATACCACTTTTCCACGAACACACAACCCTCTAGATTCGTTAAAGATGCGGATGTAGTCTGCGTATTCTTGTTGTAGAAGTTTAACACCCCGCGAGGCAACTCTTACATATTGACCCCTTGAGGTCAGTCTTCGTTCGATCAGTCCGAGATGTGTACATGAAATAAGACGATTTGAGGCTGTTTGCTGTGTTGTGCCGAGTATTTTTGCAAGTTCTTTCGATGAGAGATGTATCATTTCACTTATCCCTCCTCTATAGGCTATAAGTTTAACGACATGCAATAATTTTTGTTTCTTTATATCATTTAAATCGTTCATATATTCCAAATAGTCGGTTGTAAAAAAATAATTATCGCATAATAATTATCGCATGCGCCAAAATTATATAAGATGACACCGTTATCTTTGAACATGTCTAACGAAGATGCAAGGAATGCGCAAAAGGTTTTGGAATACATCGCAAAGGAATTAATTTCAGGCAAGACAAAAGAAGAACTTGTTGCACAACTTGTTAGTGTGGGTGTGGAACAATCAGATGCAGAGAAAGTAGTTAGTGCAGTCGAGATGTCGATTAAAGATGCGCTTTCGAAGGAAGCAAAGGAAGCGAACAGGTTGTTTTTAGAAGGAAACAGGTATTACGAACAGGGCAAATACGAGGATGCGTTGAGATGCTATGGAGAAGCAAGAAAGTTATACGAGGAAAAAGGACTGAAAGGGGACATTGCAGGCTTGGATATGAATTCTGCGCTTGTTATGATTGCCCAGGATAGATTAAACGATGCGCTTACGCTGCTGAAACAGGCAAGAGAAGAATATGCGAAAATAGGTGCTCAGAAAGGGGTTGCTACTGTTGACATGAACCTTGGAAATATATATTATCGAATAGGAAAATATGACCTTGCTATTATGGTTTATAAAGATGCAAGAAAGGTCTTTATCGAGGAAGAGATGTTTACTTACGTGGGAAATATAGATAGGAATATAGCACTTTCATACACCTATCTTAGAAAATATGACGAATCTCTCAAATACTACAATTCTGCTCGCAATGTATTTGATACAAATGGAAATCTTCTTGAAGTTGCGATGATGGATTGCGGAATTGCGCATATAAAAGAGCGGCTTGGGGTTCTTGAGGAAGCAAAAACGAGGTATATACAAGCAAGAGAGATTTTTAAGAAGAACGAGCGTGAAGGGAGTGTTGCAGATATAGACATGGCTCTTGCAGTGATTTATGTCAAACTTGGAGATTATGAGAATGCGAAGAAAGCATATTTATCGTCTAAAGAGATATACGAAAAGAAAAAAGCAGAAGAGTGCCTTGCTGATTTAGAGTTCAATGTAGGTTGTGCATATAGTAATTGTGGAAAAGTCTCAGAAAGTGTGCCTCTTATAGAATCTGCAGGAAGGAGATATTTAAAACTTGGAAGAGCAGACATGCAAGCAAGTATTGAACTTTCATTATCGAATTGTGCAGTTTCTTGTGGAAAATTAGAAGATGCGTTAAAACATGCAGAAAATGCAAAGAGCAATTCGATTAACACCAAAAACGATGCAGGGGTTGCTTATTCTAATATACAATTGGGAGAGATTTTTCTTAGAATGAACGAAGGAAAGAAGGCACTTGATAGTTTTTCAGAAGCAGAAAAATGCGCAAGTGGTTCTAGTTCTAATTCTTGGCATTCTATGGTTTGGCGTGCAAAATGGGGAATTGCAAGAGCAGAAAATATGCTTGGAAATTATCAGAACTCCTTCGATGCGATTTCTTCTTCGATAGAATATCTTTTACGTCTTGGGAATGATGCAGAAGACAGACCCTCAAAGTCGGAGTGGGAAGCCATATTCAAGTTTGCTATAGAGACCTCGCATAGGCTTGGGAAAAGGGATGCTGCAGAGAGGTTTGCAGATATGGGTGGAAAAGATGCAAAGGAGTATATGTCAACCTTATCTTGGATGTAGATTTATGAAGAATTAATAAGAAGATTGAGAAGAGAGTTGGAATTAATTAATATTGAGTAAGAATCTTTAGGAAATAAAACTGGAAGTGTGTTTATAAGAAATAAATAAAATAAATATGCGTTGGCTATTCTCTCTCATATCTATTAAATCTATCAAATCTATCGAAATGTTATTTGCCGAATATGAGATGATAAGAAGGTGATAATTCGAGTCTAAAGAACGACTTGAGGTTGAAAGAGAATAAAGTCGAAATTGAACATGCAAGAAGCGAATATGGAATTGAGTATGCAAAACGTGCAATTGAGAATGCGAAAGATGTTGTAATATTTTTAGACTACGATGGTACGTTAACAAAGATAGTATCCAAGCCTAGCGAGGCAAAGTTAAGTCAGAGAGCAAAAGAGATAATTGAGAAGTTAGCGAGTTTGGAAAATACGCATGTAGGCGTGATATCGGGGAGAAAACTCGAAGATGTTATGTCGAGAGTGGGGATAGAAGGGATATGGTATGCGGGGAATCACGGCTTGGATGTCATCATCGGTAATATTGGTAATAAAAGATATCATAGATATGAGTTTGTAGATGAGAACTTTAGGGAAATTCTAAAAAGAATAGCAGAACAACTCGAGGAACGAACAAAAGGTATTGAGGGGATAATTGTCGAAAACAAAGGTTCTACGATTGCATTTCACTATCGAAATGTCGAGAAAAAAAGAGTAAAGGAAGTTAAGAAGATATTCATGGAAACTTTGCAACCTTGGGTTGATGCCGGCTTGGTAAATTTGCATAAGGGTAAGATGGTTCTTGAGGTCTGGCCTGCGATTCGATGGAATAAGGGCTTGGCTATGTTTATGTTATTATCAGAATGTAAAATAGAGACTGAGAAATGTGCGCTCTTTTATTTGGGCGATGATATAACTGATGAAGATGCGTTTAAATTGATTAATACACGAAAAAAAAGAGGTAAAAAAAGAGATAAGAGAATTAAGTATTCGATACCAATATTCGTTGGAGATAGAATAAAGAAGACGAACGCAAGATTTTACCTCAAAGGACCTGACGAAGTGATTTTGTATCTTGAATTCATATTTTCTCTTCTTAATCAAAGAGATAATCTAAGAATGAAAAACAAAACAAACAAAGAGATAGGGAGAAAAGATATAAAGAAAAAAAGGAAGAAAAACGGAAGGAAAAATGTAAGAAATAGAAAGAGAAGTGTGAGAAAAGATGGAGCGAAAAGTAACATTCGAAAATAAGGGTATGAAGGTAGTGGGAATTCTAAGTATGCCTAAGGATATACAACTTGGAGTCGTTCTTGTGCATGGGCTTACGGGGAATAAGAACGAAGCGAACGGGCTCTTTAAAGAAACTGCAAGAAGATTCGCACGGAATCATATAGCAACTCTGAGGATAGACTGTAGGAATTCCAAGCCGTGGGAAGGCGCGCCTAATGAGAGCGAGGGGTATCTTGCGAATATGCGACCTGAAGATTGGGTATCAGATATCAAGAAGGCAGTCAATTTTCTTTATACCGCCATGAAGAACAACGCGAGCAAAAATAAGAACGAATATGGAGGAGAGGGGGATAGAGAGAGGATAAAAATAAAGGTGGGAGTTCTTGGGATTAGTTATGGGGCTCTTGCGTCAGTTATAGCATCTGCGAATTGTAAAAAGATAAAATTTCTTATAACTTGGTCAGCGCCTGCAAAAGATGTTTATCATGAATTTTCACCACAGAACGCACTTGCAAAAATGGATATACCAAAATTATTTTTGCATGGGACTGAAGATAGGGTTGTTCCTTTTGCAGACTCTAAGAAACTGTATAAGAAATCGCACTCATCAAAGAAAATCGTATTGATAGAGGGTGCTGACCATGTATATTCTAAACACAAATCTATGGTAATTGAGGAAACTCTAAAGTGGCTTAAAGGCATATATTGAAGTTATATTGAAAAAAAACATTTGTAAATTTTCCGTTCGATGAGTTTTAGTGTTTGGTGTTCCGCACTTATTTCTTAGGAGGTGATCCATCCGCAGGTTCCCCTACGGATACCTTGTTACGACTTAACCCTCCTTGCCGAACCGAAGTTCGACCTACCCAATGAGGTAAGCCTCACTCCGACCCGACTCAGATGGTTTGACGGGCGGTGTGTGCAAGGAGCAGGGGCATATTCACCGCGGAATGTTGATCCGCGATTACTACGGATTCCCACTTCATGAGGGTGAGTTACAACCCTCAATCCGAACTATGGCTGGGTTTCGGGATTACCTTTACCTCTCGGTATCGGAACCCATTGTCCCAGTCTTTGTAGCGCGCGTGTAGCCCGGGGGATTCAGGGCATACTGACCTATCGTTGCCCCCTCCTTCCTCTGACTTAGCGCCAGCGGTCCCATTAGTGTGCTCTACATCCGGAGATGCAGATGGCAACTAACAGCAGGGGTCTTGTTCGTTATCTGACTTAACAGAACGCCTTGCGGTACGAACTGACGACGGCCATGCACCACCTCTCGGATAATTAGGCAAGGTCATCAGCCTGGCCTTCATATAACCGTCGCCCCCGGTGAGTTGTACGGCGTTGAATCCAATTAAACCGCACGCTCCACCCGTTGCGGTGCTCCCCCGCCAATTCCTTTAAGTTTCAGTCTTGCGACCGTACTCCCCAGGCAGTAGGCTTAACAACTTCTCTCCGGCACTGGACATCCCCATAGGATCTCCAACACCAAGCCTACAGCGTTTACACCTTGGACTACCGGGGTATCTAATCCCGTTTGTGCCCCAAGGCTTCGTCCCTTACCGTCGGAGCTGTTCTAGCTAGACGCCTTCGCCACTGGTGGTCCCCCCAGGATTACAGGATTTCACCCCTACCCCGGGAGTACCTCTAGCCTCCCCCAGTCCCAAGACCAGCAGTCTCCTCGGACTTCGAACGGTTAAGCCGTTCGATTTACCCAAGAATTTACTGGTCCGGCTACGGACGTTTTAGGCCCAATAATAACGAGCACCACTTGGGCTGCGGGTATTACCGCGGCGGCTGGCACCCGTCTTACCCAGCCCTTACTCTCCCTGCTTTTTAGACAGGAAAACAGCTTATCCTAATGGATAAGCACTTGGAATCCCCTCGTCGTAGTTTCCCACATTGCGAAGTTTTCGCGCCTGCTGCGCCCCGTAGGGCCTGGATTCGTGTCTCAGAATCCATCTCCGGGCGATTTCTCCCAAAACCCGTACCTGTCGATGGTTAGTGGGTCCGTTACACCCACTACAGCCTGATAGGCCGCAGACTCATCCTGAGGCTCCGTGGATTTCAACCTGAAAGCATTCCAGCATTCCAGGTCTATGGGGTATTATCCTTAGTTTCCCAAGGTTATCCCCCACCTCAGGGTAGATTATCCGCGTGTTACTGAGCCGTTTGCCGAGGTCTTTCACCTCTCGACTCGCATGGCTTAAGCGGATTCCAATAGCGGTGCCCTCTGGCAGGATCAACCAGAATTATCGTTCACTGGACTTTGTGAACGATGGACTAAACTTAATTTTTATTGGCGGAACACCAATTTACACAACTCATCGAACGTCGGATACAAGATTGCACGCATAAGGCGTTGTTCTTCTATCCCCATTTTATGCGCAACATCTGAAAGGTAGTTGTTCACAGATTGAATTTCTTCAACATCTCACAACTCTCGCCGTTGATGTTGCTTATCACCAAGTATGTAATACATTTTGTTTCACACTTGGTAAGTCACTGTATGGCAATATTGGTATATATATTTTTCCCTTAAGTTGGCTCAGAAGCCATCTCTGATATATTTTCATATAATATTTTCCTTTTTTCGAGGGGAAGTAATTTTACGATATTACAAATTTTAGAATGATAAAAAGAGTTTTAATTACACAGAAATATATAGGCATTAAGAATATATGCAATGAGAGGAAAGAATAATGGAAATAGATTATAGCGAACTAAAGGGAATGAAGTTGGTAGGCTCGACTGGAAATTTGATAGGTATTGTTGACGACATAAAGATAGACACAGAAGATTGGCGTTCAAGAGCACTTGTGGTAAAGGTTGATAGAAATATCGAAGAATACTTAGAATTAGAGCCAAGGAACACGCCATTTTTTTCATTTACTTCCTTATTCAGAGAAGCAAGAATAGAAATATCAACTTCAAGGGTAGCGAGCGTTTCAGAAGAAAAGAGAGAAATAACCCTCGATATGTCGATTGATGAGTTGCGTGAGTATTTTCGTTCAATTAGAGAAGCGCGTGAATCTGTAATAACTAAGTTGGGTCCTGATTTCGACACTTTGCCCAAAGACGAAAAGGAAGCACTGTTAAAGAAGCTAGCAAAAGACGATTCTGTAGATATTAGGTCAAGAGTAGCATATCTTCTTGCAATAGGTTCTGAAGAAGTTGATGAAAAGACTTTAAGACTTCTGCTAAATCTTGCTAATGACAAGGCACAAAGAGTGCGTGAGAGTATAATAATAGGATTATCTACTGGGGTAGAGAGGTTACCTCGGTCGCTTGTGGAAGAATTGTTGTTGAAACTTTCAAAAGATTCTTCGCATGTGGTAAGAAAAGGAGTAGCAAGAATTATTGCAAAACATTTTGAGATATTATCGACTGAGTTGCATACAGTTTTTAGGGAACTTGCATTTGACCCGAATCAAAAGGTAAGGGATTTTGTGGCAAGAGCGATTACGAAGGAGCCAGACAAATATCCTAAAGACTACCAAGCCTTAGTAGAAGCGAGACCCTTGGCAGCAGATGGACATGGCAGACGCAAATTGAGAACTGAGTTAAAGGAAAAGAAGAAAGGAGAAGAAAACCAAAACGAAGAAAGCGAGAAAAATGAAGATAGCGAATACGATGATATTGGTTATATATATAGGGACTATTATAATTCAGATAAGGACGAGCATTATTAAGAGCCAACTAGCAGAAGTAGCATGAGGAATACCCCTACAAATGTCCTACGAAGAAATTATGTGAAGATACTGTGATAGGTATAGGCAAAATAATATACCACCATGATAATTTGTGAAAAGGTAAATATGCCATTGAAAATAGGTATTCTATCGAGGGACAGAAGGCTATATACAACGAGAAGACTGATTTGGAGTGCAAAAGATTTGGGGCATGACCCGATATTCATAGATACCTTAGCCTGTGGCTTAATGATCGATGATGATAAATATCCTGTATTTTACGAAGACGAAAACATGGGGCAGGTAGATATATTACTTACCCGTGTGGGCACTTCGATAACTGAATACGGCTTGGCTGTTGTGAGACATTTTGAGATGCGTGGCATACCCACGGTGAACAGTTCGCAAGCGATTGCGGATTCGAGGGATAAATTCAGATGCCTTCAGATACTATCGAAACATAATGTAAAAGTGCCTAAGACTGTGCTGACAAGGTCTCCTGCCATGACGTTGCGTTCGGTTCAACTTCTTGGAGGTCCTCCGATAATATTAAAAATGATACAAGGCACACAGGGTATTGGAGTGATTCTTGCGGATTCGAAAGAGACTGCAGAATCGATTTTGGAGACCTTCTGGGGCTTGGGACATGACATTCAAATTCAGAGTTTCATAAAAGAATCTAAGGGGAAAGACATAAGAGCGTTTGTAATAGGCGATGAGGTTGTTGCTGCGATGATGAGACAATCGAAGACAGGCGAGTTCAGGGCGAACATTCATAGAGGAGGGGAAGGTAAACCATTTGAATTGGACAAAGTTCAAGAAGAGGTAGCGTTGAAGACTGCAAAGGTTCTTGGATTAAAGATTGCAGGTATAGATATGTTGGAAACAAAGAACGGACCTGTGGTAATAGAAGCGAACTCATCGCCTGGTTTTGAAGGCTTGGAAGGCGCAACCGAGATAGACATCGCAAGAAAGATTATAGAGTATCTTGTAGATTACTATAAGGAGAGTAAAAGATAGAGTATAAAAGATACATAAAAGATAAAGAGAAATAGAGAAGAAAGAAAAAAGAGTAGATATGTGATGATTGAAATTTGATGAATAGGTCGATGGTGCGATATGCAAGAGAGCGGAGATACAATTACTATAGGAGATGTGAAAGTTGCACCAGGTGAGATTAAGCATATCAAACTGAAGATATCAGAATCTTTCTTTACAAGTCCGATAGTGATGCCAGTATCCGTAATAAACGGGCTTGGAGATGGTCCTAGGTTATTATTATCAGCGGCAACGCATGGAGACGAAGTTAACGGTGTAGGGATTGTCCGAGAATTGATTTATAGTATAAACCATACGAATTTTAATGGTATGCTGATATGTGTTCCTGTAATGAATATAACAGGATTTCTAAATCATACGAGGTATCTGCCTGACGGCAGAGATTTGAATAGGAATTTTCCAGGTCGTGCGGATGGGAATCCTGCGCAAAGGATTGCACATACAATATTTACAGAAGTTGTTTCGAAATGCGACTTTGCATTGGATTTTCATACTGCAGGAGACGGCAGAGCCAACATGATACAAGTTAGAGCAGACATGCGGGATTCGAATGTAAAAAGGATAGCAAAGGCGTTTGGTTCTGAAATCATAATAGATTCAGAAGGGCTGCCAGGGACGTTAAGAAGGAGTGCGGCGCAGTCAGGCATTCCAACGATAACAATAGAAGCAGGGGAGCCGCACAAATTCGAACGCAAGGTTGTAAAACAATGTCTTCAGGGAATTATGAATGTGATATATGAATTGGGGATGATGAAAGGGACGATATGTGAGCCGCGTTTTCAAGTTGTTGTGAAAAAAACAGAATGGGTGAGGGCAGACCGAGGTGGCATACTTGAAATGAAGACATACCCTAGATCACTTGAGAAGGAAGGGAACGAATTATGTGTAATAACAAATCCTTTTGGCGTTGAAGTTGGGATTGTGCGTGCTCCATTTACAGGAATGGTAGTCGGAGTAACTACACGACCTGTAGCAAGTCCAGGTAGTCCGATATGCCACATGGTTAAGATTGATAAGACATTGTATAAAGTAGAGCAGGCAATAAGGAAGAAAGCAGAGGAAGTTGAAAAAGTACATGGATTAACAGAACTTTTGCAAGAGATAAAGAGCGAAGATGACATTGCCGAAATTGAATTACAACTTCAAAAGGTTGCAGCAATGCTAATTGCGGAACGAGAAGAGGCTGAAAAAGAAGCAAAAAAGAAAGAAATGAATAAGGTTGAAACACAGAAATTAGCGGAAGAGAAGATGGATAAGGAGAGCAAGCCTGAAAAAGAGAGTAAGAAAGTAGCGGAAGAGAAGATGGATAAGGAAAGCAAGCCTGAAAAAGAGAGTAAGAAAGTAGCGGAAGAGAAGATGGATAAGGAAAGCAAGCCTGAAAAAGAGAGTAAGAAAGTAGCGGAAGAGAAGATGGATAAGGAAAGCAAGCCTGAAAAAGAGAGTAAGAAAGTAGCGGAAGAGAAGATGGATAAGGAGAGCAAGCCTGAAAGAGAGAGTAAGAAAGTAGCGGAAGAGAAGATGGATAAGGAGAGCAAGCCTGAAAGAGAGAGTAAGAAAGTAGCGGAAGAGAAGATGGATAAGGAAAGCAAGCCTGAAAAAGAGATTAAGAAAACAGATGAGAAATCAAAAGAGGATAAATCAGCAAAGGTCAATAGAATAGATATGTCTCAATAGAACAGATACATCGATGTAACAATTATGGAATTATGGCTTGGTTTTAATTTTGGAAAATATATCTATAACCCTGGCTTTGGCTTGGTATTTATACATAAATCGTTATCATTTTATCTATAACGGTTCTTAGTAAGTTAGATGGCAAGTTCGAATGAAATTTCGAATGAGATAAAAAAGGGGCAATCAGATAAATTGAAGATAAATTAAGCAGAATAATAATCGTAAAACTATTAATCCCAAATTCTAATACCCTATTGGTAAAAATGGGAAAAGGATGGGTTGAGGAAAGGCGAAAAGACTATTATTATCGTCGAGCGAAACGCGAAAAATATCGTTCAAGAGCCTCCTATAAACTTATGCAATTGAACAAAAAATACCAATTATTTAGCGCAAGCGATGTTGTGGTAGATCTCGGCGCGGCGCCTGGAGGTTGGTCTCAGGTAGCACATGAGATTGTAGGAGATACAGGGATTGTTGTAAGTGTAGATATCGAGGATATGGAACCAATCGAAGGTGTGCAATTTATAAAAGGAGATATAACAAAAGAGCGAACAATAGATTCTGTTATCTCGATGATAAAAGAAATAGTGCCTGCAACGAAGCGTAAAGAAGAGAGGTTTGTAGATGCTGTAATTTCAGATATGTCGCCTAATATTTCGGGGAACTATTCTATAGACCATGCGAGGTCAGTATCTCTTGCGGAAGTTGCGCTTTCATTTGCGAAAAAGGTGCTTAAACCAGGTGGAAACTTTGTAGTGAAAGTATTCCAAGGAGACATGTTTGAAGATTTTCTAAAATCGGTGAAGAAAGAGTTTGAATTTGCAAAAGCGCATTCGCCAGAAGCATCAAGAGCATCGAGTTCAGAGATATATGTTGTTGGGAAAGGGTATAAAGGTGAGAGTTAGAGAGAGTGATTGTATGGATGTTAGGAAGTATCTTGAACAATATAAAGGAAGAAAAGCGCTTGCTGAGAATGAAGTGAAGGAACTGTTAAAGGGAGTAGGTATTCCTACTACCAATTTTGAGTTAATTAAAGAGGAAAAGGATATAGATAAGTTGAAGCTGCCGTTGCCATATGTTATGAAGGTATGTTCGGCTGAAATTTTGCACAAGACGGATGTGGGCGGGGTCCGGCTTGGGCTTAAAAGTAAAGAAGAGGTAAAGAATGCGTTTCATGAATTGAGGAAAAAGTTTCCGAATGAGAAATTTCTTGTAGAGAGCATGGAGAAGAGCGGAGTGGAAGTGATAATAGGATTGTTGAACGACGCTACTTTTGGACCTGCGATAATGTTTGGCTTGGGAGGTATTTTTACAGAATTGTTTAAGGATGTTACCTTCCGCATAGTTCCCATAGGAAGGAGCGATGCAGAAGAGATGATATCGGAGATAAAAGGTGCGAAACTTCTCGAAGGTTTCAGAGGGATTAAGGTTGATAGAAATGCGATAATCGATACTCTTATGAAGGTATCGAAAATAGCAGAAGACGGTAAGGGATTGATTGATTCTTTAGATTTGAATCCAATATTTGTAAGGGAAGACGGCTTGGTTGTTGTAGATGCGAAACTTATACTGAATACACGAAAGGATTGAGGATTAAGAACGCGAACAAGCCTCTTCAAGTTCTTTTTTTAGTTTTCTTAATTGAATTTTGGATGGAGTATCGAGCAGAGCACATGCTTTTCGTTCTGCTTCTGAGATTTTTTTACCGAGTATAAAGAGTTTGTCAGGTGATGCGCTTTTTTGGGATATTGATTTTATCTCTCTTTCTATTTCGTTGATTTCAGACCTGATTCGTTCTTTGATAACGCTCTTTATTTTTTCTCTTTTTAGCCCTGAATTTGCATACTCTTCTATTAGGTTTCGATATTCTTTTATCTGTTCAAGGAGAGTTCTGAAAGGGGCGTCTATTCCTTTTTCCATTCTTGCAGATACCATGAAATATTCTGAATCGTATATTTCTGCAGTTTTAGCAAGTTGTTCTTGGATGAATATAAAAGTAGATGGAGTAACTTCGTCTGCTTTGTTAGCTACGAATACGATAGGGATATCGTTTGCTGTGTGCCTTACGGATGCAGCCCAATCCATCATGTGTTGGATAGTTGACGGCTTGGTAGCGTCTGCAACGATAATGACACCATCAGAACCTTGGATATAAAGCGGATGAAGTTTTTTGTATCCTTGTTTTTCGTGTATTTCATAAAGGACAACATTAGCCTCCATGTTTTCGACATTAATTTTCTGGAGGGTGAGTTGGGCATTGAACATGTTCGTGGTTTTTCTTTGAGAAGATGATGAGACTTTTTCTAAGAGTAGATGTTTTCCCACGTCAGAATCGCCTATGATTGTCAGAGTGGGAAGGTTGATAGTTTGCGTATTCTGTTGCATGGAATACATATTGTTTTTGAAGTAGAAAATCTTTCTTACTTATTACTTACTTATTATTTATTCTTACATATAGTTTAAAATTATAGGTCAAAAACACAAATTTAAGAAGATGTAATTAGATACTTATGTGCTATGTTCGATGTAAAAAGGTTTGTTGAGGAAGAAGTGGAAGAGATAAGGATGAAAATCCCAAAAGAAACTAAGGCGATAATAGCAGCGTCAGGGGGTGTAGATAGCACAGTTGCGGCAGTGCTTGCGAATATGGCGATAGGTGAGAGGCTGATTGCTGTTTTTGTGAATACTGGGTATATGAGGAAAGGGGAGTGTGAAGATACAAGGAAGATGCTCGAAGGGCTAAATCTGAATTTGAGATATGTAGATGCGAGTAAGGAATTTTATGATGCGTTAAAGGGAGTAGTGGAGCCTGAGAAAAAAAGGCGTGTAATAGGTGAGAAATTTATCAGGGTATTTGAGCGTGAAGCGAAGAATATCGGAGCAGAATATCTTGTGCAGGGGACGATAGCGCCAGATTGGATAGAGTCTGGCGGGGGTATGAGAGATACGATAAAATCGCATCATAATGTAGGGGGGTTGCCTAAAGAGATGGGTTTGAAGTTAATAGAGCCTTTAAGAGAATTGTACAAAGATGAAGTTCGTAAAGTGGCGAAGTATCTTAATATTCCGGTAAGTGAGAGGCAACCATTTCCGGGTCCTGGGCTTGCGATACGAGTGATAGGGGAGGCAAGTGAGGAAGCAACCAATATAGTGCGTGAAGCCTGCGCGATAGTTGAAGAAGAGATAGAGAAAGCATTTTCGGAAGGGAAGATTAAGAGACCTTGGCAGTATTTTGCAGTGCTTTTGCCAGTTAGGACAGTTGGCGTTCAAGGTGATGTTCGAGCATATGGATATACGGTAGCAATAAGAGCAGTGAACTCAATAGATGGGATGAGTGCGAACTATGCGCATCTTCCGCACGATGTTTTATCGAGGATTTCGAATAGGATAACGAACGAATTGAAGAGTTCAGTAAATAGAGTTGTATATGATATAACGAATAAGCCGCCAGGAACTATCGAATGGGAATAAGACTGAAAAACAACAAATTTATATCTTTGCATTTTGATAATACGCAAGTATTTTAGGTAGGAAGAATCGTGGATGTGAAGGAAGATAAAGGGGTAAAGAAAGAGGGGGCAGACAAATCAGCGGAAAAATTAGATGTCTTGCAGGGGCGAATCCAAGCATGTAAGAGTGCTCTTGCTGAATATGACAAGAGAGCAAATCCTGCGGTATATGAGAGAGCCTCGACGTTTATTAAATTAGCAGATTTTTTCTTTAAGTCAAGGAATTACAGAAAAGCGGAAGAATATACATGTAGTTGTGAAAAGGTGATTTCTAGTCTTCCCCCAAAAGAGAAAGGAAAGGGGATTGCAATAAAATCAGCTAGGAATTTAGAGGGATACCAGGAGAAGTTGTGTGAAATCGAAGAAGTGATAGTATCCTATAGGTTGTTGGGAAAAGAGATGGGGGAAGTTTCAGAATTGTTGGGTTTTGCAAAGAAAGCCTATGATATGAATGATGAAAAAGAATTGAAAAAGATGTTGGATTCTGCATCGAAGAGGATATATAAAGAGTTAAAGAAAGAACTTCCGAAGATTTTACTTTCTTTAGAAAGTTTAGACAAAGATAAAAGTTGTAATGCTTATGATATTTTAGACGAAGCAAGAGTGCTATTCGGGCTTGGAAATTACGTCCTATCCCTAACATTGGCTGCGCAGGCGCATGCTAAGATTAGTGAGAGCAGCGCGAAAGAGGGAAAAAAGGAAGAGAAAAAAGAGGATGATAAAAAGGAGATTAGTAAGGGAGAGAAGGGATTAGTAGAACCTAAAAGTGAACAGAAAGTTGATGAAAAGAAAAGCGTGATAAGTCAGACCGAAAAAGCAAGCCAAACGAGAGAAATTGAACAAAAAGAGAAGACAGATATAGAAGAAAAAGAAAGGACAGAAGAGAAAAAAGAGAAGAAGATAATCAAAGTTACACCAGTAAGTGGAGTAGATAAAGTCGATAAAGTAGATAAGGTTGAGGTTGCGAAGATAAAAATTATAGATAAGAAGAAAGAGACGAAGATAGATGAGCATGTGCAAGATAAAGACGATAAGAAGATGGTATCTGAGACGCAGATGAAAACGATGGATAATGGAGAAACAAAAGATATAGAGAAGACTAAAGAGGTAGATGAGGTAAAAGATGTAGAAAGTGGAATATCTGAAAAAGGGGTTGTTAATGAAATAGAGAAAGAAGATGATAAGGATATTGTTGAGAAAGATAAAACAATGAGTGAAAATGGAAGACTTTCAAAATTGGTGATGATAGAAAGACGCCTATCAACTCTGGCGATACCGCAATTATCGGATAATGTAACATTTGAAGATTTGTGTGAGCAGGCGAAGAGTTTAGGATTTGACCTATCCGAGATAGAGAGTTTGCTCTCCAAGCCGGAAGGCGAATTAAGAAAAGGGGTTGAACCTGCAGGGGGCATAAAGAAGATATTAAAATGTGCATATTGCAAAGGTCTGATAAGGTTCAATGCAAAGTATGTAGAATGTGAATGTGGCAAAGTTGTGCATAGAGAATGTGCAAAGAAAAGGTCAAGATGTCCGGAATGTCAAAGGACGCTTACTTGGGATGAACATGACCAAGAAGACCCGAGGAAGCTAGCATATGAGAAGTTAATGCTTGTACTCAGACCATATCATAAATTATTAAATCGACTACACGAAGCAAAAATGAAGATTATGGAAGCAAAGGGCATAGGATTTGATGTTTCATCTAACATATCTAAACTTGAAGAAGCAGTTGACAAATTTACAGAAAAAGATTACGAGAGTACGAGCGAACAATGCGATATGATAATAGAGAGTTTGAATCGCGAAATGGAAAAAAGAGTATTGTCAAAGTTAAACGAAGTTTCCTCAGAAATAACGACCTTGGAATCTTTAGATGTGGAATTGAAGAGTGCAAAAGAAAAATTGAACAATGCGAGGCGTCATGTAGATGAGAAAAAGTATGCAAAGGCGATGGAACTTGCAAATAGTTCACTTGAAGATTTAAGGGCGAGCGCATCTGTAAAGTTTACAAAAATGTTAGGTGAAGTGAAAGAAACGATATTGCAGGCAGAAACATTTGGTGAGAATCTCGAAATAGAAAAGAACGAAATTATAAAGGCTGAGTATCTAGAAAAACAAATGAGGCTATCGGAATCTTTAGATGTTTTGCAGAAGATAAAAGAGCGGATTATGCCAATAGTTTCAAAGAAAACATTTGAGATACTTTCTGCGTGTCAGGGAAGGTTGTTAAAAGCGCAAGATGGAGGTGTAGATGTATCGGTTGCAGAAGTGTCATTTATGCAAGCAAAAAAGGCTTATGAGATAGGTGATTATCGAAGAGCAATTGAACTTTCAAAACAAACCGATGATGATTTAACGAATGCGCTTACTACTTTAAAGACAATTGAAGAAACAAAAGGTAGGTTAAGAAGTGCGATTTCGCCTACGTTATCACAGATAGAGGAAGCGGAGCGGCTTGGAGTTCCTATTTTTGATGCAAAGAAGATGGTTTCTGATTTAAACGATGCAGTAGAAAAAGGTGATGAGAAAAGGGCGATGGAGATAAAACAAAAGATAGATGAAATAATCGAAAAAAATGTGATAGAATCCGCAAAGGCGACACCAGAAACAATCTCGCAGTTGTTATCAGATGCGAAGGCGGTGGGGATAGATACAAGTTGGCAAGATAGTCTATTTGATAAACTGAAATCTGCAGTTGAGACAGATTCGTATTTGACTGTTTTACAACATGCAAAACAGATAAGAACTATGGTTGCGGAATCGTTTCATAAACGTGCGTTAGAACTCTCACAAAAACTTGCAGAGGCAGTTGAGGATGCAGAGAGAGATGGGATAAATGTTCAACAATATTCTAAGAAGGTCAAAGAAGTAAAAGAACAGATAACAAAAAAACACTATGCGGTAGCAGCGCAGAATGCATATGCGGCGTTAGATGCTGTAAGAGAGAAACATCATGAGGAAATGGAGAAGATATATGTAAGAGCAATGGAGGCGCTCGATGTTGCAAGGGAGATAGGGATTGATGTTACTCACGAAGAGAAGATAATTGAAAGTACAAAGGGAGATTATGAATCTGGACGTGTTGGGCCATCGAAGTTACTGCATGAGTCCAAGCATGCTGTTGAGACTATGCTTGAAAGCATAAATAAAATTTTTGAGTTGAAGAAAAAGGAATGTGTGGATGAGTTAGAGAATGCGCGTTCATATGGTCTTGACTTATCTGCTGAAGATGCGAGATTGAATGAGGCATTGAAGAAATTCGGAGAGAATAATGGAGAAAATAAGATAAAAAATATAAAGGGAACATTAGAAGAACTTGCAAAATGTAAAGAGATGGCTATTGAGAAGATTACTTCGAGGATAAAAGAAAGAATAGAGGCTGTGAGAGGTGGGCTTGGAAATGACGAAGTGCACGAAGAAGCAAGAAAATTATTGAAATTATCCGAAGATGCGCTTTTATCTAAAGAATTTGAGAAGGCGATAGAATTACTTAAACGCGCTAAGGCGAGAACAGAGGCAGTAGAGGTAAAAAGTGAAAAGAAAGTAGAAAAAGTAGAGAAAGAGATTGAGGTTGAGAAGAAGAAAGAGGATACGACTGAGGGTAAAAAAGAGAGTAAAGAAAAAGAAGGAAAAAATAAAGAAGATAAGAAAGAGAGCGAGAAAGAGAGAGAACCAGAGTTTACGGTAGAGAACCTTACGAAGAAACTTGCATTAACAGAACAAGTAGTGAAAAGGCATGCGGAACGAGGAGAAGATGTAGAATGGGCAAATGAATTAATAAGGTTTGCAAGGCTTGGGATTGAGATGAAAGAATATAAGAATGCGAACCATTTTCTTAACCAGATAATTGAAGGACTTAAAGATGAAAATAAAAATAATTGAGATTTAAGAAGGGAAAAGGCTTAAGGAATGGTATATGGAGAATATGTAGATATGAGTATTAGTTGGCTTGGGACTGTAACCATCGAAGCAAAAGAAGTTGCAAAAATAATGCGTGAGAAACTAGAACTTTTAGAATATGAATTTTCAAGAGAGAAATCAGAAAAGATGTATTCACAGACCTACATGATAGTTCCTATGCCTAGGATGGCATATGTGTATAGGTTTGATGTAAAGAAACCTGCAAGGTTTATAATCGATGTGTATGAGACAAAGGAGACACATTCGCAAAAGATAACCTATATAGAAATCCCTACAATTACAGAAGATAACGAGAGGCAGATAAGGAGACTAATGCGTGAAGTTGCGAAAGCATTACCTAGAGAGCCTTGGAAGTTCACTATTGGACAAATGCTGCAGTATGGGATAATAACGGCTTGGTGGGATTCGAGGAAATCGCGTTTGGCTTGGGAATTTTTTGGAATAAAGTAAATGCTGCAGTATGGGATAATAACGGCTTGGT
>Ga0207433_10007322_pt1 | contig 18535 bp, 26 predicted proteins | sample YelNatPaOPGAMG01_FD_187559 | JGI IMG/M metagenome (GOLD analysis project Ga0207433, IMG submission 187559) | Hot spring thermophilic microbial communities from Obsidian Pool, Yellowstone National Park, USA - OP-RAMG-01 (SPAdes) (version 3) | ecosystem: Environmental > Aquatic > Thermal springs... | reverse complement strand
AAGAAAGAGATTTTAATCCTCATGGCCAATAAAAAATTAATAAATAAAATAAATTTAGCAAATATTGAACAGATGAAAAGGATTTAGATTTTTTTATAAGTTTTTATGAGTTGGTAAAAAACCCAATTTTATAAATTAAAATAAGTGTTGTAGAATTAGGAATATGCTAACTATCCCAATTATTAAATCAGAAGAATTTATTTTGAGGCCGTTTAGGAGGGGGGATGAAAAATCATTGGCGGAAAATATAAACAACAAAAATATTTATAGAGATACTTTGTCTATCCCTTAATATGGCAAACGTTTCTTTTAAGGAAAGAGTTTTTGAGGAGGTTAAAAAAATAAAAGCGGGGAATTTTTTGACTTATAAAGAGGTTGCAAGAAGAGCGGGGAGTGAAAAGGCTTTTAGGGCGGTTGGAAATATTTTGAAAAATAGCTCCTTGGGGATTCCTTGCCATCGGGTAATTAGAAGCGATAATTTGGTTGGCGGATATAGAGGAAGGGAAGATTGGGATTATATTAAAGCAGGAATGCTTTTAAAAGAAGGGGCGATTGGCGTTATTCCTACAGATACTCTTTATGGAATTTGCACAAGTGTTTTTTCTAAAAAATCGGTTGAAAAAATTTATAAGTTGAGAAAGAGAAACCCAAATAAGTCTTTTATAATTTTAATTTCAAGTTTAAATGATTTGAAAAAATTTGGTGTTAGATTAAATCCTTGGCAGAAAAAAATTTTAGAAAAAATGTGGCCGGGGAAAATAAGTGTGATTTTAAAAACAAGTGGAGATTTTTATTATCTTCATCGTGGCACTGGTTCTTTGGCTTTTCGCCTGCCAAAGCAAAAACTAATTTTGGATATTTTGAAAATTTCTGGGCCAGTCGTTGCTCCGTCGGCAAATTGGGAAGGATATATGCCGGCAAAAAACATTAGTGAAGCAAGAAAATATTTTCATAGCCAAGTTTTTTATTTAGATAGAGGAAATTTATTTTCAAAACCATCCAGTTTGATTGAATTAAGAGAAAAAATTAAAATCTTAAGAGAAGGGGAAGATTTGCAAAAAATTAAAATGATTGGAAAAAAGTATTTTTCTTTTTAGCTTTAAACTTCCGGTTTTTAAAATAAGCAAAAATTATTCTAAAAATAAATAAATTATGACTAATTATGAATGGTATAAAAATTTAATCAAACCTTCGTGGGCGCCGCCGAGCTGGATTTTTGGGCCGGTGTGGTCTGTTCTTTATGTTATTATTTTTATTACTTTTGGTTTTTTACTTTATAAGGCATTCACCGGCAAAATTTCTTGGTTTATTGCTTTGCCCTTTATTTTAAATCTTATTTTTAATTTTGCGTTTACGCCAATTCAATTTGGTTTAAAAAAAATTTTCTGGCAATGATTGATATTTTGCTTGTTTTGATAACTTTAATTTGGGCATTGGTTTCTATTTTAAAAATCTATCCTGATTTTTCTTGGATCGTTTATCTTAATATCCCATATCTTTTGTGGGTCTTATTTGCAACAGTTTTACAGATAACGATTACTTATTTAAATTTTTAAAAGTTTATATTTTATTATGTTTTTAAAAGTTAAAGTCTTTCCCAATTCTAAAAAAGAGGAAATTATTAAAAAATCAGAAGATGAATTTGAAATAAAGGTAAAAGAAAAGGCAGAAGAGGGAAGGGCAAATAAAAGAGTGAAAGAAGTTTTAGCAAGATATTTAAATATTTCAGAAGAAAAACTAATTTTAATCCGTGGAGCAAAGCAAGGGAATAAAATTTTTAAAATAATTAAAGATCAAAAATTAATTTTTTAATTCATTAATAATTATTTAAATTATCTAATTGAATTAGTCCGTTGATATATAAACATTCTAACATTCTGCAGAATATTAGAATGTTTGTATTGCTTTGGCGGCGGTTATTTTTAATGTTTATATTTAATTTAATTTTAAGACCGATATTTTTCTCTTGACAAATTTTTTGAAGGAGATATTATTTTAATATATACCCATACCATAGGTATGGGTATAAAGGCCGGAAAATAATATAAAAATTAAAATGACACATCAAAAAGAAAAAGCTTTATTAAATTTTAAAAAAGCTCAAAGCCTTCTTTTTAAAATGATTAAAATGGTTGAAGAGGATCGTTATTGTATTGATATTATGCAGCAAAATTTGGCAGTAATTGGAATGCTTAAATCAGCCCATCAAGCCCTAATGGAAAATCATTTAAATACTTGTTTTAGAACCGCTATTGATTCGCGCAATGAAAAAAAGAAAAAAGAAATGATTGAGGAAATTTTAAAGGTGACAAAATTAGCAAATAAATGACTCAGAATTTAAAAGAAAAAATTTATTATGTAAAAGGAATGCATTGCGCTTCTTGCGCAGTAAATATTGAAAAACATCTTAAAAGATGAAGATGGGATTAATTCTATTAATGTCAATTTAGCCAATCAAAAAGCTTATGTAGATTTTGATCCAAGTAAAATTGATTTAAGAGATGTAATTAAAGCTATTCAATTAAGTACTTATACATTTAGAAAAATAAAACAAAACCTTTTTTGGGCTTTCTTTTATAATGTTTTAGCAATTCCAATTGCTGCAGGAGTCTTGTATCCGTTCTTTGGATTTCTTTTAAATCCTGTTTTGGCAGCTGCAGCAATGGCTTTTTCATCAGTTAGTGTTATTTTGAATTCATTACTAATGAAAAGATATCATTTTTAAAATTAAAAATAATTAAAAAATAAGAAAATTTTTTGACTTTAGATATTATTTTATTAATTTTTACATTTTTTTAATTTTTTGGTAAGATAATTATTAATTATGTCAAAAATTAAGGAAGGGCAATTAGCTTTAGATTTTGTTTTACCCGATCAAAATAATAAGTTGCATAAGCTTTTTGATTATAAAGGAAAATGGATTTTGCTTTATTTTTATCCTAAAGATGATACTCCCGGCTGTACTAAAGAAGCTTGTGCTATTAGAGATGCTTTTCCTAATTTTAAAAAATTAAAAATTACTGTTTTTGGTATTAGCGTTGATTCAGTTGAAAGTCATAAAAAGTTTGCTCAAAAATATAATTTACCACTTACTTTGCTTTCTGATGAAAAGAAAGAAGTTGTTAAAAAATATGGTGTTTGGGGAAGAAAAACTTTTATGGGCAAAAGTTTTTTAGGAACAAAAAGAACATCTTTTTTAATTAACCCTGAATTTAAAATTATAAAAATATATGAAAATGTTAAACCTGAAATTCATGCCGAAGAAGTTTTAAATGATTTTAAGAATTTTAAAAGTTTTAAAAAGTAAGTAAGTCGATTTAAAAAACGAGAAAATAAAATAAAAAATAAAAAATAAAATGAAAAAAGTTTTAATTATAATTTTATTTTTGTTAATTTTAATTGGAGGTTTAATTTTTTATTTTCAAAAGTCAAAGAACAATGATAATGTAAGTAATCCTTATGATTCTGATGTTTTAAAGATTGATACAGGAAATATTGAAAATAGCGACGAAAAAAGCAAAAATGATAATTTTCAAGCAAATTTTGAAAAAGAAGTTAATGTTAATGAAAATTCCAATTCTGGTAATCAATCTTTAAAATTTTACTCTTTAAAGGAAGTAGAAGTTCATAATTCTAAAGAAAGTTGTTGGTCGGTTATTAGAGGAAATGTTTATGATTTAACAAGTTGGATAAGCAATCATCCTGGGGGAGAAAAAGCAATTTTAAATATTTGTGGCAAGGATGGAACTCAACTTTTTGAAAAGCAGCATGGAGGAAAAGAAAAACCGGAAAAAATATTAAGTCAGTTTGAGATAGGGAAAATTCAATAAAGGTCGCATAAATTAATTTTAAAACAATGAAAAAAAACGAGGGGAAATTAGATAGAATTATAAGATTTATTTTAGGAATTTTTTGTTTTTATTTAGGTTATGTTGTTTTTAGTTTCGGAATTTTAAGCGTTTTGTTTTATGTTTTTGGATTTTTACTTGTAATTACATCTTTAACAGGTTATTGTGCTATTTATAGTATTTTAAAAATTAATACTAACAAAGAACCAAATCCGGAAGAAATTCAAAAAACAAATCAAAATAATACCTAAAATTTATTTTTGAGTTTTTGATATTTTTATACCCTCTCTTTTATATTTTTTTATTTTTAGATGTGGCATAATGTTTTTATGCAAAAATTTATACAAAAATATGTTTTATTTTTAGTGGTTATTGTATTTTTATTTGGAACATTTTATTTTTTAAATCATAAAAAAACAAAAAATAACTTTTTTTGTCCGCAGGATGTTAAGCTTTGTTCTGATGGTTCTTATGTTTCAAGGATCCCGCCGAATTGCGATTTTAATAAATGTCCCAAAGAAGATTTAATCGTTGTTGAAAATCCAAAAGCAGAAGAAGAAATTAATTCACCGTTATTTATATCAGGAAAAGCTCGGGGATATTGGTTTTTTGAAGGAAGTTTCCCAATTGAATTAGTTGATGAAAATAATAATTTAATATCTTCCACAATTGCAGAAGCAAAAGGTGAATGGATGACAGAAGAATTTGTGCCTTTTGAAGCTTATTTAAATTTTTCTAATCATAAAACAAGAAAAGGTTTTTTGATTTTTAAAAAAGATAATCCAACAGGAATGAAAGAGTATGATGATGAGCTTAAAATGCCTATTTTGTTTTCAAAAAATCAATTTAGAGAAGTAACTTTATATTACTACAATCCAAATTTAGATAAAGATGAAAAAGGAAATATTTTATGCTCTCATAAAGGTTTAGTAGGAATTAAAAGAAAAATTCCTTTTTCTCAAACACCAATTAAAGACACAATTAATCTTTTATTAAAGGGAAAGGAAAATTTAACCGGCGACGAAATAAATAATTTGCAGACAGAATTTCCTTTGGAAGGATTTGAGTTAAAATCAGTAAATTTAAAAAATGATGGTACTTTGATTTTAGAATTTAGCGATCCTTTAAATAAAACTATAGGTGGATCTTGTAGAGTTAAAATTTTGTGGTCTCAAATAGAAAAAACAGCTAAAGAATTTCAAGGGGTAAAAGAAGTTAAATTTTACCCCGAATACTTGTTTCAGCCTTAAAAAATTTTTATTTTTAGATATTAGATGGAAGAAGAGATTTTTTTTGAGGGTTTAGATAAAAAAGGGGCAGCTTTTGGTTTTTTAGGCAGTAAAAAAATTATTGCTTATGGGGTTTTGCCAAATGAAAAAGCAAAGGTAAGAATTATAGGAAAAAAGAAAGGTGTTTTAGTTGCAAGAGTTGAAGAAATTTTAGAAAAATCAAAGTGGAGAGTAAAAGAAAGAGAGAGCCATTTTTTATCTTGTTCTCCATGGCAAATTTTTGATTATAAGTTTCAAATAGAAAGCAAAAAGAAATTTTTAAAAGAAGCTTTTAGTTTTTTGAAAGAAAATTTTGTTTTAAATGATTTTTTTGAAAGTAAAAAGAAAATTGAGTATAGAGAAAAAATGGAATTTTCTTTTATTGAAGAAGAGAGCAGGATTTATTTAGCATTTTATGAAAGAGGGAATTCAAAAGTAAAAGTTAAACTCAACGATGGTTGTATTTTAATGAAACCTCAAGCAAAAGAATTAGCTCTTTACTTAATTCAAGAAATTAATAGACAAAAAATAAACCCAGCTATTTTAAAAAGTTTAATTATTCGCACCAATTCACTTAATGAATTAGTTTTTGCTTTACTTTTTAAGGATGAAAATTTTAGTTTTAATGTAAAGATAGAAGGAAGTTTAAATGGTTATATTTTTGCTTATTCTTCGCCTTTAAGTCCAGCAAGCGTTTTTCAAAAAATTTTAAAAAAAGAGGGAGATGTTTTTTTAAAAGAAAAGATAAAAGATAAATATTTTTACTATAATTATGATTCTTTTTTCCAAAATAATTTAGAAACTTTTTCTTTGGCTTTAGAAATAATGAGAGAAAGTGTTTCCTTTCCTTTAAATAAAATTGTTGATTTTTACGGAGGGGTAGGTATAATTGGTATTTCACTTAGCGATTTAGCGAAAAAGGTTATTGGTATAGAAATAAATAGTGCTGCTAGTTACTTTAGTCTTAAGAATGCTCAAATAAATGATGTTAAAAATTATGAAGCTGTTAATTTACCAGCAGAAAAAGTTGATAATAATCTTTTAGAGGACGCGGATTTAGTAATTTTTGACCCACCACGTTCAGGTTTAAATCCACGAATAATTAAAAAATTAATCCAATTTAAACCACAATTTATTTTTTATTTATCTTGCAATCCTTTTACTCAAGCTAAAGATATTTTTTTACTCAAAGATTATTATAAAATTAAAAAAATTTATGGTTTTGATTTTTATCCTCAAACCCCACACTTAGAAAGCCTTGTAATTTTAGAAAGAAAATAATTTGTAATTAGTTTTTATTTTTCTTAAAATAAAGAAATGAAATTCTTAAGTTTAAATAAAAAAGAAATTGCATTTTATATTTTAAGATTTGGTTTGGTTATTGTATTTTTTTATTTTGGAATAAACCAGATTTTAAACTATGAGAAGTGGATTTTTTTAGTTCCGGATAAGTTTTTAGGTTTTTATATAAATGACGTTTTAAAATCAAAGCTTGTTATTTTAAATGCTATTTTTGATTTATTGGTTGGTTTTTCACTTTTAAGTGGCATTTTTATAAGATTATTTTCAATTTTAGGTTTTTTACATCTTCTTTTTATTACTCTTTTTTCTTTAGGTTTTGAGCCAAGTGGGGTAAGAGATTTAGGTTTAGCTTTTTCTTTGCTTTCTGTTTATTTTTTAGCAAAGGAAAATAAAGTATGAGATTACATAGATTTATTTACAATTTTAGTTTTTCCAATCAAAAAGTTTTTATAAAAGAGGGTAATTTTGTTCACCAGATAAAAAATGTTTTAAGACTAAAAAAGGGGAATTGTTTAATTTTAGTAAATCCAAAATTAAATGTTGAAGCTTTGTTTGAAATTGTTAAAATTGAATTAAATTCTGTTCATCTTAGATTTATAAAAGTTTTAGACTTAATGAAGAAAAAAAATAATAATGAAATAAGTTTATTTTTAGCTGTTTTAAAAAAAGAAAATTTTGAACTTGCTTGTCAAAAGGTAACGGAAATAGGAATAAAAAGAATAATTCCATTACTTACAGAAAGAACAGTAAAAATGAATATTCCGCAAAAAAGGGTTCTAAAAATTATAAAGGAGGCAAGTGAACAAGCGGGAAGGTTAGATTTGCCAATTTTGGAAAATGTTACTGAATTTAATGATATATTTTCTTTAAATTTTCTAAAAAGTTCTTTAAATTTAGCTTTTCATCCCACCGGTGAAGATATAAAAAATTTTATGGGAGCAAAAATAAACGAATTCCAAAATAATAATGTTTCTATTTTTATTGGTCCAGAGGGCGGATTTACAGAAAAGGAAATAGAAACTTTTAAAGAAAACAATTTTTACATTATTTCGTTGGGGAAAAATGTACTGCGCGCTGAAACCGCTGCAATTGTTGGTTCTTATTTAATGTTTCTATTTTCTAAGTAAAGAAGTTAAAAAATTTTAAATTGGTTTTTAGTATTTTTATAAATTTAAAAATGTGTTATAATTAACTTAAATTTAAAGGTCTATTAAAGGTCAAAATTAAAAAGCAAAAAAATGAAAAACTTAAATAAAAATATTTTAGGTGGCATTGTTTTTATGGCTTCTTTCTTTTTAATTTTTGGTAACCAAATAACAAGTGCGCAAGTAAACAAAAATTTAAAGGTCCAGCAAAAAGTGGAAGAAAAAATTCAACTTCATAAAGGTACTTCTAGTTTACCTTTTTATAAGGATAGCACTTCAACCGCTGTTGTGATGTTAAGAAATCAACAAGCTGAAAAAATAAGGGAAGAAATACGTTTAAAAATTCAGCAAATTAAGGATACAGCCAAAAAAAGAGTAGCAGAAAATTTAATTAATCAAATGAAAATAACAAATGAAAGATTGTTCAATGAACACCAAAGATATTTATCAAAATTAGAAGAATTTCTGTTAAAACAAGAAGCTTTGATTAATCAATCGCCGTTAGCTTCCGTATTTTCTTCTCAAATTTCTGCATTTAAGACAAAAATTTCCGAATTAAAGGATAAAATTAATTTACAATCGCAAAAAGAATACTTAGTCCAGTTTCAAAATGAAAATGAATTAAGATTAGCTTACCAAAATGCAAAAAAGGAATTAATAAATAATCATCAGGAATTAAGAAAAGAATTACAAACTCTAAAAAAAGAAATAATTGATTTAATTGTTACATTTAGAAAACAAGTTCAAGTACAAAGTAATCCCAGCACAAATTAAAGAATTTAATTTAAAAAACAAAGGTCAATTAATTTTTAAGGAATATGTATAAAAAAATAATCGTTTTGTTAGTAGTTTTAGTACTATTATTTGTGGTTTATTTTGTGTCTAAAAATACAAGTATTAACACATCAAATCAGCAAAACAAAAACGAAATAGAAAGTCAACCTTTAATTGTTACTACTTCAAGCGAAACAGAAACTGATGATAGCTCAATTACAGCCACTTCTTCTGATTTAAATTCTGACTTAAAAAGTCTTGAAAACTTAGATGAGGAATATAATTCAATCCTAAATGAAGAAAATAATTCATTAGAAAGTGAAATAAATAAATTTTAGGTTAAATAAATAAGATGAAAAAATAAAAACCCATCTTTAAAGATGGGTTTTTATAATTATTATAAAATTTATAATTTAGGGAATAAATAGCTTTTTATTAAATTATTGATTAATTTTTTGTTGTTTTGTTTTGCTTTTTGTGTTAAATTATATAAAAGGTCACAAATAAAATAAAAAAATATGAAAAAAGGATTTCACACAAATATTGAAAAAGAAACGTTAAAAAATAATAATTTTAGAAAGGTTATTTATACCGGTAGAAACTTACAGTTAGTTTTAATGAGTTTAAAACCAAAAGAAGATATTGGAATGGAAGTGCATTTGGAAAATGATCAATTTTTTAGGGTAGAAAAAGGAAGTGGAAAATGTATTATTAATGGAAATGAATATGAACTCAGTGACGGATCGGTAATTGTTGTTCCAGCTGGAGCGGAGCATAATGTTATTAATACCTCTGAAACCGAAGAATTAAAACTTTATACAATTTACGCTCCACCGCATCATAAAGACGGAATTATAAGGGGTACAAAACAAGAAGCTATAGAAAATGAAGCAGAGTTTGATGGAATAACTTCTGAATAAATTCACACTTTTGTTCTATTTGTGCTATAATAAATCTAATGAAAGTAGCATTTTTTGGAGTAAAAGAAGAAGAAAAGGAATTTATTCAAAACAATCTTCAAGGCGAGGAAATATACTTAAGCAATAAGGCTTTGAATAGCGAGCATTTACCTTCTGAGAATGATTTTGATATCATTTCTGTTTTTGTTGATTCGCGAGTCACAAAAGATGTTTTAGATTATTTTCCAAATTTGAAAATGGTAAATACCCGTTCTACGGGATTTGATCACATTGATTTAAAAACCTGCAAGGAAAAAAATATAATTGTTACCTATGTGCCGGGATACGGTGATAATACCGTTGCAGAATATGCCTTTGGTTTGCTTTTAAATTTAACAAGAAAAATTTATTGGGCAATTGATCAAATTAAGGAAGCGGAAAATTTTTCTTTAGAAGGATTACAAGGAATTGATTTAAAAGGAAAAATTTTGGGTGTGATAGGAACGGGTAGAATTGGAAAAGAAGCAATAAAAATTGGAAATGGTTTTGGGATGATTATTTATGCTTACGATCCTTATCCAGATTATAATTTTGCTTTAGCTTACAATGTTAAGTATGTTTCTTTAGAAGAACTTTTAAAAAATTCAGATTGCATTACTATTCATTGCCCGCTTAATTCTAGCTCTAAAAATTTAATTAATGTTGGAAACATTTCTTTGTTAAAAGGAAATATTTATCTTGTAAACACCGCAAGAGGTGGAATTGTAGAAACAAAAGCAATTATTAAAGGCTTAGAAAGCGGAAAGTTAGCTGGAGTAGCATTGGATGTTTTAGAGGAAGAAACGGAAACAAAAGATGAAGTTGAATTTTTAATGAAGGATAGTCAAAAGACAGATGAACTAAAAGCAATTTTAGAAAACCATATTCTAATGAAGCATCCAAGGGTGTTAATTAGCCCTCACAATGCCTTTAACTCCAAAGAAGCTCTCTTGAGGATTTTAAAAACAAGCATAGATACAATTCAATCGTTTGCTGTTGGAGATGGAATAAAAAATGTAGTTAATTATGAAAATTAAAAACATATTTTTTAAAGAAATTTTTGATTCGCGCGGAGAAAAAACAATTGAGGTAGAGGTGGTAAATTATAAAAATTTGTCTTTTCGAGCGTCTGTGCCGGCAGGAAAAAGTAGAGGTAAAAACGAAGCTTTTGTTTTAAATCCAAGCAATATTTGCAGTAAAAGTTATCATCGGAAAATAAAAGTTTTAGAGGGTAAGAATTTTAATTTAATTCAAACTTTTGATAATTTTCTTTTAAAATTAGATGGCACAAAAAATAAAAGTAATTTAGGAGGAAATGCAATGATTGCTTTATCGTTGGCTTTTGCACGCGGACTGGCTTTTGAAAAGAAAGTTTCTTTAGGCGCGCTTGTAAGTCAAGAATTTTTTCAAAAAAAATATGACTCCTTTTTATGGAAGCCGGTAATTTTTTCTAATTTAATTAACGGTGGAGTACATTCTTCAAATTCTTTAAATATTCAGGAATATTTGGTTTTAGTTCCAATTAAAAATATCCCCCTTCAAGCCATTGAAGATTTATTAAACTTTTACAAGCTTTTGGGTGATTATTTAAAAAAAATTAAAAATGTTGAATTTTTGGCAATTGGGGATGAGGGGGGATATTCTTTAAATTTTAAAAATAATTTTGAACCAATCAAAATTTTATATAATTTAATAAAGAAATATAAATTTAATTTTGCTTTGGGTTTAGACATTGCAGCTTCCAATTTTAAAAAGAAGGATGAATACTTATTTGAAGGTAAAAAAATATCTTCAGGTCTTTTAGCGAGTAAATATTTGGGTTATTTTAAAAGAATTCCTATTTTAGAAAGCATTGAAGATCCTTTTGGTGAAGATGAAGCTGAAAATTTTGGAGTTTTAAAGCAAAATCTTCCCAAGTCTAAAATTATAGTTGGTGATGACTTAACGGTTACTAATCCATATTTAATTTCCAAATATTATTCAGTTATAAGCGGAATTATTATTAAACCTAATCAAATTGGAACATTAACCGAAACATTAACCACTTGTCTTTTGGCGGATAAATATAAAATTAAAACTATTTTTTCTCATCGTTCAGGTGAAACTGAAGATAATTTTATAGTTGAATTAGCTTCTGCTGTAAATGCTTTTGGTTTAAAAATTGGAGCGCCAACCAAGGAAAGAATAGCAAAATTTAACGAAGTTTTAAGATTAACAACTTAAAATAATGAAGTTAATTTTTAAAGATTATTCTTTTGGGGTAATTTTATTTAAAAAAGAAAAAAATATTTTAAAAACTTTAATTGTTAAACAAAAAAGCAATTTACATTTTTCTTTACCAAAAGGACATCGTAAGAAAAATGAAAATGAGTGGCAAGCGGCTTTAAGAGAATTAAAAGAAGAAACGGGCATAGAAAATATAAAACTTTTAGTTTCACGTAAGTTAAAAGAAAGTTACACATTTAATAAAAATAACAAAAAGTATCAAAAAACAGTTACTTACTTTGTTGGAAAATTATTAAATAATAAAAATGATCAAAAAAATAATTTTTTAAAAACAGAAATTCAAAAGGTAATGTGGGTTAATGTTAAAAATATTAGTCAATTTTTGTTTCCTTCTTCTTTAAAAGTTGTTCAAAGGGCCGAAAAATTATATTTAAAGTTTTTTAATGTCAAAAATTAAAGTAATTAAATCTTCAGGGATGATTGAGCCGTTTTCTGAAGAAAAGCTAAAAAATTCCTTAAAAGCAGCAGGAGTTGATAATGTGCTTAGTAATTGGGTAACGGAAAAAATTAAACAAAAAATTAAAGGTACAATTTCCACCCAATTAATTCATAGAAAAACATTGGAAATTTTACGCTCGGAAAAAGCTTTGTTTGCTATGCGTTATAAATTAAAAGAGGCTATTATGGAATTAGGACCAACCGGGCATCCTTTTGAAAAATTGGTGGGGTGGATTTTAAAATCGGAAGGTTATAATGTAAAAACAAATGTTTTAATTGGCGGAAAATGTGTTGTGCATGAAGTTGATGCTATTGGGGAAAAAGATGGGACAAAAATTATGGTTGAAGCAAAATATCACAATGAAAGAGGAATAAAAACCGATGTAAAAGTAGCAATGTATGTTTATGCAAGATTTTTAGATATTAATTTTAATGAAAAATTAAAAGAAGGGTGGCTAATTACTAACACTAAATTAACTTCAGACGCAAGACAATATGCGAGTTGTATTGGACTAAAAGCAATTGGTTGGAATTATCCAGCAGGCACAAGCTTACAAAGGTTAATTGAAAAAAATAAACTTTTTCCTTTGACAATACTTACAACTTTAGATATAGGTAGTAAAAGAAAGTTTTTAGAAAAAGGAATAGTTTTGGTAAAAGAAATTACAAATAGTCACTTAAATCAACTTTTATTAAACAAATTTGTTAAAAACAAAGTTCAGGCAGAAATTAAAGAATTAATGGAAGCTGAAATATTATGAAGTTGGTTGTTGTTCAATGGAAGAAGATGTTGTAACTTGTTCTGTGGGGGTGGTTGGAGAAGTTGTTTCTTCCTTTGCTTGTTCGGTAATGGTTACTAAAATAGTGTCAGGAGGCGTTAAAATTTTTATTGCTTTATCAACTTTTAAATCTTTGACATAAATAGCATCTCCTATGTTTTCAAGATGAGAAACATCAACTTCAAAGTTTGGTGGAAGTTTTGCGGGGATTGATGAAACCCTGACAGCAGAAGTAACTTTGACTAAAATTAATCCTTTTTTTATAGCTTTTGCGTCCCCGATAAAATTTATAGGAATATCTGCTTCTATTTTTTCATCCATTTTTACTTGGTGTAAATCAACACTTAAAATTTTTTGTGTGAGGGGATTAATGGAAACATCTACTATTAGTGCTGGAATTTCTTCATTGTTAATATTTAATGTAATGATTGTGCTTTCACCGGCTTTTTTAAAAACCTTTAGAAAATCCTTTTCCTGCAAAATTAGATGTTTATTTTCTACATTATGCCCGTAAAGCTCTGCTGGAATTTTTCCTTCAGCTCTTAATTTTTTTGTTTTTTTACCAAAGATATTTCGGATTTCAGCATTTAAGGTTAACATATTATTTTATTTTGATTTTACTTTTTTGTTTTTTTGTAGCTTTTTTAGCAGAAGTTGCTTTTTCTCTTTTAGCTTTAAACTTTTCAATTCTTCCGGCTGTGTCTATTAATTGTTCTTTTCCAGTATAGAACGGATGACATTTTGAACAAATTTCTACGTTCATTTCTGAAACAGTTGAACCGACATAAAAAACATTACCGCACGCACAAGTCACTTTTGCTTTTGGATAATATTTAGGATGAATATCTTTTTGCATAATAAGTACATATTAGCATTATTTTTTTCGCTTGACAAGAGCTTTTGATTTTGTATACTTATTTTTGTGTATTTTCTGTTATCTTTTTTGATTTTTTCTGGTGGAGAGAAAATTAAAAATTAAATAAGAAAGAAATATCTGAAAGACATTAAAAGTCTTTTTAGTTATCCTAGTTTTTGAAGAGTGTAGCCAATGTTGTTTAGCTTTGCTAAATAACGGTGGCTAAACTCTTTTTTGAGGATTTGATCCTGGTCCAGGATGAACGCTGGCGGCGTGGATAAGGCATGCAAGTCGTATGAGTCAGTGCTTCGCACTGACGCGCGGATTAATGCTGATATTCCAACTATCGTTGGAACCGCTGATAAATGCTGATATAAAAATATCTGCATCAATCGGCTTAAATTGGCGTAAATCGGCGTGCCGGTGCGAAGCATTGGCTAATGGCGAACGAGTTAGTAACACCCTAGTTACGTACCCCGAAGTGGAGCATAGCCAGCCGAAAGGTTGGGTAATTCTCCATGTGGAAGAAATTCCAAAGTCGCAAGACGCTTCGGGAGCGGCTTAGGTCCCATCAGCTAGTTGGTGAGGTAATGGCTCACCAAGGCTACGACGGGTAGGGGGGCTGAGAGGCTGATCCCCAACGACGAGACTGAGACACGGCTCGTACACCTACGGGTGGCAGCAGTCGAGAATATTCGACAATGGGCGAAAGCCTGATCGAGCGACGCCGCGTGCAGGATGAAGGCCTTTGGGTCGTAAACTGCTTTTCTACGGGAAGAAGTCCAGCACCACTTTTGCGCCGAATATAAAAGTCGGTGTAAAAGTGGTGCTGGATTGACGGTACCGTAGGAATAAGGGGCTGCAAACTTCGTGCCAGCAGCCGCGGTAATACGAAGGCCCCGAGCGTTATCCGGATTTATTGGGCGTAAAGCGCGCGTAGGAGGCTTGGTGTGTCTTAGGTAAAAGGCTAGAGCTTAACTCTAGTTTTGCTTAAGAAACTACCAGGCTAGAGGGTGTTAGAGGTGAATGGAACGCACGGTGTAGGGGTGAAATCCGTTGATATCGTGCGGAACACCAAAGGCGAAGGCAGTTCACTGGGACATCCCTGACTCTGAGGCGCGAAAGCGTGGGGAGCAAAAAGGATTAGATACCCTTGTAGTCCACGCCCTAAACGATGTCCGCTCGCTGTTTCGAGTATCGACCCTCGGAGTGGCTAAGCTAACGCGTTAAGCGGACCGCCTGGGAAGTACGGCCGCAAGGCTAAAACTCAAAGGAATAGACGGGGACTCGCACAAGCGGTGGAACATGTGGTTTAATTCGACGGTAAACGAGGAACCTCACCAGGGCTTGAAATGCTTTCGAAGATGCTCCGAAAGGAGTATCGTCCCAGCTTCGGTTGGGACGGAAGCACAGGTGCTGCATGGTTGTCGTCAGCATGTGCCGTGAGGCGCTCCCTTCAATGGGGTAACATGCGCAACCCTCGTCCTAAGTTACAAGTGTCTTAGGAGACTGCCGTGGTATACACGGAGGAAGGTGAGGATGACGTCAAATCAGCATGGCCCTCTGATGCCCTGGGCCACACACATGTTACAATGGCCGAAACAACGGGTTGCTAAGCCGCAAGGCGGAGCTAATCCCTAAAATACGGCCTCAGTTCAGATTGAGGGCTGCAACTCGCCCTCATGAAGTCGGAATCGCTAGTAATCGCGGATCAGAATGCCGCGGTGAATACGTTCTCGAGTCCTGTACTCACCGCCCGTCACACCAGGGGAGCCGGGAGAGCTTAAAGTGCGCTTCGTGCGTATGAGAGCTAGCTCGGTGACAAGGGTGAAGTCGTAACAAGGCACGCGTAGCGGAAGCTGTGCGTGGATCAATTAAACTTGTCGATACATCTTTAGTTTTTAAAGATGTATTTTAAAAGGGCATTGGCCGTGGAGCCCAAAGTTACGGCTACTAGGATAACTAAAAAGGCTTTTAATATATATAAAAAGTTTATTTTTAAAAATTTACTTTTAAGTTTAATAGCAATAGAAAATAAATAATTTTTTAGTTTTTATTTTTAATTTTTTTTGATATAATAAAAAATAATTATGGATAATAATAAGAAAAAAATTTTAGTTGTGGAAGATGAACCGATGTTGGCTACCGTTTTAAAAAGTAGACTAGAAAAAGAAGGTTTTGAAGTTTTTCAAGCAAGAGATGGTGTAGAAGCATTAACAAATCTAAAACAAAATAAATATGATTTAGTTCTCTTAGATATTATTTTGCCAAAAATGTCCGGGTTTGAAGTTATGGAGTCTATAAAATCAGATCCGAATGCTTCCGAAGTTCCAATTGTAATTGTTTCTAATTTAGGACAAGAAAGTGATGTTCAAAAAGGTCAAATGTTAGGAGCGATTGGTTACTTTATTAAAGCCCAACTTTCAATTGAAGAATTAATTTCTAAAATTAAAGAATTTTTTGGTGGTGGTATTTAATTACAGATTTATTATAGCAAGTAAAGTTTGTTATAATAGTAAGTATGGTATATAAATAAATTATAGTACATAATATGTTATAATAAATATTAACAAAGGTCGAAAGGTCGAAAGTAAAATGGTCAATAAATAAAATAAAAAATAAATAAAAAAATGAAAAACAATCAAGAAGCAAAAGGATTTACTTTAATTGAACTTTTGGTAGTTATTGCTATTCTTGCCGTTTTGGCTGTAGCTGTGGTTTTGGTTTTAAATCCAGCAGAGCTTATTAAACAAGGAAGAGATTCTACAAGAATGTCTGATTTGGCAGCTTTAAATAGTGCATTAGCGCTTTGGGTTGCAGATGTTAGAGATACAGCAACTTATGGTTGGGGTAGTAGCGCTTGGTGTAGGGTTACAGCTTCTACAACAGCACCTACAAGCTCATTAGCAACTTGCACTATTTCAACCTCAACGGCTGTTGATGGTACTGGATGGCTGGGAACTATTAATTTCAATGCGATATCCAGTGGTGCTCCATTATCAAAATTACCAATTGATCCTATAAACAGCGCTGCTGCTGCTTGCAAAAACAGTAGTGGAGCTATAGCTTTGCCATGTCAATATGCTTTTGTAGCAAGTTCTACTGTTGGTGTTTATGAAATTGATGCCGCTATGGAAAGTACAAAGTATACTCAAGGATCTTCTAATGTTATCTCGACTGATAACGGAAATAACAATAACTGGTACGAAGTTGGTAGTAACCTTTACTTGTTTAACTAAGTTTTAATTAGGTTTTTATAGATTTTAAAAACAAAAGATACGATTTTGTATCTTTTGTTTTTTTTGTAGTCAATTAAATTGTCAACATTAAGCAAATTTTTACTTTTTTGTTATAATTAGAATAATGATTAATATTTCTTCTACAAAATTAAAAGAGATTTTAGTAAAAGAAGGTGTTATTGATGCTGATACCTTTGATATGATTGCTAAAAATGCCGAACATAACAAACAAAATGTAGCTGAAGTTATTATTTCTTCCGGTTTAGTGAATAAAGACTATTTTTATCTTTTACTTTCTAAGGCTTTAGGAATTGAACGGGTTAATTTGGGTTTAGTAAAAATAGATGAAAACATTTTACATCTCTTACCCGAAAATATTGCTAAATCTAAAAAAGTAGTTGTATTTGGCAAAGACGAGATGGGCAGTTTTAAAGTAGCAATGGAAAACCCAACTGATTTAGAAACAATTGATTTTTTATCCCTGAAACTTAATGGACCAATAAAACCCTTTTTAGCTACCGAAGAGGATTTAAATCGCGGTTTTATTTTATATCAACAAAAAATAACGCAGGATTTTAAAAAGATTATTGAAGAAAATGTTAAAGAGTCTTTAAAGTTAAAAATTCACGGAGAGGATATTAAAGAGATTGCTTCAGATATACCAATTGTAGCAATTGTGGATAATTTACTTTCTTATGCTATTTCTTCTCGCGCTTCAGATATTCATTTTGAGGTTTTAGACGATGGTATTTTGGTTCGTTTTAGAATTGATGGAATTTTAAGAGAAATTATTAGAATGCCAAAAGAAGTTCATCCGGCAATTGTTGCTCGCATAAAAATTCTTTCTAATTTAAGGGTTGACGAACACATCCATCCTCAAGATGGAAGATTTAGATATAAAGCAATGGGGGATTTAATTGATGTGCGTGTTTCTATTATTCCCACTTTTTATGGCGAAAAAGTAGAAATGAGGCTTTTGCCAGCCGCTCAAAAACCACTTTCTTTTCAAGAACTTGGAATGTTTGAAGACACAATTAAAATTGTTTCAGAAGCAATTTCAAAAAGTTATGGAATGGTTTTAGTTTGCGGTCCTACTGGTTCTGGTAAAACAACGACGCTTTATTCAATTTTAAATGTTTTAAATAGGCCGGAAGTAAATATTGTTACAATTGAAGATCCAATTGAATATGATATGCGTTATATTAATCAAACTCAAATTAATCCGGCGGCGGGAATTACTTTTGCTTCCGGATTGCGTTCAATTTTAAGGCAAGATCCAAATATTATTATGGTGGGGGAAATTAGAGATGGGGAAACTGCGGATATTGCAGTTCAGTCCGCATTAACCGGACATTTGGTTCTTTCCAGTTTACATACCAATGATTCTCCAACAGCAATTCCCCGCTTGGTTGATATGGGAGTGCAGCCATTTTTAGTGTCGGCGGTTTTAAATGCGGTTTTATCTCAAAGGTTAGTTAGAAAAATTCATTTAGAATGCATTGAATCTTATACTCCTACTAAAGAAGAATATGAAAGTATTGTTTCGCAAGTAAAAGAAATTGGACAGGACGTAAACATTAGAATTCCAAAAGTTTTTTATCGAGGCAAGGGTTGCGCTGCTTGTAATTATACGGGATATATGGGAAGAGTGGCTATTTTTGA
>Ga0207433_10007321_pt1 | contig 18535 bp, 20 predicted proteins | sample YelNatPaOPGAMG01_FD_187559 | JGI IMG/M metagenome (GOLD analysis project Ga0207433, IMG submission 187559) | Hot spring thermophilic microbial communities from Obsidian Pool, Yellowstone National Park, USA - OP-RAMG-01 (SPAdes) (version 3) | ecosystem: Environmental > Aquatic > Thermal springs... | reverse complement strand
GAAAGGCGAACGGGGGCTAGAAGGCGACCGAAAACGGGGAGGCGACATGGCTCTCGGCAGAACTTAGGAGGTCACGAAGCGGCGCGTCCCCACGAACGAACCCAGAGCCGTGGCCTCCGGGCCTCGGACATCGACGATCGCATCGGGGGACGGTCGATGGCCGAAGGGCCTTCGAAGGTGCTCCTTCATGGCAGGGGCGGGGCCTAAATTTAAAAGCCCCCGAGCCCTCACGCCCTGACCGCAATGCCAGCTACGGCGGTCGTGGGCCTGCAGTGGGGGGACGAAGGCAAGGGAAAGGTCGTCGATTACATGGCGGACGGGTTCCAGGCCATCGCCAGGTTCAACGGCGGCTCCAACGCCGGCCATACGGTCGTGGTCGACGGCGTGAAGCTGACCTTCCACCTGATACCCTCGGGCGCCCTGAGGAGGAAGCAGCTCCTGATCGGGAACGGCGTGGCCGTTGACCCGGAGGTCCTCCTCCAGGAGTTGCAAGAGCTTCGGGCAAGGGGCGTCCAGCCGGACCTGGTCGTCAGCGACAGGGCGCATCTCACCTTGGAGCTTCACAAGCTCAGGGACATGCTTGACGAGAAGAGGAGGGGGGCTTCCGCCGTTGGCACCACACTAAGGGGGATCTCGCCGACCTTTGCCGACAGGGCATCCAGGGTCGGCGTGAGGCTGGGAGACCTCCTCGATGGCCAATCCTTTACGTTTGCGACGACCGTGAGCGGTGGCTGGAACTCGGCACTCATATCCAAGGTCTACGGGGGAGACGGCAAGGGGGCCGTAAAGAGGTCCTTCGACCGTCTGAAGGAGTTCGCCGCGCAGCTGAGGCCCTATGTGGGCGATGCGGCCGTGAAGGCGAACGACGTCCTCCGAGCAGGCGGAAACCTCCTCCTCGAGGGGGCTCAGGGGTTCCATCTCGACGTAGACTTCGGCACGTATCCCTATGTGACCGCTACCCATGCTACCGCGGGTTACGCCGCTGCGGGCCTGGGGATACCCTCGAGGAGCATACAGAGGGTCGTCGGCGTAGCCAAGGCCTATTGCACTCGCGTGGGCGCAGGGCCGTTCGTATCAGAGTTCTCCGGGGAGCTGGGCGAACGCATCAGAAGGAGGGGAGGAGAGTACGGTGCTACGACCGGGAGGCCGAGGAGGATTGGGTGGTTCGACGCCGTCGCGACGAGGTATGCTTCGTTGGTCAGCGGGGCGACCGAGTTGGCTCTCATGAAGGTGGACGTCCTGGGAGGGTTGGATGTCGTGAAGCTCTGCGTGTCTTATCTGGATGGAGATAGACAGCTGAAGCTGCCTCCCCCCACCGTCTCAGCCTTGCTGAGATGCAGGCCCCTCTACAAGGAGATGAGAGGGTGGCCGGACTTCAAGCCGGAGGAATGGAGGGCCATGGCAGGAAGAGGTCCCTCCGCCCTTCCCGAGGAGCTCAGGGCCTACATCCTAGCGATAGAGGATCTGGTGGGCGCTCCCGTGAAGCTGCTCTCCTACGGCCCCGAAAGGGGAGATATGTTGGAGCTGAGCTGAGATGAAGGACCCCTCTTTGTCGAACCTTTCTCCTGTAGACGGGAGGTATAGGGAGCAGACGGAGGAGGTGCGCACCCTTTGCTCGGAGCAGGCGATGATGAAGTACCGCCTTCTGGTGGAGACGAGATATCTGGAGGCCCTGGGGAGGGAGCTCGGAGGGAGGATGGGCCTGACGGGGGACGATCTGGAATTCCTGAGGAGATTGAACGCTGGCTTCACGGAGGAGGACGCGAAAGAGGTGAAAGCATACGAAGAAAAGCTGGGCCACGACGTGGTGGCGATCGTGGAGTACATGAAGTACAGGTGTCGCAGGGCGGGGAGGGCCACCCTTTCGGGGTACGTTCACTTCGGGATTACGAGCGAGGACGTGAACAATCTGTCGTACTCCTTGATGCTGAGGGACATCGTGATGAAGGCCTTCCTTCCTTCCCTGATTGAGCTGGCGGAGGAGCTGGAGAAGGGGGCCAGGAAGCACAGGTCGCTCCCCATGCTGGGCCACACCCACGGCGAACCCGCCTCCCCCACGACCGTAGGGAAGGAGTTCGCCAACTACTTCGTCCGTTTGGCCAAGCTCTGCCTGAAGATCTCGCAGTTCCAGTACCCTGGCAAGCTCACCGGGACGGTGGGCAACTTCAATTCCCTTCACTACTGCTTCCCAGACGTGGATTGGGTCGCCTTCAGCAGAAGTTTCGTGGGCTCGCTGGGCCTGAGGGCGGAGCTTCTCACGACGCAGGTCTTGCCTCACGACGGTGTCTCAGAGCTCCTCGAGATGGTGCGCGCCGCGGACGCCATAGTCCAGGGCCTGGACGTGGACATGTGGCTCTACTGTTCCCTGGGGTACTTCAGGCTCAGGCATGACGCGAGGCAGGTCGGCTCGTCGGCGATGCCTCATAAGGTGAATCCCATAGAATTCGAGAACAGCGAGGGCAACGCCGCTCTGGCTTCACAGGTCCTGGGCCTCCTTTCCACCCGGTTGATGACATCGAGGATGCAGAGGGACCTTTCCGATTCCACCCTCAAGAGGAACTACGGGGTGGCGCTGGCCCACTCGCTGCTGGCGGTCAAGGGCGCCCTGGCAGGGCTCAGGAAGCTGGACGTGGACCAGGATAGGATGAACGAGGACCTGGAACGACATTACGAGGTGCTCGGGGAAGCCCTCCAACACAGGTTGAGGATGAAGGGCCGTGGGTCAGCGTTCGAGGAGGTCCTGAAGCTCTTGAGGGGTAGGTCGCTCACAAGGGATGAGTTCGCGGAGGTCGTGAAGGGCTCCTCGGTAGCGGCCGAAGTCGATGGATCCATCTTCTCCTTGAGGCCGTCCGAATACTGCGGCCTAGCGGCAAAGCTGGTGGACCTGGCGCTGCAGGAGGGCGGGGAGGCCCTCAGGCTCGCCCGGGGGTCCTTAGACAACTACAGGCCGACCTTCTAGTTCTGCGGCTTACGACCCTACTTTCGCCAATACCTTTCGACCTTGGGCGCATGGCTTGGCCACAGGCGAGCCGGGGCGCCTGGCGTCCCTTCCATTTTCCGTCGAGGGGCGGCATGACCGTCCCCATAGGGGACGAACACGCGCCCGTCTGCGGGCGAAGGCCATCCTCCCTCAACCGGGCGTAACGCGCCGAAGAAGCCATGATGTCCCGCGCCCAGAAACGTCTTGTCAGGGGGCCACGTTGAGCAGGAGACCTGTCCTCTTTGTCACGTTCGACGAACGCATCTTGCTATACCCTTATTATGGCGCACGGCGTAAAAGAACCAGGATAGCGTATGGGCGCGAAGAAGGGCAAGCTTGTGATGGTGGCGAGCAGGGGGACGGCGGACGGGCTGTACCCAGCCCTTATCTTGGCGACGACCGCGGCCGCCCAGGGCATGGAGGTACACGTGTACTTTACTTTCGGCGGCATGAAGCTCCTGAACAGGAAGACGGTTGATAAGATCTCACCCTCGGTCGACCTGGGGCTTTCGGAGCGGGAGCTCGGGGCCCTCCTCTCAAGAGGTGGCATGCCCAGCCTGAAGGACCTGCTGAGACAGGCGAAGGAGGGAGGGGTGAAGATACATGCCTGCTCCCCCACCATGAACCTTTTCGGGACGACCCAGGACGAGCTGCTGGAAGTGGTGGACGACGTCATTGGCGCTTCCGGCTTCCTGGACCTGGCCTCGGACCCAGATGCCGTAACCCTCTTCATATAGGCGAGCTGACCCGCCTGCGAAGCTCGGCGTACTTGTCCGCGAGAGCCCTAACCCTATAGGGTTCCAGTTCACCGTCCTCACAGATCAGCTTCTGCACGTAGCCGTAGGGGGTAACGTCGAAGAACGGAACGTAGCCCTCACCCTTGGAGAACCTGACCTCAAGTCGGAGCTCTTCGTCTGAGGGGTGTACCTTGACCTTCTCGGCCACGAAGTACACCCGGCGGCCTTCCAGGTAGGCTATCTTTGCGGCTGTGTTGCTCCCCAGCTTGTTGACTACGGAGCCGTCCTTCAGGACGGCGTCCGCCCCGAGCAGGACGACGTCCACCTTAGGCATGATGCTGCCGACCGCCATGTCCGGGACAAGGAGGTTGCGCACGCCCGTCTTCGACAGCTCGCTGGAAAGGTCTCGCCCTTCATGGCCCGGGTCGGAGAGGGCAACGAAGACCTGTTCCAGCCTATCCCTTATCCTCTTGAGGCATTCTAGGACGGTCTGGCTGTTGCTCAGAGTGTAGACCGCTATCGGCCTGTCCACTTCTTGTGAGAAGGCGTCGGCGATCGCCGCCTTGGCCAGGACGAGCCTCTTCTGCATCCTTTCGGCCTCTCGGAGTATGTACTCCGAGACCTCTCCGTCCTTCGCCTTATCCATTATCCTGCAGCAGAGTTCGGCCGAGGCATTGCCCACACATATCATTGTCGGCCTCGTCTTCAGGAGCCTCTTCGTCAATCCCTTGAGAAGGCTGACGCTCGTTCCTTCCCTCTCAGCCAGAGGCTTGAACGCGTCCAAGGCCTTCACCGCAAGGCCTATCGCCCCAAGCCTCCTGTCCCGTTCCACCTCCCTCAGGACCTCGAGGGACCGCCTTGGGTACCTCATGCCGACAGGTCGTGAACCTGAGCGGACATATATATTCGCTCGCCCTCGGCTAGATTATCTTCAGCTTCCTGCCGACCTTTTCGAAACGTCCGAGGGCGAAGTCCAGGTCCTCCTCCGTATGGGCCGCGCTGACGATCGTCCTCACCCTGGCCCGATCTCTGGCGACCATGGGGTATACGATGGGGATGACGAACACACCCTCCCTGAAGAGCTCTTCGGCAAGAGACCGGGCTAGGCCGCTATCTCCGGTCATCACAGGGGTGATGGGGGTCTGGCTGCGGCCGATGTCGAAGCCCAACTCTCTTAGGCCCTTCTTGAAATGCGCCGTATTGCTCCAGAGGCGCTTGATGAGCTCCGGATGCTTCTGCACGTACCTGATGGCTGCAAGGTTGGCAGCCACGACGGCCGGAGGATGGGAACCAGAAAGGAGGAACGGCCTGACCTTATTGTAGAGGAGCTCGCAGAAGGCCTTGTCTCCTGCGACGTAGCCCCCTACGGACCCGAAGGCCTTGGAAAAGGTGCCCATCTCCACGTCCACTTGGCCTTCCAACCCAAAGTGGCTCACCGCCCCCCTGCCGAGCTCGCCGAGCACCCCTTCTCCATGGGCGTCGTCCACATACGTGATGGCGCCGTGCACCTTCGCTAGCTTCGCTATCTCCGGCAGGGGGGCTATGTCCCCGTCCATGCTGAAGACGGCATCGGTCACGATCAGGACCCTACGGAAGCCTCCGCATCCCTCCAGCACTTCCTCAAGAGATCCGACATCCGCGTGACGGTAGACTCGCTTCTCAGCCCTGCTCATCCTTATCCCGTCTATTATGCTACCATGGTTCAGCTCATCGCTTACGGCCACGTCACCCTCCCCCACTATGCAGGGGATCACCCCAAGGTTGGCCGCGAACCCGCTCTGAAAGGTGATGGCCGCCTCCGTCCGCTTGAACTTCGCCAGTTCCTCCTCCAGCTCCACGTGAAGCGCCATCGTCCCGGATATCACGCGCACGGCTCCCGAGCCCACCCCGTACGCCCTGAGCGCCCTGGCCGCCTCCCTCTTCAGGTGAGGGTTATCCGCCAGCCCTAGGTAGTTGTTGCTGCAGAGCATCAGCTGCTTCGTCCCGTCTACGACGACCCAGGCGGACGATGGGCTCTCGAGCACCCTCTTGCGCCAAAGCAGGTCGCTGGAACGGAGCTGTTCGAGTTCCATCTCGGATATCTTCCTCAGGTCCGACTGGCGAGCTTCTAACATGGGCTTACGTCCGAACGCGGGCTTATTTATCGATAACCTCTTCGGAGGATCCCCGTGGAAAGTTAAAATCACCGCCCCATCCATCTCAGGTCTTGGTCATCTGGAGTTTGAGGGCCATCGTGAAGGCGAGACCAGCCCCCGGGGCGGAGCTGCTGGACGTCCCGGAGCCGTCCATAAGGAGAAATGAAGTCCTCGTGAGGGTTAAGGCCACGAGCATCTGCGGGACGGACGTCCACATATACGAATGGAACGACTGGGCCAGCTCCAGGGTGAAGCCCCCTTTGATCATAGGCCATGAATTCGCCGGAGAAGTGGTGGAAGTGGGCAGGGACGTAAGGGGGCTCGCGGTGGGCGATAGCGTCTCCGGTGAGACGCACATCCCCTGCATGAGGTGCGAGCAGTGTCGGACTGGGAACTCTCACATATGTGACAACCTCCTGCTCAGGGGGGTGGATTCTGACGGGTGTTTCGCAGAGTACTTGGCGCTCGATGAGACGACGGCCTGGCGCAACGACAAGTCCCTGCCATACGAGGTGGCCTCGGCCCAGGAACCGTTGGGGAACGCCGTCCATACGGTCTTCTCCGGTGGAGGGGTGGAAGGGAAGACCGTGGCCGTATTCGGATGCGGGCCCATAGGGGTCGCCGCCGTAGGACTTTGTAGCGCATCGGGGGCGGAGGCCGTATACGCTGTCGATGTTTCGGAGTTCCGATTGAGGCTTGCGCAGGAGTTCGGCGCCAGCCACGTGGTCAACGCCTCCACCGACGACCCTGTGAAGGAGATCTTGGGGCGCACGGGCGGAAGAGGGGTGGACGTCTTCCTCGAGATGGCCGGGGCAGGGGAGACGATACGTCAGGGACTGAAGGTCCTGAGGCCAGGCGGGCGCGCCTGCATTCTGGGGCTCCCGGACGGCCCGGTCGAGATGGATGTAACAAACGACGTCGTGATGAAGGGGATTACGATTCACGGCATATACGGCCGTCGCATGTTTTCTACTTGGTACACCGTGGCCTCTTACCTTAGGTCCGGAAAGGTGGACCTGTCGAAGCTCATCACCCATAGGCTCAGGATGTACGACTACAGGAAGGCCTTCGAGCTCATGAAGTCGGGCCAAAGCGGCAAGATAGTGATGACCCCGTAGGTTTGTCAAGGCGCTCCGACAACCATGGAGCTTGAAATAGACATCCTCCATTATAATAGGCCACAAGTGGGTGAAGGCATCGTGGGCTCGGCCCGCCCGAAAGTTCGCCCGCCGTGCCTCCCGAGCGGGCCGAGCTTCACATGCCTCAAGCCGGGAATGCTTATAAGAACTGAGGGGGCCCTCCCGTCGGATTGAGGGCGAAGTCGGCCGTAGCCTCCCTTTCCTTTGCTGCTTCGCTGGCCCTGGGCGTGGCCTTACGTCTAGGTGGCTTCGATGGCGTGGAGGCACAATATGTTTCGAGCTTCCAGGCCTTGGTCAACGGAGCCCACCTCATGCCGTTCTTCCAGGCCGTTACGTACCTGGGTGACGCCTACGTCTGGCTCCTGCTGGCCGTCCTCCTTCTGCTTGCCGAGCGGCGGAGGCCTGGCCGCCCGCTGAAGCTGATGGCGTTCTTGGTCGTCACAACCCTGGCCACTGTAACGGTCAAGTACGCGCTGATGAGGGTGAGGCCCTTCGAAGCCTATCCGTCGCTAGTGACTGCCTTCGGCCAGGAGGACATGCCTTCGTATCCGTCGGGCCATGTCGCAAGGGCGGCCGGGGGGTTCACGGTGTTGGCGGATGGGTCGAGGCTCCTGGAGGCGGCCTTCTCCGTCCTCATAGTACTGCTGGCGCTGAGCAGGGTCGCCCTCGGAGCGCATTACTTTACAGATACGCTGGGGGCTTCCCTGCTGTCCTATCCCCTTGTGCCCATAGCCGGAAGGATATCCGATCGGTTGGGAGCCGCCCTATCGTCTTCCAAGGTCGACGTCTCTGGCTGGATCCACAGGCTTCAGCCCGGGAGGTCGTAGCCTTCTGCCAACGCGGACGGGTCGTCCACAAAGACGTCCTTGAGGCAGTCGCTTGCCAGGGACCTCATCTCCTCGTAGACGAACTTAAGGTGACCCACAACAGCCTCGAAGGCCAGCCGCTTATCCTCCTCCGAGAGCTCGGAGAAATAGGTCCTCACCTGCTTAGCGTCCATCTGCAGGAGCTCGTTCACCTTGACCAATGTCCAGGCGCCTCCTCTCCTCTGCGATGTCCCCGCATAGAAGGGTCCTCCATATAAATACTGCCAGCCTAGGCTCGGCCTTGGCCCTCACACACTTCCTGGAGATCGGCCCTCAAAATCTTCAAATAGCCTGTCCACGGGCATTTATTCGGATGACAAGATGTCCGCAATAGTTGAATTACTGAACAAGGCGGCCGCTGGGGAGCTGCAGGCTGCGATACAGTACGTCTGGCAGCACGTCATGGTGACGGGGATGGAAAGCCCGGAGCTGGCCGGCGTCCTGAAGGGCATCGCTGTGGAGGAGATGAAGCATTACGAGAAGATAGCGGAACGGATAGATTACTTGGGGGGAGTCCCTACGACCCAGCCAGACCCGATTTCCCGTAGCCAGACGAACGCGAAGATGCTCGAGGACGACGTCAGGGCGGAGCTGGACGCCATAAGGCTGTACAGGACGATCGTCGAGAAGGCCATGCAGGAGAAGGACTACGTGACGGCTGAGCTCTTCGAGGAAATACTAACGGACGAAGAGGACCACCATTACAAGTTCACGACCCTGCTCAAGTGAACTGTGAGGTCTCTCGTAGAGTAGGGCGCCCATTTCAGAACCAGTGGATGTATCCGGCGTCTCGGGCGGCGACCACCACGCCGATGACCGTCATGAAGACCACTATCGCCGCAGAGAGGAGAGGGCCGGGGTTCAGGGTGAGGATGAGGAAGGCGCTGACGAAGTTCAACGAGAAGAAGAGCATAAGGAAGTACTTGAAGAACCTGAGCAGCCTTCTGAGGTTCATGAGCGCAGACCTGGGCCTTCCACGTGTCAGGTCCCGCCCCTTTTGACGTTTTTGGCGGCCTGCACATGACTTATATTGCACGACATGGCCGGGTCTGACGTGTCGAGTGCCCCAAGCCATGAGGCCTCCGGTAGAGGTCTGGGGGTGCTAGGCGACCCCGTCATTGGTGTGCTGGCTTTTTCCAACATGAGCGTCATGTTGGGGTTCGGCCAGATACTTCCGCTTCTACCAGTCCTTCTCGTCGACAGGTTGAACGCGACTGCGCTGGAGGTCTCCGCCACTGTGGGCGCCTTCGCCATTACCAGGATCTTCCTCCAGGGGCCTCTGGGTGCCCTTTCGGACAGGTACGGGAGGAAGCCATTCGTAACCTTCCCCCTCCTCGGCTATACGCTGGTCTCCATCCTCTACATCTTCGCCAATTCAACGTGGATGTTCATTGCCATAAGGGGGCTACAGGGGGTCTTCTCAGCCTCCCTGTGGCCGGTCTCCGATGCCATCGTGATGGACGTCGTCGAACCCAGGCAAAGGGGTAGGGCCGTCACCTCCATCCAGATCGCATATACTGTCGGCTCCGTCTCAGGCCCGTTCCTGGGCGGCGTCGTGGCCTCCCTGTACGGCCTCTGGGCCGTCTTCCTCCTCTCCGCCATGATGACGGCCGCCGCCTTCGTCGGGGCGAGCCTCCTCCTGAAAGAAACGGCCCCATCGAGGGTAGGGGCGAGGGCAGACGGCGCCTCGCCCGACGTCAGGCCTCGCAACATGTCTCCCGTGAGGGACGCCAGAGATGTACTTCGAAGGTATCCCGTCCTAAAGAAGCTCGCCATCTCAGCCCTGATATGGCAGAGCGCTCCCTCCCTCACCATGGTGTTCATGCCGGTCTACGTCACCAGCGTCCTTGGGGGGTCGGAGTTCGATGTCGGCATGCTAATGGGGATATCGGGCGTGATGACGATGTTCGGTCAGTACGCCGCCGGGAGCGTAGGTGACAGGAGGGGGAAGTGGAAGGTGCTCCTCTATTCATCTTGGCTAGGCCTTGCCACCTCCCCGTTCCTCTTCCTAGCAAGAGACATGAGCACCACGTACCTGATATACCCCCTCTCCATGGTCACGATGAGCCTGGGCCAGCCCATGCTTACAGCCCTCGTCGGGGACGCCCTGCCACTATCCGAAAGAGGGGTGGGCTATGGAGCATATGGCGTCATCAGGGACACTTCCATGGTGGTGGGGAGCTTCCTGAGCGGGGGCGCGATCCAAGTCCTGAGCGACATGTTCGGCCTTTCGGTGGGCCAGGGTGTGTACTATGTCTTCGCGCTCAGGGCGGCCGTCATAGCATTGGCCTTTTTCTACGTATGGCGCAACGTCGGTGCCTTCAAAGAGATAGATGCCATCGTCTGGATGAAACAGGGAGTGCCGAGCCCGCCGACGAAGGAGTAGTCCCTGGCTCTAGGTCGGCTGACCGTGCCTCTCCCTCATCAACTTTAGCGCGCCCATGTACCACTCGAATTCGTCCAGGAACCTATCCACCGCTTTGTCGTGGCCCTTGTCCCTCAATTCGCCTTTCTCGTCGAAAGCTTCATGCACGGAGGGTATTGAGACCGAAGGGGGGACCGTTGGGGCACCTAAGCCGGCGAAGATGAGCCTCATCTGCTCCACCACCCTTGCCGCACCCAAGGGGCCAGTCGAGTAGGAGACGACCGCCGAAGGCTTACGCGCGTACCCAGATCCTATGTAGTCGAGGGTGTTCTTCATCGCCGCGGGGACTCCGTGGTTGTATTCCGAAGTGACCGCGATGTAACCGTCCGCTTCGACGATCTGCCTCTTCAACCTCTTCAGCTTCTCCGGGGGATCTTCCATTTCTTCATATGTCAGGTCGAGCAGAGGCAGGGCGAGCTCCATTGGGTCTATCAGGAGGACCTCGTGCCCCCTGGCTCTCAGCTTCTCTTGAAGCCATGAAGCTACTGCCATGCCATTCCTCTCCTTCCTTACCGACCCAAGTATGAGGGCGACCTTCAACTCGTTCCCTTAATTGGTTCCCTCAAGATGAACCTTTCCCAAGAATGAAAGAAGAGGGCTCAGTCCTTCCTCGCCGGCAGATAGCAGTGCTTGTTCTTCTTGGTCCTTCCGTCCTTCCTGTGGCGGAACTCCCAATAGAAGTATCTCCCCTCTGGGTTCTTCCCGGTCCTCATCGTCAGATACGGCCTCCACGAAGCCCTCCCGCATTTCGGACATTTCACCAGGTCTCCCTTCTCTTCCACCTCAATCCTGAATCCGTCCTTCTCCATCGTCAGGACCATGGTTACCGCGCTCAACAAACCTGTCGCGAACGCACGTTCAAAGTGTTGCAGCACTAGTTCGGTTGACAACCATGCCTAAGCCGCTTGACGGCGGCGCCCAGCGAGCCCCCTGCCCGTGCTCAACACATAGGCGAGCCATCGATTCTAGCCGAAGGCCGCAAGCCCCTTGTGCGGCGCCACAACAACAAAGGGGAACGTGCTTCGCCTTGGGTCCCCCGGTGTCCCGGGGAACGGATAAAAGGACGTTGCCACGAACAGGACGGGGCCTTGCCCGCAACCGTGAAGAGGATAGAGTTGGAGGTCGCCCGCTCCATACTGACGGAGAGGTTCGGGGTCCTTCCTCCTGAGGTGCTGCCGGTGGAGATGTCCCTGGGTCGCCTGCTGCTGGAGGACGTGGTGGCCGAGAGGTCCCTTCCTCCTCACGCGGTGAGCGCCATGGATGGGTATGCCGTCCGCGCGGCCGACCTCAAATCGGCCACGGAGGTCTTCCCCGAGGGCCTGAAGATATCCGGCTGGGCGAAGCCTGGGGAAGGGGAGGCCATGCAGGTGCGGCCGGGGGAGTGCGCCAGGGTCCTGACCGGGGCCTACCTCCCCGTGGGCGCGGATGCGGTCGTTCCGCAGGAAGAAGTGAACGTCGAAGGTGGTAAGGCATGGTTCCGTCGCCCGGTTGAAGCGGGGATGAACCTACAGGAAGTGGGCTCGGACGTCAGGAAGGGGCAACTGCTCTTCAGGAGGGGCCATATCTTGACGGCCAGAGACGTCAGCTTCCTGTCGGCCTTCGGCCTGGAGGCAGTAACCGTAGCGCCTCGCCTGAGGGTGGGGGTGCTGGCCACGGGTAGCGAGCTGGTCTCACGAAGGGAAGAGATGGGCCCCGGTAAGGTGCTGGAGAGCAACCGATCGGTCATAGGAGACCTCCTTGCCCGGCTCGGCTTCGAGGTGGAGGACTTGGGAATAGCGCCGGACGACGTGACGAAGATCGCTAGGGTCATTGATGGCGCAGCGAACAGGTGCCACGCCTTGGTCACCACGGGTGGTTCCTCCGTCAGCGAGGCTGATGTTGTCCCGGAGGCCGTGGAGTCGTTGGGTGGAGAGAGGCTCTTCCATGGGCTTAAGTTGAAACCGGCCAGGACCGCTGGGGCGATGTCTCTGCGAAATAGGCCCGTCTTCGTCCTGTCGGGTCTCATACAGGCCGGAGTGAGCGCGGTCTGCAATGTCGTCCTCCCCCTATTGCGTCACGTTCAGGGGCTAGGTTGGCTCGAGCTGCCCCACGTCACGGCGAGGCTTTCCGAGGACGTCCCAGTATCCGGGGGGCCTGGGTACAGAAGGGTCGTCTGGGTCAAAATAGATGTGGACGAAGGGTCCCTGGTCGCCCGCCCGTTGAGGGCCCCCAGTCCCTCAAGGTACGTCATTTCCGTCATGGATGGCTTCGTCGTCACGGAGCCAGACCAGGGGCTCAGCGGAGGAGACTTAGTGAAGGTTCACCTCCCTTACTGCCCAGGTTGAGCGCATGGGGTCCGTTCGGGCCTGGGGCTTCCGTGGGCACACGAGCGCTTTGGTCCCATAAGGCTTTTAAGCGAATCCTGAAGACGGGGCTTCAGGAGATGTGTAGTGCCTTATTGTGCTAAGTGCGGTCGACAGCTCGAAGAGGGGATGGCCTTCTGCCCGGGATGCGGTGCGCCGGTCGCGGGGACGGGGTCCGTTGCGCAGCAGGGAGAAGGCGTCTATACGCCCAAGAGCGGGTTCGAGCGCCTTACCAAAGACCCCAAGGCGCAGGAGTACTGGGGGAGGAGGCTGGTGGCCTTCCTAATCGATTCCGCAATAGTTGCTGTCGCCGTTACGGTCGTCGCCATCCTAGCCTACCTCCCTTCGGTGATGGGTTCGATGCTGGCGAGCCCCCTCCTATCATTCGGGCTCCTCGGCCTGGGCACCTTCCCACTTGTGGCAGGGCTCCTAATGCTCCTCTACTTCACCGTCTCAGACAACATCTACGGGTGGACGCTTGGAAAGAGGCTGATGAACCTGAAGGTGACTACGAAGGATGGGCACCTGCCGAGCCTGACTCAGGCTTTCATCAGGAACGTGAGCAAGGTCTACTGGCTGCTCCTCCTGCTGGACGTAGTGGTGGGCCTGGCCCTCGAAGTGGATTACAAGCAGAAGTACAGCGACAAGTTCGCCGGAACCTTGGTCGTCTTCAAGTAGCTGCATGAGGGTCGGGATATGGTTCAAGACGGTTCGTAGCATTCATAAGGCTTGCCGCCGTTGATGTGTTCGACTGCCCTCTCCACTACCCCATCCGTTACATCCACCCACTTGTGGTTCCAGTCCAAGTCGGAGACGGACATGACCGGCCTCCCCATCTCGTTTAGGGCGATGAACCACAGGGGCCTACCGTAGAAGGGCCTGACTATCCTTACGTCCCATTTCAGGCACCTGAGCCTCTCACCTTTAGAGAGGAAGAACCTGCATGTGCGGCAGTACTTCGAAAGCCAGATGACGTTCCTCTGGGGACGGTGGACCCTTTCGACCTCCTCCTGAACCCTTTCGCTCTCCTTCTTCGCCAGCTCGAGAAGCCTCCTCTTCCCCTCCTCCGTCTTGAGGTAGTAGTCCAGGTTCTTGGTGACGTCTTCCACCCATTCAGGTTTGGTCTCGGCCCCCTCCCCCTCTGAGGCCTCCAAGTTGGACGAACTAAGGGCAACAAGACGTAATTAAACGTATATGGCCGGCGCGGGCGGATGGCCCACCGCAGAGGCCGGAACGCCTTCGCCTACGGACGGCGAGGGGTCCCGATTGAGATGGCCGGGGGGCCTTCCCTCTTGACGGCGGCGCGCGGGCTCTTTCAGGGCTTCTCTGGCGTCTGAAATGGTTATTAGGGCGCCAGAGGGCGCTACCACGATGTGTATGGAGGTAGCCCGAGGCGCTTCGCCAGAGTCCTGAAGGTGGACCCCATCAACCCTGAGGCGGGTCCCATCAGGATAGCGGCCGAGTACATCCGAAGAGGGGAGATAGTTGCCTTCCCCACGGAGACGGTGTACGGCCTCGGCGCGGACGCGACGAACGGCGAGGCGGTCAGGAGGATATTCGAAGCGAAGGGCAGGCCCATGGATAACCCCGTCATCGTCCACATCGCCACGATGGAACAGCTCGGAACCGTGGCGAGCGTGGTGGACAGGAGGGCCCTCACCCTCGCGGACGTATACTGGCCGGGCCCCTTGACCGTCATCTTCCCGAAGTCCGAATATGTGGCGGCCGAGGCCACCGCTTACTTGGATACGGTCGCCGTGAGGATGCCCGCCCATCCCGTGGCGCTTTCGCTAATAATGACTTCAAGGCGGCCCATAGCCGCGCCCAGCGCTAACCTCTCGGGCAGGCCCAGCCCGACCACCGCTGAACATGTCATCGAAGACCTGGGGGACAGGGTCCCACTCGTGTTGGACGGCGGGCCGACGGCGTTCGGGGTGGAATCGACGGTCGTCAATCTAGCCACGGATCCCCCCACCATCTTGCGTCCGGGCCCAATTACGGTCGACGAGCTGGCGGGGGTGCTTGGGGAGGTCAAGGTAGCGGAGGCCAAGCCCGAGGGCGGGGAGGGTAGGCCGCTCTCGCCAGGCTTGAAGTACGCTCACTACGCCCCTAGGGCCCCTCTTATCCTCGTGCTAGGTTCTCCGAACGGCATGCCGGATAGGGTGTTGGCCCTGGCCAGACGTGAGATTGCGAAGGGCTCCAGGGTGGGGGTCATCGCCACCGAGGAAACGAAGTATAGATACCCTAAGGAGTGGAAGGTCATCTCGGTGGGCACGAGGTTCAACCCCTACAGCATAGCACACAACCTCTACTCCACCCTCAGGGCCTTCGACCCCGCCGAAGTGGACGTGATAATCTCCGAGGGGTTCGAAGAGAAGGGCATATTGCTGACGGTGATGAACAGGCTCAGGAAGGCTGCCTCCGAGATTTGCGAGCCCTCCTGAAGCGGGCGGCACCTACGGACCACTGGACTTATAATCGTCGGATGATCTCCGGTATCGGTGGCCATGGATCCCATCGCATCGTTGAAACGCAACACGGAGGAGCTGCTGCATCTGTTCGACGGCAGGGTTCAGAAGATAAGGAACCGCGAAGCCTTCTCCCTCCTTGTCAGGAGGCTCGACGAAAGCAAGGCCAAGCGAACGCTGGCCAAGCTCCTCGGAGAAGGGGAATTCGTAGCGGTCGGGATAGATGGCTCGATGGATCAGGTGGAGTCTCTGGAGATGCTCCTTTTCTACGTGAACGCCATAGGCTACAGGTGTGCCTTTACGGTCTCAAATGGTGAAGTGAACTTCGACATGCGGCACGTGGTAAGGGACAGCAAGCTCGGCTCTACGAGCGCCGTCCCCCTCTGGTTGGAGGACTGCTCTACGGTGGCTGGGCAGGAGGGTCCTCGGGAGTCCGAAGTGGAGCACATGGCGGCCCTGATGAACATCTCCTTCTCGCTGATGCTCATGGCTGAGCTGACCTCAGCCATGAAGGCCTTCGAGAACAGAGGCCTGAAGCTGCTCTTCCTCGACAGGCCGCTCTCAGGATCGTACCACACTTTGGCCAGGGACGTAAGGAACCTCCTGCTGAAGGGCTCCACCCCTCTCTCCAAGATATATCCGGGAGACATAAGGAGGGACCTGAGCATGGCCCTCTCCGTGCCCTTCGAAGGTGCCCCGAAGGCGACCCACGGCCCATACAGGGTCCACGCGGCCATGGAGATGTTGGCGGAGGGCGCGACCTTCCAGCAAGTGGTGGAGTGGATGGGGCTGGACCCCCAGGGGGCGGACAGGCTGCTCAGGGCCCTGCTGAAAAGAGGGCAGATGTATGACATCTTGGAAGGGGACGAAGGCCACATGAAGGTCAGGGAGGAGTTGGGCGGGTATAGGGAGCGCCTCAGGCAGCTCGCCCTGCAGGTCTCCGACAGGCTCTTCCTGGGGACTGAGCATCCGCTGAGAGTGGACGGGGAATGGCTGACGACGACCGAACTGAACGTGGTGAACTACGTGCTGTTGGGATCTCTGGTGGAACGAGCCAGGGAAAGAGGGGTTCTCCTTGTGGGGCTGACGAAGGACACCAACTCGTCTGACATTTCGAGGTCCCTAATGGAGCTGTGTGGCGTGCCTCAGGAAATAAACCCAGGGATGAGGCACGATAGAGTGATGCTCTCTGTAGTCAGCGTGACCAACTCGACCATCTGCCGCCCTCCGTGGAGGAGCGTGGGATACGATTCGTGCTTCTCCACCCTGACGAAGAACGACGAGGATGTAGGTGGTACAACCCCGAAGCTAAGGGCTGCGCGTAAGGTCGCGACGAGGGAGAAGCTCTTCGTTCGCTTCTTCTTTCAGTCAAGGGCATCAAGCAGGACGCAGTACAGGTCCCCCGTCTTCCTGCTAGACAGGCCGTACGACCCAAGGTATGACGATGGGTTCGAAGAGGAAGTGGAATACGTGGAGAAGGGGCGTGTCGAGAGGATGAAGCCTTACCTGGAGCTGAACGGTGTGAACGAGCTCGACAATGCCGTCCTCTACTTACTTTCGAAGTCAGATAATCCCGAAGTCTTCGAGGCCTACGGCCACAATATGCTTCTCTACTTGGCGGATAAGGCCGTAAAGGCCGATGTAAAGATGATGAGGGGGACGCTGCAGGGGCTCGTGAACCTAGAGTTGACGCCGCTTGCACGAAGGGAGAAGCTCTTCTCGATAGTGCGCCGATGGAGGGATTCCCGCTCCGAGATGGAAAGCGCAAGGAGCTCCGCGTCGACTCCTTACGACTTCAAGCCGGAGTGACAGCCAGAACAGCCCCTTCCTAGAAGAGTATCGAACTCGATATCGAGGTCGATACCCTTCGGGCTTTCCCGGTCCGGGCCATCGCTTCTTGCAAACATAAATAGGATCGACTCTCACAAGCCTGGCAGCTTGACAAAGGCCATCATCCGCTTCCTTCTCAACGGAAGGGGCGCCTCCGTCAGCGTCCCTCCGGCGAAGACCCTCCTGCGAGTCCTTCGTGAGGATTTCGGACTGACGGCGGCCAAGCCAGGGTGTGAAGCGGGGGAATGTGGAGCATGCACCGTACTGCTGGACGGACGGCCCGTCACCTCCTGTCTGGTCCTGGCTGCCCAGGTGAATGGCCGAGAGGTGACCACCCTGGAGGGCCTGGTCGAAAGGAGAGAGCTGGGGCCGCTGTTGGATGCCTTCGTCAGGGAGGGAGCGGTGCAGTGTGGATACTGCACGCCTGGTTTCGTCGTAGCTTCCTACCATGCGCTGAAGGCAGGTGGACGGATGGAGGGACGCCTGTCTCCCACCTTAGAGAAGTCCCTAGAGGGGAACATCTGCAGATGCGGAGGCTACCCGAAGATCTTCTCGGCCGTCCGCAGGGCGGCATCCGAGATGAAGGAGGGGGGCGCCCGTCCTTGAAGTACTCTGAGATAGAGGTCATCTCTCCTGGGACGCTGGATGGAGCGCTTAGGGTCTTGGCGGAGAAGGGGACGGGCTGCAGGGTGATAGCCGGGGGCACGGACGTCGTCGTCGGCCTTTCGGACGGCACCATAAAGGAGAGGTGCCTGCTGGACGTATCGAGGGTCAGCGAACTGAAGAGGATAAGGTCCTTCGGGGGATGGGTCCACGTCGGGGCCGGCGTGACCTTGGCCGAATGCTTGGAGGACCCATCGTTGGGTGAGTCCGTACCTCTGCTGTGTGAAGCCATTTCTCAGGTGGGCTCCACTCAGATAAGGAACCTGGCCACCCTTGCCGGCAACGTGTGCAACGCCTCCCCTGCAGCAGATTCGCTGCCACCGCTCTATGCGTTGGAAGCCACCTTGACCCTTAGGAGTTCCGATGGTGGTCGAAAGATGGCGGTGAGCGACTTCATCGCGGGGCCGAGGAAGACCGTCAGGAGGCCCGACGAGCTGGTCACAGAGGTGAGCATCCCGTGCATGAAGTCGGGGGACGGATATTTCTTCGAGAAGCTAGGGCTGCGCAGCTCCCGAGCGATAGCCGTCGCAAGCGTAGCGGGGCTGTACAGGGTGGGAGATCCTAGGGTCGCGCTGGGCGCGGTAGCCCCCACGGTCGTGAGGGCGCGTGCGGCCGAGGAAATGCTGAAGAGGGAAGGGCTCAGCGAAGCCTCCGTGGGTAGGGTCTGCGCCCTGGTGGCTTCAGCGGCCAGACCCATCGACGATATTCGAGGTTCAGCCCGCTTCAGGAAGAGGGCGGTCTTTGGGCTGGCGTACGAAGGGTTCCATCGCATCCTGAGGGGGGAGGCTGGGTGCGGCTGATCTCGGTCACGGTGGAGCTGGGTGGCCCATACAGAGAGGAGCACGGCCAGTGGCACATGATCAGGTTGCCCGAGGGGTCGACCGTCAGGGATGCCCTCCGACGGGTAGGTGTCGAGGAGGAGCTCTACACCGTCGTCGTGAGGAACTCGA
>Ga0207433_10007316_pt1 | contig 18544 bp, 8 predicted proteins | sample YelNatPaOPGAMG01_FD_187559 | JGI IMG/M metagenome (GOLD analysis project Ga0207433, IMG submission 187559) | Hot spring thermophilic microbial communities from Obsidian Pool, Yellowstone National Park, USA - OP-RAMG-01 (SPAdes) (version 3) | ecosystem: Environmental > Aquatic > Thermal springs >... | reverse complement strand
CTGCTGATACAGGAATATATTTTGAAAATTGTAAACGAATGAATGAATGGTGGTATAACCAGGGTGTATCATCAAATATTATTCATAACTGTCAATATAATGGAATATGGTTTGATAAGACGACAAAAAGTTCAATTAGATACAATAAAATCTATAATAATGTTGGTGGTAATATAGGTTATGGGATACATTTGACCGATTCATCTAATGAAAATGATATAATTGGAAACGAAATTTATAGTAATAAAATAAGAGGGATATATATTGAATCATCAAATAAAAATTTAATTGATAGTAATAATGTTCATAATCAACTTGCTGAAGAAGGTATTTCTTTAATAAATTCACAGAAGAATGTTATAATTAAGAATGAATGCCGTAATAATTATGTTCATGGTATTTCTCTGGATACTAATTCTAAAAACAACTACATAGGAGCAAATAAATGTTCAAATAATGGAAATAGTGGTATAAGAGTAAGATATAATTCAGATCAGAATATATTTGTTGGAAATATTAGTTCAGGAAATGCAAGGTCTGGTTTTGCTTCTCATTCATCAAAAGATAATTTATGTGTAGATGAAATATATAGTAATAACAGTTGGGGAGATATATATATTGAAGGAGAAGAAAATGAAGGATATATATCACAACTGTGGTTAAAAAACTGTTTATTAGAAAGTACTACTGAATTTGTTAATACACCAGAAAAACAAGAATTTACTAAAGAAGGTTCATGGGTAATAAGTCAGAAACATGATAAAATTCCTGGATTAACACGTATTTGGGGACAGTTTTCTATGCCTCAAAGTTTTCATAAATGGCATACTAATGATATATTAAAATGGAATTATCAAGATGAAACTTATAATAGTAAGTCACATGGATGGAATACTGTTATCTCACAATATGATACTCCGATGTTGAGATACGATGATGGTGGAATAGATGGTGATGGTGGTACTAATGATATTACTTCTGTAACAATAAGTACTTCAACAAGTTCAGAGGTCTGGATTGTGAGTTATGGTTATGGTGAAACAGGAGATAAATGGCAAGTCCGTGGAACAAAGTCAGGTATTGATAATAATTTATTAGTACATGATACTGATTATGAAAGTAAAGGAAGAGAAGTAAAATTTCGTATTACCCATAAACAATCCCCTATTTCACCTGGTGAACAATATATTTTTATTACAATATCTGGTTCAAATGATGAAGAAACAAGAAAAGAAGTGAATTTTTGTGATTTTTCTGACAAGAATTATATCGGTGCAAAATTTACCAATAATACAGGTGCAACAATTGAAATCGCTGGGACACCTCAATACCCTACTATTGTAACACGTAAACTTGCTGAAGATAAAACTTATAATATTATTGCTGATACTTATGTATTTTATTATGGACTTTGTTTAGGTGGGACAATAAATAAAATACAGAATACATATTTTAAATTTCTTAATAATGATGGATTAACATTGAATAGTGTTCCATTGGCTAATACAAAAGAAATATATTTATATAATTTACAACCAGGAACAACATACGCGAGTTATATTACAGCAAATAATATTAAAGAACATACATTTGATAATATTTGTATTGATACAACAAATATTACAGGTGTTTACAATGTAGCAGCGAATAATTCAACACTTTATTTTAGAGATTATATAAGACCGTATCTGCCTGATAAATTAAATAATAGTGTAGTGTATTGGGATCCGACCCTTGAATGGGCTGGTGATTCAGGGTTTCAAAATGATGGAATAGAACCTAATTTAATAGATAGATTAGCCGGATGCGAATTCAGAGTGAAATATTATGACCGTGGAATAACGACTGATTTAAAAGGTAATCCTCCAACAACAATTCAGGTATGGATTGATTTAAATGATGACCTAATTTATGAGACCACAGAACAATTTGGTATGTGTCTTAAACCAGGTGTTGGAAATGATAACGATTATACAAATGGAGAGATATATTATTTTATAATGCCGAGTATAAATTTTGCTGGTGATGGTAAATTAAATTACAGATTCTATGCAACTAATCCATACAGTATTACTATAACAACAACTCCATTTAATCTATACAGCACATCTAATACTATACCGAGTATTAATGAAGCAACAGGTATTCCTACATATGCAAGTTCATTTACTGTTAAAGGGATTCCACCACAAGTTTCTGTTGTTACTCCCATTGGTAAACAATCAGGTTCGGCTGTTACAATTGCATATTATCTCACAAATAATGACAATTTTATTCCATGTAATATAAAAGTAGAATTTTTGGATGGCGAATGGAAAACAGCAACACGAGGAGTGGGTTCAGAACCATTAACAAACCTTAAACCAAGTGAAGGTCATATATTTGTTTGGGATACAAATAAAGATTTACCTAATAAAGATATACAAACGAAAATACGAATAACACCGAGTGATGATGATGGAACTGGTAATCCTGCTATAACAAATTCATTTCGTGTTGATAATATCATTGTTCAAAAAATCGGGTTTAAGGACCCTGAACAAGAATTATTAACAGGTGCTACATCACAGATTATTACTGTTTTAGCCCAGGATTCAGTTAATAATCCAGATTATGATGCAAATCTATTATTATACTTAGAGAGTACATCAACTGATTATGCTTTTGTCAGTTCCACAGCAGATATTAAAATAACACAAGTTCAAATGAATAATGGAATAGCACAATTTAGATACAGAGATGAATGGAAAGGAAATCCTGTATTGAGAGTATATACTGACCCTGGTCTACAGATATTAGATGGAACACAATCATGGTTTATAACAAAACCTGTTAGTGTAGATAATTCAAGTGTAAGTGTTCAAGGAGTAGCAACTGTTCCTGTTGGTTCAACAGTAACTATTATTGTTACACTGAGAGATACAGAAAATGCAGTAGTTCAAAATAAAGATGTGATAATTATTATATCCGGCTCAGATAACACTATTTTATATAACCCGTTATTAAGTAAAACAGATGCGAGTGGTCGTGCCTATATAAGTTTTTATTCAACAAAAGCAGAACAAAAAATTATTAATGCAGTTGATGTAACGGATGATAATAAGATGCTTAAATCCACAGCAACAGTAACTTTTACACCTGATATAGTGAGTACCACTAAATCTTATTTCACAGTAGTGCCAAGTACTTATGTTAATGTCGGAACAACAGTTACTATTAATATAACACTTGTAGATAAATATAATAATCCTTTACCAGATAAAACTGTGAATATTGTTATTCCTAATATGAGTTTAGGCGATAATATAATTCAACCTGTAGCACCAACAGATGTTAATGGACAAACATCAGGCTCTTTTGTCAGTTCTGTTTCAGGTGAAAAATTAATTCAAATTAATGTTGTTACTGATAATAAAGTTTTAAGTTCAACGAAGACAGTTACATACTGGGGAGTAATTGATTTTACTGCTCCTACTGTAGTATTTACATATCCAGGTAATGGTGCAACAATTAGCAATGAAATAATGGTAGCATCAGCAACGATATCTGATACTGGTGGTTCAGGTATAAATCTTGCATCATCAACAATCAGTTTATATCGGTTTATTAATAACACAAATGTAATTGTTGCAAGCACTCGGACAACAAATGGTATTGATACACTTATTTTAAAGTTTGATAGGTTAATAAATGGACAATATGGATTACATGTATTACCTTATGATAACAATAATAATGTTGGAAACCTCTATATCTCCAGTTTTGTTGTTTTAGCAGCACTTCCTTATGTTATTGAAACTAATCCACCTAATGATGCTCTAATAACAACTGCTATTACACAAGTTACAGCAAAATTAAGTCAGGGATATTTTCCTTTAGATTTAAATTCTTCAATAATAAAACTATATGATTCAAATAATAATGAGATATCGGGAACAAAAACTAATAATGGAGTTGATACGCTTATTCTAACATTTGCACCATTAGGTAATAATGGAAGATATGGTATACATGTAATACCTTATGATACTAATAATAATGTAGGAACACTTTATATATCCAGTTTCAATGTTCTAATTGCAATTGAACCAAAAGAACAGTTTATAAAATCATCGTATGTTTATCCTAATCCGGCTAAATCAAAAGCAAGTTTCAATTATATTATGAAAGAGAACGGTAAAATTAAACTACAGATTTATAATATACTTGGTGAATTACTATACGAAGAGGAAAAAGAAGAAACAGCAGGTGAAAATAAAACGTTGACTTGGGATGGTATCAATAAGAGTGGTAATAAGTTAGGTTCGGGTGTGTATATTTATAAATTAATAGCAACTTTTGGTAATGATAGATACGAAACTACTAAAAAGATGATATTTATAAAATAAAATGAAACAGAAAATTAATTTGGTAATAATAATTTTAAATTTAATTGTAATATTTTTCAGTATTTCTTATTCCAGTGATAAAGCAGGGACAACAACTGCTGTGTTTTTAAAAATATTACCTGGTGCAAGACCATCGGGTATGGGTGGTGCATTTACTGGAATATGTGATGATATTAACAGTATTTACTGGAACCAATCCGGATTATCTCAAATAACTACTATGGAATTATCAGGTAGTTATGTCAAATGGATAGAAGGAATAAATAGTTTAGTTACTGAATTTGTTTATCCATTAAAATCGGTTGTATTAGGTTTTGGTTTAAATTATTTATCTTTGGGTGATATAGAAATTAGAGATACTAATGGACAACTCGCTGATACTAATAATAGTGTATATGACAGTGTAGTTTCAATTGTGATAAGTCGTAAATTTTCATCTAAATTTAGTATAGGTGGTGCTGTTAAATATATTACTCAGAAATTAGGTCCATTTGAGAGTAATACTATAGGCTTAGATTTTGGTCTATTATATATTATTAGAGAAGATAAATTTTCAACGGGTTTAAGTTTACTGAATAATGCAGCGAGCATGAAAATTGATGAGATTAGTAATCCTATTCCAATGACAATTAAATTAGGTGTAGGTTATAAACTTTCACCAGATTTACTTATTGCATTGGATATAGATAATACAAGTGATTCTGATACACATATTCATATAGGTGGAGAATATAAGTTTAAAGAAATGTATAAAATAAGAGTAGGTTATAACCAAATTGAAGGATTAACTTTTGGTTTTGGGATAAATACTATTTTAAAAGGTGAAGAATTTAGAATGTCATCTGGATCAGAGTTGGGAAATGAGCTGGTAATAGATTATTCTGCTGTATCATTGGGTGAGTTTGGACTCGGACATAGAATTTCACTTGGTATAAAATTTAAATAAGAAAATGTTTTTACCAATTTGTGACAAAAGTCCTAAATAAACATACCTTATCAGAAAATTTATTTTCTATCTCATAAAATTGGAATTAAAGAAAAATATTATTATTTAAATTTTTTTATCTATTGACAAAATTGAATTCTAATGTTATAATAAATATTAAGAAATCCTAATATTTTAAGTTTAGGAGGAGAGAGTATGAGAAAAATATTATTTTGTCTAATTGCAGTTGCTTTTGTTTCAAGTTTAGTGTTTAGTCAGGTGATAGTTTCAGAATTAGTAGGTAATGTTGAGATATTTAAAGAATCAACAAATAATTGGTTACCAGCAAAAAAAGGTGATATTTTACAAAAAGGGGATAAAATAAAAACATCTGAAAAAGGTTCTGCTAAATTAGTTTTTATAGATGGGTCACAAATCTGGGTAAAAGAAAATACAGAAATATCAGTATCATTGTTAACAGACACACAGATATCAGTTGAGTTATTGAACGGAAAAGTTTATAGTAAAATTGTTCCATTAAAATCAGGTAATAAATTCGTGATTAAAACACCTGATTCTATAGTAAGTGGTGGTGGCTCAGAACTCGCTTTAACAGTGAATGAGGTTGGAACAAACTTATTCTTAATATCAGGTAAAGTTGAATTTGAAAACATTATTTCTGGTATAATTGTTGATGTTAATGATAGACAGAGTTCGTCCAGTAATAAGAATGGAGATATTGTATCCGCAAAACCATTGACTGCCGAAGATGTGAAATTAATAAATGAATTGAAACCAGAAGAATACGGTAAACTAACAGAAGAAATATTAAAAGAAGAGTTAAAAACGGGAAAACAGAAAACAACAAAAGAAGAGCAAACAGCAAAAGAAGAACAAATAGAAGAGGAAATAATGCAGGTAGGTCCTTTAGCTGAACTAAAAAAACAGTTACAGGATTTTGTTGAAGATGTAAAATTAGATGTGGGTATTGTAAAAAATATTGTTCATGAAGTAAAAGAAAATGATTTTTCTGTTGGTCGCACATTGAAAGATATCCATGGAAATATTGTTAGAGTAGACCAGTATTTTACAAGACCTGATAATAAAACAATAGAATTATTGAATTTAACAAAAAGAACCGAATATGTATATAATGGTAAATTTGATTATAAGGGAACGAATACAAATAGAATAGATTCAATTGATATGAAAATTGTATTTAATAAAGAGTTACCGGAACAGGTGAGCGACTGGTCCAATTTCTTAAAAAATGAAGAAAACAGTTCTGACCCCAATAAACTTAAGATTAGTGATTTAAACTTAAAATTATCAAACGGGACAGATACAATAGAATGGAAAAATTATAGAGAAGTTCCAAGTGAAGAAGATGAATCATCTAAAAATATTAAATTAGATTTGTATATTAATGATAAACAAGTAGATACAGAGAAGGATGATTATGATAAAAGCAATTTTCCAGATGTTGTTGAACAGAGTGGTGATGATACGGACTTATTGTGGAATACTAAAATAGAACCAATTTGGTTTGTAGGAAATATTGATCCAAAGAAACCAGACATTTATTTAAGAACAGAATTTTATGGTATAAATAATAATGGTAACTTATTATCAGAAAATTTTATGGAGAATGTATCTGACCCTATAAGTATTTTTAATGAAATAGCAATACAAGGTATTATTTCTTGTAAAAAAGCAGATTCTACAGGTAGAATATCAGATATAGATTATTTCAGTAAAAGTAATATTGATTTAGTATTCACACCTGATATTATTATTGCAGGAACAGAAAAATTAGGTATGGCACTTGTGTTTAATAAATAGTATTATAATTTTTTTATTTTGAAAAAAGAATTATAAACTAATCTTAACTCAATATAGAATCTCACCTAAAATTGTTAGTTTTTATTAGTGTTTATTTATTTTAATTCGTACGATTGATTTATTTAAAATAATTTTATACAATAACAAAAATTGAAAAATTTCTTTAATAATGGAGATAGATATGAGAAAATTCATAAATAATGCTATTTTGATTTTGTTATTTTCAGTAAGTATTATTAATTTCAGTTTTGCTCAAAATCCTTTTGTTTATTTGACGGATACTTTGTTAAATTTTCATCATGATAATGAAGATATGTTTCCTGTTCCTAAAGATAAACATTTCAGTTTAAGATTTAATCTGGCTGCACCGGTACCTATACCAATGATATTGATTTTTAATGGTATAAATGTAAAATTTAGAGTAATAAAAGAACTAAAAAATATACCACAAATTGATTTGTTCGGGACATACGGAACTGTTCTCGCATTGAATTATATTCCAATGGAAGGTATAAAACCAAGTTACAATGATACAACAGTTGGACTCAATTTCACTAAATCAGTTGATAAGAAAACAAGATTATTTTTAGGTATGCAACAGACATCATTGAATTTCCATATTAAATTATCAACGGATACAAATTCTGGTTCAATAAGTCTTGAAGAATTTAAAACAGATATTAGTGATATATATGTTTTTACCGGTATTGAATATCATACATCGCCAACAAAATACATTTATGCACAGACAGGATTAGGACTAAAATATAATAAAATAATAAGCAGGATAAGTATGTGGTATAACTTTTGGGAGTTAGGATTAAATATTTATCCCGAATCTTTAATAGTTTTTTATCCGTATATTGCCTGTCATATTTGTTTTTAACAGAAAGGGGAAAATATGTCTAATTTTATCAGAGTTAAATTATTTATTATTTGTATAATTATTTTGAATATAATAACATCAGAATTAACAGCAAAAACAATGTTAGCACCATATTCATTGATTGATTTTTCACTTGGAGTAACAGCCGCATCAAGAGGGATAACACCAGGACTACTTGGTCCGTTTCTGTTTACAACAAATCTTACAACAGACCTGGGTTTGATTATTAAACCAGCAGATAAACATTCTATACTATTGTTTTATGAACTAAAGTATATCGGACCCGGACTTAAAACAACAGAAGGTAGAGAATTTACAGAGCGGACAATGGATAATATGTTATTTACTCAGTATCAACTAAACTTAAAAGATAAATATACACTTAAAGTTGGATTTAACTGGATGAAAGAATATTTAAGAAGTGGTGCTAATGAAGAGTGGGGAACAGGGTTATATGATTTTAATCGTATTGGCGGTCAAGTTGAGTTTGGAATAGAAAAGAAATTAATGGGTTTGATAGGTTATGATATGCTTGATTTCCCCAATTATACTGATTTATTGAAAGAATTTCAGATGGGAGCAAGTACAGAACCTATTGCAGGAAAAGCATCACAAAATATTATTCAGATAGGTGCTAATTATTCTATTTATGATAATGATATTTCGTTTAGATATTCAATACAAAATTATACAAAACAGAAAGTAGTAGAATCTAATGGAGTTTATGGGAATAATTTACAAGTAGACAATGTCATTGATTTAAAATTATCAAGAAGCCAACCTTTAAGCAAAATATTAGTAATAAAACCTGATTTTGAATATAGGATAAAGACATCAAACCAGAATTATTTGCATTTTGTAACAATCATGAGTACAACACCAATTTTTATTGGGAAATATTATGATTATACAGAAATAGATTTCGCTATTCCACTATATATAAATTTAACAAAAAATAAAAGCATATTTTTTATCCCAAATATTATCCTTAAAAATTATTCTGATAGACCGGCACGAGATATAAATAATAATCTGTTAACAGAAAAAGAAACTGACTCATTTACTATTATTTCTTTAGGTTATACTATTAAATGGAATAGAGTGAGTAACATGACTTTAATTTATTCATATCAATCACAGACATCAAATATGAAATATGAAAGATATATTCCGTATAATTATACAGGTAGTTTTATTGGGACAAAACTTAATTTTAGTTATTAGAATTTAGTTTATCTACGAATATGTAAAAAAAGAATAATACCTATAAAAAGGAAAAGAATATTACCTGACCATACACCCCAAAAAGCCGGTATAACCTGAGCCAAACTGAATGTTTTACTAAAAGATAAGAATAGCCAATAAATAGTTGAGATTAAAATTACATAAACAATATGCCTTATACGACTGTATCTACCTGCAAGTCCTAAACTGAAAGCTATTCCAAAAAATGCAATAATAAAATTAGTAAATGAGTAAGCGAATCTGAAGTGCCATTCAACAAGTTCTTTCCTGAAATTCATACCATGTTTTTTTAATCTCTGTATTTCCTGTTCAAGTTGAAATAAATTCATTTCTACACAATTAGTAATACTTGGCTGAAAATCCTCCGGTTTATCAGGAATATTTACTATTTTAGTTTTAAACTTTTTTTCTGATACTAATTCTTTACTTTGTGGGTCAAATATTCTTTCAATACCATCATTAATTATCCATTTATTTTCTTTCCATTCCATTGTTTTTGATTTTATTTGTTTAATTAATACGAAATTAGGAGATAAATAATCTATTGTGACATTATACATTATTTTTTTGTTATAGTCATAATAATCAATAGTAAATTTTTCACCATTACTAGCAGAATATGTTAGAAACTGAAATTGATTTGGAGTGAAAGGTTTTATACCCTTGAGTTGATATTCTCGTATATATCTAACTTTAACATAGGTTTCAGGAACAAGTTTGATATTTAAAAATATACTGAATATAGATAGAATTAGTCCTATTATCAATATCGGAGTTATTATACTATATAAGTTTATACCACTTGATTTTATTGCTGTTATTTCGTTATCACGATATAATCTACCAAATGAAAACATTATTCCAGAAAGGAATGAAATAGGAAGAGCATCTCTTATCCATAAAGGGAAATGGTTCATTAGATAATAAAACATTAATGAGAAGTTAGATTTATAAGATAAAAACTCACGTAACCTGTAAAGAAATTCTGAGACAAGAAATAATAGACAGAAGAAGAAAAGAATTGCTATAAAAGAGTAAAAAAACTCTTTAATTACATATAATTTTAGTATTTTCATATTAAACATTCACCTGTTTCTTAAAAAATTAAAATATTTTTTTTGTTATTAGGTTCTTTTATTTACATAATAATCTAATGTTCAAAATTATTCCTGTTATAAATAAGGTTGCATCACTAAGCCACATAATGTATTTTGAAGGTAAAGTTCCTTTCTCCGATAAAACTACTGATGCAATTAGTAAAAAATAATATATTGTTACTACAATTATTGTTACACCAGCACCAATTGATTTACTGGAACGCTGTAATCTTATTCCTAAAGGAATACCAAGTATAGTGAATACTAAAACAGCAAAACTTAATACCCATCTGAAATAATATTCTGTTTCAAGATATGTTGTTGGCAAGTTTTTGCTACGAGAAGCTTTGATTTCTTCTTTTAGTTCTTTTATTGTGAATTCCTGTAATGTCTTAGTTGTGCGTGGAGTTATATTTGTTGATAGTGGAATATTAACTTTATATGTTTTGAATGAAAATTGAGTTAATTTTGTAAATTCATCAGCAGAACCTGTGTTTTGTATTATCCCATTATTTAAGACAAAAACGAGACCTTTACCTATAATGTATTTTACAGTACCACTTTTTGCAAAAATACGTGTTGAAAATGTTGTCCCCAGTTTATATATATTTATACCAAAAATTTTATTATTTTTTTTGCTAACTTTTGTAACATATATTTTGTAATTTCCGAGTTCGATAAATGTCTTATCATCGAATTTTATTGTTGATTGTTGATGTAGAATATCGTTATAAATCATATGAAAATTATTTTGTATTTTAGGTATTGCAAATAAATTCAAATAGCATGAGATAATACAGAATATTAAGCCTAATAATAGAGGTTGCCAGATAAAATACAGTGTATTTATACCTGATGACCGCAAAACAGTTATTTCATTAGCATATGAAAATTTACTATACGCTGTTAGTATTGCAAACAATAGTGAGATCGGAATAGAAAGAGATAATAGTGATAAACTTAAATAGAATAGTAATTTCGAGATAGTTATTATTGAAACATTTCTACTTAATAAAATGTCAATTAATTGGAAAGTACTATTTAGTAGTAATATTGATGTGAATACAAATAAACCTAATATAAACGATATTAAAAGTTCTTTAAAGATATATTTATCAATTATTTTCATATTTTTTCATTAATTTAATAAGATTATAGTTATATATATTATAGCAAAAAAAAAACAAATTAGGTATAATATATAATAAAAATGAAAAAAGTATTTGTTTCAATTTCGTTAATATTAACCATTCTTTTATTGTTTGTTTCAAATAATTATTCTGGTATTTTTGCACCAGAAGAATCAGAAGAAGAGCAGTTCAAATATTCAAAAGATAAATGGAATGAAATGCGTAAGGTAATAGAAGAAGGTAGAGAACCAGGTGAAAAAGTTGTTGAATCGACCACACCCGCCAAAATAGAGTTACCGCCTCGAGCAAGTGGAGAATTGATACTACCATATGACGCAAGATTATCAATTAATGGAAGAAAGTATATCGGTATGAAATATGATATATCAGCAACACCCAATGCAGAAAAAATAGATGAAAGAAGACAAAGAACAAATTTTACTATGGACCAACAGATGCAAGTTAGAATAAATGGTGGTGTAGGTGATAAAATAAAGGTTAATATTGATTTTGATGACCAACAGGCTGATAAAAGAGATATATCGGTAAGATATCAGGCTAAATCACCCGATGAAATTGTGCAAAGAGCAGAGTTTGGTGATATTGATGTATCATTACCAGGTTCAGAATTTGTTGGATATAGAAAGAATGTGTTTGGCGCAATAGTGGATGCTAAATATAAGAAGTTTCACGGTATCGGGGTATGGTCTCAATCAAAAGGGACACCTGAGGTAAAACGTTTTACTGGTAACCAACAATTAATAAGAGAAGAGATACTTGATATAAATTATGTAAAAAAAAGGTATTATCAAATTGCGTTTGGTAGTGATACAATAAAACCAGGTAGTGTAGAGATATGGTTAGATACACAGGAAGTAGGACGAAGTACTGGAACAGGCAGCAGTTATTTTTTATTATCAGCAATAAATTATGATATTAACGCCAGTTCTTATACAGTTAATCAATCAACATATATATATAATGGTTTATTCAGGCAACTCAGTTTAGAAGATTATACTGTGAATTATTATGAGGGTTATGTTTATTTTAATATCCCAATTCAACAGAATTATGTTATTGCTATTGATTATGAACGAGTAGATGGTTTAAGATTACGGACTTTACAGAATACGACTAATTATATATTAATAAAAGATGAAAATAATACTGAAGGAATAACAAGAGAACTTAAAAATTTTTATTATACAAGTAAAAATAAAATTGTTCCTGATGATGGTAAAGGTAATTTTATAATGTATGTAAAAGATGCACAGGGTAATCAGAGAGATGATGTAGCAAAATACCCTGATAATATAATAGTAAAATTTGAAAATGGATTTTTTTATACGAAGAATCCAAAACCATTTGAAGATAAAGTTTATAAAGTTACACCCGAATCGGCAGGATATAGGTTTTTTATAGAATACAGATATGTTGAAAAAATATTCAATTTAGGACGACCATCAATTGTTCCGCAATCAGAACGTGTTGTTATGGATGGTAAGACACTACAGCGTGATGTTGATTACTATCTTGACTATGATTTGGGTATCTTAACTTTTACTGACCCAGAAAAGATAAAAGAGAATACTGTTATTGATGTAAGTTATGAATATAGTATGTTCGGATTACAGGCAGGTGAAACATTTTTAGGAACCAGAGTAGAATCGTCTATTACAAATAACATTTTTATAGGTGGAAGTTATCTTGGAAGTCATCAACCGAGAGGTTTACAGACACCTGATTTAAGGTCAACACCTTCAAGTTTATTATTAAAAGAGATTGATGGTAGAATAATGAATTTACCATTAAAACCGTTTCCGTTAAATATGAGTATATCGGGTGAATATGCAACAAGTGAGGATAACCCTAATACAGTTGGATATGCTATGATTGACTCTATGGAGGGAGTTAGACAGGAAGATAATACCGTTATGGATAAAGAATACTGGTTCCATTTTAGAACACCATCACAGGAGATATATAAAAGTGAAAATATTATTTTAGGTGATGAAGATATATTTATAAGAGATATTAATCCTTATGCGCCTACAACAACAGCCGAAAAACAGCGTGTATTAAAAGTTAACTATAACCTTCTCGGTTCAAGCGAATGTTCAATAGGATATATTATTTCAAAAAGTGGTGTGGATTATTCTAAAAAAATGTATTTAGATCTATGGATTTATGGTGATGGTAAAAATGGTGATATAGAATTGGATCTAGGAGAATTTAATGAAGATGTTGATGGCGATGGTATACTTGATACAGAAGATAAAAATAATGATGGAACATTGAATTATGGTGAAGATGTGGGATGGGATTATAATAATCCTGATGGCAGTATTACTAAAATAGGAGCAAATAATGGACTTCTTGATAGCGAGGATCATAATAGAAACGGGAGACTTGATATTTCTGATACTAAGGTTGGTATATTTAAATTATCGGATGGTTGGGAGGAGATAAATAAAATTAAACATTTTTCTGTTGATTGGATTGGATGGCGTATGTTTAGGGTATCTTTAAATATTCCAAGTACAGATATAAATAAATGGACAGATATACGACAGATAAGAATAACAATAAAGAACAATGCTGGAACAAATGGCGAAATTAAATTTGCTAAAATAAGTGTTGTTGGTAATAAATGGGAGAATTTAAATCCAACTGAATTAGAGATATATGGTATTAATAACAGAGAATCTTCAGAATATGAGAATAAATCATTATTGAAATTGCCTCCAGGTGAAGAGAAAGATGAATTTGATAAGTTATACAGAGATGTAACAATAGGATTAGAATCAAGACAGGAACAAGCATTGGTATTAAAGTATAATTTAACCACATCAACAGAAGTAGCAATAAGAACATTGTATACAAAAGAAATGGATTTGTCAAAGCATAAGAAGTTGAAATTGTTTTTATATGGTGATGGAAAAAATGAAGAATTTTTTATACGAGCTGGTGCTGATGACAATAATTATTTTGAATATAGAAGAAAAGTTGATTGGAAAGATGCTTGGAAACTAATCACAATTGAACAGATAGATGAAAATAAAGATAGTATTCCTGATATCTGGGCACCTGTTGAAGTTACTTCTAAAGTTGGTAACCCATCATTTATAAATATAAGAATGTTAAAAATCGGTATAAGAACAAATACTCCATCAGCAGGTGAAATATGGGTAAATGAAATTTTTGTTGATGAACCATATCAATTAACAGGATTTGCTAAAAGATATAATGTTGATTTTTCTGTTCCAGGATGGATGTCTTTTGGTGGTGGTTATAGAAATTTAGACCGTAATTTCAAGACATTTACTCAAACAACAAGTAATCAGGATAGTATTTCTGAGTCATATTACTTAAATTTTACAAGAATAAATTTTATGCCATTATCCTATAGCAGGTCAAAATCAGAAACAATTACTCCGTCGGCAATACGAGCAGGTGAATTAGTATCTGTCTTAGAAGAAGGTAAATATACTACTAATTCAGAAACATATAATGTTGGATTTAATTTAAAAAATTTTCCACAATTGAACTATAGTTATAGTGTATCAACAAGTGTTTTAAATAATCCAAGCCAGAATATTTTTGAAAACAGATATTCTGATTCACAATCTTATACCTTAAATTATACCTTTCCAAGAGTTTTTAAATCAATAGGATTGTCTACTCTTGACCCAATAATACCTAATAATTTCTCTGGTTCATTAGGAAATACAAGGAGTATATATGAGCCTTGGACTGTTGTTACTTCTACTAATATAAAACCTATAACTATCAGTACAAGTAGAAATTATCAGATACGGACCTCATTTCAGTTCTGGAAATATTTGAGTTTAAATCCTTCTTATAGTTTTTCTATTAGTGAAGGAGAAAGCTCGATCTGGCAAAAATATACTGAACGAAAATCACAATCAGCATCAATCAGTTCTTCCTTATATTTAGCAAAATGGCTAAATCCAAGTATAAATTACAATATTTCTACAAATGAATCTTATAATTTTCCTATATCAAATGAGAAAAACATAAATAGAAATGGTTCAACAAATATTTCAATGAGTATAAATATGAAAGATATTCTTCCGAATTTTAAACCAACCCAATCATTAACATTATCAACAAATTATGGTCTTGAAGGTGGCGATATTTATGAAAGAGTAGAAAGCAATTATGATACTTCATATACAGAATTAAAAAATCTTTTAATACAGAATAGATTGACACCATCTTCAACTTCATATAGACAGATATCTATAACAAACAGGTATTCAATTAGAGGTAGTTTTAGATGGAATATTTTTGAAAGTATAAATTTTTCTGAAAGATTAGCACCATTAAAAGATTTATCAACAAGCGGTTCATATTCGGAATCAAGACAAGAGACAATATCAAATTTGCAAGGAACGGTCAGTTTTAATAAAGTATGGCCTGATTTAACTTTAGGTATAAGTAATGTTGAAAAAATATTTAATTTAGATAAAATCGTTTCTAATTCACGGTTAAACTTTTCTATTCAGCATACCGAGAATGAAACTTATGGAGTATCATCTTTAAGAAATGACAGTAAAAGTATAAGTTCTTCTTTTAACCTTAAATTTAAACAGAGTCAAATGACACCATTTTCGATATCATTGACTTATAATCAGTCATTAGGTGAATCAAAAGATTTAAGAATTACCAAAGTAACTAATCAATCAGAGACCAATAGTTATTCTATCCAAGTTGGTTTTGATTTATGGAAACGTCATTTTACTCCAAGATACAGTTTAAGCAGTAATCAAGCATGGGATGGTGACCGTAAATATGAAGGTCAAGGAACAAAAAAAATTGCAGATATGCGAACTCAATCAGCAGGTATAAATTTTAATTGGGACACATCCTTTCCTAAAGGAGTAAAAATTCCTTTATTTGATAAAGTATTACCTTTGACAAATAGATTTGTATTCAGTTCGGGTTTTAACTGGCAACGAAATGAGAGTTCATTAGAGATTTCTAGAACGAATACTGATACTTATAGTTTAAATTTCGGAGCTAATTATGATGTTTCAGCTAATTTCAGAATGGGACTTAATGGTGGCTATCAATATCAGTTTAATAGAGAACAACCAAAATTTGATAACTGGTCATTTAATATGAAAGGAGAAGCAACATTAATATTCTAAATAAATTGATTAATTTTGTTTTTCCAATTACATGTTCAATATGTGGTAATTATTTATCTGAAACAGATAATACCAGATTATGTAACCAGTGTATAAACGGAATAAATTATATTAAGCCATTATACTGTCAATTATGCGGAATACCTTTACCTTATGGTGGCGCACATTGCTATAACTGTTTACATCTTGAAAAAAGAATATATTATGAATATATTCGTGGAGTATGTGTATATGATGGCGTAATAAAAAAGTGTATACAGTTGTTTAAATATCATAATAAAGATTATTTGTCAGAATTTTTGGGAAGTTTATTAGTTAATTATATAAAATCGGATGAAGAATTGAGTTATATTGATATTATTGTCCCTGTTCCTTTACATTGTTATAAAAAAATATTTCGAGGATATAATCAATCAGAATTATTGGCAAAAATAGTTGCAAAGAAAATAAATAAAACACTTGTGGTAAATAATCTATACCGTAAAAAAAACACACAACCACAGGTTAAACTTAACCGTAATTTAAGAATAAAGAATGTTGAAAATGCATTCGCAATTAAGAATTCATCAGTATTTGAAAATAAAATTATTTTAGTTATTGACGATGTATGTACAACAGGGGAGACAATTAACCAGTGTGCAAAGGTGTTAATTAAATCTAAAGCTAGAAAAGTGTATGGACTGACTGTTGCTCGTGATATATAGTTTTTATTTTTTTCTGAAAATTTTTAAGTTAAATTTGCAAAGATATTTCTAAAATTTTATATTATGTTTCTATTAAATTATGAAACGAAAAAACAGAATATCTTGACAAATAATATTATCATATTAATAATATTTCTTACAGTATTTGGATCCTATTTGTATACTTTATGTCCAACAATATCTACTGGTGATTCAGGAGAGTTTTGTGCATCAAGTGTAACTTTATCAATACCTCATCCACCAGGTTATCCTCTATATATACTGCTCAGTAAAATATTTACTATAATCATCCCTTTTGGTAACTATGCATATAGAATAAACATAATGAGTGCATTATTCTCTTCGCTAACAATAGTAATATTATGGTTTACAATTAATAAAATATTGATTAATTTTGGATATTTTAATATTTTTATTCCTTTTATTTCATGTATGTTTTTCTTCTCTTCAGTATCATTGTGGCAATCATCTATACAGGCAGAAGTATTTAGTTTGAATATTTTTTTTACTGCAATTATATGTTATTTATTATTTAAATTTTCTATTACGAATCAAACTATAGATTGGAATATTTTTTATTTAATTTCATTTTTATTTGGATTAGCATTAGGTAATCATCATACTATTTTGTTTTTGGTTCCTGGAATAGTTTATCTTTTTTTTCATTATAAAAGATGTTCTTTCTCTGTATCAAAATTATTTATCATATTTTTATTTTTTTTATTTGGAATATCTATTTATTTAAGTTTATTAATAAGATCGACAAAAAATCCGTTTTTGGACATAGGTAATCCTGATACGATATATAACTTATATAGGGTTTTTACACGTGCTGACTATGGTAGTTTTAGGCTAACAGTTGGAGAAAAAATTGGATATTCATTACTAATAGTTCTTAAACAATTATATCGTTTCATAAATCAAACTATCTTGGAATATAAGGTAATAGGATTTATTTTAGGATTAATTGGTATTATGTATGGATCAAAAAAATTTAAAATTTTTACAATTTATATTTTTATATCATGGATTATTTCAGGTCCTTTATTCATACTATTTGCAAATTTACCATTTAATAATGAATCTGAAGGGATATTATATAGATTTTACATAACACCTAACTTTTTTTGGATATTATTTATTATGTTGGGAT
>Ga0207433_10007315_pt1 | contig 18549 bp, 16 predicted proteins | sample YelNatPaOPGAMG01_FD_187559 | JGI IMG/M metagenome (GOLD analysis project Ga0207433, IMG submission 187559) | Hot spring thermophilic microbial communities from Obsidian Pool, Yellowstone National Park, USA - OP-RAMG-01 (SPAdes) (version 3) | ecosystem: Environmental > Aquatic > Thermal springs... | reverse complement strand
GTGGTTTAGCTCCAATGCTCTTTCACCTGATAAGGGATTGGGGGCCTTTGAGCCGAAGGCGAAAAAGGCGTCCAAGGGTGGGGGTCCCTCCCTCTGGCTTTGCCAGCGGAGGGGGAGGGAATGGCCCTCCCCCTTCATCCATAACTTCTTTTCTTTGGGCGTGGCACAACCGTCGCCGAAGGCACCCCGCTTCCATCGCGGAATTTCGGGGGATACGGGAGGCGGCGGAGGTTGGGACAACCGGCCGGGTGAAGCCCGACTCCTCGGCGCGGCACGCGCGAGGGCGCTGCCAGAGCTTCTAGTCCTCCCCTGCCACAACCAGATCGCAGGGCCCGGTGCCATCCTGGACAAAAGGGGGCCGCTCAGGCGTTAAAATAAGCAAAGCGGCCCTTCGGCCGACGGGAGCGCTTTCGATGGACAGACCCACCGTGATCGTGACCTATAGGACGGATGAGGCGGAGAGGAACCTCGTGGAGGAGCGCTTGGGGCGGCTGGCCCGCCTCGTCTTCCTGAAGGATCATCCCAGGAAGGAGCGCGCCTCGCTCCTCGCCGGTGCGGAGATCGCGATCGCCTGGTTTCCGCAGCGCGAATTTCCGGAAGAATCTTTTTCGCAACTGGGCGGCCTTCGCCTGTTGCAGCTCGTCTCGGCGGGCGCGGACCACCTTCCCTTCGCGCGGCTGCCCGCTGGCCTGCGCATCGCCGCCAACGTCGGTGCCTACGCGGAGCCCATGGCGGAGCACGTCCTCGCCATGATCCTGGCTGCCTACAAGAACCTCTGCCCCCGCCACGCGGCCCTGGCGAGGGGGAGCTTTGAGCAGCAGCTTCCCAACCGAATGCTGAAGGGGAAAATCTGTGGCATCTTGGGATACGGGGGTATCGGCCGGGCCACGGCTCGCCTGCTCAAGCCGTTCGGGGTGCGCATTCTGGCCGTCAACAGCACGGGCCGAGGCGACGGGATGGCGGACTTCTGCGGAACCCTGGGGGATCTGGAGCGGGTGCTCGGCGAATCGGACATCGTGGTCATCGCCCTTCCCCTGACACGGCGAACCGCTGGTCTCATCGGGGAGAGAGAGCTCTCGCTCATGAAGGAAGAGGGCCTCCTGGTGAACGTGGCGAGGGGCGAGATCGTGGACCAGCGAGCCCTATACGCGCACCTCACTGCGAACCCGGCCTTCACGGCGGCCATCGACGCCTGGTGGGTGGAGCCGCAACGCCACGGGCGGTTCGAGCTGGAGCGCCCCTTTTTCGATCTGCCCAACGTGCTGGGTTCCCCGCACAATTCGGGCATCGTGCAGGGGGCCCTGCTGGAGGGGTTGCTCCGGGCCGTAGAGAACGTGGAACGCTACCTGCGCGGCGAGGAGCCCCAAGGCTTGGTTCGGAGGGAGGAGTACCTGGACTCGGGAAGCCGGATCGATGGGTAGGGAATAGGGCTCCGCGGCGGCCCCGTGGTCTTCCCCACGGCGAAGCGAATGGTAAAGAAAGGAGCATGACCATGCGAGCTTTCGAGATCCAATCCCAATTTGGCTTGGACAACCTGAGGCTGGCCGAACGCCCCGACCCCTCGCCCGGCCCCGGAGAGGTGCTCGTCGGTGTGAGGGCCTGCTCTCTCAACTACCGGGACTTGATGACCCTCCTCGGCACCTACAACCCGAAGCAGAAATTGCCGCTGGTGCCCTGCTCCGACGGGGCCGGCGAGGTCCTGGCCGTCGGCCCCGGGGTACGCCGATTCAAACCCGGCGATCGCGTGGCCGGAATCTTCTCACAGACGTGGCTGGCCGGCCCCCCCAGCGGTGCCGCTCGCAAGGGCACCCTCGGCGGACCGCTGGACGGAATGCTGCGCGAGCTGGCGGTGCTCTCGGAGGAGGGGCTCGTGCCCCTGCCGGCGCACCTCTCCTTCGAGGAGGGGGCCTGCCTGCCCTGCGCGGGCCTCACGGCGTGGAACGCCCTCTTCGGCGGCGAGTCACCCCTCAAGCCGGGGGACACCGTCCTCCTGGAGGGGACGGGCGGGGTCTCCATCTTCGCTCTCCAGTTCACCCAGATGGCCGGCGCCCGCGCCATCGTGATCTCCTCCAGCGACGAGAAGCTCCAAAGGGCGAAAGAGCTGGGCGCCTGGGCCACCATCCACTACGTGCGGGAGCCCGAGTGGGACCGCGGCGTACTCGATCTGACGGGCGGTGAGGGGGTGGACCACGTGGTGGAGGTGGGCGGAGCCGGGACCTTCGAGAAGGCCCTCAAGGCGGTGCGCATCGGAGGCTCCCTCAGCGTCATCGGCGTCCTCTCGGGTGCCAAGACCGAGGTGGCCCTCACCTGGATTCTGATGAAGAGCGTGCATCTGCGGGGCATCTTCGTGGGAAGCCGAGCCCTCTTCGAAGAGATGAGCCGCGCCGTGGGCGAGCACCAGCTCAGGCCCGTGGTGGACAAAGTCTTCCCCTTCGAGCAGGCGCCGGATGCCTTCCGCCTCATGCAGAGGGGTGGACACTTCGGGAAGATCGTGGTGGCGGTGGGAAGATAAAGGGACGGTTAGGAAGTGAGGAAGTGAGGAAGTGAGGAAGAAAGCGGAGATGATCCGATGAAAACTCGACGGCTCGGAACGAAGGGCCCGGCTGTATCGGCCGTGGGGCTGGGCTGCATGAGCATGTCGCAGGCCTACGGAACGCGGAATGACGAGGAATCCAAGAAGACCTTGCAGAGGGCGCTCGATCTGGGCGTGACCTTTCTGGACACGGCCGACGTCTACGGCGAGGGCCACAACGAGAGCCTCGTGGGCGAGGCCATCCGGGGCCGCCGGCGGGAGGTTTTCCTGGCCACCAAATGCGGCATCCTCTTCGGCGAGAGGGGAAGGGGCCTGGACGGGAGCCCGGCTCACATCCGCCAGGCCTGCGAGGCGAGCCTGAAGCGCCTGGGCACGGACGTCATCGATCTCTACTACCTCCACCGGAAGGACCCCAAGACGCCCATCGAGGAGTCGGTGGGGGCCCTGGCGGCCCTCGTGAAGGAGGGCAAGGTTCGCCACGTCGGCCTCTCCGAGGTGGCGCCCGCCACCCTGAAGCGTGCTCACGCGGTGCATCCCATCACGGCGGTCCAGTCGGAGTACTCCCTCTGGTTCAGAGAGCCGGAGCACGGCATTCTCGCGGCCTGCCGCGAGCTGGGCGTGGGTTTCGTGCCCTTCAGCCCGCTGGGGAGAGGGTTCCTGGCGGGCGCGAACGTGCGGCGCGACACTTTGGCTGAGGGAGACATGCGCCTCGGCCTGCCCCGCTTCCAGGGGGAGAACCTGGATCGCAACGAACGGCTGCGCCAGGCGCTCGCGGAGATCGCCGCGGGCAAGGGCCTCACGCCGGCCCAACTGGCCCTGGCGTGGGTGCTGGCCCAGGGCGAGACGGTGGTCCCCATTCCCGGCACCAAGCGCGTCCGCTACCTCGAAGAGAACGCCGCGGCCGCCGACGCCGCCCTCACGCCGGCGGACCTCGCCGCCATCGAGGCGGCCCTTGCGGCCAACCCTCCGAGCGGCGAGCGCTATTCGCCCGACATGATGGCCTGGGTGGACCGGGGGTAGATCGAGACGGCGAAACGGGGAAGCAGAGACACGGAAAGAAGACAGCCGGACCGGGCCAAGGCGCCCTTGAGGCGGCGCCTCGGCGGAGGGTCACGCGGCGCCGAGGAGGAGCTTGACGGCGGTGGCCAGGACGGCCAGGGCGAAGGCGAACTTGATGACCCGCTCGCCTCCGCGCACGCTGACCGTGGCGCCGAGCCACGCCCCCGCGGCGTTGCCCGAGGCCAGGACCAGTCCCGCCACCCAGCGAACGTCGCCCAAGAAAGCGAAGACGGCCAGCGAGGGGATCATGTAGAGGCCGATGATGAAGACCTTGTGCATGTTCACCCGCACGAGGTCGAGGCCCAACAGGCCCTGAAGCAGGGCCATGAGAATGAACCCCACGCCCGCCTGAACGAACCCGCCGTAGAAGCCAACCCCCACCATGGCCGCGTGGGCGAGGAGGGGGCGCGCGCGTCTCTCCTCCCGTGCCTCTCCGCCCCGGCGCTTGGGGCGTAGGACCTCCACGAGCACCCCCACCATGACGAGGGCGAGCAGCCGCTTGAACCAGATGGGGCTGATGCCGGCGGCGGCCAGCGCCCCCAGAACGGCCCCGGGCAGCGTGCATAAGCCGAGGGTCAGGCTCAGTTTGAAATCGGAGAGGCCCTTCTTGCGGAAGGAGGCGACGGCCGATACGTTCTGACCGAGAAGCGCGATGCGGTTCGTTCCGTTGGCCACGGCCGGGCTCATGCCCATGAAGATCATGAAGGGAAGGGTCAGCAGGGAGCCCCCGCCGGCCAGGACGTTGAGGACGCCCGTCAGCAGGCCGAGCAGGGCCAGAAGCTCATACTGCCCCAGATGCACGGCTCCACCCTTTCCCTGTCTTCGAAAACGGACGAAAAGGGAGGGGCTTCAGCCCCTCCCTCGGGAGTGTAACACCGACGACGCGAAGCCGGCGCATCGCGATCGAGAGAGCGCTGCTACCGGACCTCGTACTGCTTGCGCCCCTCGATGTAGAGGTCGCCGCCGTAAGCGTCGCCCACCACGATGAGAGGCATCTCCTCCACTTCCAGGCGGCGCACCGCCTCGGGGCCCAGGTCCTCGTAGGCGATGATGTCGCACTTTTTGATACATTTGGCGATGAGGGCCGCGGCTCCACCCGTGGCGCCGAGGTAGACCACCTTGTGCTTCTGCATGGCCTCCTTCACCGCTTCCGAGCGCTTTCCCTTGGCGATCATGCCCTTCATGCCGATCTCCATGAGGCGCGGGGCGTAGGGGTCCATGCGGTAGGCCGTGGTGGGGCCGGCGGAGCCGATGACGGCGCCGGGTTTAGTGGGACTGGGCCCCACGTAGTAGATGAGGCTCCCCTTGATGTCGAAGGGGAGAGGTTGGCCCTTGTCGAGCCCCTCGATCATGCGCTTGTGGGCCGCGTCACGGGCCGTGTAAATGGTGCCGGAGAGCCGGACCGTATCGCCGATGCGGAGCTTCTGCACGTCGGCGTCCGAAAGCGGTGTCTTGAGCTTGTGTTCGGCCATGGTCCCCTCCTCAGAGTTCCACTTCGCCGTGGCGGTCGGCGTGGCAGTTGATGTTGACGGCCACGGGGAGAGCCACCAGGTGGCAGGGGTAGGTTTCGATATTGACGCCCAGCACCGTCACCGTGCCGCCCAGGCCCGCCGGCCCGATACCCAGTTTGTTGAGACGTTCCTTCAACTCGTCTTCCAGCGCCGCGTAGAAGGGGTCGGGGTTCCGGTGGAAGGGCGAGCGCATGGCGGCCTTCTTGGAGAGGATGCAGGACTTCTCGAAGGTGCCGCCGAGGCCCACGCCGATGACGAGCGGCGGGCAGGCGTTGGCCCCGCCGGCGGAGACGGTCTCCAGGATGAACTTCTTCACCCCCTCCAGGCCGTCGGCGGGCTTGAGCATGGCCTGCTTGGACATGTTCTCGCTGCCGCCGCCTTTGGCTCCGAAGGTGAGGCGGATCTTGTCGCCGGGCACAATGTCGTAGTGGATCACCGCCGGGGTGTTGTCGCCCGTGTTCTTGCGCTGGATGGGGTCGCTCAGGATGGACTTGCGCAGGTACCCTTCGCTGTAGGCCTTCCGGATGCCTGCGTTGATGGCGTCCGTGAGGTTGCCCTCCACGTGAACCTCCTGGCCCACCTCCGCAAAGACCACGGCGAAGCCCGTGTCCTGGCAGTAGGGCACGCACTCCTGCCGGGCGATCCGGGCGTTCTCCTGGATCTGGCGGATGACTTCCCGCCCCGCCTCCGATTTCTCCGCCGCGAGGGCTTCCTCGAAGGCTCGCAGCATCTCCGGGCCGATGTCGTAGTTGGCGTTGATGGCCACCTTGGCCAGCGCCTCGGTTACCTCTTCGGCTTTGATTGTTCTCATCTATTACCCCCGATAAGAAGGAGGTCCGATCCGTCAGGCCCCCAAGAGATGGATGATAACCCCCACCCTCTTCCCTGGGCAAGGTGCCGATGAAAGAAAAGCGGTGGGTAAAGGTGTATATTGAACTCTCGTTGTCCGGCGAACCCGCCGGGTGTGCGATGCGGGGGCGTCGCGGGGGCGGAACTACGATTTTTTCAAAGGAGATTGAGACATGCTGAAAAAGATCGGTCTCATCGGCGGTGGCTACATCGGCGGCGTTCTCGCGCAGGAGATTGCGCAGCGAAGGCTGGCGCGCGAGGTTGGGTTGGTGGACCCGGCGCCCATGCCGAATCCGAACGATCCCCCGGAGCGCCAGGAGGTCATCAAAAAGCAGTCGGTGGCCATCGGGAAGTGCCTGGACATCGCCGAGGGCCTGCCCACCATCCGCAAGGATGTCAAGCTCGTCGGCTCCAAGGACTACTCCGCCATCGAGGGCGCCGAGCTCATCATCAACACCGCCGGCGTTCCCCGCAAAGCTCGGCCGGACGGCACATTCCCCAGCCGCGAGGAACTCCTCACCATCAACCTCAAGGTTACCATCGAGGTGGCCAAGGGCATCCAGAAGTACTGCCCGAACGCGATGGTCATCTCCATCGCCAACCCGCTCGACGCCATCGTCTACACCCTCGACAAGCGCCTCAAGCCCAAGAAGAACATGCTCTTCGGTATGGCCGGCGTGCTCGACTCGGAGCGCTACTGCTACTTCGTCGCGGAGGCGGCCAAGGTGTCGGTTGAAAACGTGCACGCCATGGTTCTCGGCGGGCACGGAGACGACATGGTGCCGGTGCGCAGCTCCTGCCAGATCGCCGGCATCCCCGTGACCAAGTTCCTCGACGGCGACACCCTGGCGAAGATCGAGACGCGCACCCGCAAGGCGGGAGGCGAGATCGTGGGCCTGCTTGGTTTCGGCTCCGCCTTCGTGTCGCCGGCTTGGTCGGCGCTCGAGATGGCCGAGGCGGTGATCTTCGACAAGCGCAAGATCCTGCCGGTCTGCGCCAAGCTCGAGGGCGAGTACGGTGTGAACGGCCTCTTCGTCGGCGTACCGGCCATCATCGGCGGGAACGGCGTCGAGAAGGTGATCGAGCTGGACCTCACCGAGGACGAAAAGGCGGCCCTCGTGAAGTCGGTGGCCGGGGTCAAGAAGACCTGCGACGAAGTCGACACCATGCTCAAGAGCCTGTGAGCCGGCAGCTCGGAATCCGCGTATCCAGGGCTCCCCGTTGAGGCGGGGAGCCCTTTCCTTAGCGGGAGAGACTCATGAGGAGGAGTAAGGTCGCTACGGCGCTTCTGGCCTGCCTGGCCGTTGCGCTCTGCGCGCTCGGGGCGAGGGGGCAGGATGCCGCCCGGGTGGAGGCGCTGCTCAAACCCGTCACGGCGGCGAAATATCCCGGCGCGGACGCGGTGGTGGTCCTGGACGAAACGCACGTAGAGGTGGAAGAGTCTGGGCTCAGCCACGTCCATCGGACGCAGCTCATCAAGGTCCTGACCGAGAAGGGGGCGGCCGAGTACGCCACCCTGCGCTACGATTACGACCCCGCCTCGTCCGTGGCCGAAATCAGGAGGCTGACGGTCTTCCGCGCGGACGGAAGCGTCCAGGAGGTGCCTCCTTCAAGGGTCTACGATCTTCCCCAGCCCCAGTTCATGATCTACTGGGACCCTCGCATGAAGGTGGCCTCCGTACCCAAGCTGAACCCTGGCGATGCCGTGGAGATCGAAACCACCTCCAAGGGTTTCGTCATCGCCTACCTGAACGACCCGGCGCAGTCCGGCGACGAGAAGTACATCCCGCCCATGCGGGGCCACTACTACGACGTGGTGCTCTTTCAGGGGAACCTGCCCATCGTGAGGAAGAGCTACACCATCGTGCTGCCCAAGGATAAGCCGATCCAGGCGGAGGTCTTCCACGGTGAACTGGGCAGCGAGACCTCCTTCAACGATACAAGCCTGACCTACACTTGGTGGAAGGAAAACGTGCCCGCGGCCAAGCGCGAGCCGCGCATGGTGGATGACCAGGACGCCTTCCCGAAGCTGGTTCTGGCCACCGTGCAGGACTGGCCCCTAAAGTCCCGCTGGTTCTACAAGGTGAACGAGGAGGCCCACGCCTTCGCCTATGACGACGCCATCAAGGCCAAGGTGGAGGAGATCACGCGGGGCCTCAAGACCGACGACGAGAAGCGCTTCGCGATCCTCGCCTGGGTGGCCCGCCAGATCCGCTACAGCGGAATCTCCATGGGCAAGGGGGAGGGCTACACCCTGCACCCGGGCATCATGACCTTCCATGACCGCTGCGGCGTGTGCAAGGACATCGCCGGCATGTGCATCACCATGTTCCGGGCCGCAGGCTTCACCCACACCTACCCGGCCATGACCATGGTGGGCGCCAAGGTGGAGAGAATCGCGGCGGACCAGTTCGACCACTGCGTCGTGGCCACGGAGGTGGCCCCGAACCGGTACAAGCTCTACGACCCCACGTGGTGCCCCTTCAGCCGAGAGGTCTGGTCTTCGGCGGAGAAGCCGCAGAACTACCTCATCGGCTCTCCCCGCGGAGAGGAGCTCATGGAGACGCCTCCCGCCCCCGCCGGCGACAACTTCATCCGGATCGAGTCGGAGGGCACCCTCAACGAGCAGGGCGATCTCGCGGGCACTCTGACGATCACCGGCGGCCACTACAGCGAGACCAACCTGGTCTGGGCCGTGGTCAACAGCCCAGCGAGCGAGGTGAGGAGCGTATTCGAGCAATGGATCGCCCGCATCTCGCCGAGGGCCCGGCTCGCCGGCTACCGTACGACGGACCCCGTGGACGTGACGAAGCCCTTTTCGATCACCCTCACCTACAGCGTCCCCGGCTACGCCATGGCGGGAGGCGGGCGCATGGTCTTCGTGCCGCCCATGGCTCACGGCATCCTCGACAGCCCCAGGATGACCGACTTCATGGGGGCGGTGAAGGGCGACGAGCGGAGTTACGGCATCTACCTGCGGGCGACCCGCGACTTCACTTTCCGGGAGATCTTGAGGCTCCCGAAGGGGTACTCTCTCACCGGCGCACCCGCCTACGCGAAGGTGGATGGGCCGGCGGCCGGCTTTTCGGCGTCGGCCGCCATGCGTTCAGACCGGCTTCAGTTCGACGAAAACCTGGTCATTAAGCAGAAGATCATACCCGCCGGGGAGTATGGGAACCTCAAATCCGCGGTGGATGCCTTTCGGGCGGCCGAGCAGGCGCCGGTGGTGGTGGGGAAATGAGGGATCTGAAGGGCTGGGGAGCTGATGAGCTGAAGGTGGCCGTGAAAAGAACGTCTAAAAGGATGCTGGGCTTGCTGCTGGCCGCGGCCGCTCTGCCGGTCCTGGCGGCGGGGCTTCCGCCGCCATACGCGGGAACCCCCACCGCTAAGGACTACCCGCACGCCGACGTGCTGGTCCTCTCCGAGAGCCGCGATTTCACCCTCCTGCCCGACGGGCGCCAGGTCGAGAAGGTCAGGCGCGTGGAAAAGATCCTTACCTATGAGGGGATGGACGAAACGGGCGACCCCAAGGTCACTTTCAACAAAAGGGAGCAGGAGCTCTCCATCGGCCGATGCCGGACCTACACCGCCGATGGACTGACCGTGGATGCCAAGGCCAACTCCTTCAACGAGATGACACCCTTCGAGCTGGAGAGGGCTCCGGCCTACACCGACTGGCGCCAGATGGTCATCACCAAGGTGGGGCTGGACATCAACTGCGTCGTCGAGCTGGAGTACACCCTGACGGACAAGCGCCCCTGGCGCCGGTTCCTGGAGGGAGTGGAACCCCTCGAGGACCAGGACCCCGCCCTGGAGAGGAGCGTCTCCCTCACCGTGCCCGAGGGGACTGCGCTCAACTACCGCCTGTTCAATGCGCAGGCCCAGCCCACCGTGACCCGGTCGGGCGGCTCCGTGACCACCACTTGGACCCTCCGCGATATCCCGCTCGCACCGCCGAACGAGATGGGGCCCTCGGAATCGGGCTTCCTTCCCGCGCTCGTCTTCACGACCTGCCCCGGCTGGGGCTCCGAGTCCTCGGTCATTGGCGAACTGGTGGCCAAGGCGGAGGCGGTGGATTCGCCTCAGCTCGCGAAGAAGGAAGAGTCTCTCCTGACGGGCCTCCGAACCTCCTTCGAGAAGATCGTGGCGCTTCACGACTACGTGGCCAAGGATATCAACACCGTGCGCTGGCCTCCGGCGGACTTCGATTTTATCCCTCGGGGCGCCGCGGAGGTCTACGATTCGGGCTACGGCAACGCGCTGGATAAGGCCGTCCTCCTCTGCGCCATGCTCAAGAGGGCGGGAATCGAGGCCTTCGTCTCGGCGGGACGACGGACGGTGCCCGGCGGGCTCGATCCCGGCGCGGTTCCCTGCATGGCCCAGATGGACACGGTGCTGGTTCGGGCGGAGGAGCCAGGAGGCCCAATCTGGCTCGACCCCACGGCCAGCTTGGCGCAAAGGTCGCCGCAAGATTTCGTGGGCTTTGAGGGGCTGACCCTCCAGCCGGGCTCTCGGGATCTGAACACCATCCTCGGCGCGGCCGGAAGCGACCGGCTCGAAGCCCACCTCGACGCCACCGCCGGTGCCGGCCTGTCGTTGGAGGGCAAGGGCCTGATCACCCTGGCGGGCCGGTACAGCCCCTTCTACGCGGTGGAGGGAAGCGCCGATGAGCAGAAGGCCTTCCTGAAGACGTTCCTCACATCGTTTCTCCCGGGCGGCGAGCTGACGGAGTACTCCGTCGTCCGCATGGATCCTGGCCGGTGCGTTTTCAAGATCGCCTTCAAGGGGCCGGCACTCAAGACCGAATCCGGCGTCTGCACTCTTCAAACGGGCCTGCCGGAGCAGTCCATCCTGGCTGGCTTCCCGGCCAGCTACCTCGGCGAACGAAGGCTTCCCCTCGTGCTGGCTGGAACGGGCAAGGAGCACCTCGTCCTGCGCGTCACCCTGCCTGAGAAGGCCAAGATCCTCTACCTACCCGCCGCGGCGAAACTGGTCAACCCGGCCGGGAGCTTTGCGCGGAGTTGGCGTCTGACGGGAGGCCTGCTTCGGATGGAGGTCTCCGCCGAGATCCCCTCGCGGGTCATACAGCCCAAGGATTATCAGGATTGGAAGGAACTGTTTGGGATCGCCAACGCCCAGGGCGAACGGTGTGTGGTGTTTGGAAGTGAGGAAGTGAGGAAGTGAGGAAGACGGCTCTAGGGGCCGCATGCCTTCCCTCAACCTTCATCCCTCATCCCTCCTCCGCAAGGCTGGAGGGTGAGAAGGCAGGGAATGGCACGGGAGCGGTAAGGGGACCCGGAGGGATGAGGGGGTGAGCGGCCCGTGGCTCTATCCGCTCCTCTTTGGGGTGGGGCTTTTCGCCGGCATGGTGGATTCGGTGGCTGGAGGAGGGGGACTCCTCACCATTCCCGCCTTTCTGGCCATGGGCCTCTCACCCCAGGACGCCCTGGGCACCAACAAGCTTCAGGCCTGCTTCGGCTCGGGCGGCGCCACCTTCCACTTCGCCAAGGCGAAGGAGGTGGATCTGAAGGCCTGTGGCCGTGGGATCCTCTTCACCGCCCTGGGTGCGGCCCTCGGGACGCTGACGGTCCAGTTGGCCAATCCCGGCTTCCTGAAGCAGATCATCCCCATCCTGTTGATCGCCATCGCCCTCTATACCTTGTTGACGCCCAGGCTCGGCCTGCAGGACGCCCGGCCCCGCATGAAAGAGGCGGACTTCTACCTTCTCTTCGGGCTGGGGCTCGGCTTTTACGACGGCTTTTTCGGCCCCGGGGTGGGCTCCTTCTGGATCATCGCCTTCGTCACCCTGCTCGGCTTCAACATGAAGAGGGCTACGGCGAACACGAAGGTGATGAACTTCACCAGTAACCTCACCTCGCTCCTCTTCTTCTTCATCGGCGGCCACGTCCTCGTGGTGAAGGCGCTGGCCATGGCCGCGGGGCAGCTCGTAGGGGCTAGAATCGGCGTGGGGCTGGTCTTGAGACGCGGGGCCCGCTTCGTGCGCCCCGTCTTCCTCACCGTGGCCTTCGCCATGGCCCTCAAGCTGCTGTTTCAGGCCTTTCACCCTTGACGGCGAGCGCGGCGGGGCCCTTGCGGAAGGACCGGGGCGCACGAAGGATCCGAGCGGCGGGCCTACCGCTCGAGCACCTCGACCACGGTGACCTGGCCGAAAAGCCACTTCCCGTGGATCTTGTGGAGGGTGCACTTCACCTCGTGGGTTTCGCTCACCGAGTCGCCGTCCGTGAGGGTTCCCGTGATCCTGGCCGTGGCCTTCACGCGGGCCGTGAGGCGCTCCGGGAAGCGGATCTCCAGGTCGTAGAACTTGAGGGTGAGCTTGTTGAACCGGGCGCGGGCGGCGAAGTAGTACCGGGCAACCTCCTGGGGAGTGACGGTGCCGCTGAGGTCGTACTTGCGGGCCTCCCAAGTGCATTGAGGCGCAAAAAACTCATCGGCCTTGGTGGCCTCGTTCAGCAGGGCCAGGTTGCTCTCGGGTCCCTCCTTCGACACCCATTCGGAGAGCGCGCTGAACTGGCGCTTGACCTGTCGCGTGCGGGTGGGGAAGAAGGTGTAGATGGCCCAGGCCGCGAGGAGAATCCCGAGGCCGGCGAGGATCTTGTTGCGGGTCACCATAGGGGAACGCCTATGATCCGGCGGAGCGACACCTGGCCGAAGTCGTGCTGCTCCATGGGCATGCTGCGGTTGTCGCCCACGACGTAGACGTGATCGGGCTCCACCTTACGGGGAGGAAGGTTCCAGTGGCAGGGGCCCTTCACGTAGGGTTCTTCCACGGGCTTGCCGTCCACGATCAGTACGCCGTTGCTGAAGGCCACCGTCTGCCCCGCCAGGGCGACGATGCGCTTGAGGTAGACCACATCCGCGCCCGCCAGGCGGATGGCCACCACGTCGCCTCGCTTGGGTTTCGAATAGAGGTAGTGGGGTTTCCAGAGGAAATCGAAGCCTCCGTCGTGGTAGGTGGACTCCATGCTCTTACCCCGGATCACGAAAGGCGTGCAGACGAAGCCGAAGAAACCGTAGGCGCCGAGTGCCACGAGGACCACCCGGAGAAGGTAGGCGGGGGTGGGGGAGGGGAAAAGAAAGCGCCGCAGCCGTTCGTCCATGCGAGTGGGCCAGCCTTCAGCGCCATGGTAGTCGAGGGGGGCTGCCGCGGCAAGGGGGGGATGATCACGGATGAGGGATGATAGATGAGGGATGATAGATGAGGGAAGAGCAGCTCCCCTGGCGTGCACCAGGGGAGCGCCGAGGAGGGGCGGCCGAGCCCCTCCTCGGGGAGCGCCTTTGCGCGACGCGCCGGAACGCGCCTTCCTCCGTTTGGCTCCGGAAGGCAAGGTGCTTTGGGGTGTGCTGGGAATGTTTTGGACAGCCTTGGTGGTGAATCTTCGTTTTTGGGGGTTCGGCTTTCCGAATTCCGAAATCCGCCCCGCTGTGCTATCCTTCTCACTTCGCGGAGGTTTCGCATGGCCGAAGACACCTTGGTGATCGCGGGACGACGGTTTTCGAGCCGGCTCTTTCTAGGGACCGGAAAATACAAGGATTACGAAACCATGGCGGCGGCCCTGGAGAGTTCGGGGGCCGAGGTGATCACCGTGGCCGTCAGGCGCGTGGAGCTGGACCGGAGCAAGGCCTCCATGCTCGATTTCATCGATCCCAAGCGCTACTTCCTGCTTCCCAACACGGCAGGCTGCACCACGGCCGGCGAGGCCGTGCGAACCGCCCGCCTGGGGCGGGAGGTGGGCCTCTCCAACTGGGTCAAGCTCGAGGTGATCGGCGACGAGAGGACGCTCTTCCCCGACAACGAGGGGCTGCTCGAAGCCACTCGGACCCTCGTGAAGGAGGGCTTCGTTGTGCTTCCCTACACCAACGACGACCTGGTGAACGCCAAGAAGCTGAGGGACGCCGGCGCCGCCGCCGTCATGCCCCTGGGCGCTCCCATCGGCTCCGGCATGGGCATCCAGAATCCTACCAACATCTCCATCATCAAGGAGTTCCTGGATGTTCCCGTGATCGTCGACGCTGGCGTGGGCACGGCCAGCGACGCCTGCCGTGCCATGGAGCTGGGAGTGGACGGTGTACTCATGAACACGGGGGTGGCCGGCGCCAGGGACGCCGTCCTCATGGCCGCAGCCATGAACAAAGCCGTACGGGCCGGTCGCGAAGCCTTCCTCGCGGGCCGCATCCCCATGAAGCGCTACGCCACCGCCTCCAGCCCCGTCGAGGGCTTGGTCCGCTGAGGAGGCTCGGCGGGGCTCCGAGGGGCCCCAATGGGGGATGAACCCGGATCTCCACGATCGTGTGTCGCGGTCTGGCGACCGCTCCTACTCAAGAAGGGGAGATGCCCATGATCAGCTACGAACTCTCGAAGGAACAGCAGGAGTTGGTGGAGAAAAGCAGAGACTTTGCCGACCGCTTCATGCGGCCGGTGGCGCGACAGTACGACGAGTCCTGCGAGTTTCCGTGGCCCGTAGTCCAAAAGGCCTACGAGGAGGGGATCGTCAACGGTGCTATCCCGAAGGAATACGGCGGAGCGGGCCACAGCTCCCTGGATGGGTGCCTCGCGAGCGAGGAGCTGGGCGCCGCCTGCTCGGGCATCGGTATCTGCATCGACGCCAACAACCTGGCCCTCACGCCGCTCCTGCTGGGAGGCAGCGACGAGCTGAAGAAACGGATCTTCGGACAACTGGTCGAGAGCCGCGGCCTGGCGGCCTTCTGTCTCACAGAGCCCGAAGCTGGCTCCGACGCGGGGGCCGTGAAGACGACGGCCGTGCGGAAGGGCGACAAGTACGTCATCAATGGCAGGAAGCGCTTTATCACCAACGGCAAACAGGCCATGATTCACACGGTCTTCTGCAATACCGATCCGGGCCGCGGGGCCCGGGGCATGTCGGCCATCGTGGTCCCCACCGACACACCGGGGGTGGTCATCGGCCGCGAGCTGCCCAAGATGGGCCAGCGCGCCTCCTGCCAGGTGGAGATCGAGTACCACGACGTGGCGGTCCCGGTGGAGAACCTGATCGGCAAGGAGAACCAGGGTTTCATCATCGCCATGAAGACCTTCAACCGAACGCGGGCCGGCGTGGCGGCGGCGGCGGTGGGTATGGCGCGGGAGGCCTACGACGTGGCGAAGGCTTGGGCGCTCAAGCGGCGGCAGTTTGACCAGCCCATCGTGGCCTTCCAGGGCATTTCCTTCATGTTCGCGGAGATGCTCACCAAGATCACGGCGAGCCGCTTCCTCGTCTGGAACGCGGCCATCCTGACGGATCAGGACAAGGAGGTTGGGACCTACAGCGCTATGGCTAAGTACTACGCCACCGACACGGCCATGGAGGTAGCCACCAACGCGGTCCAGATCATGGGAGGCGACGGCTACTCGAAGGACTTCATCGTCGAGAAGATCATGCGCGACGCCAAGCTCTCGCAGATCTACGAGGGTACCAATCAGGTCCAGCGCTTCGTCATCGCGAAGAATACGCTGAAGTGACGGCCGCAGGCGGTCATCCCGAAGGCATCCCGCGCAGAGCGGCTTTCGAAGGATCGAGATGCCTCGTGAGCTGGTGGTTAGGTGATTAGGTGAGCAGGGAAGGATCGGGCGAAGCCCGCTCGGGGCCTTCCGGCAAGGTTCTTACGTGGGGGCCTTGCAACCGGTCTTCGATTTGGAAGAGAAGGCCCCCTTCGTGAGGTGACATGAACTATCCCGTTTGGTCGGTGCCCTTCGGCTCCCAGTGGCTGATCATCGTCGTGGGTGTGATCCACGTCTTCCTCGCCCAGTTCGCGGTGGGGGGGGGCTTCCTACTGGTGGCGGCAGAGAGTTGGGCGCACCGGCACGAGGACCAAGCCCTCCTGGACTGGCTCAAACGCCAGGCTAGCGTCTTCGCCTTCATCACCCTCGTCTTCGGCGCCACCACGGGGGTCGGCATCTGGTTCACCATCGGCCTCATCAGCCCCCAGGCCACCAGCGACTTGATCCACCTCTTCGTTTGGGTCTGGGCGATCGAGTGGGTCTTCTTCGTGGTGGAACTCCTATCGGTCATCGTCTACGCCCGCACCTGGGGCGCGCTTCCCCGGCGGACACACCGCATCATCGGCTGGATCTACTTCGGGTCGGCCTTCCTGAGCATGGTGGCCATCAACGGTATCCTCGCCTTCCAGCTCGCCCCCGGAGCCTGGAGCGAGAACCACTCCCTAACCTCCGCCTTCTTCAATCCGAACTTGCTGCCCTCGCTGGCCGTCCGGTGCCTGCTCTGCCTCATGCTGGGGGGGTTGTGGGCCCTCATTTCGGTCTCCTTCAGCCGGGACCGCATTCTGAGGGGCGAGGTGGCTCGCTTCGCCTCGGGCTGGGTCTGGATCCCCGCCCTCCTCATGGGGCCGGCCTGTTTCTGGTTCGCTCAGACGCTGCCGAGGGCGAACCGAAAGCTCTGGGATTTCACCCCGAGCATGCAGAACCAGACGTGGACGTTGGCGGCCTGCCTTGGCTTTCTCGCCTTTCTGGGCTTCGCCGTGCTTTGGTTCAGGCCCAAGAACCTCTCTAAGGGTCTGGCCCTCCTCATGCTCCTGGTGGGGTTCGCCGCTGTAGGCCTCTTCGAGTGGCAGAGGGAGCAGTTGCGCAACCCCTACCTGGTGACGGGGAGGGTCTACTCCAACGGGATTTCGGTGGAGGACTACCCTCTCCTCAAGGAACGGGGGCTGCTCGCTTCGGCGCGCTGGCTCCCGCCGCGCTTGGAAGAGGCCAAGGATGCGGTGGCGGTAGGGAAGGAGCTCTTCCGCGTGGCGTGCTCCTCCTGCCACGCCGTGAGGCGCGGCCTCAACGCGCTGGCGCCGGCGGTCCGTGGGATGGACCAACCTTACCTGGCGGCTCTGATTCTGCGCACCGACCTCATCTGGCCGGGCATGCCGCCCTTCCCGGGAAAGGCTCCCGACGCCAGGGCCATTGCGGCCTACCTCGCGGCCCGGGCCGGCCAGGCGCCCGCCCCGACGGGCGGTGCCGCCGTCTGGCGCATGCGATGCGGGCTCTGCCACACCCTCAACGGCCCCTTCCGCCCCGTACTCCCGACGGTGAAGGGGATGGGGCCCAAGGACATCGCGGACCTCATCGCCTCCATCGAAGTGATGAATAGCGCCATGCCCCCTTGGAGTGGGACGGACGCCGAGCGTGAGAGCCTGGCGAACTACCTGGCGGCGCAGGAGGGAGCCAAGCGATGACGCCCGTGCTGCCCTTTTTCGGCACGCTGCCCCTGCCCGCGCCGGTCTGGCTCCTGAAGGCGCTTCTGCTCCTGACCTTCATCGTGCACCTGCTCTTCATGAACCTTATGGCCGGTGGCAATCTGCTCGCAGCCCTCTTCGCCTTCAAGGGCAAGCCAAGGCACCTGGACGCCGCCAGGGGACTCGTTCGCATCATGCCCTACGCCACGGCCTTCGCCATTGTCTTCGGCGTGGCCCCGCTCCTCTTCATCCAAGTGCTCTACGGGCCGCTCTTCTATACGAGCGCAATCCTCATCGGTACTCCGTTTCTCCTGTCCATTCCCGTCATCATACTGGCCTACGCCCTTATGTATCTGGTTGGCTACCGCTGGGACAAACTGAAGCGCTCTAGGCCGTGGCTGCCTCTCCTGAACTTCCTTCTGCTGGGCTATGTCGGTTTTATCATGACCAGCCTGAGCACACTCATGCTGGATCCCGACCGGTTCAAGAACATGTACCTCGCCCATCCCGGCGGGTGGCAGCTCAACATGGCCGAGCCCACCCTCATTCCGCGCTTCCTCCACATGATGGTTGGTGCAATCGCCGTGGCGGGGTTATACGTCGCCATCCGCGGCGCGCGCCGGCTGCGCTTGGAACCCGAACAGGGCCGCTGGCAGTACCGCAGCGGCGCCACCTGGTTTGCCGGCGCGACCCTCGTCAACATGGCCCTAGGAGTATGGTGGCTCCTCGCCCTACCCAAGGAGCAGATGATGACGCTCATGGGCGGTAGCCTCCCGGCCTCTATAGCCTTTGGTGTAGCCCTGGCGGCCGCCCTGCTCGCTCTCTGCGGTGCCCTTCTGGGTATCAACTCGGTCAAGCCGGGCCCCTACCTCTGGGGGACGGCTGGAGCGCTGGTAGCGGTTTTTGCCGGCATGGCCATCATGCGGGACGCCATCCGGGGTGCCGCCCTCCGGCCCGACTATGTGGTACAGGCGCTGCCCGTGGGTTCCCAGTGGGGCGCCATCGGTCTTTTTGCCCTGCTCATGGGGGCGGGTGCGTGGGTCTGCTGGTGGCTTCTCAAGCAGCAGAAGATAGCCGGTAGCGAACGCCGGCCCAAGCCGCCCTCCCCCGGCCTCACCGATTCTGGCATCCGCAGCCTACACCCCGGGGATTCGCGAACCACGATACCCGCCGTGACGGACTCCGGAGCACACAGGCTCCCGCCCAGCTCTTCGGGCCCGCACCGCCTGGTCGACGAGTAGCAGACCGCCCAAATTCCGCGATCGAAAGGTTCTTCCTTCGGCGGCGCAGGTGGCTCATGGGGGAAGGGCTTTGTCTCCTGAACGGGGAGGGGCTTCTCTTTCGCGTTCCGCTGGCGAAGCCAGGCGGAACGCTCGATTTGCC
>Ga0207433_10007314_pt1 | contig 18552 bp, 20 predicted proteins | sample YelNatPaOPGAMG01_FD_187559 | JGI IMG/M metagenome (GOLD analysis project Ga0207433, IMG submission 187559) | Hot spring thermophilic microbial communities from Obsidian Pool, Yellowstone National Park, USA - OP-RAMG-01 (SPAdes) (version 3) | ecosystem: Environmental > Aquatic > Thermal springs... | reverse complement strand
AGGAGCTTATTTTTGAAACAAATGTTTTTCCAAAATATTTTTCTAAAATATATAAACCCTTTTCTGGACGTAAAACATCTTTAACCTGCCCTTTATCAATTTTTTGTTTAAAATCCCAAACTGTACCATGAATAGTATTAACTTTTACTTCTGATAATTCCTCACTAATTTTTCTAATTAAATCGGCATACCTAATTCCATTAGGGTTATTTTCTAAAATTTCATATAATTTTTTAATTATTTTTTCTTTTTGTGTAGACATTTTTTATTATAATTCTTCAATATTTAAACTTTTTCTAATATCATCAATTTTTTCAGCAGCTTTAATTGGTAAATTTATATTTTTATATCTCTGGCCAATAACATTAGATAACCAAATTAAATCTTTTACTACTTTAGCAATTGTTTTTTTATTTGGTTTAAAAATTAAAAGTGATTTATAGGTTGACTCTAAATCACAAGATAAGTCTCTAATTTCTTTTTTCGCAATTGTGTAATCATCTTGCGCAATTATATAATCATCGCTTGATCCAGAAGAAAGCGGTGGGTTTGTTATGATATTTGCATAAAACTTCAATTTATTATCAATTTTAGCAATTACCTGTTTATATTTTATCAAAGGCTTTAAAATAAATTCCAAAATATATTGACTCAATATAAAAACTAAAACTCCTGATATTATTGTTAAAAAAATTTCCATATTTCTACCACCAAATTAATTTTTTAATCTTTTTATAATCCAAATTCTTTAAATCGACCTCTTTTATATTTTTTACTTTATATCATTTATGCTATTTATTTTCTAAAATTTCGTATAATTTTTAATGATTTTTTATCTGTGATAAAAATTTTTTATAAAATTTTCTTATTTAATCTCTTTTCAGATAAATTATTAATTAATTCTTTCAGTGCCATATAAAAATTTTTTGAAACAATAAAATAACTATTATAAAATCTAAAATAATCTAATATATGAATATCTTTATCCAAAAATTCTAAATCTCTATAGTTTGATTTTATTCTATACCAATAAAAAAATTCAAATATATTTATAAAGTTATTCTGAATAAATTTTCTTTTGTCTTTTAAACGATGTTTATCCCTAGAAAAATCTTCAATAACGTAATCAAAAAGCTTTCTTATAACTCCCTTAAATCTATTTTCAAAATCAATATTTTGCGGTAATTTCAAATTGTGTCCTGGAGGTAATTTCCATTTCTTAATATCTTCGCAAGACACCATTCTATTTAAAAAATCATTGCTGAAATAAAGAATATTTCTCTTGATATTATTTTTAAATCTCTCTAGAAGAGTTTTGTGCCCAACCTTAAAAGAATTGATGTCGCATGTTATCAAATATTCAATAATTAAAATTAAATTAAATATAAGATAATAAGTTTTTACTGCTATCCAAGGAATGCATATTTCAGAAAACCCTATATTATTTTTAACAATTTTGTATTCCTCGTTAAGATTTTTAATAATTAATTTTATTAGATTGATTTTTTTATTTAATAAATCTTCTTCTTTTTTATTTTGTTTAATTGTTTTAATATTGATGTTATATTGAATTTTTAAATCTTTTGTTACATCCTCCATAAACCACACGTAATTAAGATGAGTTCTAAAGGATTTATTAGAGCTTATAACGGTTCTTTCATTAATAAAATCAATTGCTAAATCTTTTTTTAGCTCATTAGTACTTTTCATATTTTCACCACCAAATTAAGTTTTTAATTGACCTATAATCTAAATTTTTAATATCTATTTTCTCTCCATCTTTAAATTCTATTTCATCTTTACTAATTCTCTTTATCCATTTACCTTTTAAATTAGAAAGCGTTTCAGCAATATCTATATTAGGATAAAGTTTTGATAAATCTACTTTGACTTTGTTGTTTTTATAATCAATTTCTAAAGCATCTAAAAGTTTTTTGTCTTTTAAGAAAATATATTGCTCGTATGGAGATTGATTGGCTGCGCTAAATAAATCACTATCTTCATATTTTGCTTTTCTTAAAACATCTTCATATTGTTCAAGTTCATAGTATTTAAAAAATCCACCGCCTTGCCAGTTAATATCCTCTGTAATACCGCAAGGTTCGTTTCTTCCCTTTGCGGCTAAAACTTGTTTTAATCTTCCTAAAATACCTATCTTTTTAACAATTGCTTTTATTTTTATATCATTTTCTTCAAACTTTAATACAACGAATCTTTTGTATAAATCCTTTTTATTTTTCTCAGTATTATTTAATTCAATTTCATCGATATAAAAATTATCTATATAATTGCCCATTTCTATACCAATCCATTTCTTGCCAAGTTTATGAGCTACAGACAAAGAAGTCCCACTACCTGCAAAAAAATCTAAAATTATATCATTAAACGAATGGGAAGTTATGTAATACAATAAATAAATCAATCCTTCTGGCTTTTGTGTTTTAAAACCATAAAATTCATTTGATAAATTTAAAACAGGTCTCGTATTAAACACTTTATTATTTAAAAAATCTTTAATAACTCCTTCTATAATATCTCTTAATAATGTATCGGTATAATATTTTCCATTTTCATCTTTATTTGCACCCATAAAGGGTTTTTCTATCTAAATATTGCCTTTCATAAATTGGATTGTATTTAAATTTTTCGAGAGATTTAGCGTAAAATAAAATACTATCATGTTTATATGGTAAAGATATTTTTTTAGAAGCTCCTCCTGTCCTATATGCCCAAACTAAATTATTAATAAATCCATTTCCAAAATTAATATCTAACAAAACTCTTCCTATATGTTCAGCATGATGATCTAAATGTACAAAAATAGATCCCGTCTCTTTTAAAAAATTTTTTGCAATAGAAATTCTATTATCCATCAAAGTAAGCCAACTACTATCTTGAAATTTATCTATATAATCAAAATCCTCTCCGGTATTAAACGGCGGATCAATATAAATTGTTTGCACTTTTTCTCTAAATTTAGGAAGAATTGTATTTAATGCTTGGTAGTTTTCTGATTTTATTAGCCAGCCATCTAAAGATTGGTCTAAATTATCAAATAAAGATAAAATCTCAAGTTCTAAATCTTTGAAATACTTGGTATCAATTGGTAAATGCAAATACTCGGATTGAGATTGCTTCGCTGCGCTCGCAATGACAGTATGATCAAAATTTTCATCTAAAATTCCTAATTCTTTCCATTCTTTTATTTGTTCTTTGAAATTTTTATGCTTTTGAATTTTCTCGATTAATGAGATTGCTTCGTCGCTACGCTCTTCGCAATGACAAGCGGATAAAATTCTATCTAAAGTTATTACATAATTAGAATTCAAAACAAATTTTGGTTTATTCCAGATTCTTACTAGCTCATCTTCAAATTGAGAAATAAAATCAATGATTTTAAAAGCAATATTTTTTAATATCTGAAGCTGGTCAATTCTTTCTGTGGGCCATTCGGTTTCTTCTGAATAAATATATTGATAAAGCCAGATTTTAAATTGTTCTTGTAAAAATTCTTTTGCGTTTTTATTGATAAAATAATCAACTTCCGATTGGGCTTCAAAAGTAGAAAAGGCTTTGTCTAAAATTTCATCAGTAATTTTTATTCCTTTTTGTTTTAACTCCTTTTTAATATCATCGTATTTTGTTTGCCTTCCTTTTTCAGAATAAAAAACATTAAAGAAAATAGTGCCGTCTTGAGAAACTTTTTTCAATTCATAAACTAAACTTCTTTTTTCGTTGGCTTTCTTATATTCTAAATTAGAAACATCAAAGAAAAATTGATAAGTTTCGTTTTTATCTTCAATTTCGATTTTTAAGTTTTTAAAAATTCTATCGGTTTTAATATAATAAAGCATTCTTGTTTTCCAGAATAAAATCACATCTTTATCATCGGTATAAACCTTGTCATAAACATTTTGGAAAAAAGGAGTGTAGTTAAAATAAATAGAGCCGGATTTAGTAAAATACCGACTAAAAAATGAATAAAGTTTGTCAAATAATTCTTCTCTAAATTTGGGGTATTTTTCTAAAGCTATTTCTATGTCTTTTCCTAAATGCTCTCTAATTTTTGAATAATAAGAGGATTTAATCCTCATCAAATTAACAAAACCACCCTCGCCTTCAATTTTTGCTCCAATAAATAAATCCTCTAATGCTTTGTAAAATTTTTGCTCTTTGGTCATATGTTTTTATTATATTTCTTCTTACGTTTTTTACCCTCTTTTCTTTCTGCTATTCTTTTTTTAGCAAATCTTTAAGTCGGTATTTGCTTCCATTTTTCTTTATTTTCCCACAAAAAGGGGATGAGTTCAAGGCGAGGATAGTGGCGAGATTGCTTCGCTTTGCTCGCAATGACGATGTCGGGATACTGTAAGATTGCTTCGCCGGCTCACGCCGGCTCGCAATGACAAGTGGAGTGTGTCATCGCGAGGCCAAAAGGCCGTGGCGATCTTACATTGGTGTAAGATTGCTTCGGGCTAAAGCCCTCGCAATGACTACTTTGCATTACACTATTGTAAGATTGCTTCGCCGGCTAACACCGGCTCGCAATGACAAGAGGAGTGTGTCATCGCGAGGCTGTTAAGCCGTGGCGATCTTACATTGGTGTAAGATTGCTTCGGGCTAAAGCCCTCGCAATGACTACTTTGCATTACACTATTGTAAGATTGCTTCGCCGGCTAACACCGGCTCGCAATGACAAGCGGGAGGGTTCGTAATGACTTCCTTTAGATTGCTTCGCTTCGCTCGCAATGACAATTAACTAGTAAAAAAGTAATTCGCGGTTCGGAGGCAGGGACTCGAACCCCAATTTCCAGGGCCAGAACCTGGCGTCCTACCATTAGACGACCTCCGAATTAATTTTTAAATAATTTCTGTCATATTATCAAAAATTCAACTAATTTTCAATTTTTACGCTATTGATGGCAAGTATTGTTTTTATTTTATTTTATTTTATAATTTAATTATATACTTGGTTTTATTAATAAAATGCCACAGGTTAAAAAACAAAGTAGCGAACCTCAAAGTCTTACGATTCAGCAAGATATTCAAGCTGAGTTAGCGCAACCGATTGAAAAAATTTCAGTAATTCGATTAGTAGATAAAATAATAGAATATAGCTACTTAGCGAGGGCTTCAGATATTCATATTGATCCAGAAGAAGATAGGGTGGTCATTCGTTTACGTATTGATGGCGTTTTGCATAATGTTTTTGTTTTACCTAAAGATCTTCAAGACGAAGTTATTTCGCGCATTAAGGTGATTACTGGTTTGCGGACTGATGAGCATCAGGCGGCACAGGATGGCCGACTTAAATTTCAATTGAAAGAAGCAAAAATTAATTTTGATATCAGAGTTTCTATTGCTCCGACTTTTTACGGCGAAAATGCGGTGATGCGGCTTTTGGTAGAGCATGGCCAAGAATACAGTTTAGAAACTCTTGGTTTTTCGCCGCGTGATTTAGATGTGGTTAAACGCGCTATTAGAAAACCATATGGAATGATTTTAGCCACTGGACCTACTGGAAGTGGTAAAACAACCACTCTTTACACAATTCTTAAAACTTTAAATACAGAAGAAGTTTCTATTATTACTATTGAAGATCCAATTGAATATTCTATTAAAGGTATTGATCAAATTCAGGTTAATCCTCAAACAGGACTTACTTTTGCGAGCGGGCTAAGGTCAATCCTGCGTCAAGATCCAAATATTGTAATGGTGGGCGAAATCAGAGACGAAGAAACAGCAAACATTGCAGTTAACGCTGCCTTGACAGGCCATTTGCTTCTTTCTACTCTTCACACCAATGACGCGGCTACCACATTGCCAAGATTACTCGAAATGAAAATTGAACCTTTTTTAATTGCCTCTACTGTTAACATTGCTATTGGTCAACGTTTGGTAAGAAAAATTTGCCCTGATTGCAAAACTCAAAGAAAGGTTTCCTTAGCCGAATTGCAATCTTTGGCAAAAGTTGTTCCTCAAGAGCTTTTAGAAAAAAATAAAGACCAAATTTTTTATTATGGTAAAGGATGTAAAAATTGTAATAATACCGGCTATTTAGGCCGTATTGGTATTTATGAAGTTTTAGAGGTTACCGATGCTATTAGAGAGGCAATTATGAATCGTTTTAATGCTAATGAAATTAAAGAAATCGCTAAAAAAGAAGGTATGGTGCCGATGCTCGAAGGCGGATTTAATAAAGCCCTACAAGGCATTACAACCATTGAAGAAATTATGCGAGTTATTTATGAATAATTATTTTTAATCATTATGAAGAAACCTCTTTTTCTATATGTTTCTTTAGCTAATAAAATTCTTTTTGCGCGGCATTTGTCTATTATGATAAAAACTGGCATGCGTTTAGTTGATAGTTTAAAGCTTCTTCAAAAACAAACACGCTCCCGTTCTCTTTATTATATTTTAGAACAACTTATTCAAGACACAGAAAATGGTCAATTTCTATCTGTTAGTTTGAAAAAATTTCAATCCATTTTTGGAGAATTGTTTATTAATGTGATTCGCATCGGAGAAATTAGCGGCACCTTATCCGATAATTTAGAGCATCTTTCTATCGAACTTAGAAAAAGCCAAACACTGCGTCAAAAAATTCGCGCCGCTCTTATTTATCCCAGTGTGGTGCTTTTAGTAACAGTGATAATTGTTGGCGTTTTAATCTTTTTTGTCCTGCCAAGAATTATACCGGTTTTTTCCAATTTAAGGATTTCGCTCCCTCTTTCGACTAAAATTCTTATAGCTGTATCTCAGTTCTTAATTAATAACTGGTTATATCTTGTTTTGGGTTTGATTGCCGCGGTGATTATTTTTATTGTACTTTTACAAATAAAAATAATCCGTTTTTTATGGCATAAAATAATTCTTTATCTGCCATTGATTGGTTCTATTACTCGAAAAGCCGCCATCTCTAATATGAGCCGAACCTTAAGTTTAATGTTAAATAGCGGAATGAAAATTGTTGAGGCATTAATTATTACTTCAAACACTCTTACTAATCTTGTTTATAAAAAAGCACTTATTGATGCCGCCGAAATAGTAAAGAAGGGCGAATCTTTTAATAGTTTTTTAAAAACCAGAGAAGATTTATTTCCGATAATTGTTTCGCAAATGATTGAAGTAGGGGAGAGTACTGGCACCTTGTGCGATAATCTTGTTTATTTAGCGAATTTTTATGAAGAAGAGGTTGATGAAGCGACAAGAAATCTGTCTAGCACCTTAGAGCCGTTCCTTTTAGTGATAATGGGGGTAATTGTTGGTTTTATTGCAATTTCTATTATTACGCCGATTTATAAAATGACTCAACCCTTTAAATAAAAGAATTATGAATAATAATTTCGGTTTTACTCTCATTGAAATATTAATTGCCATCGGTATTTTAACAATTATATTAAGTTTTGGTTATTTAATTAGTTTTGATTTTTATAAAAACTATGTCCTGCAATCAGAAAAGGACTTATTGGTAAGCATTTTAAGAAAAGCCCGTTCGCAGGCATTAAATAATGTCGGCGCCGCGCCTCATGGGGTTTATATTGATAATTCTTCTTACACCATTTTTTATGGCAACTCTTACGTTTCGCGTGATAGCCAATATGATGAAAATATAAAAAAAGCGCCGGGTATTAATTTAAGCGGTTTAAATGAAATCGTTTTTGCGCCGCTGACGGCCACATCTACTGCTTCAGGCACAATTGTTTTAAATAATGGCACAGGGTCATTTTCGATTGATGTAAATTATGAAGGTAGAATTAATTGGCGATAAAGGACAATCGCTTTTAGAAATTTTAATTGCTTTAGGAATTATAGCGTTAAGTGTTTCTTCGGCGGTGGCTGTATTTTTTTCTGGCCGTTCTCTTTTAATTGACGCCCAGATGGAGAATTTGGCGCTTAATATTGCTCGCCAAGAATATGAATTAACTAAAGCGGCCGCGCAAATAAATTTTGCCAATCTTACCAATTCTTCTTCAACAAGCGGCGATTTTATTAAAGAGACAATTGTAGAACCAATTGATTCTTATACAAAAAGAGTTACCAACCGCGTTTCATGGAAAACTAATCCTTTAAGGACACAAAAAGTAGAACTAAACACCATTCTAACAGATTGGCGCAATTTTTCTCAAAGCGGAGGCGATACAGGCGGTGGCGGATTAACCGGCGATTGGAAAAGGCCCGTTACTTTAGGTTCTATTGATTTAGGCGCGGGCAATTCTGCTACTGGTCTTGATGTAAAAAATAAAATTGTTTATCTTTCTGTTCAGGCCTCTGATGCAAAAAAACCAGATTTTTATATTGTGAACGCTACTGATGGCAGGCATCCGTTTATTGTTTCAAGTATTAACACCGGACCAGGCCTAAACGCAGTAGATGTCGCCAATAATTACGCTTATGTAGCCAATCAAGATATTAACGCTCAACTTCAGATAATAGATGTAAGCAACATAAATAGCCCCTTATTAGTAAGCTCTTTTAAACTTAATAATGTTTCAGGGAATGGCGCAGTGGGTCAAAGCGTTTTTTATAATAACGGAAAAATTTATATTGGCACCAAAAAAGCCACCGGGCCAGAGTTTCATATCATTGATGTTTCTAATCCAACCAATCCTTTAGAATTAGGCGCTTTTGAGGTTAACGCCGATGTTAATGATATTTATGTTAAAAATGATATTGCTTATCTTGCTACTTCAGACAATGAAGAATTAATACTTCTTGATGTTAGTCATCCGTCAAATATTTTAAAAATCAGCGGTTATAACGCTCCAGGAGATTCTGAAGACGGAAAAAGCTTATGGATATTAGGCAATAAGCTTTATTTGGGCAGATTGATTGGCGGCAATAACGAGTTTCATATATTTGATATAAGCACTTCTACCGCTATTTTAGATTTGGGTTCAAAAGATATAGCGGCTAATGTAAATGGCGTTTTGACGCGCGATTATTTGGCTTTTCTTGCCACCGATGATCCAAATAAAGAATTGCAGATATGGGAAATTTCTAATCCGGCTAATATAAATCTTTGGGCTTCTTTTAATTTTCCTCAAGTCGCCACGGATATTGATTATGAAGATAACCTTGTTTATGTATCTGTTCGTAGCAATGACGCTTTAAGAATTATTACCTCGCAATAAAAACTGGTAAATGATATTAATTATTAATGTCTAAAAAAATAATTAAAATTGGCAATGTTATTAAGGATGGCGATAGTGGTTTTACCCTACTTGAGATAATTTTATATACCGCCATACTTTCTTTGACGATCGGTTTTGTTTTAATAGGAGTTTATCAAATTATCGATTCAAAAGCAGGCGTTTTGGGCCGAGTGAGCGTTGAAGAGGAGGCAAATTTCTTAATAAAAAAAATAAAATGGGCGCTGACCGGTGTTAATGTTATAAATCAGCCGTTAACCGCTACTACCTCAACCACCCTTTCGGTAGATAAGTTTAATTTTTCCGCTAATCCGGTAGTAATTTCTCTTTCTGGCTCTGATATAAAAATTTCTTATGCCGGTCAGCCGCCAGTGGTTTTAAATAGCGAAGATGTTGCTGTTAAAAAATTGGTTTTTGAAAATATTTCTGATAATAATAATTCAGCAATTAAAGTAGAATTACTCATTGAATATAAACGAAATGATCTAAAATTAATAAAACCATCCACGCAAATTGAAACAACTGTTTATTTAAGAAAATAATCATATGAATACTCAAGGCTATATCGCTATTACATCGGCTATTATCATTTCTTTATTATTATTAGCAATTACATTTACTGTAAATCTTTCTTCTTTTTTTGGGAGATTTAATATTTTTGATTCGCAAACAAAAGAAATTAGTTACGCTCTGGCTGAGGCCTGTGTGGAAAAAGCCCTGCTTAATTTGGTTCAAAATTCTTCTTACGCGGGCAATGAAACAATTACTGTCAAAACACCTGATACCTGTGATATTTTAGCGATTGAAACCAATGGTTCGCAAAAAATAATTAAAACCAGCGCAATATTTGATAAAACCAAGACAAATCTTAGAGTAGTGTTTGATACAACTTCTTCCCAAATTATTTCTTGGGAAGAAGTTTCAGTTTTTTAATTTTTATAACATCGTATTTTATGAAACCAAACTTAAATAAAAAAGATTTTGAATTTTTCTTTAAGCCATTAACTAAAATAAACGGCTTGACCTTGATTGAAATAGTAATCACTATTGGGATTATCGTTCTTCTGGCAGGAACCGTGATTATAATTATCAATCCCGCTCAACAATTAGCAAAAAGCAGAAATACCCAACGTCAATCTGATATTAATTTGATATTAAACGCTATCAGTCAAAATATGGCAGATAATAGAGGAATTTTTAATTGTGTCAACGGACCAATTCCCACCAGTTCAACAAAAATGGCGGTTGGTGCAGGTAATTATGATATTGCAGCGTGCTTGGTGCCGGTTTATTTAGATAAATTGCCTTTTGACCCACAAGCGCCAGATGCTTATTACGCTTCAACAACTGACTATAATACCGGTTATTTTATTTATCAAAGTACCACCACTAATCGTGTAACTATCAGCGCGCCATCAGCGGAATTAAATGAAATAATTTCTGTAACAAGATAAATTAAATTATTTGCGGTTTTTTCCCTTCAATTTGAATTTTAGTGATTTTTAATTTTCCGTTAATTAATTTTGCCTCTAAAATTTTTACTCGCTTGCCATTTTTGATTGTCCAGGTGCCGGGCTCGGGATTTAAAGCGCGAATTTTTCTGTCAATTTGAATGGCAATTTCACCGCCTTCCTGTTGGGCTTTTTCTAAATTTAATGGCTCAAGATAAGCGTCTTCAGTGGAAAATTTTTTTGTATAAGTGACTTGCGATTCGTCTTGAGGCACGCCTTTTATTTTTTCATCTTTTTGGGCATTTTCGTGCTTTCTTAAGAAATCAATTAATAATTCCGCTCCTAATTCCGCTAATTTGTCGGTAAGGGTTTTTGTTGTTTCCTCATTGCTCATTACTAATTTCTCATTACTAATAATTGGTCCATGATCCATTTTTTCATCCATTAAAAATAAAGTCACACCTGTTTTTTCTTCACCGTTTAAGATGGCGGTTTGAATTGGCGTTGGCCCGCGATATTTCGGCAAAAGCGAAGGATGAACGCCAATGGTGCCTAAACGCGGAATTTCTAAAATTTCTTTTGGAATAATTTGGGCATAAGCAGCCACAATAAAAATTTGACAATTGACTTTTGACAATTGACTTTTGACATCGGATAGGTTTTCCGGTTGAAAAATTGCGCTTTGCGCTTTGCGATTAGCGATTAGCTGTTTCACCGGCGGGGGAGTGATGATTTTTTTTCTGCCGACCGGTTTATCGGGATTACAAACAACCGCTTCAGGAATAAAGCCGGCTTCAATCAATTTTTTCAGAATTATGGCGGCAAATTCCGGAGTGCCGAAAAATATATAGCGCATAATAATCAGGGATTAGGAACTAGTAACTAGTAACTAGCAACTAGCAACTAGAAACTAGAAACTAGGAGGGGGTAAATTTTACTAAACCCTGTTTTCTGTTTGCTGTTTACTAGTTACTTTGTATAATTCTTTTACCTTATCAATAAACAATATTCCATTAAGATGATCAATTTCATGTTGAAAAACTCTGGCTAATAAACCCCAGGCCTTGATTTTTATTTTTTTAGCGTTTTTATCGTAGCCAATTAAAATGATTTTTTCCGGCCGTTCCACCAGGCCATAAACATTGGGCACACTTAAACAACCTTCTTCCATTATTGATTTATTTTCAGAGAATTTAATGATTTCAGGATTGAAAATAGCGTAGAATTTTCCAAGTGCGGACTCACGCAGGATAGACGCGGACTCACGCGGACTTTGTTCTGGATAATTTCGAGGGATAAGAGCAATGAAGAATCTTAGATTTAATCCTACCTGATTGGCGCTTAAGCCAATGCCGTTATTTTCAAGCATTGTTTTTTTCATTTCTTTTATCAGTGCGTCAATTTCTTTTTTGGTGTATTTATTAAAATCAAATTCAGCAGTTTTTTGCCGTAAAAACTTTTCTTCTTTTTTATTGTTTACGGTTAGAATTTTCATAAATTATCCAACGGGCTTTTAATGTTTTGTAAATTGTTATTGGCGAGTTTGATATAAATTTGAGCGGTTTCTATTCGTTTATGTCCTAAAAGTTCTTGAATATATCTTATACTGGTTCCGGATTTCAAAAGATGCGTGGCGAAAAAGTGGCGCAAACTGTGGCAGGTAATCGGTTTTCTGATGCCGGATTTTTTAAGAACATCAGAAAAAATTTTTTGGAAGGTTCTTTCGGTAAGTTTTCCTCCGCGGTCGCTTTCAAAAATAAAATCATCAGCGTTTTTATTTTTTTAGATATTTTCGTAAAACATCTGCCATTTTTTCCGAAAGAATAGTTATTCTATCTTGAACGCCTTTTATTCTCAAAATCCAGGTCCTTAATTTTGCAATTTAGGACTTCAGAAAAGCGCATTCCGAAGAATACATAAGGCCAAGCAATAATTTATGTTTTATATTTTGGATTGTTTTTAATAATGTTTTACTTCTTCTTAGTAAGATTTTCAAGAAGTGTTTTAGGGCGTCTGGTGCGGGGGATATTCACGAAAAATTTGCGATAAAGGATTTTTCAAAATAGAATTTTAGCGCGCTGTAAGCGGTGTTCAGTGTAGAGGCCGAAGAATTTTTGTTCGCCAAATACTCTAAATAACCGCGAATATCCTTTGTGTTGACGCTCTTAGGACTCTTGTTTACGTATTTAATCAGGTCTATGATATAATATAAATATGATTTTATAGTTTTCTGACTGAATTTCTTTAACTTCATTTCTGTTGCAATTTTAGAATCGGATCTTGGCTGGGATAACAAGTTTGATTCATAAACACATTTTGATTTAAAAATGATATTAGAACTTTATTATAAATAAAGGTCGAAGTCAATTAGTTCGTATATGACGAGTTATATGAAATAAATAAATTCTTTTCTGTTATCGCAGAAAAATTATTCAGGCAAAATTATTTTTAATTTTTTCTTTTATGAATAAATTTGAAAATTTTCAATCTATTCCGAGCGTAGAAAAATCCGAAAAAGAAAAGGAGATAAGCGAAACGGAGATTTACCCTGTTGTAAACACCCAACTTCAACAACGCTATGACCGGATTTCTACCCAATGGAACAGTAAGGCTTATGAGGGCACTCGCCGAGATGATTTAATTCCAAAATTGATTGAAATATCGGGTGTTACGGATGGGCAAAAAATTCTTGAGGCTATGTGCGGAACGGCATTATTATCAAAGGAATTACAGAGGCTTTTTCCAAAATGTCAAATTTATATCCTTGATTTTAGTCAGGGAATGTTAAATATGGCGCCAGAAGGATTAAAAAAAGTTCACGCTTCTGTCGTGGCCATGCCTTTCCCGGATGAAAGTTTTGATCGGATTTTTCTACGCTCAGGCATATATGATTTGCCCAGAAGAATGCAATTGAAAGCTTTGCAAGAAATAAACAGGGTTTTATCATCAAGAGGAACATTTACGTTACAAACTTATTTTACGGACGAAAAAACCTTTCGTGCTCTCAATGATATTGTAAACATCAAAGATTTGGTCTCAGGACAATATCAAGATATGGGCAAGGAAGAATATCCCCGGTACTTTGCCAAAATAGATGAGCTAAAACAGTGGTTTGACGAAGCAGGTTTTTCCTTTGATCAAGTTGATGAATTTGAAGGTGTTATAACTTACATGCGAACCAAAGAAATGACAGATTTGGGCAAATCAATATGGATTAAATATATTGAGAGTTTATCAAATGAAATAAAGGAAGCAATAAAATTACGCACTGAGCCTGACGGCACCATAACTTACAATTTTCCAGGTGTTATTTTTAAATTGAGGAAAAAATAAAAAATAATTTTGCCTTAATAATGCTCGCTATCGCTCGCGAATTTATTTACATCAGCTAACAGCGTGTATGCGGTTCGGGCTTTTCCAAAACCCTCTCCTATATTTGCTACTCAAACATCGCATACACCAAACGTTATATGAAATTTTGTTCAAAAATTTTTTATACTAACCGTATTGATTGATTTTTAAGATAATTAATATTTGTAACAAATTTTATACGATCTTCAGAATTTTGTTACATTTCTTTCTTTGTTTTTCTATTTTTAAATATATCGGGGTGAGTTTTGCCCAAGACCCTCATAAAATAACCGCCTTTGTTTTTTATTTTTTTTCTTTCTGCTACTTCTTTGGCGATTCGTAATAAATCGTCATTATTATGTTTTTTTGCCAGCTTGATATAAAGCGATTTATGTTTTTCGTCTTCTAATAATTGAGCGATTAAAAGCCCGATCAGTTGGTATTTTTTATAAACACGGGATTTTTTAGCCCGTTCTTTTAAAATTTGAAGGTAATCTTTTTCTATCATAATGTAGAAGCAAATGCGTCGCTGATGAGTACGCTGATATCAGCGTAGTTCCGCGTACTCATCCGCGCAGTTTCAGCTTCTATAGATTAACGTATTTCTGCGTTCTCATCGTTGTAATTTCTACTTCTATGAATGAATAACTATCACAAATTCGCCCTTTAGATTATTTTTATCGCTTTCTAATGTTTTGATTATTTCTTCAAGATTGCCCCGATAAATGGTTTCAAATTTTTTTGTTAATTCGCGACAAATCACAATGTTTCGCGTCTGTTTCGTGTTTAATTTCGCGTCAGTTTCGCGTAATTGACGAAGTGATTTTAAAATGCGGTGGGCTGATTCATAAAAAACAACGGTATATTCTGATTCTAAAACTTTTTTAAAAAATTTTTCTCTGCCTTTTTTTGATGGCGGAAAGCCCATAAAAATAAATTTGTCAGCCGGCAAACCGGAAATGCTTAGGGCCGTGGTTAAGGCGGATGGTCCGGGAATAGGAATGATAGAGAAAGAGGGTAGGCGAGTGGTGATGATTTTTATTAATTTGCCACCGGGATCAGAGATTCCCGGCGTGCCCGCGTCGGTTACTAAGGCCAATTTTTTGCCTTGTTTCAGTTGATCGAGAATATAATCAATTTTTGAAATTTTACTGTGTTGAAAATAGCTAATCAGTGGTTTTGAAATATTGTAATAATTTAACAATTTTATGGTTTGTCGGGTATCTTCGCAGAGAATTAAATCAACCTCTTTTAAGGTCTCGATTGCCCTAAAAGTAATATCCTTGAGATTTCCGATTGGGGTTGCTACAATATAAAGAATTCCCATTTTTTTATTATATATGAAGCGGCTTTTTATCGCAATAAACTTGCCTGAGCAATTGAAAAATTCAATAGCGCAGATAATCGCAGAAATTAATAAGTCGCAGAACAACGCAGACGATTCGCAGACCAACGCAGAAAAGGGTCCGCGTGAGTTAGCGTTCAGTCAGCGTGGATCAGCGTTCCGTTGGCTGCCTATGGAACAATGGCATTTAACTATTACTTTTTTAGGCTATCAGCCGGATGAAGCGATTGAGCCGATTTTAAGATCTATAAAACAAACTGTTTTTGACTATTCCAATATTCTTAAGAATAATAGAATAGTTTTTGAGAAAATAATTTGGGCGCCGCCACGAAAAACACCTCGAATGATTTGGTTAGACGCCACTAAAAAAACTTCAAAAACTTTGGGAATGATAAAAAATAAATTAGAAGATGAACTGGTAAAAAATGGTGTCAGATTTCGAAGAGAGAATCGCGAATATCATGCTCATCTGACTTTAGCACGCTTTCAACAGACGCGGACTTACGCGGACCTCGAAGCAGACGCTCCACGTCGCTACGGGGCAGGCTTGACGCGGACTCACGCGGACAATATCAGCGTAAATCAGCGTAGCAATCAGCGTGAATCAGCGTGGCTGGCGTTTTACGCCGAAAGTCTTGATTTGATGGAATCTCATCTTAAGCCTACTGGCGCAGAATATGAAATCTTAGCCAAAGTGGACTTTATAAAATAAATTTGATAGAATTATTTTTAAGTAATAAATTTTTGTTATGGCGAGCCAATAGCGAATAATGTTATACTGAACACAGCGAATTGTCATTGCGAGATGTAGTCGAAGCAATCTTACATTAATGTATGAGATTGCCGCGTCGCTTCGCTTCTCGCAATGACATGGTTGCCGCGAGGACTGTGTCTTCTCGCAATGACGTGATTGCTTCGTCGGACTTTGCTTTCCTCGCAATGGTAAAATTGTCATTGCGAGCGCAGCGAAGCAATCTTACATTAATGTAGTTATTGCGAGGTGCAACTGAATTAATCTTTTGAGATTACCGCTGTGGCTTTACACCATCGCTATAGTTATGAGGTTAAAAATGCAGAAAATTTTTAGAAACAAATATTTTTTAATTAGCTTTTCATTTATTACTATAATCGCTTTGATAGGCGGCGGTTTTTATTTTGGTTATCAGGCAGGAACAAAAAAGCCTCAAACCGTGGTTATTCGCGGTGTCGCCAATCTTGAAGGAGGTAAACTTGAGGTGGTTGATTTTTCTCTTTTCTGGGATGCCTGGAGAGCCATTAAAGAAAAAGCATTAGAGGCGGATAAGGTTAGTAATCAAGATTTAGTTTACGGCGCGATTTCTGGTTTGATACATAGTTTTAATGATCCTAATTCAGTATTTTTCCCGCCCAGCGACGCTAAAAAATTTAATGAGGATGTTTCTGGCGAGTTTTCTGGTATTGGCGCGGAAATCGGTATAAGAAATAATCAATTGGTGATTATTGCTCCGCTTAAAGATACGCCTGCAGAAAAAGCGGGATTGCGCGCCGGAGATAAAATTTTAAAAATTGATGCCACCAGTACGGTTGATTTAACGATAGATGAGGGCGTGAAATTGATTAGAGGACAGAAAGGAACAACAGTTGTTTTAACAATTTTAAGAGATGGTTGGGATAAACCAAAAGAAATTTCTATTGTTAGAGACGTGATTCAAATTCCAACCGTTGACTGGAAAATGATTGATCATAATATTGCTTATATTCATTTATATAATTTTTACGAAAAAGCACCATTACTTTTTTATCAGGCGGCAACAAAAATTATTTTTAAAAATCCAAAGGGTTTAATTTTAGATTTGCGAGATAATCCCGGAGGATATCTTGACGCTGCAGTTACATTGGCGAATTTATTTTTAAAACCCGGAGAGGTGGTGGTTAATGAAGAATTTAAAGGAGATGAAAAGCAAGTTTTTAAAACACACGGCAATGGATTACTGAAGGATATACCGCTTGTAATTTTAATTAATGAGGGTTCTGCCTCAGCCTCAGAAATTTTAGCGGGCGCTTTAAAGGATAATCGAGGCATAAAATTGGTTGGCAAAAAAAGTTTTGGAAAAGGCACGGTGCAGGAATTAGTGCCTCTTAAAGATAATTCATTGATTAAAATTACTGTGGCTCATTGGCGACTGCCTGGCGGTCAATTAATTGAAAAAAATGGCTTAAATCCAGATTATGAAGTAAATCTAACAGATGAAGATGTTCAAAACGGAAAAGATCCGCAATTGGATAAAGCAATTGAAGTACTAAAACAAGAAATTCAAAATTCAAAACCCTAAATTATAGACAATATCAAAATTCAAAATTCAAAAACCTCAATTAATTATTTGGATTTGGTTTTAGGATTTAGAATTTTGGATTTTGGATTTTTAGACAATATATGAAAGTCGTTTTGCTTCAGGATATTCCTAAATTAGGTAAGAAATATGATATTAAAAATGTGGCTGATGGTTATGCGCGTAATTTCTTACTGCCAAAAAAATTAGCTGAAATTGCTACCGAGGGAGTAATTAGAAAAATTGAGAGCATAAAAAAGACAGAAGAGAAAAAGGTGCAGGAATTAAAAAATTTAGCTGAAAAATTAGCGCAGAAACTTTCTAACCATGAGTTTCATTTTTATCCACAAATAAATGAAAAAGGAGCGCTTTTCGCTTCTATTAAAAAAGAAGATATTAAAAAAGCGATTGAAGATAAATTTAATGAGATAAAAAATCTTAAATGGGAAGTAGAATTAGATAAACCCTTAAAAGAGGTAAGGGAATATGAGATAATCGTTCGTTTGTCTCAAAAAATAAAAACAAAGATTAGGGTAATAATAAACAAGGCAGTAATTGAATAAAAAGTAATTTAAAAAGACAACATCTTTTTATATTATAAAGGATTGACGTTTACTATTTTGACATATCGATGATTGCCGTCGAAGCGAGTTTTCTTTTTAGTCATAAATGTTACCACGCCAGTTTTTAAGGCATAAAGAGTGTCGTCCCCGCCGCGTCTGACATTTTTACCTGGTAAATATTTTGTGCCTCTCTGACGAATTAAAACTTCGCCGGCTTTCACCGTTTGACCGTTTTGTCTTTTTACCCCTAACCGTTTACTAATTGAATCTCTGCCTAATTTAGTTGAACCGCCAGATTTAGTATGAGCCATAATTAGTAAAATTCGAAATTCAAATATCGAAATCCGAAACAAATCTTAGAAATTTTCAATTATCAAT
>Ga0207433_10007313_pt1 | contig 18553 bp, 18 predicted proteins | sample YelNatPaOPGAMG01_FD_187559 | JGI IMG/M metagenome (GOLD analysis project Ga0207433, IMG submission 187559) | Hot spring thermophilic microbial communities from Obsidian Pool, Yellowstone National Park, USA - OP-RAMG-01 (SPAdes) (version 3) | ecosystem: Environmental > Aquatic > Thermal springs... | reverse complement strand
CGATCTTGCTGTTGATCGCAATATCCCGGTAGGCGTTGAGCGTCAGGGTATTGGCGGACCAGGTGACCGTGTCGTTGACGAAAATGTCGCCGTTTCCTGATGTTCCCGTGCTCGTGCAGGTCACCCCCGTGCAGGAAGCCGTGCCGCTGGTGGTCTGGATGGTGACGGCGCCGCTGCCAAGCGCCGTGGATAGCGCTGCGCCGGTGATGTCCCCGCCTGATGCTGCAACGGTGAAGTCGTTCGGGTCGATCAGCCACGATCCTGTCAGTCCGCTGGAAGAAAGGGTCGTGATTTTGGCGCTATTGGCAACTTCTACATGCGCCGCACTGGTTTCGATCGCACCGCCCGCACCGCCCTGGGGGGCGGAAGCATCGATCGTCCCGCCTACATTCACCGTGCCGGAAGTCATCCCGCCCAGCAGCACGATGTTCCCGTTCTTGTTCTGCACCGTCTCGGCGCGGATTATCCCCGTGTTGTTCACCACGCTCGAAAGCAACTCGTCCTTCGCCCCCGCCGTCATGATGAGGTAGCCGCCGTCGGCCTGGATGATTCCTCCGTTTGCAACCAGGGCGTTCAATACCCCCTTGTCCACCTGCATGTGCACCAGGTCGTTGCCGAAGAAGGTGAGGCTCACCGAACTTCCCGCACCGAGCGCAGCACTGCCCAGGTTGGCCGAAATCACCCCGATGTTAGAGACCGAGTTGCCGATCAATGCGACATAATGCCCGGCGATGGTGCCTTCGTTGATTATTTTGCCCGTGCCATTTCCCGAGAAGGTTACGGAAGAACCGTTGTTCGAAATGCTGTCCAGAGTGGAGGCGACCAGCCCCCCGACGTTCACCTGGGCACCCTGCCCGAACAGGATGCCGTTGGGGTTGATGAGATAGATTTGCCCGTTGGCGTTCAGGTGACCGAGAATGGTCGTGCCGTTGGTGTCGTAAATCCGGTTCACCGCAATCGCGGAAGCGGAGGGCTGGAGGAAATTGACCGTCTGCTGGGAGCCGATGTTGAAGCTCTTCCAGTTGACCGAAAGTCTTGAAGAATTCTGGGTAATGGTGGTGAGGTTCCCGCTCTGGTTGATCGCGCCGATTCCGGAAGTCACCATCCCGCCCAGGGGGGAAGCCTGCCCGAAGAGGGGAAGGAGAGCCAGGGCGACGGCGGAAAGCCTTCCGGACGAGGACTTCCCTCTTCCCCTGGTTTTTTCGGATGCGACGACCCAGACGTTCTTCGCCTGGCTCCAGACGAGACGATAGGCGTGGTTCATGTCGTTCCCTTATCGATGATCTGAATTCTTGATTTGATTTTTCAGATTGCGATACTAAACAACCTATGCGCACTGGCCTGTCATCAGAACTAATGACAAACGCCTCCTGAAATTGTGGCAATATCCTGTTGTCTCCGCATTTCCGAACGTTGCGCCTTTCAAAGAAGAGTTCATGCAATCACCCCAAAGCCCCTCCATTCGAGTTGCGCTGGTGGAGGACGATGTTCATTTTCAGGATGCCTTGATGACGACCATCGAGTCCGCACCCGACATGACGCTGCTCGGTATGGCGAGCACGCGCGCTCAGGGATTGCTGATGGTGGATCAATTGCAGGCTGATGTTTTGCTTGTTGATCTCGGTCTGCCGGACGGCTCGGGCATCGACGTGATTCGGGCAGCTCACATGAAGCAGCCGGCTTGCAACATCATGGTCAGCACTACATTCGCCGACGAAATGCATGTCATGCAATCGCTCGAAGCAGGGGCATCAGGCTATCTGCTCAAAGACAATACCGCAAAAAGAATGGCTGACGAAATCCGCAGTCTGCATGCCGGAGGCAGCCCAATCAGCCCCATGATCGCGCGGCAAATCCTGCAGCGTTTTCGCAAGGAGGACAAATCCGCCACCGCGCCTGTGTCGCGCACGACATTGTCGTCACGCGAGGAAGAGGTGCTGGGACACATCGTCAAAGGATTTACCGCAGACGAAATCGCCTTGTTGCTCTCGGTTTCCCGTAACACTGTGCTAACCTACGTGCGGCGCATTTACGCAAAACTGGAAGTGAACTCGAAAGCAGAGGCGATATATGAGGCGCGCAACCAAGGACTTCTGGAGAAATAGCCTTGCATTGCTGACAACCCGAGCATCCAAGGCGCGGCACCTCCTGAAAGACAATCCCCTGCGTCTGGCCGAGAACCGCATTCTGGTGGAGCAGCTGCGGCTGATCATGGGCAACTTCCGCAACTCCCTACCAGCGCTTCTGGTAGCCGCTTTGCTACTCGGAACCTTGTCCAACGGCAGCAACACCGTATCCCTGTGGCTGTGGTGCATGGCAGTCATCCTGTCCAATCTGAATCTGCAACGGTATACGCGTCGCCACTCGGCTGCCGGCATCCCGCTCGCTGATGCGCGACGCATGGCCATGCTGCTGGGCATGCTGAATGCAGCCGATGGCTTGATCTGGAGCATGCTGCCCTGGCTTACCCTGGATACGGCAAGCCGATCTGGCTTCATTCTGGTGGTTGCTGCGTATGCCGGCATGCTGGGCGCCGTGCTGGCAACGCACTCACCGGTGCCCCTGATGTTCGTTGCTTTTGCCATCCCTGAAGTGGTCGCCACCACGGCCAAGTTGTGGCTGCTGGGCCAGCATACCTTGAGCATAGGGGCCTTCTTGTATTTCGCGTCGTTGCTCGGACAAGTATTCAACAGCGCGCGATTTGCACTTGCAGCGATCATGGTTCGCTTCGAATTGGCAGAAAGCCACGCAAAGTTGCGCGAGATCGAACAGCGGGAAATCCTGAATCAGGAGCGGCAACGCCTGGTCCAGGACATGCACGACGGCCTGGGTTCGTCGCTTATCAGTACATTGCGGGCAGTGGAACATGGCAAAATCAAAGAAGCAGAAATTGCACATGCGCTCAGGAGCTGCATAGACGATCTCAAGCTGTCCATTGACTCAATGGAGTCGGTAGAAGCCGATTTGCTGCTGTTGCTGGCGAAGTTGCGCTTCCGACTTGAGCCGCGATTGGAAAGCACTGGCATTGCCCTGCGTTGGGAAGTCAAGAATATTCCAAAACTCGACTGGCTCGACCCCACGAATGCCATGCATATTCTACGAATTCTCCAGGAAGCGTTCGCCAACATCATCAAGCACACTCCTGCCACTGAAATCCGTGTCGCCACCGGCCTGGACAACGGGGGCATCGTGGTCGCCATCACCGATAATGGCCGAGGATTTGACCTGGAGAAAGGCCTGAATAGCGGAGGCCGCGGCCTTGCGCACCAGATGCGCCGCGCTCGCGCCATCGGCGGAAAAATCCAATGGGACTCGACTCCGCAAGGTACCTGCCTGAGTCTGTGGCTGCCGCAATCGCGCGAGACCCAGACCTTCTGAAGAGAGCAATTCCCGATAATTTGAACGCAAGGCTTTCCTTGACATTCTCCGGCATGTAGCGTAAAAAACCAATGTGCTCAGCTTCAAGGTTTTATGCGGTCTTTGTCGTATGCGGTCTTGAAACTTGATCATCTATTCGGGTTTCTCCCGGTTTTTTTATTACGGCAAGGATATAAAAGTCATGGCAACAGGTACAGTAAAGTGGTTCAACGATTCCAAGGGCTTCGGTTTCGTGACCCCGGACGATGGCAGCGAAGATCTTTTCGCGCATTTTTCCGCAATCAACATGGACGGCTTCAAGACGCTCAAGGAAGGACAAAAAGTGAGCTTTGAGGTCACCCAGGGCCCCAAGGGCAAGCAGGCTTCCAACATCAGGGCAGCCTGACCTTCCGGGTCTGGAATGAAGCCCGTCACCTGAAAAGGTGGCGGGCTTTTTAACAGGCCAAGCCAGGGAGAGCAAACATCATCCAGAATCGAATCACCGCGCAATGGCTTTTCGGGGCATCCGTGCTGCTCCTTGCGCTCTGGCTGATCCACAATTACCTTGCCGCCCTCGCCTGGGCAGGCATCATTGCCCTTGCAAGCTGGCCGCTCTACGGCAGGTTCGTCTCCCGCCTGCCGTCGAAAGCGAAACACTGGGCGCCGATCCTTTTCACATCGCTCGTTGCGCTGCTGTTTCTCGGCCCGCTTGCCTACATCCTGCTGGTTCTGGGGGGCGAGGCGAGCCTGCTCGCGAGGCTGCTTCTGGAAGCGCAAACGCATGGGCTCGCTCCGCCAGACTGGGTGCAGCGCATCCCCTTCGCCGGGAAATCGATACTCTCCTGGTGGAACGGGGTTCTGGCGAACCCCGGGGGCTTCGCCACCTGGTTCCAGAAGATCGGACAGGGTGCCGTTCTCGGCTGGATCAGGCTGTTCGGTGCGGAAATGCTGCACCGCTCCCTCATCCTGCTGTTCGCCCTGCTCACGCTCTATTTTCTCTACCGCGACGGCGAAATGCTCGCCATGCGCCTGCTCTCCCTGATCCAGAAACACCTCGGGCAGCCCGGAACGCGCCACGCGAAGCGCGCGGTGGACACCATACGCGGCACGGTCAACGGGCTCATCCTGGTGGGGCTCGCCGAAGGCATCCTGCTGGGTCTGGCCTACTGGATTGCAGATCTCCCTTCCCCTGCGCTCTGGGGCGCGCTCACGGGACTGCTGGCCGTCATCCCTTTCGGCATGCCCGCGCTTTACGGCGCAGCCTCCCTGATCCTGTTCGCCCAGGGGAACCAGACTGCGGCGCTCGCCATCCTGATCTGGGGAACGCTGGTCATGCTGGTTTCCGACCATGTGGTGAGGCCCATGCTGATCGGCGATTCGGCGAAGCTTCCCCTCATCTGGATACTTCTCGGCATACTGGGCGGAATAGAGACGTTCGGCCTGCTGGGCATCTTTCTCGGACCTGTCGTCATGGCGACGCTGGTATCGCTCTGGCGCGAATGGACCCATGTTCGAGATCATCCTGTTTGAACCGGAAATCCCGCCCAACACCGGCAACATCATCAGGCTCTGCGCCAATTCGGGAACGGCTCTCAACCTGGTCGAGCCGCTCGGCTTCAGGCTCGACGACAGACAGCTGAAAAGAGCCGGACTCGACTACCACGAATTCGCAAATATCAGGGTCCACCCCAGCTGGGAAGGCTGCATGGCGCATTTCTCGGGAAGGCGGCTTTTCGCATTGACCACCAAGGGGAAAGTGCGCCACGACCGCGTCTCCTACCAGCCGGGCGACGTGTTCGTTTTCGGCCCGGAATCGAGGGGATTGCCGGAATCCGTGCTCGATTCATTCGAAGACGCACACCGCATCAGGATTCCGATGCTTCCCCACAGCCGCAGCCTCAACCTTTCCAACTCGGCAGCGGTAGTGATTTTCGAGGCATGGCGCCAAACGGGTTACGCAGGGGGGGGATGACCATCGCCCATCCGGGTTATTTTCCCGTTCAAATGAAAGGGCTACAGTCAATCCGACGGGACTTTCACCCACCTTCGAACGGGGATCAAATGAGCGCGATATGGAAAGGTTTTGCAGGACTCTTGCTGGCACTGGGGATCGGAGCGGCGCACGCCGACGATGCGCTTTTGAAGCCCTTCATCCTGGGCTCCAAGGGGCCGGGGGAGGTCGCCGCAAAAGCGGATGCGGCGAAAAATGCGCTGGCAGCCCAGGGCTTCACCCTGGTCGGCAGCTACACGCCCTATCCCGGCACCACGATACTGGTGGTGACGAATGACGAACTCAAAGAGAATGCGGCCCAGTCCGAGCACGGCGGCTTCGGCGCTATGGAGCGCATTTCCGTCGTCAAGACCGGAGGAGAAGTGCAGGTTTCCTACACCAACCCGGTTTACATGGCGAATGCGTACCGCATGCAGAGCGACCTCAGGGATGTCGCCGCGAAAATGCAGGCGGCCCTCGGCAGAATGGAGGAATTCGGGGCGAAAGGACTCACCGCAGCGCAATTGCGCAAATACCATTACATGTTCGGCATGGAATATTTCAACGAGCCCAGCACGCTTGCCGAATACGGCAGCTACAATGATGCGGTGAAGGCCGTGGAAGCGGGGCTTGCCGCGGGCAGGGGCGGCGTCACCAAGGTCTACCGGATCGACATACCGGGCAAGGAAGAATCGGTTTTCGGCGTGGCGATGAAGGGCACCGGGGACAACAGGGCCATGGACGACCGGTACATCATGAGCGAGATCGACTTCAAGGATCTCAAGTCGGCCGCGCATCTTCCCTACGAAATGCTGGTATCCGGAAACAAGGTTTATGCGCTCTATGCGCGCTTTCGCATCGCGATCGACTTCCCCGATCTTTCCATGATGGGAGCCCACAGCTTTGTGAACATCATGAGTTCTCCGGAAGCGATCCGCAAGGCGCTCGCTCTGGCCGCAGGGGGGCAGCCTTAAGGCGCCTATTTGCCGAAGCGGGGCATGCCCCCGCTTAGGGAGCCACTGATTTATTCCGCGCGGAGTGAGGAATAAATCAGTGGTTCCTCAGCTCTCGGGCTTGGGATCCCGCTTCATGAGTTCTTCCACCGCATCCCTGGCAGAAACCCCCTCATAGAGCACGGAACATACCGCCCGGGTGATGGGCATGTCGACACCGAGACTTTGCGCAAGGCTTGCGACCTCTCTCGCGGTATAAACGCCCTCCGCAGTCGAGCCGAGTTCTGCCAGTATGACATCCAGCGGCTTCCCGCCGGCGAGGAGCATGCCCACCGTCCGGTTCCTGGAAAGCTCCCCGGTGCAGGTCAGAGTCAAGTCGCCCACGCCCGACAGGCCCAGGAAGGTTTCGAGCCTGCCGCCGAGCTTCAGTCCAAGGCGGGTGATTTCGGCAAGCCCGCGGGTGATCAGCGCCGCGCGCGCATTGGCTCCCAGCCCCAGTCCGTCGGAAATGCCCGATGCGATCGCCATCACGTTCTTGACCGCTCCGCCGACTTCCACCCCGACCAGATCCAGGCTGGAATAGACCCTGATGCGCTGGCTGTGCAGCGCTGCCGCGATGTCCGATGCGAATCCGGGATCGTTCGCCGCCAGCGTCAGCGCAACCGGCAGCCCTTGCGCGACCTCTCTGGCAAAGCTGGGGCCGGAAAGGGTGCCGACGGGGGCGATGTCATCGTATTCCTCGATGGCGACCTGATGCGGGAGCTTGGAAGTGCCGGCCTCGAAGCCTTTGGAAACCCATATCACGGGGAGCTTCAGATGGGATGCCGCAAGCTTCCTGAAGGTATCCCTGAGGCCGGCCATGGGAACGGCGATGAGGACAAGATCGGCATTTTCGATCGCCTCGATCAGATCGTTCGAAAGGAGAATGCTTGAGGGCAATACGAATGGATCGAGATTGCGCCTGTTGATCCGGGTCGAAACCATATCCCGGTAATGGGCGGCGCTCCTGACCCAGAGCGTCACCTGATGATGGGAAGCAAAGCCGATCGCGAGGGCCGTTCCCCATGCGCCGGCCCCGAGAATGGCGATCCTCATCCGCCCCAGACCTGGCTCGCCTTCACAAAACCGACCTGACCGCCCTGATGCTGCACGCCGACCCAGCCATTGGCGGGCGCCGCGGTAATTTCGAGCAGAACCCCGTTTCTGGCCTGAAACACCAGCGGCGAGTCATCGGATGCAGCCTGCCTGATGTCCGCAACCGGAACCGAAACCAGCGCGTAATGCTTGTCGCCGAGCATGGCCTTCTCGACCCAGAACAGCTTGCCGCTTTTGTCCCGCACCTTCACCCAGTTTTTCAGGACCACCATCTTTTCGAGCGGATAATGCGGGCTCAGCACGAAAAGCCTGTTCGCCTTCATGGAAGGCGCATCGTAGAGTATCGCTGGCTGGTCGCCGACGGAAACGAAATCCTGGGCAAACACCGCCCCGCAGAATCCGAACAGGAGCAGAAAAACGATGCGGCTCATCTCAATGCGTTTTTTGCTCTTGCTGGGCCTCGGCCTGGGCCTGCTGGCGCTGCTGGTAGAGCGCTTCGAAGCTCATCGGGCTCAGGATGACCGGCAGGAAGCCCGCGCGCGTAATGACGTCGGAAACCGTTTCCCTCGCATAGGGGAAAAGGATGTTGGGGCAGGTGATGCCGAGTATCGGTTCGACATCGCCAGTCGGGACATTCTGGATCTGGAAGATGCCGGCCTGCGCGACTTCGACCAGGAAAAGCGTCTTTTCGGTAAGCTTAGCCGTGACGGTGACGGTCAGGATGGCCTCGTAAATGTTCTCTGCAACCGGCTTGCCCTCGGTATGCAGCTGAATGTCGATCTGGGGCGATTCGCGCTCCAGGAAGATCTGGGGGGCATGGGGGATTTCGAGGGAGAGATCCTTGACGTAAATCTTCTCGATCGCAAATACGGGTTGCTGTTCTTCGCTCATCATTATTCCTGTTCTAGCAGTTCGTTTAATTTTCCGGCACGGTCGAGCGCCGCGAGATCGTCATAGCCGCCGACATGATAATCCATGATGTAGATCTGCGGAACGGTGCGCCTGCCGGTTTTTTCCATCATTTCAGCCCTGACCGCAGGATCGAGATCGACCCTGATCTTTTCGATCTCGGCCACGCCCTTCGATTTCAGAAGGCGCTCTGCCATCGAGCAATAGGGGCACACGGCAGTGCAGTACATCCTGACCTTGGGCATGCTCATTTCTCCACCGGAAGTTTGGCGCCCTCCCAAGAGAGAATTCCCCCCTTGAGGTTGTGGACCTTGCCGAAACCCCGCTTCGACAATAACACACAAACGCTGGACGATCTAGCGCCGCTTCTGCAATAGACGACGATCGGCTTGTCCTTGAGATTCTCGATCTCGCCGATTCGCTCGTCCACCTGCCCGGACGGAATATGCCTGGCGTTGTACAGATGCCCGGCGGCATATTCGTGGTGCTCGCGCACGTCGAGGATGGCAGCATCCTGATGGTTGATCAGGTTGACCGCTTCGACGGTGTCGATCTCCGGAAAATTGACGAACAGTTTTCTGAAATAGGGCCAGAGCAGCATGAGCCCGCTGCCCAATGCCGCCAGAAAAAGCGGCAGATTACTGGTGATGAAATGCAAAGTTTCGCTCCTTCAGTTTCAGGTTCACTTCCTCGACGAGCGGTTCGAATTTCCCCGGTTCCTTCTCGGCCAGATCCGAATAAAGATCCAGGGCATCTTCGAGCAGATCGGGGTCGGACCAAGCCGCCCGTCGGATTTCCAGCTTCGCCGCGCCTTCCCTGCCGGCAAGCGCGAGCAGCGCCGCGCGCCGGTAGACAAGCATTCCGGAAGGCGAAAAATGCAGCGCCCGACGGCTCAGCCTGAGCTTGCCGTCGAGGTTTGTTTCATCGACAGGCAGCATCTCGGCCATCGGGTATTCGACATAGGGAACGAGCAGCGTTCCCTTCCTGAAGCGGTAAAGCGCATCGTAAAGCGCCGCCGGCTTGAGGGGAGGCTTTCCGTTATGATAACTTGGGTAGAGCAATCCTTCCAAATCGAGATAATCCCTCATCAATCCCGCCATCAGGTAGCTTCCGGCGGCCAGCAGGAGAATCGTGACGCCCTGTGCGCCAGGCAGGCGCAGCGAGCGGGCCTCCCCCATGCCGAGAAAAAGCATGAAAATCCCGAGAAAATGCGCATACCAGAGAGGATATTCGTCCAGACTGTGCAGTGCGATGACCAGCAGCACCGCGAAAAGCCACCAGGCATGGATGTCGAATGCGATGTCGATGCGCCTCGCCCAGAAGAAAATCCCCCCGAACACCAGCAGGACTCCGGCAAGCCCCGTCTCGGCAAGCAGATGGAATGCAATGTCATGGGCATTGCTGTAAAGCCCTGTGATCTGCGGATCGTTGAATACCGGACCGTACCCGAAATGATGCCAGGCGAACTGGCCGAATCCGACCCCGATCAGGGGCGCCTTGAGGAACATCATCCAGGCTTCGCGCCAGAGGTAGAGCCGGATGCCGCTGTCCCGCCCGATGACGAGCAGCCTGTCCCCGGAAGTCATGGTGCCGTGCCCGCCCAGAAAAGAGAAGTGGGCCAGAAACTGCATCAGGGCAAAGGCAGGCACCAGGAGCAGCGCAGCGCTCAGCAGCACCCCGTTTCTTTGCCGACCATGCAGGAAAAGCGCAAGCAATGTCAGCGCAGCGAGGTAGAGCCAAGCGCTTCTGGAACCGCTCAGGGCAAGCATGAACAGCAGAAACCCGCCGAGCGGCAATGCCGCGAGCCGATGAATTTTCCTGGATGCCGCAAGATAGAGCAGGGACGCTATGGCAAGCGTCATGTAATCCGAGAAATGGTTCTGCTGAGCAAGGTTGCCGTATACGCCCCCGGAGGCATCGGGCGTGACAAAGACACCGAAGGCGGCGTGATCGAAATAGTGCTGCAGCACAGCGGCGACTCCGCTCGCCAGCCCTCCTGCAAGAACGAACCATGCCAGGGTGCGAACGATTTTTTCCAGCCCGAATTCACCTTTGAGGGCATATCCCAGCATGGCGAGCAGGGATCCCCAGACGAGATACAGCGAGGCCAGGGCGGCCTGCTGGGGATAGGTTACCCTGCCGAGCAAAAACTGCAGCCAGATGAGCAGCATCAGGGCAAGCGGAACGAGCGACACCAGGGGAAGCCTCGAGAGCCGCCTGTAATTGCAGGCGAGCGCGCAAAGCCCCAGGAATGCTGCGACCCACTCGGTATAGAAATCGGTGATGGGATAATAATGCTTCCATTGCAGGAAGGGCACAACCCCCATCAACCCGACGAAAACCAGGCTGAGGCGTGACCAGACTCCCTGGCTCAACAAGCATCCTTGACGCCGAACTTCCTGAGGATGTTCTCCAGGGGACAGAAGCGGGAGAAGCCGCTCTGGAACAGGTTGAATCCGACGAAAGCGGTGAACCAGAGCCATTTCGAGTTCATGAAAAGCGGACTGCCCTCCGCGCCCAGCGCCAGGGACAGCATGACGAAAAATCCGGCGACAATTCTAACGATTCGGTTGGTGTTCATCAATATTGCTCCTTGTTAAATTTAATCAATTTTCCTGTAGAACAGGACGTAATACAGCACCGGGATCACGACCAGGGTGAGGATGGTCGAAACCAGTATGCCGAAAATCAGGGAGATGGCGAGTCCGTTGAAGATGGGATCGTCCAGAATGAAGAAGGCCCCTATCATCGCGGCAAGCCCGGTCAGCAATATGGGTTTGGCGCGCGTCGCTGCGGCGGAGATCACCGCCTCCTGGAAATCCACTTCCTCGGCGACCTGCAGGTTGACGAAATCGACCAGCAGTATCGAATTCCTGACGATTATGCCGGCGAGCGCGATCATGCCTATCATCGAGGTCGCGGTGAACTGGGCGCCCAACAGGGCATGCCCCGGCATCACGCCGATGATGGTGAGCGGAATCGGCGCCATGATCACGAGCGGAACGAGATAGGACCTGAACTGCGCCACGACCAGAAGATAGATGAGCACGAGTCCGACGCCGTAGGCGATGCCCATGTCCCTGAAAGTCTCATAGGTGACCTGCCATTCGCCGTCCCATTTCACGGCATAGCCGGCATAGGGGTCCCCTGGCTGGCGGATGAAATATTCCTTCAGCGTGCCGCCTTGCGGGAGCTTCATGCCGAGAATTTTCGAGCGGATATCGAACATGCCGTAGAGCGGACTGTCGATCTTGCCGGCCATGTCCCCGACCACATAGACCACGGGAAGCAGGTCCTTGTGATAAATCGTCTTCTCGCGCGGCACATGAACCACCGCGACGAGGTCGGACAGGGGAATCATCTCGCCGCTTCTCGATCGCACTTCCAGCTTGAGCAGGTCGTCGAGATTGCCCTTTCTGTCCGAGGGCAGCGCCACCCTGACGGGAATCTCGTACTTCGCATTCAGACTGTGCACGGGCGTCACGTTCTCGCCGGAGAGCCCCAGCTTCATCACCTCGACGATATCCTTCTGCGCAACGCCTCGCAAGGCCGCCTTGTTCTGCAACACTTTCAGGGTGACTTTCCCGGCATCGGCATCGACGCTGTCGTCTATCCCGACGATGCCGGGGGTTTGCGAGAATGCGGCCTTGACCTTTTCGGCCACCGCGATCTGCCCGGCATAATCCGGGCCGTAAACTTCGGCAACCAGCGGGGACATGACCGGGGGCCCCGGCGGCACTTCGACGATCTTGGTCTTCGCGCCGTATTTCTTGGCGATTTGCGCAATCGGGGCGATCACGCTTGATGCGATCTCGTGGCTCTGCCTGCTCCGCTTGTGCTTGTCCAGGAGATTGACCTGGAGGTCGCCGTATTCCGGGCCGTCCCTGAGATAATACTGGCGCACCAGTCCGTTGAAATTGATCGGCGCGGCAGTACCCGCATAGGCTTCGTAATCGGTAACTTCGGGAACCTTGGCGATATAGGCGCCTATCTCGTGCAGCACTTTGGCGGTATCCTCGAGAGGAGTTCCGACAGGCATGTCGACCACGACCTGGAACTCCGACTTGTTGTCGAAAGGCAGCATCTTGAGCACGACGAGCTTCACTGCGGCCAGCGATACCGCGAGCAGGATCAGGACCACGATCCCGATCAGGAGGAGCTTCCTGTTCCTGCTCCCCTCTTCCCTCCTCAAGAAAGGCGTGAGCCTGGAAGAAAAGAAGGCGCCGATCTTGCCGGATCCCGATTCCTGATGCACATGCTTGCCCGCGAGCCTGAAGGCGAGCCAGGGCGTCACGATAAAGGCGATGGCCAAGGATATCAGCATGCCGATGCTCGCGTTGATCGGTATCGGACTCATGTAGGGCCCCATCAGCCCGGTCACGAAAGCCATCGGCAGGAGCGCCGCGATCACGGTCAGGGTGGCGAGGATGGTGGGGCCGCCCACTTCGTCCACCGCCTCGGGAATGATCTCGGACAAGGGCGCTTCCGAAAGAAGCCGCCTTCTGTGAATGTTCTCCACCACCACGATCGCATCGTCGACCAGGATGCCTATGGAAAAAATCAGCGCGAACAGGGAAACCCGGTTCAGGGTGAAGCCCCAGGCCCAGGATGCGAACAGCGTGGCGAACAGGGTGAGCATCACCGCGACGCCGACGATCACGGCTTCGCGGCGGCCCAGCGCGAGCCATACCAGCACCACCACCGACGTGGTGGCGAAAATCAGCTTCTCGATCAGCTTGATCGCCTTGTCATTGGCCGTCACGCCGTAATCGCGCGTCACCGTGACCTCCACGTTGGAGGGAATCACGCTGCCCTTGAGCTGCCCGATTCTTTCGATCAGCTGCTTCGCCACCTTGACCGCATTTTCGCCGGGCTTTTTCGAAATGGCGAGGGTCACCGCGGGATGTTCGCCCGGTTTGCCGCCTATCCACACGTAATGCTCCGGCTGGTCCGGGCCGTCAACGACCTGCGCCACATCGCCCATGAAAATCGGCCTGCCGTCCTGCACACCGACCACGAGGCGCCTCACGTCGTCGCTGGACGTGAGGAAGGTGCCGGTCTGAACCAGGACTTCGCGATTGTTCCTGATCAGATTACCGGAAGGCTGGGAGGCATTGGAGAACTGCAGCGCATCCCTCAGGTCTTCCGCCGAAAGATGGTAGGCGTTCATCCTGTCCGCATCCATCAGCACCCTGATCACGTGCCTGGGGCCCCCTATGGTCCTGACCTCCCTGACGCCTGCCACGCGCTTCAGTTCGATTTCCGCGGAATGCGCCACCTGTTCGAGCTCGAAGGCCCCCTCGTTGCTGCTTCTGGTCCAGAGCGTGAGGGTCAGGATGGGAACATCGTCTATCCCTATCGGCTTGATGATCGGCTTGGAAACGCCCAGATAGGGGGAAACCCAGTCTTCATGCGAATTGATCGTGTCGTACAGCTTGACGAGCGACTGTATCCTGTCCTCGCCGACCTTGAACTGCACGGTGAGAACGGCCATCCCGGGGCGGGACACCGAATAGACATGATCGATCCCCGCGATCTGGGAAAGCACCTGTTCGGCGGGAGTGGCAACGAGGTGCTCGACGTCGCGCGTGGAAGCCCCGGGAAAGGGAATGAACACGTTCGCCATGGTGACGTTGATCTGCGGCTCCTCTTCCCGCGGCGTCACGATCACGGCAAAAAGCCCGAGCAGCACCGCGACCAGCGCGATCAGCGGGGTCAGCTGGGAATGCAGGAAAAATTTGCTGATGCGGCCCGATATGCCCATGTCATTGCGCGCTTCTGCTTATCCCGGCCCTGATCGGGTCGAGCGCAACGGTTTCCCCGTCGACCAGCCCCGCCAGGATCTCGACCTCGCTTCCCGAAGGCTCGCCGAGCCGCACCTGGCGCAGCTCATACTTGCCGCCCGGCCGAACCACGTAAACTGCGGTGACTTCGCTGCGCCTCAGCACGGAGGACGCCGGAACCAGAAGCTTCTTCGCGCGTCCGATGTCGAACTGCGCCCTGGCGAACATCCCGGGATAAATGCCTTCCGTATCCGGGGGGAACTGCAGCCTGACCTGGGTGGTATGGGTCAGCACATTGGCCGCAGGCAGCACCGTGACGGATGCGGCCTTCACGCTCCTTCCCTCTTCAAGGAGAATCAGCGCGCCGTCCTTCAGATTGCCCCTTACCGCATCCAGCTTATCCTGGGGAATGCTCACCGTGAGCCGGAGCTCCCGTGGATCGAACCCCGTCATGAGCTGCTTCCCGGGATATGCCATTTCCCCGACTTCGACGTGACGGGCAGCGACAACTCCGCTGTAGGGCGCGACCACCGTGGCATAGCTCTCGGTATTGGCGGCTATGCCGACGTTGGCGCGGCGCGCATCGACCCTGGATTTCGCGGCCTCGAACTCGGCCTTCGCCTTGTCGAGCGCAGCCTGGCTCACGAACTTGCGTTCGAAAAGATGCAGGGTGCGCTCGTAGGTAGCCTTGGCATTCTCGAAGGAGGCCTGCGCCTCGGCAAGCTGCGCACGGCTCTCGTTGAGAGCATGGCTGACTTCGGTTGCGTCGATCTTGACGAGGACCTGGCCCTTCTTGACCCTTTCCCCGACATCGAAATTGACTGCGGCAACCCTGCCGGAAATCTGCGCGGAAACGGTAGCCTGCTTGGCCGCCTCCACCACGCCTTCCGCAGAATAGGTCAAGGGCACGTCGACATAACGGGCCTGGACGGTCTCCTCCGCATGGGCGGAAGAAGCCAGAAAAAAAAGCAGGAAGAAGAACGATCTGATCACGCAAGCACCCCCTTCGAATGAATATTAGTATAATCTAATATTTAGGGATCTACAACAGGAAGCGCCCCTGGAGCTTTATGCCGCCATATTGCAGAAAACGTCTCGCATCATCTTGATCAACTGAAGAACCCGGGCGTCCCCAATCCGATAATAGACCTTGTTGGCATCCTTACGCGTCTTGAGAACGCCCTTGTCCCTCAGGATGGCAAGATGCTGCGAGATGTTGCTTTGAGAGGTTCCGACGCTTTCAACAATGTCCTGCACGCTGATTTCCTGTTCTCCGAGAATGCACAGTATCTTGAGGCGCAGGGGATGGGATATGGCCTTCATGGAGCGAGAAGCCTGCTCGATCACCTCGTCCTGCCCCATCATTTCGTGAAGGAAATCAATCTGGCTTTTCATGAGAATGCCCACGCTAGTGTATGATCAACGAAATAGCATAAAATAAAGATTTTCAACCGTCCAGAGAAATAGATGAGCCTATCGAAGAAACTTGCGCAGAACGAGGCGATGACGCCGGTTCTGCTTCTGATACTGGATGGGATCGGTTGCCGTGCGGAGCAGGAAGACAACGCAGTCGCGCTTGCAAAAAAACCCAATCTGGACAGGCTGTGGGCGGATTACCCGCATACCCGCCTGCAGGCATCCGAATCCTCCGTCGGTCTTCCCAAAGCCCAGATGGGCAATTCGGAGGTCGGGCACCTCAACATCGGGGCGGGGCGCATCGTCTATCAGGAACTGACCCGCATCGATCTTGCCATCGAAGACGGCGAATTCTTCGTCAATCCCGCCCTCCGGAATGCGATCGACGCCGCCCTCGAAAGGGGAAGCGCGCTGCACATCATGGGGCTGCTCTCTCCGGGCGGGGTTCACAGCCACGAAGCTCACATTCACGCCATGCTGGAAATGGCCGCGAAGGCCGGAGTCGGGCAGATCTACCTGCACGCCTTCCTGGACGGCAGGGATACCCCGCCCAAGAGCGCGGCATCTTCGCTGCAAGCTTTCGAGGAAAAATGCAAATCGCTCGGCAAGGGAAAGATCGCTTCCGTCATCGGACGCTATTACGCGATGGACAGGGACAAGCGATGGGAACGGGTGAGCATCGCCTACGACCTCATCACCCAGGGCATCGCGGAATATCATTTCGACGACTCCGCAACCGCGCTGAAAGCCGCCTACGAGCGCGGGGAAACCGATGAATTCGTGCATGCGACCGCCATCCACGGAAACGGGGAGAATCCAGTCAGGATGATGGACGGCGATGTCGTCATCTTCATGAACTACCGCGCAGACAGGGCAAGGGAAATCACCAGCTGCCTGACCGCGCAGGACTTCCGGGGATTCGAGCGCAGCTATTTTCCCAGCGTCTCGTTCGTCATGCTGACCCATTACGGGGACGAATTCCCCCTCTCCACCGCCTACCCCCCCGAGCGCATCGAGAACTGCTTCGGCGAATATCTGTCCAATCAGGGACTCGCCCAGCTCAGGATCGCCGAAACCGAGAAATATGCGCATGTCACCTACTTCTTCAACGGCGGAAGGGAAGAACCTTATTCGGGAGAGGACCGGATCATGGTCCCTTCTCCGAAAGTCGCGACCTACGATCTCAAGCCTGAAATGAGCGTTTTCGAAGTGACGGAAAAACTCGAAAAAGCCATCGGCAGCCGCAAATATCAAGCGATCATCTGCAATTTCGCCAACGGCGACATGGTCGGACATACCGGAAACCTGAGCGCTGCAATACGCGCGGTGGAAGCGATGGATGCATGCATCGGCCGCGTCGTCGACGCGATGCAGGCGATCGGAGGAGAAGTGCTGATCACGGCAGACCACGGCAATGCGGAAATGATGCAGGATCCGCTCACCAAGCAGCCGCATACCGCGCATTCCCTGAACCTGGTGCCCTTCCTTTATATCGGAAAGCGCGCTTCCAACATCCGGGACGGGGGGGCGCTGCAGGACGTCGCCCCGACCATGCTGGCCATCCTGGGGCTTCCCTTGCCCCCCCAGATGACGGGGCAGTCGCTCGTCGTTTTCTAGTGAGAACAGCCCTTCGCATTGCATTTGCCAGTCTCCTGTTATGCGGGAATGCGCATGCCGCGAGGCATCAGGATCTGGGCGAACTGCACTCCAGAATATCCAGTCTGGAAAAGCAGCTGGGGCAGAACGAAGCTTCCAGAAACGAGGCGGCGGACGCCCTGCGAGAATCGGAAGTGGCCATCAGCAACACGATGCGCAGGCTCAGAACCCTGGACGGCCAGGAACGCGGCGCAAGCGCGAGCCTCGTCCGCCTGCAGGGGGAAACGGCAAAAGTCAGGGACAGCATCCGCTTGCAGCAGGATCTTCTGGGGAAGCTCCTTTATCAGCGCTATCTCTACGGAGAGCAGGAATACCTGAAACTTTTGCTCGATTCTCAGGATCCAAATCAGGTCGCCAGGAGTCTTGAGTATCTGACCTATGTTTCCAAGGCGCGCGCGGCCATGCTCAGGAACCTGCGGGCCAATCTGAAGGAACTCGATACCCTGACCGCCTCGACGAGAGACAAGAAGAATGAGCTTGACGACATCCTGTCGAAGCAGCGCCTGCAGCAACAGGAGCTGGAAAAGGAAAAGGCCCAGAGAAAAGCCGTTCTGGATCGCGTGTCTGGCGAGATCGGCAAGCAGCGCAAGGAAATTTCCAAACTCAAGCGCGACGAAGCGCGCCTGAAGCGCCTCGTCGAACGCATCGGGAAAACCGCCAGACGCTCTTCCGCCGGTCAAATCAGGAACGAGCGACTTCCTGATGCCTCCCTGGACAGCAGTCCTTTCGCGAAACTGAAAGGAAAGCTGAGCCTTCCGGTCAGAGGGGTGCTGCTGAACCGTTTCGGCGCTTCCCGCATGAACGGGGGACTGGTATGGAAAGGGCTGTTCATCCGTGCCACGACAGGACAGGATGTCAAGGTCATCGCAGCAGGGCGGGTGGTATTCGCCGACTGGCTGAGGGGCTTCGGCAACATCATCATCGTCGACCACGGCGGCGGCTACATGAGCCTCTATGGCGACAATGAAACCCTGCTCAAGAAGGTGGGAGACGATGTGCACGGCGGAGACGTGATCGCCGAAGTCGGAAACAGCGGCGGCAATGCGGAATCCGGTTTATACTTCGAACTTCGCAATCAGGGTGTGCCGCTCGATCCCATGAAGTGGGTCACTGTAAAATGAAACTGGAGAGAAACGGAATGCGCAATTCGATGAAAAAATCAGGTCTGATTCTGATCGGCGTCGTCGCCGGCGTCATGCTCAGCCTCAATTTGTCCGCAGTGGCCCAGAAGGAAGAGTCGGCCTCCAGCCCGCTCCCGGTACAAGAATTGCGCACTTTCGCCGACATTTTCGGCCGGATCAAGAGCGACTATGTCGATCCAGTGTCCGACAAGACGCTGATCGACTCGGCCATCAACGGCATGGTCACGGGACTCGATACCCATTCCGCCTACT
>Ga0207433_10007310_pt1 | contig 18557 bp, 19 predicted proteins | sample YelNatPaOPGAMG01_FD_187559 | JGI IMG/M metagenome (GOLD analysis project Ga0207433, IMG submission 187559) | Hot spring thermophilic microbial communities from Obsidian Pool, Yellowstone National Park, USA - OP-RAMG-01 (SPAdes) (version 3) | ecosystem: Environmental > Aquatic > Thermal springs... | reverse complement strand
TTTCAGCTTGAGAGATTTAAACGGTGAAAGTTTTTTCAAGGAGTGCGATATAAAACCAGGCGATTCAGGAGAAGTAACTATCAGCTGGCATGTCTATGACAACAATGCATGGGCAAGACTAAGGTTTGCAGACATTGTCAATTACGAAAATGGTTGCACTGAACCAGAGAGCAAAGTAGATAGAACATGTGGTGATCCAGGATTAGGAGAAGGCGAACTAATCGATAACTTGGTCTTTACCATTTGGATGGACGAAGGTTCTATCAAAGGATGGCAATGTCCCGACAACAGCAACAGACCTTGCTCAGCTGATCCAGAAGAAGGAAACAACATACTAGACGGAATTGAAACACCTATTGTCAGTAACAAATCCTTGAGCGAGATTATCAGCGAAGGTGGAGTAAAACTTCCAGGAGAATTAGAGAATTCCACCACTTACTATCTCGGAGTTAAATGGACAGTTCTCCCAACAGTTGGAAACATCATTCAAACAGATTCTTTGGTCGGCAAGATAGTCATGGAAGTAGTACAAAGCAGAAATAACCCAACACCCTGGCAATAAATTGCACCTACAGTAGTTCAGTAGTTCCTAACCTACTTTCTTCCTTTTTTTATTTTTGCTAAAAAATTTAGAAAAGGATGAAAAAATGAGAAAAAGTGAAATAATACTGGCAATTGTTTTAGTGCTATCTGCATTTATTATCTTAGCTTCAAGAATAGGTTCTACACACTTTCTTACAGTCCTGAGTGGAAGCATGTCTCCTACTATAAACATGGGAGATTTAGTTATAGTTGCTCCAACAAACCCTCAAGACATTAAGATTAACGATATAATAGCTTTCAACGATGCTGATAAAAAGTTTCCAGTAACTCATCGTGTAATAAACATAACTCAGAATGGCTTTGTAACAAAAGGAGATGCTAACGAAGATCCTGACGCAAGAATAGTTAAGCCTAATGAAGTAATAGGAAAGTACAGCTTTAGAGTTCCTTTTGCTGGTTACTTTGTCTACTATGCAAGAACTAAGTACGGATTTATATTCCTGATTTTAATCCCAGGAGCTTTGCTAATTTTCAGTGAAGTAAGAAAGATTTTAGCTTATGTAAAAGAAAAAAAAGTTAAAGCAAGAGGAAAAAGAGCTAAAGGCAGTATTCCTCTTTCCACGATATTAGCTTTATTTTTAGTCTTGTTAACTTCGTTTAGTTTGGCAGCTACAAAGACAAATGCATATTTTTCTGACATAGAGGTAAGCTCAGGCAATGCTTTTACTGCTTGGACTGAGGAAGTTCCACCCGTTACAGTTAACAAGTGGTGGAGTGACACAGAGTTTAACCTGATATCAGAATTCAAAGTTGTGACTCTCGAAAAATCAAATAGAATTGTAGCAACAAACCCTGGAGGGTTTTATATAAACATAGAAATAGCTAACATACCAGAAACAGATTCTTTCTCTCTTATTGACATAATTTCTGGAGCAATAAGACCAAGAGGAGATTTTGTAGAATGGCCTCCATACCACGGTTTGCATGTTTATCTGGATAGCAATGATATAACTAGAAAGTTTGACTATACTTTCAATGGCACTATGCTAAACGTTACTCTTAAACAAGGTGAAATTTTACCAAAAGGCGAAAAGCTATACGTAACATTCCATTTGAGATACGCTTTAATTGGAACTAAACTAAATGAATCTGAAAAAGAAATGTTCCCACATGTTTATTCAAACAGAGCTACTGTGACAATTGATAGTGAAACTGTTGAAAGCTCTCCAGCAGATTTAACAGCTTATTTGAAGTTTGTTGAGTGCAAGTGCAAGGGGCATTGTGAAATTGATGATATGACAATAGATAACGAAATTTTGGGAACACTTCAAACAGAAGACTGCGAGTTTGAATGTATCAAAGAAAACATCACCATAGAAACAAACTCAACTCCAGAAGAGACTTCCACAAATGAGACTCAAAGTATCGGCAATTTAACATCATTCAACACAACTGAAAACATAACGTTAAATGAAACTGATAGCCAAAACATAACTGACAATTCCACGTCTAAAGTTGAAGATGAGAATTCTACAAGTGAAACTCAAATTATCAACAATTCAACTTTATCTAACGAAACAATTGATAATTCTACCTTAAATGAAACTGAAAACATAACAACGGAAATTAACATTACAGAGAATAACTCCACAGAGAATTCAACCCCAGAAATCAATCAAATTTTAAATAATATTACAGAAGACAGCTATCTATCGAATAGAACCGAAGCTGTGTCAAATGATAGTTTAGACGAGGTTGAAGATTCTTCACAGGTTTCAGATGAAAACAGTACAGAAATTTTGCTAAACACGGTGTCGATCGTCTCCTTTATTAGCATTGGGTTCTTGTCAAAAAGAAAAAACGAATTGCTGAAATAAGGAAGTTAGGTTGCAGCACCAACAGGCGGTTTAGGAGGAGTAACAGGAGCAATTGTAGCAACAATAACTAATCCTGTATTTGCAGGAATAATAAGCTTGGTTGTAATAGCTATAGTTTTGACAATTCTTAAGTTTAGGGTTATTAAAAAGTAAGAAGCTTTAATGTTTAAAAAATATTAAACCATATTCTAAAGTATAAGCTCCCGTCGTCTAGTCCGGACAAGGATACGGCCCTTTCGTGCTTTGCACAGAAAGGTTTGATAAAAGATGATAGCAAGGAAAGGCTGTGACACGGGTTCAAATCCCGTCGGGAGCATTACGACACAACAACATGTTCTTTACAATTCGATAAAAAGGTAAGAGAAACTCTTCAAGAAGCATCGTAGAGTCTGCAAGAGAAGGGTTAAAGCCAAGGAGTTAAACCCTTTTTATGCCTAACCATGTTTTCTAAAAGTCTTGCTCTCGCATGAACCAAGCCAACAATTGATTTATCAGTTTCTGGATAGTTCCATCTTCTCATATAACAATATTCATAAAGCTCGTGAATTAACGCTGTTTCTAAATCGTATTTTGGATGAATCTTGAATTTCTCCTCTCTCCAAAGATACCATTCAACTCTTCTTAAGTTAACTTTGATTTTTCGCTCTGTAACAGAGTAAGTTATGTCCCACCCGTCGTTTATTTCAACAATTTCTAGCTTTGGTTCATCAGCATAAACAGCCAACTCTGCCGCCAAATTCTTTTTCACCCAATCCTTAGCGTGCTCAAAAGTCTCTTGCACATCCTTCTCTGAAATCATAAACTTCACTGATCAGTCTTCTATAGAAGTTGTTATCCATAGCATGGATTTATCTTTATTCTTAAACCAAGGTATTTAGAAATGCTAATACCTGCTCCATATATTTTTGCATCAATATCACGAAAGTCTAAAGTATAAACGTTAATTATTTTTCTTCCTTTTTCATCATATTTTTTCGCATCTTCCACTTTTTCTATTTTATTAGGTAATAGTAAGCTGTAGCCTAAGTACAATGCAAGAGATTCTGCTGAATCTGAAGATTCAAAACATTTCTGAAAGAAATAGTCTGCGATAGCATCATACTTTACTCTCACCTTTTCCAGGATATTTTTCCGAAGAAAGTTTGAGTCAGCACATTGCTTTAAAAGGCTAAAGTCACCTCCTACTGTTTTTACAAGTTTATTAGCCAAATAAGCTATATCAACTGGCTTAATCTCGTTTCTTACTACAACAGGATACTCTACAAAAAGCTTATTGATTTTTATTCTTTCAACTTTTATTTCTTCGTTTTCTTCTGGCTTAACACAAGAGCTAAGAAGGTTTATGCCTTCCAGAATTTTCTCGCTTAGAGTTGGCTTTTTCTTTTCTACTGTTTCCAAAGGCTCTTTCTTTGGCAAAGGTTTTGATAGCTCTTTCAGATCTTCTGTCAGTAAGTATTCTTCCACAATGTCTCTGATTTTAGGTTTAATTCGTACTCTTTTCTCCATTTTTATTATTTTGGCAGAAAGAGTTAAAAATTATTAAGATAATCTTCTTCTCTTACTGACCACTAGATTTCGTTATTGAGAAATTTTTCCTTCGAAGCGAATTAACTTAGAAATCTCAAATCTATCTTACAATCTTCACATTTCCAGGAACTACTATCAAATTGTTTTCTCCTATTCCAATTATATCTCCATTTATCTCTGCGCAAAAATCTTTTAACCTCTTGACAACATTCCTGTAATCTTCCATGGTCGGGACTTTAGACTTGATAAAAACTATATCTCCACCTTTAAGAAATTCTAAAACTCTTTCAACATCTTGCAGGCTTTTTATTCCTTCTATTCTCAAGTTAATGTTCGGCTGTAACTGCTCAGGCTCTACTTGAACTTCTGCCTCTTCTTTCTTTGGTATGATTTTCTTAAGATCGTCAGCTAAATCGTGTAAAAGCCCCATACCATCACGCTTTCTTTACCATCGGCAATCCTGTCTTTGGATTCTCTTCTACTTTTAAACCAGGTGGCAAATCTATTGCTCCTTCAGGATTCTTCGAAAAGAACAACAACTTACCTCTTTGGTGCAAGTAGTACTTTACGCCTTTACTGTTAGTATACTCATATACCATTAAACCGCCTCCTTTTTAATATAATTGAACATAAAAGGTATTAAGCTTTTCTTTTTATATTTTTTTCATTTCTTTCATAATTCTTCTTTCCTTAGGGATATACCCTTCTATATAGCCTTCTCTCAGTACTCCGGAGCCGAAAAAGTCGTTGCCATGCTTTACAAGAACGAAGTTTCCTATGCTACAATCTACAAGCTCTTTTGGTTTAGCATACAAACCTTCAACAAACTTGGAAACGTTTTCTTCATCCAGAATAGCTATGTTTTTCTTTGCAGTTTTCCCAACAAGCTGCGAGCCTTCTACCGAAAGTTGAATTTTTCTGTTCCTTTTGATAGTCCCAAAATGCAGCAAATAATCGCTCTTTTCTATGAGCGACACAGGCAAGCCTTTGGAGGCAAGAAAAACTTTTTGATCTTTTCTTATAAAAACGTTAAAGCTTTCTAGAGAAATCTCTGACCCATAGTTTTCTTTTATCAGTTCTTCTACTTCTTTTGCGTTTACTTTTTTAACTTGCATACGAAAAACCCTTCTGTTTGATTGTCGAAAGGATAAATCCTTATACAGTCTTTAACTTCTTCTGCAAAACTCATGCCAGCATATTTTGTCAAACCTTCTCTGTATTTTAAACCTGCTAAATGAACCTTTTCTACTTTCAAGTTAAGTTGATTTATTGCATAGTCTATCACAGCTTCATTTTCTTCAGGGTCTATCGAGCAAGTAGAATAAACTATGCTTCCGTCTTCTCTCAACATTTTAGATGCAGACTCGAGCAAAGATTTTTGGAGTCTAGAGAGCCTTTCAATAACTTTTTTGCTCCAAAAACATAAGTTTGTCGTTCCTGTACCTGTGCATGGAGCATCAACCAAAATCTTATCGAACTCCATGTTCAAAGCCTTTCTTCCATCATGTCTAAAAACTATTGTGTTAGTTATGCCGATTTTCTGCAAGTTAAAAGCTAGTGCTTTCAACCTTTTTGTGTCTATGTCTATAGCAACTATAAGTCCTTTGTTTTGCATGAGCTCTGCCATGAAAGTAGTTTTTGAGCCTGGCGCAGCACACAAATCTAGCACTGAATCGGTAGGAGAAGGATTTAGGACCAAAGGTGGAATTAAGCTAGAAGCATCTTGAATGAAGTAGTAACCTAGGAAGTACTCCAAAGTTTTAGAAATTTCTTCAGCTTCTACAAAAAAGGCATTTTTATACCAAGGAACTTCTTCTAGTTTCCATCCTCCTTTTTCCAGTCTTTCTTTCAGTTCTTTTGCGTTTGTTTTCAACGTGTTAACTCTTATGCACTTTCTTGGACCTTTGCTCAGGTATTCTACCAGCTTTGGAAATTCTTCTCCCAAGATTGGCTTAAACTTTTCTTCAAAAGACTTGAAAAGCATTGTTCCCATATAGATAATTTATACTTGGTTTTTTATTCCGTTGAGAAATGTCGAAATTTTTGAGGTTTGAGAAATACGTATTTCTCTTATATTTAAACTTTTTGGTAGTTTACTTCCGATTCTTTGCAGAACTCAAACAATTTCAAGCTTCTTCCCTTTTCTTAGAAACTCCTTTGCATACCTTACTAAAGCTGTCTCCAGCCATACTAAGTTAAGCTTTTTTCTCTTGGCAAACTCTTTCAAATCCTTTATCTTTAGCTTTTTCATGGCTAATTTTACAAGTGGAGAAGGTTCTGGGTCTGCTTTTCTCCAAACATCACGCATCTCTCTAAGAAAAACAGAAACTGTTACATCGCCAATGCCTTTTCCAAGCAATTTTAACTTTTTCTCCAAGTCTTTGCTATCTTTTGCCAGCTCATGCAATCTGTTCAAGCTACCTCCATAAACCTTTTCCAAATTTCCAAAAACTTCTAGAAGCTTGTCAGCAGTAGAAAAATCATATCGGGTATATCCACCCTCATCTAGAATATCTACCAACCCCTGCCAACCTGTCTGGAGGATTTTCTTTGCATTAGTAACTCCATGCTTTAAAAAGCAAAAGTATGTTTTTGTTGCCGAACTTTCTCTTATAGGTTTTGAGTAGAGAATTGAAGCAAGAAACCATTTTACTATTTCCTCATCCTTACCGAACTTAAGGTTTATTCCAAGTATTTCAGAGTAAGGCTTGCCAAATATCCTCACAAACTCTTCTAGGTTCACGATTAATATTTAAAAAACAGAAATATAAAACATGAAAGTTAAGGATTGGAACATATTCTGCAGCACTGTAGGAAAGCAGACAACCTTAACGCTCTTGCTAGCAATTATATCAGCTATAGACATTGTTTTGTTACAATACTTAAAAAGACTTGGATTCTCTAGCTTAATCTTAAGCCTAGCTCAAGCAATCTGTATAATCCTTGGAATTTATTATTTAGGATATACACTAATCCTTACGAAGAAAATAGTAGAGAAGGAGTACAAGTAATTTTTTAATCTTTGAACAATTTAGAATTAAGCGGGAGTCCGGTAGCCTGGTCAATCCGGCCAGCCTGAGGCGCTGGTCCCTTAGTGGGTCCGTGGGTTCAAATGGCTTAAGCCTGGAAATCCCACCTCCCGCACTAAAAATTTTAGAGTGAATATTTCGATCAGGAGAACATTTTGTATTTTTAAGTTTTGCTATCTAAATTTTACTAAAGTGGCTTTTATGTATACTAGTTGGCAAGAAGAGAAAGAAGAACTTGGAAAAGAATTGGTAAGATTGGCATATGAATCACGATGCATCGAGACTATTTTCAACACAAAAGATCCAGATAAAAGAAGGAACGGCTGGATCCTTAAAAATGGCACAAATAGCATTTATTATATTAACATGAGAAATGCTGGAAATTCAGCTGAATTTACTTCCAAATTAGCTTATGCTATGGGAAGAGTCTTAGAAGAAGAAGTTAAATATTATGATTTCGATAACGACGTGCTTGTAGGAGTTGATATGGCAGGTATACCGCTTGTCTCGGCCATTTCAACAGCAATGTATCTTAAAACTGACGGTAGAATCAAAATCAAATGGGGGTATACAAGACCTCTTCCTGGGGAAAAAGTTAGAAGTCTAGAAGATGCAAAAAAGGTTCTTGAGGAATTAAAAAAGAGAAAGATTAGTCTAGGGGAGTGGGGAACTCATAATCTAGTCGAAGGAGAACTTTTAGATGGTCACAGAGCTGTTATAGTAGACGATATGGTCACGGATTTAACTAGTAAACTCATCGCAAGAGAAGTAATAAAGTACGAAGCTGAAAGACGCGGTATAAATGTGATATGTGATACGATACTAGTAGGTATGGATAGAGAACAGGGCGCTAATGAAGCAGCAAAGAAAGAAGGGATGAAATTGTATTGTGTCATTCCTATGAGGTCCAAAGGTATAGCATGGCTTGAAGATGTAATGCTGCCAGAACAATTTAAGCACTTAAGAATGTTTGTTGATAACCCAAGCTTATATCAGGATATAGGCAGAGACCCTACAAAAGATAAAAAGAAGGGGAAAAGCTCTCCTTTAATGCAAGAAGCTCTTGAACTAGCAAGTAGAAGTTTTCAAACCTACTGAAAATTAGGATGTAAACAAAATCTATTAAAGTAAGATATTTTGTCCATCTTATAACCTTTAATTTCCTCAAATGCTTTGCTTTTTAAAAATTTATCTATCGTGAGATGGGCAAAATCTTCATCTTGAACCGTACAAAAACATAGAAGAGGCTCTTCCTCTGTATCATAAACTCTTATGGAAGAAAGAGACTTGCTACAGCTACTTTCTTTGTTGCACAACTTACAAACTTCTTGAAGTCTAAAGTTTTTATTAAAAACTTTTACATACATTTTTCTGCTGTCAGGATCTTCAAACTCGCAAATTTCGGTTGCGCCCGGAACTCTCAGTATCACTTTTTTAGGCTCCATTTCCAACTTTTCTAATAAATTTTTAGTATTTTCTGTAGATCCTGAAATACGGTTTCCAGACCTATCTCTTTGCACTCTGGGTATTATACCGTTGTTCCAGCACCAATTTACAAAATCTTTTGTATGTTCTATGTCTGAATAAGGGGATATTATGATGTTTGTTTTTACAGTAAGATCAGGAAAATTAGACCGTATATACAAAACATTTTCTAAAGTTTTCTCTAATCTTTCTTCATCTGGTCTTTGGTGAGCAGGTAAACTAAATCTTTGTCGTGAAGAGTCTAAAGGCACATAACTAAATGTTAATTCGTTTACCAAATCCTTTCTTCCCACAGGATCTTTCTTTCTACATTGCTTTGACCCATAACACAATCTCCTCTTATGCAATGCACTCCAAGAGAATATTCAACGTTTTTCCTCCTTGTAGGGACCCAGAAAACATGTCCAAGCTCATGAATACAAGTTTTTCTAAAAGCAAGTAAAAATCTATCTCCAAACCATAATTTTGGCCTAAAAGTTGAAACTATGCTACCTCCCAGTACGTCTTGAGCATTTGCTAAAGGATGTGCTTCACCATACACAAAGTTTAAATCATCTGAATAAAGATCCTTGCTCAAAATTCCAAATTCTATGCGTGGTTTTTCTCGATAAGGATCTTCCTTACAAAGATTAAAGATGTGGCTTACATCATACTGAATACCGTAAGAACCAATTCTTTTACTTGCTTTTTCTAAATATGAGTCTACTGGCCCGATTACCTTAAGAGGAAGATACTTTGAAATGTCTATACCCTCTTTAATAACTCTTTTTATGCTGTCTACTGCAACTTTTACTTCCTCTTTTTCGACTCCGGTATCATGCCATACATACACAGGTATCATGATTAAGGATTGATAAGCAAAATTTTTATCCCTTTTCCAACAACTCAAGAAAGGTAGAAAAGAATTTATCTTTTTCCCCTTAAAATAAGTTTGATGAATGAGGAAAAAGAAAAGATAAGGTTCAAAATAAGTAGACCGAGTAGTGGAATTTATAAGCTCGAACTGTCACAAGAAGAAAATGCGCTAGCGATGAACGTCGATTTTACTAAAAGAAGAGTTGACATCTTATACCAAGGCAAAGACGATAAAGGAAGAGATTTGCTCCAAACTATAGGTCTTGAGTTTGGTGGTGCTTTCTCGCTAGAGACAAAAGAAACTTATCCTTATTTAAAAGAGCCTTACTCCTTTGTTTTACCACAAACCAAAAAACCTTTCATGGGCAGGTCAAAATATATTTCACGCCTAAAGTCTTTAATAACTGAAAATAATTTGATTAGAGAAGAGGACATAGACAAAAACTTTACTCCAGAACAAAAACCAGGTATTAAAAAGTTTTTAAATAACCTTGTAAAGAGTGGTTATGCTCAAAAGACGAATGGAGATTATAAAATATTGGACTTTCGAATATTGGAGAAAGCAAGAGTAGCTGCACTCCCACGTACTACAAAATATCTAGAAAGACTAAAGCAAGCAATAGAAAATGAAATAATTAGAGAAGAGAAAGTAGATGAGATTTTTACTACGCCAAACGAGAGAAAAGGTGTAAAGCAGGTTTTAGTTCATCTCTCGAAAAAGGGAGTAGTTGAGCTTATATCTAAGCCTGGTGAAAAGTTTAGATATAGGATAAAACCTGAGTTTGGAAAGTTGTATGATCAATTATACAATATATGAAGATGATAAAAAATTGATAGTAGAACTAAATCCTCCCAAAGATTCTTCCATAGACTATCAATTCTTGTCCGAAAACAATTTCTCAAAAATTGAGATTCTTTACCCAGAGGAAAAACTAATAGCAGAATTCGACAAGAATCAAGAGTTAGAAAGAGTTTTGATAAAAGGTATTGTAGTTAATGGAAAGTACGAGCCTCTTCAAAAAGGCCAGCTTTTTGAAACTCAATTAATAAAGCCTACAAGAGAAGAAAAAGAATCCTTACAAGCAGAAAAGTTAGTAAATGAAGAAATAGATTTTAAAAAAGTATGGATAGATCCTGAGACAGGGGAAATAGTTAACAAAGAAACTGGGGAGGTTATAGGTTATCAAGAAGATTATCAACTATCCACAAGTCGTGAGTGGCAAGCTTATGATTTTGAGCAGTTAACTAAGAGGGCAAGAACAGGACCTCCTACTACTGCTACTGTATATGATAAATACCTTACTACTATGATAGACTTTCATGATAAAGATGCGTATGGAAAAAGCTTATCCCTTGCTCAAAAAACACAAGCTTATTATCTCAGAAAATGGCAGACCAGGACGAGGATTATAAATAATGTTGAAAGAAGCTTGGCTTATGGTTTACTCGAGTTAAAGAGGATAAGTAATTTGTTAAAATTACCAAAGCATGTGCTTGAAACAGCTTCTCATATTTACAGGAAAGCTGTGAAGCAAAGGCTAACTAGAGGAAGAGAAAGAAAATCTATGATAGGTTCGTGTATCTACTATGGATGTAGAATATGCAAGTATCCTTTAGGGTTGTCTATGCTCTGTTTTTCCTTAGGGCTGGATGAAAAAGAAGTGGCCAAGGGTTATAGGTATCTAAGAGATAGGTTTAAATATAATATAGATCCTCTCCAACCATTTCCATTCATAAGTAAACTTGTAAATAAACTTAATCTTTCGAGTAAGACAGAAGAAATAGCTCTCAAAATTGCAAAAGCTGCAAAAGAGTACAAATTGAATAGCTGGGACCCTCTAACCATAGCTGGAGCATCTGTTTATATTGCTTCAGAGCTTACAGGTAAGTCAATTACTCAAAGAGAAATTGCTAATGAAATTCGCAAAACAGATGTTACAATAAGAAACAGGTCTCATGAATTATGGGAAAAGTTTTTATTTAAGATAAGTCTATAAATTATTTAAGATATAACTGGAGAAAAATTTAGGTGAAAGAGTGAGTGAGGATAAAGTTTCAATTTTTGAGTTATTTTCACCTACAGATTTTAGGTACCGTGTTAAAGAATTAGAGCCTTACTTATCTGAAGAAGCTTTTGTTAAGTATAAATCAAGAGTAGAGGCAATTATACCAAAAGTTAAAGTAAAAAGGGGTTTAACAGATCAAAGAATAGCTGAAGAAATTTCAGAAGCTTGCAAAAAAGTAACAGCAAAGGAAATTTATGAGGAGGAAGCTAAAACAGGTCATGATATAATAGCTCATGTTAACATGATAAGAAAAAGAGTGAGTGATGAAGCTAAACCTCATGTTCATGTACCAGCAACCTCATACGATATCGTTGATACTGCAAACATGTTGCGCTACAAAGATGCTTTTAATAACGTTATTCTTCCTGATATGGTTTCATTAGAAAAAGTATGGATTGAAATGACAGGGAATGAAAAAAATACTTTACAAATAGGAAGAACTCATCTTCAGCATGCAGAGCCAATTACTTTTGGTTTTACGATGGCTTGGTATGTAAGTAGATTTGGAAGAAGAATCTTGAAAATAAAAGAGGCAGTTGAAAATTTGGAAGGAAAGTTTTCTGGCGCTGTTGGTGCTTATAATGCAGCTTGTTTGTTTATCGAAGACCCTGAAGATTTCGAAAAAGAGGTTTTGGAAGAATTAGGATTAAAACCAGTTGAAATTTCAACACAAATAGTTCAGCCAGAGCCTTTAGCAGACTTAATGCATTATTTGATAAGTAGTTTTAATATTTTGGCAAACTGGGCAAGGGATATGAGGAATTTACAAAGGCCTGAAATCGGAGAAGTAGGTCAACCAAGAGGTATAGATGTTTCTAGGTCTTCTACCATGCCTCACAAAGCAAACCCAGTTGGCTTAGAAAACATAGAAAGTTTATGGAAGGCTACTTTGCCTTACATGTTTACTGTGTATTTAGATTGTATATCAGACCATCAGCGCGATTTAACTAATTCTGCTTCTCAAAGGTATGTGCCAGAAATTTTTGTAAGGTTTGATTATGCTGTAAGAAGAGCTACAAGAATTTCAAAAAATTTAAAACCACATTATCAAAACATGCTTAGAAACTTTAACATGAATAAAGACAAAATAATTGCAGAACCTTTACACATTTTACTTGCCTATTATGGGCATCCTAATTCTCATGAATATGTTAGTAAGCTTGTTGATCAGTCTTACTCTACTGGCAAACCTTTAACAGAAATTGTATTAAATGACAAAAGCTTAGAGCCATACTTACAAAAATTCACTAAAAGGCAAATGGAAATACTTCAAGACCCTTCAAAATATATAGGAATTGCATCAAAGAAAGCAGAAAAAATTGCAAACTTGTGGGAGCAAAGACTTAAAGAAGCTAAGCTGATGTAGAATAAAAATTGAATAAAACCTTAAATTTTTATCGAAATTATAATTTATTATGTCTTTGGTAGAGTGTGATGTAGAAATAGAAGAAGGTAGTTATAAAGATTTTAACTTTATGCTAAGACTTCTATATGATAAAGAGACTCATCAATTTAAAGGTGGGACCGTTCTCTTAAGGGAAAAACAACACAAAATAAATCCTATAAAATTACTTATAGAACCATCTAAACCAGACTTGATTGACTTTAGCTCTTTGTATCTAGCTGCAGCCGAGAATAATTATGAAATTCGAGATTTAGAAGGGCTTAAAAGTGAAATAATTAGAAAATGTAATTTGATAAATATTTTAAGAAGCCCTGATTCCCAACTATTACCTCTAAAATTACTTTTAAAAAATTACCCAGAATTAAAACTTCTCAAATACCGTGAAAGATTACCAGAATATGGAAGAAGAAAGTTAGAAAAGTATCTAACAAAAAGTTCGATTTAAAAATAAATAAGAATGTTTCATATACATTATAATTAATTTTTTAAACTTCTTTTACCGCCGAATTTAAAAAATTTTAATATTAAATAACAAATTAAAATTATATGGAAGAAAAGACCGAAGCAAAAATTATTGAGGAAGAGATGAAAAAAGAGCTTGAATCTTACAAGGCTAAAATTCTACCAAAATATTCTAAAAAGGCTAGTAAAAAACTGAAAAAAATTCAAAAGTATTTGAACAAGCTTAAGCCTTTAAAAGTTAAGTTCTCTTCTGTATCAAAAGTTGAAGAGGAAGCAAAGAATAATTTAGCTCAGCTAAAAACCCAGATTTTGCAAGCAAAAGAAAAGATAGCTTCTAATAAAAACAGGATAAAAGCTTTGAAACAGGAAATAAAGGAGCTGAAAAAGGAAATACCTTTACTTAAAAAATACATTCGAAGCTGGAAAAAGGAAAGAAAAAAGGTTGCAAAAAGGCATAAAAAGAGCTCAAAAATATTGAAAAAATTGAAAGCAAAAATATCAAAGCTAGAGAAAAGAAAAGAGAAAGTAGTCAAGAGTATGAAAAAATATTTTCAATAGCTAAATTTCAAGCTGGTTAACCTCTTCCAAATCATCCAAGTTATTCATCTTTATCTTTTTATTTGAGACAGTGTAAAGAATATCATCTATATACAAAGCTCTTCTTATTTCATATTCATAGTCATAAGGTTTTTCTGTGTGAGATATTTTTCCTTTTTCACTTATTCCGCTAGAATCGACTTTAAAAACATAAACTCCTTGCCAGCTTTGATTGTAAGGAGTTTCTGCTACAGAAACTGGAATAACAAGTAAGCTTTTAGACTTGCTGAAAAGAAATGCTTTATGGTCATAAGAAACAGGGGTATAACTTCCTCTTGTTCCTATAACAATCTTAGAAATCTCTTTTGGCTCTGAAAAGTTGCTAACGTCAAAGAAAGAAACTTTTACTCCTAATTCCCTTCCTTCTTCGTCTGCGTCTTTACCTATTCCTATCAAATGGGTTTCATCATAAGGATGCAAATAATCTGAGTATCCTGGAATTTTAAGTTCGCCAAGAATCTTTGGGTTCCTTTCATCTTCCAAATCAATAACAAATAGAGGATCTGTTCTTCTAAAAGTAACCATGTAAGCCTTATCACCAACAAACCTAACAGCAAAAATTCTTTCAGTTCTTGCTATATTTTCTATTTTCCCAACAACATTCAAGTTTTCATTAAGAGTGTAAATATTATTAAAAGTTTCTCTTCCATAGCTTGAAGTTGTTGCTATTCTGAAATAATTGTTATATTCATCCATAGAAAATTGGTTTAAAACGCTTCCAGGAACTTCCCCACTTATTTTATACTCTGTACTTCCTTCAGAAATTGAAATTTTATGTATAATAGTTTTTTCCAATTCTTTCATTATTTCTTCAATTATTCTTTCATACCTATTCTGCAATTCTTTAAGGAAAGAGGCTCCTTGCTCTGGCCCAAGAGTTTCTGTATAATTTTCGATTACTTCCATGATTTTGCTCATCTTTTCATAAGCGCTGGCGTTCAACCTTTTTATCCCTTCTATTTTTTCTTTAATTTCTTGTGGAACAACTGGCAAAATAGCTTCATCAACTATCCTTTCATAAAAGTCATAAATGCTGTAAGTTTTTGTGTAAACTATGTAAATGTTGTTAGAGGAAACATATAGATTTTGAGTTGCTCCTATAAGGAATGTTTTAACGTTTATTTCTTCTTCATCATTTTGCGTGTTTAAAGCTATGACATGAGTAAAAGTATAGGAATAGTCAAAAAAGCCAGAATAATAAATTTCTTTTGCTTCCACTTCTTTTACCTTATTACCATCAACAATTTTTGGAAGGATTATTTCATCTTCATAAAACTCCAAAGGCTCTTTAACTATAACATAAACATAATCTCCTATCATCCTTGAGTCAAAATAAGTTCCGTTCAAGGAAATTTCTCTTGTAAGCCTTGGGTTAGACTTGTCAGAAACATCATAAACGTAAATGTAAGTTTTTGGGGAATAATGGTAATAAGGAATTAAACCTCCTTTTACTTCTTTTACTGGAAGAATATGGAAATAGGATTCACTTGCAAAAACAACAAGTTTGTTTTTATTTATGAAGATTCCTTCAATACTTTGATTCAAAGAAATTTTTGAAACAATTCTTGCAGTTTCAGCTGGATAAGCTTCGACTATAGTTAAGTTATTATTATAAACAGAATAAATGTAAGAGCCGTCAGTTTTCACTATATCTGCTTCATCAACTCCTACAACTTGAATGTTAGTTGCAGACAGCTTACGAATTAGCTGAAACTTATTGCAACAAAACATGTAAAAAGTGGCTTTTAAGCCCTATGGTGAGTTGCGCTTACAACTGTGAAATCTGGAAGTTAAAAAATGAGATTTTAAAAAAGAAACAAACTCAAGGAATATAAACCAAAAATTATACTTATGTGGCAATTGCTTAGACCAGATGCGATTAAAGCATTGGAAGATCCTCTTGTGAAAAAAGTTTTGCCTAGATATGTAAAAGTTGCTGAGGATGAGCTACCAGCTAAATTCCAGCTAGCAAAAAGAATTTCAGTAAAAAGTTTCAGCTGGAAAGAGCATGAAGAAGGAATGAAAAAGTTTCACAAGTTGCAGGAAAGGATAGACAAAGGAAAGATAAGCCTGAAAAAGCTAAAAATTCCTAAAAATTCTTTGCTAGACTTGAAAATCTTTTTGGTAAAAGAAATGATGAAAGCTTGTGAACTTTGCGAGCAAAAATGCAGAGTAAATAGAATTGAAGGTGAGCTTGGCGTTTGCAGAGTTGGTAAAGAATGTTTGATTTCTTCAGAATTTGTTCATACAGGAGAAGAAAGCTATTATGTGCCTTCTCACACGATTTTCTTCTGGAGCTGCAACATGCAATGCATTTTTTGCCAAAACTATTCTATAAGTCATAGGCTAGAGCCAGGAATTAAGGTAGACCCTGACCTTTTGGCAAGGATTGTAGAAAAAAGAAGGGCTGAAGGGTGCAGAAACTTGAACTTGGTTGGAGGTGAGCCTACACCAAGCTTGCTCTGGATACTAGAGACCTTAAAATTTTGTGAAGCAAACACGCCTGTGCTGTGGAATAGCAACATGTACATGTCAGAAAAAACCATGAAGATCCTTGATGGTATAGTAGACGTTTACTTGACAGACTTTAAGTTTGGCCCCGGAGAATGCTCTAAAAAGCTGACTATAGCAAAAAATTATTGGGAAGTTGTGACTAGAAATCATTTGATTGCTGCTAATCAAACTGAAATGACTATTCGTCACCTAATCCTTCCAAACCATATAGAATGTTGTAGCTTTCCAATTCTTGACTGGATTGCAAGAAACATAAAGGATAAGTGTTTAGTAAACGTGATGGATCAGTATTATCCATGTTATAAAGCAAGCGATTTTCCAGAAATAGACAGAAGAATTTCTGCAGGAGAGTATGCTGCAGTTCTTGAAAGAGCAAAAAGATTAGGAATAAACGTTAAAGACTAGATTGTAAGCTTTTCTGTTTGCTTCAAAGCTTTCTTGACCATTTGTAAAACCCTTAATTTTTTCTCCAAATCCTTTATTTTTTCAGGATTAGACTTGGTTGCAGGGTGTTTTGGAACAAAAAGTGTGCAACAATCTTCCTGCGGCTTTATAGAAATTTCATAAGTTCCAATTTTCTTTGCAAGCTGAATAATTTCTTCTTTATCCATACCAATCAATGGTCTTAGAACAGGCATGCTTGTAACTTCTTCTATAGTTGCAATGTTATCAAGAGTTTGAGAAGAAACTTGTGCAAGACTTTCTCCTGTAACTAAAGCTTTTGCATCTTCTTCCTTAGCTATAAGCTCAGCTATTCTGATCATGAACCTTCTGTAAAGAATTATTCTGTACTTTGGTTCTATACTAGTTTTTATTTTCATTTGAATTTCATGGAACGGTACAAGATAAAGAACGCTTTTGAGTTGATACTTGTTCAAAACTTTTACTATTTCCTTAGCCTTTTCTATGCTTTTCTTCGAAACAAGAGGAAAGCTGTGGAAATGAACAAACATAACTTTACAACCTCTTTTCATTGCCAAGAAAGCAGCTACTGGAGAGTCTATTCCACCTGAAAGAAGCGCTACTACTTTACCGCTTGTGCCGACAGGCATTCCTCCAAGACATTTTATGACATGAGTATAAACATAAGTCTCTTTATTACGCACTTCTATAAAAATTGTTACGTCAGGATTTTCCAAATCAACCTTTCTTTCAACAACACTTCCTACTTCTTCTTCAAGCTTTTTGCTAGTGTACTTTTGATTCCCTAGCCTTCTTGCTCTAACAGCAAAAGTTTGCTTCGGCTTTATCCATTCCTTATAATTCTCCTTGACAAACTTTTTTATTTTTTCCATTTCAGAAGTTTGTAAATGATAGCAGGGAGAAATGGAAACTATTCCTGGAATGTTTTGAAGAATTTTACAACTTTTCTCAATTTCTCTAGTTTCTACAAAAATTCTTCCTCTCTCCCTCCTCACAGAAAATTTAATACCTTCTCGCTTTAATGCAAGCTTTATATTCTTGACTAAAATTTTTTCGTAAATTCTTCTAACTGGCTCAGACTTCAAGAATATTTCTCCATATCTAACCAAAACTTCCATAATTAGAATTTTACTTAAAAGCTTATCTTTCACAGACTTTTCCTGCATCTAAATAAAAGAGATAAAGGTCTAGCTCAGCAAGGCTTATACCAAGCTTTTCTGCTATCTTCCTTAGCTTTTCTTCAGTTTCCAAGTAAAAAGTCTTTGTCAAGCTCTTAGGCTTGTTTATTATCTTATTCTCAGCAAGGATCTTCATCACATGCCTGTCAAGAATTGCAAAATTTTTAAAACCAAGATTCCTAAGAAAGTGGGAGGCCTCCTTCCAACCAATCCCCTTTATGTTTTTAACTAGCCACTCTCTAGGGTTTTCGCTTGATACAGCAACTTCCAAATCTTTGATAAACTTTCTGTCAGCTACTATGTATTTTGCTCTATTATGGAAGCGATACCCAAGCTCTTTTAACTTTTCTTTAAGCTTGTTTTCTGACAAAAACAGAAAACCTTTCCCAACCTTTTTCCAAACTTCTAACGTCTTTTCTAAAGATGTATTAGCAACTAGAATGCAGAAGCAAAGCTCTAAAAACTTTTCTTCAGGAGTTAAGAGAGAATTTTTCTCAAATTCTTTAAGCTTTTCCTCTACTTGCTTTCCTACTTTTTCCTTAGCAATCCTTATTTTTCTTAAGAGCTCCACAAAAAAGAAATGAAATTTAAACTTT